>Ga0210394_10001622_pt1 | contig 34835 bp, 28 predicted proteins | sample IncBWC12MmetaG_FD_160121 | JGI IMG/M metagenome (GOLD analysis project Ga0210394, IMG submission 160121) | Forest soil microbial communities from Barre Woods Harvard Forest LTER site, Petersham, Massachusetts, United States - Inc-BW-C-12-M | ecosystem: Environmental > Terrestrial > Soil >... | reverse complement strand
GCATGAATCAAATTCCGAAAATGGCGGCGTTCGTGCAGCACAACATGCCGCAAAACGCGCCGGACACGCTCACGCCGCAAGAGGCGTATGACGTCGCGACATACGTCCACAGCAAGCCGCACTCGCAATTTGTAATGAAAGACCACATGTAGCGGCGCCGCTTCACGCGATTTGTCCTCGTCTCTCGCCGCTACGTGAATTTTCAATGGTTGTCATTTCAGTACGAGTTCTTGTGTCGGAATCCCCGGCAATTTGAGTAGCTTGGAATCGTTTGTGATTAGAGTTGCGCCGAGGCTTAGAGCGGTCGCAGCCACGATCGCGTCCGGTAGCTTGAGTTGGTGTTCTCTTCGCAGGAGAATGGCCTGCCTTTTCACGGGCTCGCTGAGTCCCACAATCGTTATGCCGGAGAGGAACTTCTCGATTTTGGATTGTGCGGAATCATCGAGCAGCGCGTAGGAAAGCAATTCTATCTCTGAAATGACTGAAATGAAGTATTGACCGTTCGGAAGACCTTGAGCCAGCCGGCCTCCCAGGACGTAAAGAACCGCGTTGGTATCAAGGACGCTTTTCAAGACCATTCTTGCCGAATGCGGGACTGATACTCCAGCGGATCTTCGGTGAGAGTAATGATTCCTTCGTAGCCGGATAGGTCGGTTTCGATCGCTTGGTCAACCAGCAGATTCAGAGAGCGCTCAATTTCCAACCAATCGGAATAGTCGATCTGAACGGCGATCGGCCGCTCCGATTTGTCAGTGAGGATCTTCTTCTTGATTTTCCGCATAAAATGAATCGAGCGTTTTTCTCGCCCAGAAAGCCCATTATAGCCCACCGCCTCGGAACCTATCGATTAAATAGTTCCGATCTGGAACTGTCTTCAGTGGCCATTTTGAACTAACACAAATTTCTGAATTCGCCTGCCGGTCTCGACTTCGCCCGTGTACAAGTTTCCTTTTGAATCTGACACTACGCTGTGCACGTGATGGAACTGGCCGGCGTTGCGGCCAGCGTGGCCCGAGGTGCCTTGAACGGAGCCGTCGCTTCGCAGCAACGTCCAGATCACGTTGTTTTCGCCGTCGGCTACGAGCAGATACTTCTGCCCCGCGTCACTCGAGAAGGCGAGATCGTACGCCGAGCCGTTGCCGAGCGTTTTCGGGCGCCAGATGAATTCTTTCAGGAATTTTCCCTCCTTCGCGAAAACCTGAATTCTGTCGCCCACGCGGTCGCAAACATAGACCAGGCCATCTTTTGAGAGGTGGACGCTGTGCAGCGGATTTCTGAACAGCGGGCTGGGCGAATCGCCGGGGCTGTACGGAATCAGATCGGCGTCGTTTGGCGGCTTCCCGTATGCGCCCCACATTCGTTTGAACGCGCCCGTTTCGGAATCGAATACGATCAGGCGCCGGTTAAGGTAGCCGTCGGCGATGTAAACCTCCTGAGCACCCTCGTCCACCTCGATACCAGCCGGGCGGCCGAGGATCGTCGTGTCCGAATTATTCATCGGCGCGGCGGAGGGATGGCCGATCTCCAGCAGCAATTTCGTTCCGTCGCTTGAAAGCTTGATCGCCTGCCGATCCCTCGCGCCGTTGCCGGTGATCCAGACATTTCCGCCTCGATCGACGAAAATGCTGTGCTCTGAAGTCGGCCAGTCATAGCCCGCGCCCGGGCCGCCCCAGGATTTCAGGAGGTTGCCTTCGGTATCGAATACCAGTATGGGAGGCGCGGAAATACAGCACTCGGCGACGGGCGGAGTTTGGGCCGCGCCGAGATCGTCTTTCGTGTTCGAGCCCGGCCGTTGCAGGACCCAGATGTGGTCTTGGCGGTCCACGGCCATGCCGCCCACTTGGCCCATGATCCAGTTGTTGGGCAACTCTTTGGGCCACGAGGCGTCTACCTTATAAGCAGGCGGCGCTTGCGCGAGGGCTTCGGAGCACGCGGCGAAGATCGTCAAACCCGCTCCGCAAAAAATCAAAGTAGCAATCGTCCATCTTCCCAATCTGGCCATGAAAAACCTCCACATCGCGCGCCGGATTCTTAATTTTGCTTTCCCGGTTGAGCGGGAATATACACCGGACGCCCTGCCAGGAGAATGCTCGAGTCGCGCGTCCAATTTTTCAGGCCGCATGAACTGCGCGCCCGGAATGCTGATATGATTTGCGGCGGTCGCGGCGTGGCCGCGTTGACACTTCAAGAATACAAAAGGAAATTCCCGTGAACGACTGGTCGAACTTTGATTCCGGGAAAAGGAACTGTATGAAAGCGCAAACAAGCTTCCTCCGCCTCGCGGCGAGGATAGCGATGTTGGGCATTTCGATGGGAACGCTGTGCCTCGCCACTTCGCGCGCTCAAAACAAAGCGCCAAAGTTCGAGGTCGATCCAAATTGGCCGAAGCCCCTGCCGAATCTCTGGGTGACCGGCGGAATCGGCGGCGTCTGCATCGACTCACGCGACCACGTGTTCATCCTGAACCGGCGCGATCTGACCGACAACGATCTCGACGCGGGACGCCAGGCCCCGGTCGTGATCGAGTTCGATCCCGACGGCAACGTCGCGAATTCGTTCGGCGATCCGGATTCGACGCCGAACACGCCGCACGGCTGCGCGGTGGATGCGGAAAATAATGTGTGGATGACCGGCAACGGTGACGGCATCGTGCAGAAATATTCGCACGATGGAAGCAAACTGCTGCTTCAGATTGGCAAGAAGGGCGTGGTCGACTCGTCGGATGGCACGGCGAAAGGTAAAGCCCTAAATGCCAGCCATGAGGGATTTTTCAAACCGGCGGGCGTCGCCATCGATCCGAAGAACGGCGACATCTACGTTGCCGACGGCGAAACTCCGGGCGGGAACCACCGCGTCGCCGTCTTCGATCGCGAAGGAAAATTCCTGCGCCAATGGGATTTGCACCGCACTGACACTGAAACCGGCCCGAGCTTTGTGCCCGTGCTGCATTGCGTGACACTGGATAACAACGGCTTGGTCTACGTGTGCGATCGGCGCGGCCATCGCATTCAAGTGTTCGATAAGATGGGCAACTTCCAAAAGAACATCTCGGTTGAATACGAGCATCGAAGCCCGCTCCCGCCCGGCCCGGAGCACGAGTCCGGCGCGCTGGGATCGGCGGTCTGGGTCGCGTTTTCGCGCGATCCGGGGCAGAAGTACATGTACGTAGTCAATCAGGACAACGAGCAGGTTGATATTCTCGATCACGCCAGCGGGCAGGTACTCTCCAGTTTCGGACGCGTGGGCCGCCAGCCCGGCCAATTCACCTACTCGCATTTTCTGGCGGTGGACTCGAAGGGCAACGTCTACGTGACGGAAGTCGGTACAGGCAAGCGCATCCAGAAATTCAAGCCGGTGGGTAGCAATTAAGTCCTCAAGGTTTTCTCTGCATCCTCTGTGCCCTCTGTGGTGAACGGTTTTGCTTTCATCTGAAGGCAAACCTTCACCACAGAGGACACACAGGGTCACAGAGAAAAACACCGAATGGCCGCACTACAGATGCAATAACTTCATCGCGTTTCCCTTCAGGATCAGTTCGCGTTCGGACGCCGGATACCCGAACTGGTCGAGCACGTTGCTCGGATACTCGACATCCCGCGCCGCGAAAATATCCGTGCCCACCACGATGCGGTCGGGTCCGACCATGGTGACGAGGAATTGAAACGCCTCCGGGTAGTAGATCAAATAATCGTAGTAGAACCGCCGCAAATATTCCCGGAACGGCCGCGCCAGCGAAACATGCTGGTTTGGAAAATGGGAGAAGAAATGCTCGATTCTTCCGGCGAGATACGGAAACGCGCCGCCCGCGTGCGGCAACACGATTTCGAGCTTCGGATATTTGTCGAGCAGCCCCGACATCATTAGCTTCGTCGCGAGCACGGTGTGGTCGATGGGTGCGTCGAGGCCCGCGGCCAGATTGGGTGGCCCGGAAACGCGATCGGCGCCGTAGTTGTTCGCGACTCCATCCATCTGGTGAAAAATAATCGGCAGGCTCAGCTCTTCGATCCGCGCGAGAACGGGTTCAAATCCCGGATCAATAATATAGTCGTGCCGCTCGAGCGAGTCCGGCAGGTGTACGGCACGTACGCCCGGCTTCCCCGCGACGCGATTCAGTTCTTTCAGCGCGAGCTGCGGATCGCGAACGGGGATTTCAACGCCGATCACGAAACGATCAGGATGCGCCTTGTGCACTGCGATCCCCGTATCGTTGATGACCTGCGCGAGATGCGCCCCTTGTTCCGCGGACGTCCACTGCCACGGCATCGAGCCGGACAGCGTTAGGCAATGCATCAGCACGCCGTGCTCGTCCATCCACTGGATACGCTTTTCGAGGTCGGCGTTCAGCGGATAATTATTTTCGAGGGGATGCCCCAGATCGGCGAGCGCCTTGTTGTACGGCTCAGGAGACCAGTGCGCGTGGCAGTCGATGGCGACCGGCTTTCCGACGCCTTCTTTGCCGGGACGCGCGTCCCACCAGTCCACGCCTTTCTGTTTCGTCTCTTTAGGCTGCGCCGCCAGCGCAGTCGGCAGCGCCGCGGCCATCGCCGCGCCTCCCGCGCCGACTTTCAGAAATTCCCGCCGTCCGAGAGCGGAGCACCGTGCTGGTGCGTCGGAGTTCTTCATGATGGATTCTCCTCGAAGTTACGCATTGGCAAGCAAGGACTTCAGCATTGGGCTCCCGCATCAGCCAAGCGCAGAAACGCTAGCCCCTTCTATCACATTCTCAGCGGAAATTCTCCAGCCCTGCGTAGGGTCCTGCCCCGTACACAATTTCTCCGCCGACCATGGTCAGAAGTGATTCGATGGTTTCGATTTCGTCGAGTGGAACCGTCACGTAGTCTTTTGACAGGACGGCGAGGTCAGCAAGTTTCCCCGGTTCGATCGAACCGCGCTCTGCATCGTCAAACGAAAACCATGCGCTGCCGATCGTATAGGCGCGCAGCGCGTCTTCGCGCGTTGGCGTTTGTCCCGGTCCCCGCGGACTGGCGCCGGCTCTTTTGCTGTCCACCAGCAGCCAGCGGAGCGTGGTGAACGGATTGTAAGAGGCCACGCGGTGCGCATCGGTTCCCGCGCCCATCGTTACGTCGAGCTCCTTGGCATTCTCCACGGCTACGGCTTCCGGACGCTGAATTGTCCATCCCACGCCCATCGCTTTCATGCGGCGAAGATGTTCGGGCGATGCGTCCGTCAGATGCGCGACCGACCAGCGCAAATCCTTGACAGGGAATTCCGCATTCACGCGCTCATAGATGGAGAGCAACGCATCGGCGGACGCGTCATGCGGCCAGTGCATCGTGACGGTCATTCTTCTCTGCGCGGCCCAACGGAGAATTCCATAGAACCGTTCCAGTTCATCGGCGGAGGGATGATCGTTGTTGTTCATCGCCCAGGTCACGCGTTCGCCGATGCCGTTGAACTTCAGCAGGTCGTCGCCAAAACCCTGGGGCAACATCTGCGTCAGGCCTTGCAGCTCTTCAAATTCCTTGCCCGGCGTGGGCCCGCACAGGCTGTAGGCGATGCGGAGCGTCAACTGATGCTCGCGCCAAATCTGAAAGACGGGCTGATAATTTTCAGGGTTGAGGTTGTTCCCACCGGGATCGCCGACGCCGGTCACGCCGAGCCGGTTCAACTCGCGAAAGAATTTCTTCGTTCCGGCGACTTGCTCGTCAAACGTCGGATGGGGAAGCTTGTCAAAGAGCGCAATGGCCACGTCAAACCCGCCGCCATCTTCGATCGCGCCGGTCGGTTTGCCGCTCGCGTCTCTCTCGAACTTGCCGGGGTGCGGCAGGTCGGCCTCGGTAGCAATGTTCATGGCCTTGAAGCCGGCGGGCGTCATCACTTCCCAATCGTAGTCGTGCTGAATGTAGACTGGGTTATTCGGCGCCGCGGCCACGAGGTCCGCCTGCGTGGGCCGGCGCTTTTCCTTGAATTGCTCCGGTTGCCATCCGCCCGCGACGACGATCCACGCCCCTGGCTTTTTCGCGAGTGAGGCTTCATGGATGCGGCTCATCGCCTCCGTGATCGAAGCTGCGCCGACCCAATTCACTTCGGTCGTGAACGTTTGGCCCGCGCGTATCGCGTGGATGTGAGAATCGATGAGGCCGGGGATCACCGTGCGCCCTTGCAGATCGATTACGTGCGTTTGCGAGCCCGCTAGTTTGCGGATCTCCGCGCTGCTTCCCACGGCCATGATTTTTCCGTCGCGTACCGCGACGGCTTCGCGAATCGAGAACTGAGGAGCAACGGTGAGGATCTTTCCGTTCACGAGAATCGTGTCAGCGGTTTGCGGCCAGGCTGCCGGGACCACTGCGAATGCCAGAGCGGCAAGCAGCGTTACACGAATATTTCTCGATACTGGGATTCTCATTTGTCAAACCCGCCTGATTTGACCGGGCACACTCTACTTCGGGTCTTAGTTCAGGCGCTTTGGCGCGCCGCCCTTGCCGTACCAATCCACCGTCTCCCCCGTCGTGTTCACGGTCACAGCGCGCACTTCGGTGAAGTGGTCGAAGGACTCGATGCCGGTCTCGCGGCCAACTCCGCTGTCCTTGAAGCCGCCCCACGGCGACGCGGGATCGAGCCGGTGATGATCGTTTACCCAGACCATGCCGAACAGCAATCGGCTGGCGACGCGGTGCGCGCGCGCGACGTCTTTGGTCCACACGGATGCCGCGAGGCCGAACCTCGTATCGTTGGCGATTCGAATCGCGTCCGCTTCGTCTTCGAACGGCATCACGACGGTCACTGGCCCAAAGACTTCATCTTGCGCGATTTCTGAGCGAGGGTCGGCATCATAGATCACGGTCGGCTCGATGAAAAATCCGGAAGGAACGCTCACTGAGGGGGCTTTGCCGCCGGTCAGCAGTTTCGCGCCCGCAGCCGTGGCGCGATCGAGCATCGCCAGAATCCGCCGCCGCGACTTCTCTGAAATTACAGGTCCAAGTTGCGTCGCAGGATCGGCGGGATCGCCAAGACGAATCGATGCGGCTTTCGTACGAAACTTTTCCAGAAACGATTCGTACATGTTCCGCTGGACGAGGATGCGCGAGCCGCAAACGCAGGTCTGGCCCGCGGCGATGAACGCCGCGAAGGCCGCGCCGTTGACCGCGCGCTCGAGCTCCATGTCGTCAAAGAGAATGACGGCGCCCTTGCCGCCGAGCTCAAGCGTCGCAGCCGCGAAATTGCGCGCCGCCGCGGCGCCGATCGAGCGCCCCACCTCGGTGCTCCCGGTGAAAGTCACTTTGCGAATCTTCGGATGCGCAGCCAGCGCCGCGCCCGCTTCGGCGCCTGCGCCGTTGATGGCGTTGACGACGCCCTTCGGCACGCCCGCGCGATCCAGAAGCTGCACGAGCCGAATGGTCGTGAGCGGTGTCTGCTCGGACGGCTTGATCACCACGCTGTTCCCCGTTGCGAGCGCCGGCGCCAGGCTCTTCGAGAGAATCATCAGCGGATGATTGAACGATGTCATCAGTGCGACAACGCCAAGCGGCACACGGTCGGTGTAGCAAAGGTACGGTCCTTCGACGGGGATCACGTCGCTGCGGCGGGTCAGCGCCAGCGCCGCGAAGTAGCGATAGAACTGCGGCAGGCGCGAGATTTGCGCGCGCGTCTCGATGATCGGCCGGCCGTTGTTCAGCGTCTCGAGCTTGTAAAACGCTTCGAGATCCTCCTCAAACAAATCCGCAAATCGGTTCAGCACGCGGGCGCGTTCTTGAATGGACGCGCGGCTCCAGTTTCCTTCGTCGAAAGCAGCTTGCGCGGCGGTAACCGCCCGGTCGACGTCAATGGCGTCGGCAGCCGCAAGCCTCCCCAGAACCTCGCCCGTCGCCGGGTTGATGATATCCATCGTCTTGCCGCTCGCGGCGTCCGCGAACTCGCCGTTGATGAAGAGCTGCGCGTCGTACGTCATGGGCATCACGGTCATGGATTTCGCACCTCGGCAGGAAGGGGAGCGACGGCCGTCTCGGTCTCGATTTCTTCGAGGCGGCGGTTTTTAGGTTCGACCCCGAGCGTGAGCACCACCAGAATCTCCACGACCAGCAGCCCGATCATATAGATGAGAACGCCGCCGACCCCACGCGATTTATACAGCGCCACGACGATGTAGGACGTGAAAATAATTGCGCCTCGCCCGAACGTGTTGCAGATTCCCGACGCCCTCAGCCGAATCTCTGTTGGAAAAAGTTCCGGGATGTAAACGGCAAACAAAAGCGCCACGAGAACGTAAATCGGGACGATCAACGTAAACCCAACCGCCATGAGCGCAAGGGGGCTCGTAATGAAGGGATAAAAACTCCCAATCAGAATTGTGAGCAGCGATGCCCCCACAATCGTGGGCTTGCGTCCCCAGGAATCCGCGGTAAGAGCGCCAATCGCCGAGCCGATCGGCGCGCCGACCGCCATCACGAGCGAGTACGTGAACGAACGCGCGATGCTGAGCCCCTGCAGGACGAAAAACGTCGGCAGCCAGGTCACGAATCCGTAGAGCAAGCTGTTGATGACGATGAGAGAAACCGACCCCAAAATCATGCGCGGCAGAATCGCCGGGCTGGCCAGCGACGAAAAATCCCGCGAGTGCCTTACCACGCGTGAAATCTCCGGGGGCTGCAGCGGAGAATGCTCGCCCGCGACCTCAGCTTCGATTCCCTGCAACAACTCCTCGGCGTCTTCCGTGCGGCCAACAGATTCCAGCCAGCGCGGCGATTCCGGCAATTTTTTTCGCAAATACCAAACCACGAGCGCGCCGAGCCCGCCCAGAACGAACATGGCGCGCCACCCAAGCCTAGGGATAACGATCGTCCCGAGCAGGGCTGCAACCGGCAAGCCCGTGACGACGAACACGGTCATGAAGCCCAGCCATTTGCCGCGCGACTGGGGCGGGACAAATTCCGTCAGCGTCGAGTACCCGACTACATTTTCCGCGCCGAGTCCAAAGCCGATGGCGGCCTGAATCAAGATCAAAACAGACATCGAGGGCGCGAACGCGGCGGCGATGGACGCAAATCCGAAGATGGCCAGATTGGATTGGTAGGTGAAGCGGCGCCCGAAGCGGTCGCCGAGAAATCCGGTCACGAAGGACCCGAGCATCATCCCAATGAACGTTACCGAAACAAAATCCCGGTTCTGCTCGATCGTCGAAAATCCGCTTTTGACCGTGGCGCCGAGAACGATTCCCGCGAGGTAAATGTCGAAGCCGTCGAAGAACATCCCCGCGCCGATCAGCCACATGATCCGGCGGTGGAACGAGGAGATCGGCAGCCGGTCGAGACGCGCTCCTGCGTTTACGGCCACGGCCGGCTCACTTCTTCCTCGAGAGCACGGCCATGCTGCCTGCGGTCAAGGCGTCCGCGGCCAGTCGGCAATTTTGTTCGAACGTGTTCTGCAGCGTCGCCTGAAAAAATTCCTTGCAGTTGCGCGCGGCGTTTGGATCGAGATGCAGGATGCGTTCGATCAGCGCATTGACGTCGGAGGCGAGGCTCGCCGCGGCGCTGACGTGAGAGATCAGGCCGATTTCGCGCGCCCGCTCCGGGCCGATCGGATCGCCGAATAAAACGAGCGGAAAAGCGAAACGCGGCAGCGCGTACTCGCCGAGATACGCCATGATCGCGGCGGGAGCGAGGCCAAATTTCATTTCCGGGAATCCGAGGGATGAGTTGCTGGAAACGTAAACGAAGTCGCACACGATGGCGAGCCCGAAGCCGAAGCCAAAGGCATCGCCGTGCACTTCGGCAATGCTAATGAGCGGTGAAACGCGCAGCGCGCGCTTGAACTCGATAAGTCGTTCCGATTCATGCCGCACCGCGGCCGCGTCCCGCCCCGCGCGTTCGCGTCCCGTGCAGAAAACTTTCCCATGCGCGCGAATGCGCAAGACTCGCGCGCTCGGACGCGTTGCTTCCCGGCGAAGCTCCGCCAGCATCGCGTCAAACATCGGCCCGGTCACTTCATTTTCATTTTCGGAATTGTTCAGCGTGAACGTGAGTACTTCGCCGTCGCGCTCGATGATAACCCCTGAGACAGGCGCGCTCGATAATCCAGCAGGTTGGGAGGACATACGGAAACGGTACACATGTAGCGCAAGCGATGTCAACCGGGGGCTGAACCGCGCGGTACTCCGGTTTCCGAGTGCGCCGTAATCCGGACAGGCATCCTCGGTCGTGAGGTCTGAAACGACACAGACCGTACAATCATGCTGCTTGCGTAGATTCGGCGCGTGCGAAGCGAGCTTTCTAAGCGGTGGCGCCCTTCGTTTTCGTCGCGGCCTGTTCAATAAGATCTGCGACCGCTTTTGGCTGCGATACGTAAATGGCGTGGCTTCCCTTGACCTCAACCACCGTAGCACCCGCGCGCTTGGACATGGCACGCTGGGCGTCAGGTGGAATCATCCTGTCCTCGGTGGTGAGCAGGTACCAGCTCGGCTTCGTCCTCCACGCGGGTTCGCTGATCGCGCCGCTATGGCCCCCATGCCCCACGGAACTTGGGAATCAGCCATGAAAGCGGCTTTTTCTGGGTCTACGTCGGCTGCGAAAGCAGCGGGAAACTTCGCCTTGTCGAGGAACAAAAAGCCGTCTTGCGGCAGCAGTATTGGCGGTACGGGCGCGCCGGGCGGCGGGTCCTTAATAAGCGATCCCACCGACTCGCCCTTGTCTGGAGCGAAGGCAGCGATGTAGACGAGGGCTGAAACCTTTGGATGGTTTCCCGCTTCAGTGATTACCGCTCCCCCGTAGGAATGGCCAACGAGAACTGCAGGTCCGTCCTGCGTTGCAAGAGTCCGCTTGGTAACTGCTACGTCGTCCTCCAACGATATTCTCGGATTCTGGACGATGCTGACGCTGTAGCCGTCTCGCTTCAGGATCTTGTACACGCCCTCCCAGCCGGCGCCATCCACAAAGCCACCATGAACGAGAACGATGTTCTTCATGGCTTGATACCTCCTTCTTTCAATGATGTGAGTAACATAGGCGGGACTCGCTTGGGACCGTGCAACGGGCCCGAGCTTGGCCCGAATGTGGCAGAGTGCAACGAGGGATCAGTGAACCTGTCAACACAACGCCAGAATTGGCATAGGAAAGGGCTCAATCATGTTTGCACTGGAAAGTTTGGAGACCTGTGGTGGCTCGGCTAACGAAGGTGGCTATCTGACTCCCGTTGGTGCGCGGCGTCGCAGTTCGTCGAAGAAATTCTCCAGCAGCATCACTTGCTCGGAACTGCTTTTCTGGGGCTCGCCCCCTTTCACGATGACGAATCGCTTGCCGTCCGGCGCTAAATCAAAATACATACCCAGATCCTTCTTAGCAGTCCACAGCCGAGGTTTGTTCACGACAAACGCCAGACCGCGCACGGAGTAGCTCGCCACCATGATGCCGTCGCTGTTTCGATAGAAGAGCTCTTGAGCCTTTCTCGACCAAACCGGCCTGTCGCCGCCTCCGACCGAGACCTGCCATTTTCCTGTTGCGCGGGGAAACGGCTGCACGTACACCTCGCTGCGACCCGACTCGTTCGACTCATAGGCCAGCCAGCGGCCGTCCGGCGAGATCATCGGGGCGCGCTCGTCAAATGGCGTGACGAGAAAGGGTTCCGGTTTTCCCGCCTTCGGACGGTCGCTTCCCGGGTCTTCTAACGGCAGTGTCCAGATGTCGGTCTGCGTTTGAGGATTGAATTCGAAAAAGGCCAGGCGTTTGCCATCCGGAGAAAAGGAGTACGGGATCTGGCGGTTCCTGCTCTCCGTGAGGCGCACCGCCTCCCCCGCCCCGTCAGCCCGCGTGTAGTACAGGTTCGCAGCTTCTCCGTGCTGCGAGGACATGAAAGCAATGTGCTTGCCGTCCGGGCTCCAGATGGGCCACCAGGCATGGGAGCCGAACGTCAGGCGAGTCATCGTATTCCGCTCCCACTCGTAGACCCACACGTCGACGCTGTCGCTTCCGACCACGGCCAGCGCCAGCCGCTTGCCATCGGGTGACAAGCGCACGGTGGGGTTGTACTCCTCCCCATCGGAGCGCAGCAGTTGTGTCTTGCCTGTCCCGTCCAACCACATTAGCGCCTTGCTAACGGGTTCCCGCTGCGCGTAGACCAAGGTCCCGCTGCGAGAGAAATCCATTTCCGCAGTCCCCCACACGCTGCTGATTGAGATATCTTCGACAACGGGGACGGCGGACCCCGTTATCGCCAGTCGCTTGACATCCATGGGCGCGGCGTACAAAGTTCGCCCACGCATGTACACGAGGTGCCCGCTCGGCATGTAGCGGCCGTAGTAGCCGCCGCGCACAAGGGTTTTCCTTTGCCCGGTCTTCAGCGATTGCACCTCGATGGTGGAGTCGGGAATATTCGCAGTAGTGGAGACGGCGGTAAACAGCACGGCTTCCGCCCCGGGAAGAACCTGCGGCCAGATGTGCCCGAGGTCACTGCTCTCCTGTCTCAACTTGGTGACCGGCTGCGCCAAGCCACCATTCGGGAATATTCGCGAAAGCCCACCCGACGTATCTAGCGCGGCAATGATGGCGCCGTCTTCGCCCCAGCTCCCACCAACTCCCTTCGGTGCATTGCACAGCACCGTCGCCTCTCCGCCACCGACCGGCACCTTCTTCAGCTTACCATCAGCGAAGAAGGCGATCGTTTGCCCGTCGGGCGAGAAGAACGGACTGTACGCGCCTTCCGTCCCCGCCAAGGGGAGCGCGCGTTCTTGATCGAGGGCGCGCGTGTACAGTTGCAAAGTTCCGTTGGGACCGCGGCCCGTGTACGTGACGCGGGTCCCTGAGGACGATATCGCCAGGCTGGAGCCTGAGGTTGGCTCGGTAACTACAAAATCCGGCAAACCTACGCTCAATCTAAACAAGGGCCGGCTGGCGGGTCGGACAGCTTGCAAGAGAAGCCCGAGTGTAACGGCAGCAGTCACGCCGAGTGCTGCCGTTACCAGCCAAAATGGGTGACTCGTCGGCTTTTCTTGCTTAACCTCCACTCGTGGCGTTAGGTAGCCCTCCAAGGCGAACCCGTTGCCGTTGCCAGCCGAAACCTGCTCAACTTTCTGGGCAAACCGGTATCCCCTCCCAGGCACGGTCACGATGTATTGGGGATCCTGCGCGCCTGGCCCAAGCGTCTTCCGAAGCTGATAGATATGCTGGCTGAGGTTCGACTCCTCGACAAACGTGTCCGGCCACAGGGCTTTCATCAGGTCGTCCTTCAAGACCACCCGTCCGCTGTTCCGCAGGAGTACCAGGAGGGTTTCAAAGGCCTTCGGGGCCAGTGGGATGCTCTCCTCGCCGCGCATCAGCAAGCGCTGGTCCAGATCTACGCGGAAGGGGCCGAAGGTGAGTAAGTACCTGCTTTCGCTATCCATTGGCCAACCTTCAGAAACGATTCACATCTTTTTGAGCGGTCCTTGAGGACATTCAACCGGCGACTTGGGGAGGATGCCCGCCACCAGTTGCGGGGACGCAACCCGGGCAGCCCAAGCCAGGAATACTAGCACGGACTTGTGTGTGCCGAAAGGGTCAGCCTTGCCGGGCGGTCACGACGTGTACTCCGGCGGGTGATCCGACTCTAGGGGCGGGCCGGAACCGCAATCGTGATCGGCTTCGCACATTCAATGACCCTCAAAGGAGAACGACATGAAAAAGCAAATCTTTCTGTGTTCGGCGGCTGTGGCTCTAATCTTCTTCGGCGGCTCGGTTCTGCGCGCGCAAGACAATGACGGCTGCAAGCTATCCACGCTCAGCGGCGACTATTCCTTTCGCATTTCGGGGCAGGTCTTCAGCCCCAGTGGCGCGGTTGTCACACAGAGGGATGGTGTCGCCATGGCACACTACGACGGTGCGGGCAACTTCACGCAAGCCGACTTCGTCTTTGCCAACGGCGTGTTGGTCCCTGGCCCCACCGATGCGGCGACGGGTTTCCACATCAACGAGACCGGCACCTACACCGTGAATCCGGATTGCACCGGCACGGCCACGATCAACTTTCCCGCGCCAGGACTCGGCCTCTCGGGAGCGGTTATCCGCGTGATGTTTGTGCTCGGCAATCACGGCCGTACCGTGCATCAAATCGTTAGCTCGCTGACGCCGCCAGGCCCTACGGGAAAACAGGCGCCTGTTCCGGCAAACATTCATGCGGACGGCGAAAAGCTCGGAGCGGTTCCGGCGGCGAGCGACCCAAACGCATAGGAGTGCGTTGACACAGGCGAACGGAACACAGCAGAAAAGTTGGATATTCCGAGAAATCCAACGAAGCCGGGTGGGGCGAAACCGCAGGGCCTCACCGCTTCAGTCGCGGGAACAAACGCTCGGCGTTGCCGCGATTAATTGCTTTCCAATCGTCTTCGGAGAAGCCGGCGTATTGCACGAGCCAATCGTCCGTCAACTCGTAGTTGCGGATTGGTGCGTCGCTGCCGTACATGATTTGTGAGACGGGAACGATGTCCTTCAAGGCGTCGAGCGCGGGGGCACGGCCGGCGTGGGCCGTATCGAAGTAAAGTTTCTTGAACTCGTAGTCGACACCGTTCGGCGCGTTTGCCGCGCGAGTTTTCGGGAAATCGTCGATGATGCGCGCGGCGAGGATGGGAAACGCTCCGCCCGAATGCGAGAAAATGAAGCGGACATTCGGATTCTTCGCCAGAGTTCCGTCCCAGAGCAGGCTGTCAATGGCCCGCGCCGTGTCGATATCGTATTCGATGATGCCGGATTGCCCCGCGAGATTGCGGCAGCAGGAGGCGCGCGCGGGGTGCACGAAGACCACCGCGCCGCGGCGATTCAATTCCTCGTAGACCGGCGCGAAAGACGGATCGCCCATCCACTTGTCCATGTAGCTGGTCCAGAGCGCGATGCCGTCGGCCTTTAGCGTGTCGAGCGAGTAGGCGATTTCCTTCAGGCTGCCCTCGGTATCGGGCAACGGCAGCGCCGCGAAAAATCCGAAGCGCCCTGGATAATCCTTCACCATCTGCGCGCAATATTCGTTGCTCTGCCGCGCCAGGCTGCGGCCTCTTTCGCCGCGGTCGCTCATCGAGTCCATCACCAGGCGCTGGACAGGTGAGACGAACGCCGTCGAGACGCCGTGCTTGTCCATCATGTCGAGCGAGGTCGTGGGAGTCCACGGCCGGGGCGTGAAGCCGCTCGCGCGCAATTGGTCCTCCATGGCCTTGATGTAAAACGGCGGAAACATGTGGTGATGCACGTCAATCCGGCCGGGCATGGCGCGAACCGACGGCGAGATCGCCTGGGCGATCAGCTTGCCGCCGGGGAGGATGGCGCCCGCACCGACTGCAGCCAGCGCTTGCAAAAATCTTCTGCGCGAGGCGCCAGAGTCGAACGGCCCGCTCGGCTTGCGGCGGATCGCAGAGCTTGGATCGGAGTTTTCAAACACGCGGTTCCCCATGGCTGGTTCGCCCTCCGGAAGATATTTCGAGTCTCGATTCGCGGCGCAACATAGCACGTTTCCGGAGCGCCTGCCAGCAACCAACACCGCTGGCTAGTGAAGCGTCAGTTTTCCGATGCCGGCGCTCGTCGAGGTTAGCCCTGCGGACAACATCTTGCCTAGCGACGTGCATCACCCAAGCGTATCATTCGCTGGATCATCGAACTGCACAGAGGTAAACCCCAATGAAGCGCCGATCCGTCGTCTTGATCGTGTTGTCGCTAGCTGCACTTCCCCAATGTGCGTTTGCGCAAGGATCCGTCTCATGGCGCGACCCCTCTCCCCACAAGGTTGAGTTTGTTGCGGTGGATGAGAACGTCAAGCTGGAGCTTCTGGATTGGGGCGGTTCGGGGCGTCCTCTGGTTCTCTTAGCTGGCCTGGGAAATACGGCGCATGTATTTGACGATTTCGCGCCAAAGCTCACTTCCGAGTACCACGTTTTCGGGATCACCCGGCGCGGCTATGGCGCATCGAGTGTTCCCGACTCCGGATACTCGGCCGATCGACTCGGTGACGACGTATTGGCAGTGCTCGACGCACTCAAGCTCGATCAGCCTGTGCTGGTCGGGCATTCCATCGCCGGGGAAGAGCTGAGCTCCGTCGGAACGCGCCACCCTGATCGAGTCGCAGGCCTGATCTATCTCGATGCGGCGTATACTCACGCATATTATTCCCGGTCGGGAACAGCAAGCTTCATGTTCGATTTGGACCAGCTAAAGAGCAAGCTGAATCAGTACAATCCTGATAGCAGCCGCGCAGAGCGGAGGCAGTTGATTCGGGAGCTGCTGGGCCACGGTCTGCCGGATTTCGAAAAGGACCTGAGGGAAATGGAAGAATTCCTTCAAGCCGCACCTGCTCAAGTGACGCTCCCTCCAACCCCGAGTCCTGACGACCTCGCCAACTTTTCGGCATTTCGCTCGTGGACCGCCCGCGTTTTTGGAACGAACTATCCGGAAGCCGAGCTCCGCCAAATGAATGAATCCAGTCCGGACGGAGGTGTCGGCAAGCATCAAGATAAGGCGCGCATTCGGTCGGCAATCCGAGCGGGAGAGCAGAAGTACACCGAGCTTGCGGTTCCAGTGCTCGCGATTTACGCAAACCCTCACGATCCCGGGCCATATGCTTTCAATACCCCCGCTGAGCGCGCGGCAGCTGAGGCCCTTGAGACGACCGACGTTACAGCCATGGTAAAGGCTTTTGAAGCCGGTGTCCCCTCCTCGCGGGTCGTCCAAATACCGCGTGCAAATCACTATGTCTTTTTGTCGAACGAGGCGGACGTGCTCCGCGAAATGCGCACCTTTCTCGCGGGTCTGAAATAGCCCGTATCCTGAAGCCACAGTCATGGTCGGAAGAAACGCTTGATCGTGACTGCCCGTGAAGCGTGGACCACTAGGGACTGTTTTCCACTGACCGTTGGAAATCAGCGCGGTTCGGACGAGGGCGGGACGATGCTCTTGATCCGCATGTAGGTGACGAGGTTCCCGTAGTGCTCATTGTTGTGCGCGAGGTTGGAGATGAGGCGGCTCACGCGCAAGACCGGGGCTTTCGTGCCGTCGTCTCTTGTGCCTTGCACGATGTCCAGCGAGTTCACGTCGGTGAGCATGGCGTACGCGCCGTCGCAGTACGTCAGTGCGGTATTAAGAGCCTTCACGAGCGAAGCTTTGTCGGTCAGCTTTTCAAAATCCGTCTCTTCCTGCGGGTTCTTTTCGCGCTTCGCGTCCGAACACCAGCGGTAATTAAAATTCGCCAGGTGGCCGATCAATTGGCCGAACGTCCGCACTTCAGTCTGCGGGCCGGGGCGCAGGCCGTAGAATTCCTCCGGCATTTTTTCCGCTGTGCGCGCAAGGAATTTCCGGTTCAGCCCGTAGGAATTCCGGAGCCACGTGGAGAGATCTTTCGGCGGCGCCGGCGCAATGGTCTGAGCCGCCAGGGGAAGTGCGAGCAAGGTACCGAGAGTCGCGCCGAGGATAAACTTGAACATAGATGCACCCCAGGGAATGCTACGAGCAGATTTTCCAAATTCGGATTGTACGACGAGCCGTCGCACATTATACGACCGGCGAAGCACATGCACAATTTGTGCGGCGATGAAAGAATCTAGTTCTTGACACATCGACAGACCTGCCGTACCGTCAGCCTCAAGGATCGACTAAGTCCCTGGCTACCCCTTTGTCCAGCGGAATGGAGACACTCCATGAATCTGATTGACACCGTCCGGTTGGTCTTGAAATTGAAAGGCTCGAGCGTCTGGCATGTTTCTCCGGAGGCGTGCGTCTACGACGCGATCGAGATGATGGCGGAGAAGCACGTGGGCGCGCTGATGGTCGTCGCCGACGGCAAGCTTCTCGGCGTAGTGTCAGAACGGGACTACGCACGGAAAGTCATCCTGCAGGGGAAATCGTCGAAGCACACGCCGGTCAGCGAAATCATGACGGCCCCCGCGATTTTCGTGACGCCGGACCAAACCGTTGAGGACAGCATGCGCATCATGACGGACAACCACATCCGCCATTTGCCGGTAGTGGAGGACGGAAAACTCCTGGGAGTGCTTTCGATCGGCGATCTGGTGAAGTGGATGATTTCCGCGCAGCAGCAAACGATCTCACACCTGCACAATTACATCACGAGCCAGTATCCGGCGTGATCGCCGGCGTCTGCGGGGCGAACGGCCAGCGGCTAAAAGCCGAAGAATCTTCAAGCGCTTACGTGACGGCTGAAGCCGTGCCCTACAAATATTTGCGACCGTCACGCCGAGGCCCGCACCGAAGGACTAATTTCCGTTTTGCTTCCCGGCATCATTGCCCGGATCCACATCAAGCTCCATTAGGCGAAGCCGCACGGTCTGCTCCCAGGCGCCCTGCTCGGTTTCCGTCTCGCGAGCCATCGTGACTTCCGTCGCCCGGGTCATCACCACCTGAGGCTGTGCCGCCGGTTCCGTTTCGCGTTTCTGAACGGCCGGCTCGACCGGCTTGGCAGGCTGTTTCGGCGCAGCAGCCGTCGTAGCCGGGGCCGCATGCGCGGCCGCCGGTTTCGGCGCTTCCTTCGCGGCAATTTCGAGACACGCCTTCATCAATTCTTCCGCGCGAGCGAAGAAATCCTCCCGCGAAATTCTCCCCGCATCGACGTCGGCGAGGATCGCGCGCTGCGCCTGATATTCCTTGTTCTCAATTCCCGCCTTGCTCTGCAGCATGCGCCAGGCCTTGCGGCGCTCGACGCAAAACATCACGAGCTGGCGCGAGAGCGAGCGGTATTCGGCATCGCCCTTCGGCCCCGGCACCTTGATGTACACGCCGAAGTCGGGAATGTACGAGCGGTGCTCGGGAATAAGATAGCGGCGATAGACCACATCCTGTTGCGTGACGCGGACGAGCATGTTTTCGAGCGAAATCAGTTTCTCCGCGTCCTCCTTCTTGATTTTTTTCAGGTGATTGCGGAAGCGCGCTTCCGTCGCGCACCAGTGCGCCACGGTGTAGCGGTACGGCTCGTTCGTGGCCTTGAACTTCGTCTCGTACCAATCCTTCTCCATCGACGGGTTGCCCTTCAGGTCGAGGGCTTCCTGGTACGTTTCGCCGAGCCGGGGGTTGAAAATAAATTCCGGCGCGCCGCGCGAATCCCGCACGCGCTGTGCCTGCGTGAGAGCCATATCGTCCGCCACGCCGTGTTCGGGCTGGCAGGTGGTGAAGCATTGCAGGAAAGCCGTCCCGCGATATTCAAGCCCGTCGAGGATGGCCCTGTAAAGCTTCGGCGCGTTTGCGATCGAGATCTGCGCGACGAACGGCGATCCGTGTCCTGCGAGGAACGTCTCCGCTACGGTCTTCTTCTCGACGTTCTTGCCCTGCGTGGCGGCGCCAAACACGTTCATGTCGTTCCCGCCGAGCATCGGCGTCGAATCCGAGTTCTGGCCGCCGGTATTGGAATACACCTGCGTGTCGAGCATCAGAGCCTTCACGTTCGGGCGGTTTTGCAGGATTACCTTCGAGGTGTTCTGGTACCCGATGTCGCCCATGCCGCCGTCGCCGCCGACCACCCAGACTTTCGGAAGTTCGAGAATCTCCTGGTCGGTCATCACCGCGTCGGTGAAATGCGTGAATTCGTAGTACTCGCGGGGGCTGATGGCGTTTTCCGTGCGGGTCAGGACGATGTCGGCGAGGCGCTCGGGAACGACGGACCGGCGCGCGTGATCCACGATGAAGCTCTCGCCGAGGAGCCATCCAACCGTGATGCCGTCCTGGAAGAGAGAGTTCATCCACGGATACGGATGCGGATTATTCGAGGGCGTCGAGCCGTACACCGTGTTGCATCCGGTGTGCGCGGCCATGGCCATCACGGACATGCCGTTGGCGATGCGCCCGTCGATGGCCTGTAGGTTCATGTGGTTGAACGCTTCCTGCAGCATCACCGTGGCAATGGCGTGGACGAGGTCGCCGTCGGTGATCTCGCCGTGCGCGGCAATGCGCTTCTTGGTGTCCTTTTCATCCTCGCCGCCGAGGCCCATCACGAGGTGCGCGATGGCCTGCCGTAGAAGTTCATACTCCTGCGGATTGCGCGCCTTGAGTTCGGCAAGCTTCTGCACGCCCGTCTTCTCGAGGTCGCCCGCTTTCGTCCGCAGTCGGTTGGCCTTCGCGTGATACAGCGGCCGCATGTAGGCTTCCGTGACGGAGGTGATGGCCTTCAGGACACTCTTTTCGCCGCAGCCCGCGCAGGCGCCGTCGCCGGCAACCAGCGCGTCGTAGTTGCGACGCACCATCATCAAATTGCGCAGCGTCGCCGTTTTGGACTCTTCCGGATGCGCATCGTTGTAGAGGCCCAGATATTTCTGCGAAGTGTCCGGCAAGAGGTTCAGGAACGCTGTGCCGGTTTCGTGCTCGGCGTTGACCTGTTCCGTCTCCTGCACCATTCTCAGCGCCTGGTGATCGCCGCAGGCGGTAACGCACGCGGCGCACCCCTTGCACAGGTCCGAAACGAAAATCGAGAAAATGCCGCCGCTGCCGGGCGCCTTCTTCTCCGGTGTCGAGAAGATCGCGTTCGTTTTCTGGAACGCCATGGGGACTTTCTCGATGACGGCGAAGAATTGCCGCTTGGCCTCGTCGGTAAATCCGTCGACCTCGCTCGTGACCTTGCGTAGCAGTTCGGGTAGCGGCGTGGAGCTCTTGGCAGTTACGGCGTTTACCATCGCCGCGCGCGTGCGCTTGTCGATTTCCGGCACCGACCGCAGCATCTTTGCCTGCTCAGTGGGGTCCGTTACGTAGTTCATGATCGCGGTACGCAATACGGTTCCGAGTTCCTGCGAGCAATTCGGCAGCGCCGTATCGGGGCAGACCGCGATGCACTCCATGCACTGCGTGCAGTTTTCGGGGATGTACAGCGGCGTTTCGCGCCGCGCGACATATTTCGAGGCTGTGTCGCCGCTGCCCGCTGCCATCACGCCCACCGACGCAAGCGGCGACGCCGGCTGGTTGTAGCCGTAGTGGGAACGAAACTCGGAATCAAACATCGCGATGCTAGTGACCGGTGTCCGCGGTCCCTGACCTGCGGGAACCTCGTGGGACCGGCACCCGGAGCCGCAACCGCCTTCCGCGCTTTCGTGCGCCAGCACGGGAAGGAGAGCTTCACCCCGCAACGACGACCGGTCCGGCGCTTCCATCGCGCCGATATTGATTTCTCGAACCCGGCTGAAGCCTTGCTTCATGACTTCCATGTTGGAGGTCACCACCGCGTCGCCCAGGCGGCCGAACTTTTTCACATACTGCTTGTGCACCACTTCCTGGAACTGATCCGGCGTAATCTTGAATTCCTGCAGGATCGGGGAGACCGCGAAGAATGCGCCCAGGAACGCGTTCCCTTGCATTCTCAATTGCAAATCCGCGCGATCGGTGGCGTTTCGCGCTATCACGAATCCGGGCAGCGTGTACACGCGAATGTTCTTGTCGATGATCTGCTTGCGCGCCCACATGGGCAAGCGCTCCCACGCCTTTTCTCCCTCTTCTTCCGATTCCCAGATCAGCGAGCCGCCCTCGAGAATTCCGTCAAGAGGATTGGTGTGCGTGAACGCCTTGGGATCGCAGCAAAGCACCACCGTCACGTGGCGCAGGTCGCAATTCACGCGAATGCGCTCGGGGGCCGCTACCATAAAGTACGAAGTCGGCGCGCCCTTCTTTTCCGACCCGTATTTCGGGTTGGCGCTGACGTGGATGATTTCCTTGGGATTGCCCCACTCGTCCACCACTTTGTCGCGCTCGTACAACAAATCGTTCAGGTCGCCGATGATCGCGCCGAGGTTTTTACCGGTCGTGATCGCACCCCATCCTCCGATGGAATGGAAACGTACTGCGACCGCCTTATCGGGCAAAAGCGAAGGCGTCTCATCCGATTTCACTTCGTAGGGATGATCGACGCCCAGGACGAAGAAGGAGACTCCATCGTTAACGCCCTTGCCGTCCTTGCGCGTGCGCGTTCCGGTCGCGAATTCGTACGCGCCCAGTACGTGCTCGGGCCTGAAATCGCGCGAGCCCAGGCCGTAGATGCCGGCGAAGAGGCGCGGCATGCGATCCGGTGTAATCGCGGGCAGGTGCGCCTCGGCGGCGTGACCCTGCGTCACGAGCGCCTTGCTGAGCGCCGTGCGGATATCACGGCCCATCGGGTTGTCACCCGCCATGGGTTCGTCGGTGCGCTCCAGAACGATGACGTTGCGTTTCCCGACCAGCGCTTTGATCACGGCGGCTTCGGGGAAGGGCCGAAAAACATTGATGTGAATCGAACCGACCTTGGCGTTGCGCCGCTCGCGCAGATAGTCCACAGCCGCTTCGATATTCTCAGCCGCTGAGCCGAGCGACACGAATACCGTTTCGGCGTCCTCGGTCTTGTACTGACTCACCAGGCCGTAGTAGCGCCCCGTCAAATCGCCGAACACTTTGTAGGCATCCTCGAAGAAGTCGAGGATCGGCTCGGTGAAGTTGTTGCGCCGCGCCACGACCCCCTGCATGTAGTGCTCCTGATTTTGCACTGGGCCAAGGAGCACGGGGTTCGTGAGATCGATCATCCTCGGCACGCGGCGCCGCTTCGGGCCAAACAGGGCGCGCTGGCTCTCCGTCGGGCAATCGATCATGTCGTCCGGCGCGCCCAGATATTCGCGCATCAGATCCGATTCGTGCTTGTAGAAGGTGCGTTCCAGGTGGGAAGTGAGGAAGCCGTCCTGGACGTTCATGCCGGGCGTCAGGCTGAGCTCGGTTACGCGCCGCAGGATGAGCGCCTGGTCGGCGGCTTGCTGCGCGTCCTTGCCGAACACGATGATCCAGCCCGTGTCGAGCGCGCCGTACACATCGTCGTGGCCGCAGTGCACGTTCAGCGCGTGTTTGGTCAGTGCGCGGGCGCCTACTTCCAGCACCATGGTCGAGCACTTGCCTGGCGCGTGGTAATACTGCTCGACGCCGTACACCACCCCCTGGCCGGAGGTGAAGTTCACCACCCGCTGGCCGCAGACCGAGTGCGCGATCGCGCCGCCCTGCGCCGCGTGTTCGCCCTCGGCCTCGACGGCAATGGTGTTGTGGCCGAAAACGTTCAGCTTGCCTTCGGCGAACGCCTGCTGGTACAGCTCGCCGCCTTCCGTGGACGGAGTAATCGGGTAAAAGATTCCCGCATCCGTGATGCGTGTCTCCGTATGATACGAAACCAGTTGATTTCCATTGGCCGTAACGCGGATACCTGGGTACCGGGGTCTTTCCCTCATGGGGTCTCCCTGTCCGAGGTCAAGCTGGCAGCGTCTGGAGTGACCTTCAGGCGGTCAGCAAAGGCCTATCCCTGTGATGTAGAATTCTGTTGAGAAGAAAAGTATCACCACGATTGGAACTGCGCAAGCAGTTGATTTTGCTGTGTGGTCCATTTTGCTTCAGCGCAATCCTTAGATCCCCATAGACAGTCGGCGCACGGGTTTGATAGCCTCGGCGGCATTGCGGCCTTTTTCCATCGTCCATCGCAAGGAGGAAGTATGAAGCCTGCCCGAGCTCTTTCAATTCTGGCTTTGTTCGGCGCAATTGGCCTGACTTCCCCGATGGTGTTCGGCGCCACGATTGCCGGGAAGGTGACGGGGCCGGATGGCGCGCCGTTCCGCGCCGCGTTTGTGGAGGCCCGGAATTCGAGAATCCGCATGACGGTGATCGTCCTCTCGGGTAACGACGGGTCGTACCGCATTGAGAATTTGCCCGGTGGAGATTATCAGGTGCGAGCGCGATCGATCGGCTACCGCTCGGATCCGAAAAGCGGGATCGTCCTTTCCGCGAGTCAGAACGCCACGTACGACTGGACGATGCAAAAGCAAATGGTTCGGTGGGACGAAATCCCCATCATCGAGGGCATCGATCTGTTTCCGGAGGGCGCCGGCAAGGAAAAATTCTGGCACTGCGGCTCGAGCTGCCACGGCTTTCAGCAATTCATCAACGTGCGCCGGGACGAAAATGGGTGGCGCGCTGTTCTCAAGGACCAGATGTCCACGCGAATCGGCGGCAGCGTGGTTTACAGCCTGACCAGGAACGATGACGACGTGAACCAAGTCGCGGCATACGCCGGCAAGATTTTCGGTTCGGGACCGGGCGCGCTGCCGGAATCCCCCGCCGACGTGCCCGGCTACACCGATTGGATGAAGCAGTTCAGCGACGAGGCGCTCAAGATCGTCTACGTGTTGTACGAGATGCCTCCGGGCCGCATGACCTGGGACGCGAACCCGGACAAGGACGGCAACGTCTGGTGCCCCTATTTCGGAACGGTGAACGGCGTCGGCAGGCTCAATCCGGAGACGGGAGAGCTACAGGAATATTTGTGGGAGAGCCAGTCGCCGCGGGTGGGAACGCGCTCGGTGCAAATGACGCGCGACGGCGTCTCGGCGTGGGTTGTGGAGGAGGGCGGAACGCTCGTGAAGGTCGACGTAAAGACCGGCAAGCAAACGAAATACAAAGGACCCGGCAGGACGATGAACACGGTCCGCGAAGATCCGGACGGCATCCTCTGGGTTTCCGGCAGCCCGTTCTCCTACCGCTTCGATCCGAAGGCGGGCACATACACGGAATTAAAAGACGTCCCGAACACATACGGCGCGAACCTCGACAAGCAGGGCAACATCTGGTTTGACGAAGTGAGCGGCCAAGGCAGAATTTTCAAGGTCGATTACAAGACGTCAAAAGTAACGACGTGGACTCCGCCGCCGCAGCCCGGTTCGCGCCGCCGCTTTCAAATGGACGCGAATGGCACCGGCTGGCTGGCCCAGTACGACCGGGGCCAGATCGTGCGCCTCGACTCTGAAACCGGCACGTTCAAGGAATACCAGCTCCCCGGCAAACAGCCCACGCCCTATCCGATCGGGCTCGATGCCAATCACCAAGTCTGGTACGCCTCCGGCCTCATGGACACCGTCGGGCGCCTCGATCCCGCCACCGGAAAAATCACGGAATATCCAGCGCCCATGGTAGGCAACGGCATGCGCGAGCTCAACAACGACCCCAAGGGAAGAATGTGGTTCGCGTCGCCGGGGAACAATACCGTGGGTTATATGTATCTCGCGAAGTAGGTGTCCGCGCTTTTAAGTGGGCAGCCTTTGCAGCCTGCGCCCAGGAATCACCACACCCTAGCGACACGAATCCCCACAGCGCACATTAGTCGCTCGCTGAATTCAGTAAGAATTAGGGAATGTTTTGGACTTCTCAGGCGGGCGGGTTCGCGAAAATCGAGTCTAATTGCTTCCGCCAGTCAGGCAACTGGACGGAGAACGCGCGATTCAATTTGACATTGGAGAGCACAGAATAGGCGGGGCGCCGCGCCGGTGTGGGATATTCGCTGGTAGAGATTGGAGTGACGCGCCGAGCGATGATGGGCAGGCCGCCGGTTGCCGATGCCAACCAGGGTAGATCGGGCGGGGCCGCTTTGGCTCTTTCAAGAATCGCAACGGCGAAATCGTTCCAGCTTGTCTCGCCGCCGGCGGTCATGTGATAAATTCCGCTTACGTCCGGAAGCGATGCCGCGCCGCGCTCGCCGCCGGCGATTTTCGCAAGAATTGACGTCGTGGCGCGGGCGATCTCACCGCTGAGCGTGGGCGCGCCGATCTGGTCGCGAACAATCTTCAGCTCTTCGCGCTGCGTGGCCAGCCGCAGAATCGTGAGAAGAAAATTGCGGCCGCGTGTCGAGTACACCCAGGCGGTGCGAAAAATCAGGTGCGCTGCGCCGGATTCGCGAACGGCACGCTCGCCTTCGAGTTTCGTTCTTCCGTAGACGTTTTGCGGGCGCGCAGGATCGTGTTCTTCGTACGGTGACGCTTTCGTTCCATCGAAAACGTAGTCGGTCGAGTAGTGAATGAGGCAGGCCCCGATTTTCTTCGCTTCCTCGGCCATAACGCTTGGGGCGTCGGCATTGATCGCGCGGGCCAGCGATTCTTCCGATTCGGCTTTGTCCACCGCGGTGTAGGCCGCCGCGTTCACGATCCAACCCGGGCGGCAGGCGCGGATCGCCCGGCGAATCTCTCCCGGCTGGTTGATATCGAGGCCTTGCCGGTCGAGGGCCGTGACTTCGCCCACGCGCGGCAGCAGTTCGCTCAACTCCCGCCCCACCTGCCCGTTGGAACCGATCAGCAGGATGGCGGGCTTCATGGCGCGGAGTAACGCGGGAGGAATTCGGGAGGCATCGCCGCCAGCGTGGAATATTTCGCGTCTTTTTCGGAGACGAGCGGATTCTCAACACCCCAGGAAATCGCAAGCCCGGGATCGTTCCAGATGATCCCGAACTCGCTCGTGGGATCGTAGAAGTCGCTGCACTTATACAGAAATTGAACGGACTCGGATAAAGCCACGAACCCGTGCGCGAATCCCCGCGGAATAAAAAGTAGATTTTGGCGCTCGGCGGAAAGCAGAACGCTCGTCCACTTTCCGAACGTGGGGGAGCCGATTCGAATATCGACAGCGACGTCCAGAGCTTCGCCTTCGATCACGCGGCAGAGCTTCGCCTGCGGGCGCCGGAGCTGGTAGTGAAGGCCGCGCAGCGTACCTTTTGCGGAACGGGAGTGGTTGTCCTGGACGAATACATCGGGGATGCCTAGGTCGGTGAACTTCTGCAGGTGGTAGGTCTCGAGGAAAAAGCCGCGCGCGTCGCGAATGGCTTTCGGCTGGAGTTCCCAGACGCCGGGAAGGGATGTGCTCAATTTTTGCAAGCGAGTCGATTTAGTAGGACAGCCACTCTTGGCGTCCCCCACGATTCCAGCAAGTTGTTCGGCGACAGCCGGGACAGGCCGTCTCATCATCAGCGAGGGCGTTTCGGCCCGGCCGATGAAAGCGCGTGCAGTGAAGAGTCGCGATTCTCGTAGTACTTTTCGTAATACGAGAGATACGCCCCGTCGCGCACTCCCTCCATCCACTTCACGTTGGTCTTGTACCAATCGATCGTCTGGCGCAAACCCGCTTCCAAGGGAATCGCCGGCTTCCAGCCGAGTTGCTTTTCCATTTTCTCGCAGCGCAAGGCGTATCTGCGATCGTGGCCGGGGCGGTCCTTCACGTAGGAGAGCAACGATTCCGGCTTGCCGATCAAGCGAAGCAGCATGCGGGCGATCATCAGATTCTCCTCAATGTCAGTCCCGCCAATGTTGTACACTTCGCCGGCGCGTCCTCGCTCGAGCACCGCTAGAACCCCTCGGCAATTGTCCTCGATGTGCAGCCAATCCCGCTGCTGTTTGCCGTCGCCATAGATCGGGAGCGCCTTGTCGCTTAGCGCATTCGTGATCATCAGCGGAAGAAATTTTTCCGGAAACTGGTACGGCCCGTAATTGTTCGACGACCGCGTGATCAGTCCCGGAAATCCGAACGTCCGCACATAAGAAAGAACCAGAAGATCGGAGCCGGCCTTCGAGGCCGAATACGGGCTGCTCGGTTTCAGCGGTGAATCTTCGTCGGCAAAAGCGCCCGGGGCCATGTCACCGTACACTTCATCGGTCGAGATGTGCACAAAACGCTCGAGGCTCAACTTGCGCGCGACCTGCAGCATGACGAACGTTCCCGTCAGATTCGTATCGATCACGGGCGCGGGCTCGTAGATGCTGCGGTCCACGTGTGACTCGGCCGCGAAGTGGATGACCGAGTCGCAGCCACGCATCGCTTCCTCGACCGCGACCGCGTCGCAAATGCTTCCGCGCACGAAGGAGTAATCCGGACGATCGGCGACGGATTCGAGATTGGCGAGGTTGCCGGCGTAGGTCAGCTTATCGAAGTTGACGATCTTGTAGCCCTTTTTCAGGGACAGAACGTGCCGGATGAAATTCGACCCGATAAATCCAGCGCCGCCCGTTATGAATATTTTCATCGTCCGGTTTCCTTTGAACCCACGAGCACCGCTTCTCGATTGAGGGACATCTTGTTCGCGCCGGTTTCCGCCACCAGGTTGTTCGCGCGCAGCAGGGACTCGAACGTCCCGGCGTCGGTCCACCAACCCTCCAGCTTGTCGTAGGTCAGGGAGCCTTCCTCGATGAAGAAATTGTTCACGTCGGTGATTTCCAGTTCGCCGCGCCCGGAGGGCTTCAAGCGGCGAATTTTCTCGAACACAGTGCCGTCGTAAAAATAGATTCCGATCACCGCCAGATCGGATTTCGGCCGCTTGGGTTTTTCCTCGATGCCGATGATGCGGTCGCCCTTCACTTCCGCCACGCCGAAGCGGTCGGCGTCCGTCACCTGCTTCAGGATGATCTTTGCGCCTTTGCCCTGCTTGCGGAAATCCTCGGCCGCGCGGCAGACGTTTCCTTCGATGATGTTGTCGCCGAGGATCACGCAGATCGGTTCTCGATCCGCAAAGAATTCAGCCAGGCCAAGCGCCTGGGCGATTCCGCCCTCGCCCTCCTGGTACGTGTAATTCACGTGCTTCAGGCCGAAATCCTTCCCGTTACCCAGGAGCCGCAGGAATTCCCCGGCATTTTTTCCGCCCGTCACCACCAGGATGTCCTGAATGCCCGCGTTGACAAGCGTCTGGATCGGGTAATAGATCATCGGCTTGTCATAGATGGGGAGCAGATGCTTGTTCGTGACCTTGGTCAGGGGATTCAAACGGCTGCCCAAACCACCTGCGAGAACAATGCCTTTCATAGTGGTCTCCTACAGCGTTAGCGTATTCTCGATGTTAGCAAATGTGCGGGGATCGCTCGCGAATCAGGTCGCCCGCGTGTGCTTACTCGGGAACCGGTTTTTGCGGTCTTTTTGTCATCGAGCCGGCGAATGCGGACTGGAAAATCGCTTTGCTGCTTCGAAGAGCGCCGCCACGCGAGTATAACTCCTGGCGGCGAGGCGCCGCCAATCATCCTTTGGCGGTAACCGGATTCCCGGCCCTCGCGACCAGGGCATCCACTAGATTGAGATAGACGTTTCGGTTTTTCTCCCAGGTGTAAGCCTGGATGAATTCATGCGCGTTGCGCACGATTTCCTCGCGTGCCGGCGAGTTTTGAATCATCTCAAGCATCGCCTCGGCTAGGCTTTTGTCATCGTTGGCCTGGAAAAATCGGGCGACCGAGTCGTTAAAATAGTATGAGTCGATCGTGGTGTTGGGAACGATGACCGGCACGTCCAACGACATGAACTCGAAGATCTTCGTGCTGAACGCTTCGTTGCCGAAACAATCGCTGCGCTTGGCCACCACGCCCAGATCGCAGTTTTCCATGATCCGGGCTATTTCCTCCAGGTTCCGGGTACCCTTCAACATCACCCGGTCCTGCAGCTTCAGCTTGTCGATCAGCGCGGCCAGGATATCGAATTGCTCTCCGCTGCCGTAGATATGAAATTCCGCCTGCGGAACCTTGCCGGCAATCAGCCCGAACGCGCGGACGGCGATGTCCACGCCCTGGTGATAGTTCAGCGACCCGGGATACGCAATGATGAATTTGCCGTCGTTCCGCGTGCGGCCGCGAAAACGAAAAATGTCCGTGTCGGGATAATTCAGGATGACGGTGCAGTCCTCGCGCCGGACCGATCTTTCGTAGAGGCGCTGCAGCCAGATGTGATTCGCCGCGATCACATGATCGGCGAAGGAGGTGGACAGGCGCTCGACGCCGACGAGAATTCGGAACATCGGCGAGCGCGCCGACTTGTTGAATTTGCTGAGGTAAAACTCGGGAACCAGGTCGTGAAGGTCCAAAATGATTTTCGCCCCGGTCAGTTTTGGGACGATCGCCGCGAAAACCTCAAAATCCGGAATTGAGTGCACGTGGACAAGGTCGTAGTGTTCCTGTAAATGCTTCCAGCTCAGGAATCCCAGCGACCGGAAGAAAAAAAGCAGAATCTTGGCGAGATAGCTGAATTTCCCTTTTTCGCTCACTACCCGCCGCTGGATGCGGTAGACGCGAACTCCGTCCACCGTTTCCACCGCGGGTTGCCCCTCGCCGCGAAGCGACAGGACGTCGACGCGATCGCCGCGCTTGGCGAGCGTTTCGGCGTACCGACGAACGCGGTTGTCCTTTTCATAGAACGAGTAAGCGACCATGCACACTTTCATGCCGCGCCTCCGAGAATTAGGACGAGGCGCGCAACTCTACGCAGTATTAGTCTGGATATGAACATAGATCCTTGATTCGCGTTGGCGGAACACCTTTCGCATCTGGCGTGCCCCGCGGAGATCTGCAGGCAAGAGTAAGGCCAAATGAAAACGGGACGAGGGATACGTGTCCGGGATAGCCGTCACGCGTTGTGACGGACCGGCGGCTTGGCCGATGAAATGTCTTTGCCGGGCATGGTCCCGGCGCGGTTCGACTGGTTGTTGGCAGGAAGCGGGGCCTCGCCGTTCTTCAGATGCAAGAACGTTCGCAAAGCCTTTTTCTGTTCGGCACGAAGGAACGCGATGAATTCTCTCGAGACCGGCCTGTCCTCCCGCGTCCAGTAACCCCACAAGAACCCGCTGAGCCTGACCAGCGATCCAAGAACGTAGGGCTTGAAGCGAAAGCGGCGCGCCAGCTTAAAAATTTCAAACGGGGGATAGGAACCGACGGAGTAGTCCATCCTGCCTTCGCGAAACAGGTTCCGAAAGCGCCGGTCGCCGCCTCCCGTCGGACGATGGTGATACACGGGAAGATCGCTGAAACTCCGCACGCGCCATGCGCGCATCTCGGCGGAAACCAGCGCCTGCCAGTCCTGACCGCCGTAGGGCATGGCCACCCAGCCGCCGATGTCTTCGTAACATTCGCGCCGGACCATCTGCACGGCGTGGCCCACGGAGCGCTTGGTATTGAGCGGCCGGCTGCGAAACGCGCCGTCGCTCCCGCGTTCGTGGATGGAGCCGCCGCCGATTCCAAGTTTCGGATCGTCGTCAAACTTCCGCAGCAGCTTCTCGAAGTAATCGGGCTCGAACGTCAGATCTGCATCGAGGTTGCCGATGAATTCGTAGTCCACTCCGCGCAATTCCTCAAAGCCGCGCCGGATGGCCATCACCTGCGCGCCAAAATTGCGCGCGTGCTTCTCCTGAATCCGCACGAAGCGAAGGAAGGGATGTTTTGCCGCGTAGGACAGGACGATTTCATCGGTGCGATCCTTGGAGGCGTCACTGACGATCACCCACCGCTCCGGCAAATGCGTTTGGGCCGCGATCGACTCGATGGTCGCGCCGATGTACGACTCCTCGTTATAGGCCGCCGTCAGAAGAACGTATTTTTTCCGGTCGGGGCTCATCGCACCTGTTCTCCCCGCTTGTCCTCGATACCCATAGCCCAGCGCATGCACGCCAGGCTGCGCTTTGCCTTGAAACCCGTCTCGGCTTGCCTGGATTTTGCGGCGAGCCACAGCAGCGAATACCCCGCCAGCCGGAACGCCTGATGCATCCAGACGATTCCCCGGTACACGATCTGGGAGGCCAGGCCGTGGTGCTTTTGCCAGTACTGAAAATTGGCCCGCTGCATCTCGACCGAAAATTTGATGGGCGCTCGGGCGCTGCTGGCCCCGCCGTAATGGAGCGACTCCGCGCCGGGAAAATAAATCAGCTTCCAGCCCGCCTGGCGAAAGCGCTTCGACCAATCGAGATCGTCTCCGTACATGAACAGCGTGTCGTCCATCAGCCCCACTTCGTTGAGCGCTTCGCGCCGCGTCACCCAGAACCAACCGTTCAGAACGTCCACTTCCGTGACGCGGTCCATCTTGAAATAGGGCATCAGGTAGCCGCCCAGGAATTTTGAGTTCGGAAACAGGTCGTCGAACGCGACGGCGCGGCAAAAGCAGCGCCAGAGCGTAAGCTCAGCCATGTACGATCGATATGCTTTTCCGTCCGCGCCCAGCATTTTCGGCCCGAGCAGGCCGACCCGCGGATTCTGCTTCATGTACTCGACGAGCCGCTCGATACAGCCATCCCGAACCACCACATCGGAATTCACCAGCAGAACGTATTCTCCCGCGGACCATTGAATGCCAACATTATTGGCCTTCGCAAATCCCAGATTCTTTTCGTTTCGGATCAGCGTGACGCCGGGATACGAATGCTCGATCATCTCCGGCGTGCCGTCGGTGGAAGCGTTGTCCACGACAATCACTTCGGCCCGCGGATCGTTGATGTACGCGCGCAGGGAGTCCAGGCACTCCTCCGCGTATCGTTTCCCGTTCCAGGTCACGATGATGATTGAGATCTCGGTCACGTTTTTTCCAGCTTTCGCGAATACGAAGGCCCGGACTTCAGAGGCCGCGGACGCTCGTAGGGAAGATTGCGCGCGCTTTGGGGAGCCGGAGCTCGATACGCCCGTGCCAGCGGCGGATCGAGCAGCTCAGAGTTGACGGCCGCTTCCTCGGCGGGTTTCGCGCTCAGAATCGGACTCGTCGCCGCGATAATCATGGCCAGAAGCGCGTACCAACCGAATCGGCTCTGGTCGTAGTAATCGACGCCGAAATATGCGACGCAGGTCGAAAACAGAGACGCTCCGAGCAGCCAGTAAAACCACTGCTGCTTGCGATCCACGCCCTCCGCGTTCCGCGCCTTCGAGAGGTGCCGGAAGCTCAGCCAAATCAGCGCCAGGAAACAGATGAAAACCAGCATGCCGCCGCGTTCGCCCTCGGCGACGTACTGATTCGCTGTATCCCACATATCCCAGCCCCAGTTGGCATTGTCGTTTGTGCCGATCAGCCACCAATCACTCACGTGTCTTATGAAAGCGTCGATGAGCGCTGCCCGATGATAGCTGGTGGATCCACCCACGAGATCGATTCTGGCGATCAGAAACCACACGGGCGCCTTCATCACGACGTTCAGGCCAACCAGGGCAACGACCACTACATACTTCACATACCGCATGTAGCTGCGGACCGGCCACGCGATGACGGCAGCGATGCCTCCAGCCAAAGCCAGGATCGGCGTACTGACCGAGGCCGTCAAGGCGATCGTCACTGAGGAAACCATTCCCACCAGGGCCAGCATCTTTGCCCGGCCGCCCTTCCACAGCCAGACAAACAACGGGAAGAGTGCGGCGCCGAAGGATCCCGCGATCAGAGAATGCTGAAAAACTCCCTGGGCGCGTATCAAACCGTTTCGCACCTCAAGCGTAGCGCGGGTGCCCCCGAGAATCGCCCCAAAGAGATCCTGGTTCGTGTAATGCTCGCGCACCATCTCCGCGGCGATTACAAATGCAAGCACGGCATATACCTTGAATATCCGCTCGATGTCTTCCTGATCCTGGATCAGGAATCTCAGGAGGAAATACATGCCCAAGGCGTCCCACAGGAAACCGACCTGATTGATCACCGCCGCCGATTGCATGAAGAGAAGGCTTCCGGCCATAGCCCGATACAGCGCCCAGGTCGTGAATACTCCGTCGACTATGTTGAAGCCGCCGGCCAGCACATTGCCGGAGTGAGAAAATCTGTCCCACATGATCCGCGCGCCGCCGGCCAGCACCAGAATACGGCTGCAGTAGAAATGCACGCCCAATAGAAAGAACTGTTGCCCGCTGGGCACCAGAAAAAGGAAGAGGAAAAGCGGCGCCAAAAGCGACTTGCGCGGCCGAAACAGAATGAGGACGACGAGAGCGGCCAACGCCACGGCCACGGCCGGGTGGATGACTGTGTCCTGGCTGCCACCGCCGAAGTTCAAATTCCCAGGCGACGTATCGTAGATCGAGGTTTGCATGACGTTTTATGCGGTCGGCCGTACTCGTAGCGCTAGGCAGACTTGTGCGTATTCACATCGGATCGGGCCGCAGACTTCTCCGCCAAATGCTCGCGCCATCGTTTCTTTATCTTCAGCAGCAGATCGGTGCCCGAAAATAACCTTTTCGCGGCTACATTCACTATAGCTGTCAGGCAACGGAAGAACTTGATCGTCATTCCCTTGGGGCGCCGGGCATAGATGTCAACCTTCGCCTCCTCGAAAGAATCGTTCCCGAAGCGGGACTTATACACGGCGTCGCCGAGCCCGAAGTCGATGCCCTGAAGTCCCTCTTTGCAAAATTCATCGATCATTTTGACGAGAAGATAAGTCCCAGGCGAACAGTCGCGGTACTCCGGATCGTAGCCAGTATGGTCACTGTGGAACCAGCCACCGTATTCGACCCCGACCCAGAAGGCGATCGGTTTGTCGCCGTCATAGACGACGTACATCCGTAGCTGTCCCTTCCGGGCGTAGAACTGCATTACCTGTCGCGATCGCGGGCTGTTGTCAAATCCTACGCCGAGGCCTCTGTGGTACGTCTTTTTAGCGACCGCTTCCACTTGTGAGATCCCGGCTTCGAGTTCGGCAACTTCACGAAAGCAGTGAATCTTCAAACGGCCGTTCAGTTTTTTCTCGATCTTCTTCCCGTGAGATTTCATCGTTTGTCTGTGCGCGCTCGAAAAGCCTTTGAAGACTTCCTCGAGAGTACCAGGGAGGCGTATCAGGTGGTGGAGCTGCGGAACGGAACCAAAATCCCGACTCAGCAAGCCGGGGAGACTCCGGGCCTTCTTGTACAGGCACGAACCGGTACCCGGATAGTTCAGCGCCGCCCAATCGGCCTCGCCGGATTCCAGGGACTCGAGGATGGCGCGGACGATTTCCTTGCAGTTTTCCTCCGATGGATTTCCCCGCAGCGCTCCGTACGGAAACGCGAGACTCCGGGCCTGGACCTTGAAGAGACGCAGGTACCCGATCTTGAACTCGATCTCTCCGGATTCCAGCCGCCCAATCAGCATGGCATCGGGTTTGCCGCCCCGGTAGACGACGATGACGTGCGGACTCAGAATTTCTTCTCGGGCGCCGAGAAGCATCAGGAAAAAATCGATGTCACTGTGGGGATGGCCCTCCCACGCGGTCCACACCGCGCGCAGTTCCTCCACTTCAGCGATCGTGCGCAACACGCGAACCTCGGCTTCCAGCCCTGCCGCCGATACGGGCATCACATCCGCCAAAACTTCGGCTTCGACGGGGCTTTCGACCATGGAAGCGCTGATGGATTTCGAATTCACTACGGACCTCCCGGTCCTGCTCAGTCA
>Ga0210394_10001620_pt1 | contig 34881 bp, 40 predicted proteins | sample IncBWC12MmetaG_FD_160121 | JGI IMG/M metagenome (GOLD analysis project Ga0210394, IMG submission 160121) | Forest soil microbial communities from Barre Woods Harvard Forest LTER site, Petersham, Massachusetts, United States - Inc-BW-C-12-M | ecosystem: Environmental > Terrestrial > Soil >... | reverse complement strand
CTGCTGCGCGAGATTCCGAATGTCGTGCTCCATTTCTTCCCGATGATCCTGATAGGCATGTGTCGCGAGGTCTTCGGTGGCAATCACACGGAACTTCCCCAACTCGCTGAGGGTATGTACTTCAGACCCGCGCAAGCAGTACGCCCTATCTCGCTCGTAAAACACGGTGCGCGAGTCCTGGGACCGCGCTCTGTCGGGGCGGGCGTCGCGTGGGATCGCAGTGTCCCGATCAATCTGAGGGTTTCCATCTGGGCTGTGGCGTGGTTCGGGGTGCCTTGTTTCCGGTTCAGGAGTTCGCCCAAGGGAGGCAGATTCGTCAGTCCGAAGGTCGTCAAATTCACCGGGCGTGAAATCGCGGGACATTTCAGTGCTCTTCATCCTCCATCGGAGGCGGTACCGGCGAGTGGCCCGCCGTGACCTGTTTGTCCAGGTGCGATAGCTTCCGGCCCGTGTCTTTCAGGAAGAACTTGCGCTGGATGACATACACGGCGGCGAAGACGTTCACGAACACGACGACAATCCAGGCGAGAATCACACCGCCAAACTGGTGGTAAAGGATCGATCTGTACGGAACGAGGAACTTCAACTCACCCATGAGCCAAAAGCCGAGGGCAAGTAGGAGAGCAACAGTGACGATTAGCGCGTTGGCGATCATTGGACTCGCCTTGATCGGTCAAGAAAAATGGGCAGGATTTTTCCTTGAGCATGAGTCGATGTGGGGAGCGGGCGGGAAGCCGGTGAGCAACGGAGGCCCTTCCGGAGTGCGCCTGGGGTGTCGAGGAGCAACCCCGACCGGATGGGCTGTGGCGTACGTTGGTAGGAGGCCCTTGCTGTGTGGGTCGGCGTGGCGCGCGGAGGTTGGGACGATGTTGCCAGGCGACCGCCCGAGACCTCTTGGGTCCGAATGTGGGATCGATCTCTCATTTGAAAGCCTCGTCTTCACGGAAATAGGTGATGCTCAGGCCCAGCGGATTAATCGGGATGAGCTCGTTCGGAACGTGGGTCTTGAAGACGAAAACAAAGTTGGCGGTGTAGAGGTCGCGCTTGATCTCGCTATGGTCGGCGGGCGAGTAATAGACCATATAGAAGTCCACGCGTGCCTTGTACGGCGGGGATTGCATGTCTTCGAGCGCGACCTTCTTCACGTCAATATCAATTTCCGGGACTGCTGTGTTCGTGAGGAACTTCTTGATGACATCGTCTTTCTTGTAGGCGTCGAGGATGCCGTCCGCTAGCTTTGAGTCGAGGAAGTAGAGGGACTTCGAGAAGTCGTCCTGGATCGTGTAGCGGTTGCGGCGGTAGTAAAGCGCACAGAACTGAGAGAGGAAATACTTCGCCTCGGCGTCCTGGGGTTTGTACTCAAAATTGTGGTAGTTGATCGCCTCCGCGCGGCCCAAATCATCAATCCGAATCACAAGTGGGCGGAAATCCTGAAAGGTGCGGATTGTGCGGAGGTCAACCAAGGCTAGGCCGATGGCCACAAGGGACACCAAAACCAGAGCAATCTTAAGGTACGTGTTGGTCACCATTGGGTCACCGTACTGTTCGAGATAAAGTCTCTTGGCATCGTGAAAACTCGCATCGTTGCTCATTAGAAAATCCTCTCCAGAATCCCTACCGAAGAGCCGCCCGACGTGCCGCTGAAGATGTGGTTGGTCAAGGAGGGAACCTTCAGAAGCACGTAGATCGAAGCGAGAAAGGTGATGAATAGGACTGGAAACCACCCGATGAGTTCTACCGTGGAAATGGTGCCGCCGGGCGGAAGGCGGAGCGCTCCAAGCATAAGATTCCCGATGACGTATACAACAGCCGACGCGACGACCTGGTAGAAGGCATATTGGATGAAGCATCGAAACCAGCCCCAGAAGAGCCATTCGAGTTTCGGGACGATGAAGAAAGGTATGAAGACCGGCCCCACGAGGACACAAACAGCGGTGGCAATGAATCCATAAGCGATGACAACGATGGCGATGGCCTGGGCTGCTGCGAGCAGGATGGTGACGGCAACATAGATGATGGTCCCGAGGAAGTCCGCTACACCGGGGGAAGACATTCGCGTTTCGAAGTCGGCGACCCGCTCGACAACGGTTTGCAGCTCGTTCTGATTGATCTGGTTGGTGAGGAACTGCGCCTCGTCCGTCACCAAATTGTGGAAGCTCGTGCCGATGCCAGGGATGGGAGCGCTGTAGTAGTTGATCATCGCAAACCCGAAGCTGATGGTGAGTAGGAGGCTCGCGAAGTTATCAAAATGAAAGTGCCTGCCGCTGGCAGCAGAAAGCGCGGATTTCACTCCATACCAAACGACAAGGATGGTGGCAAAGGACCGGAACAGGTTCCGGCCCATGCCGTCGAAGAAGCCGAGGTTCTGCGTGAGCAGATTGTTGATCGCCTGAAAGATGAACTGCAGAAAGTCGGTTTGCATTGTCGGCTCCTTCGACAGTGGGTCGGCCCCCCACGCCTGCGTCAGGGCATGCGGAAGTTCTGAAGTGAGTCAGTCATCGTGGAAGTAACCTGCGCCATGTTTCCGGCGAGGCTCGCCTGCCGCTCGATCTCGGCGTTGATCGTGTTGGTTGTGACCTCGCGTTGCTGTTTTGCGAGGATGGTTTGTTGTTCAAGAAGCGAGGCTAGGAGTTTGTTTGAATCCTGTAGCGTGCGCAGGGTCAAGACCCCCGCCGCGTTGATCTTGTTCAGGACGGAGACTTCCGAGTTGAGAGTGGGGTCGCCCGAGAACGAATCTTGTTCAAGGTTTGCGATCTGAGTCTGGACACTGTCGGCGTTGCCACGGATCGAGCCAATGGTGGCCATCGCGTTCATGTTCGCGCCATCCGCGAGTTCCACGGACGCATATTGGGACTGCACGCGCGCTAGTTCTAAGGCGTTCATGCCCGAGAGTTGGTCCGGGTTGTACGGGAGTAGTTGGGTTGTAGACCGCTGGTAACCCAGATTGATGTTGGGGAGGAGACCGGAATTGATGCCGCTGATCCACGAACTTGTGTTTCCGAAAGTGTTGAGGGAGGTGACATTCCTCCATTGCGAAAACACAGCGCGATAACGAGCGGGCATGTTCTTGACGAACTGCGCCATCTGCAGCGCTAGGTTGAGATGGGCGGTGACTTTGGCGACGTTCTGCTGCAATTGAATGAGGTGCTGCTGCAGCTGGTAGTAGCGCAACAGCGCGTTTTGATAATTGGTCGGGTCGTACACGATGCCGCTCCCGAATTGCGCGGAGGCGGTACCAACGCTGAGAATCAGAATCAAGACAACTGCTGGAATTTTCTTTTTCATCGGACTCCTTCCTTTTCTACCCTCAGAGATTCGAAGGCATTTCGTGGTTGTTGTAATCGGGCAATGCAAGATCGCCCGAGAGATACACTTTCACTCTGTGTCCCTCGCGGATCGTGACCGTGGGCATGATGTTCAGGAATTTGTCCAGGATTTGAGCGGAGGATTGTGCCGTGCTCGACGCGAATCCCTGGCGCATGAGGTCGCTGCCGGATGCCGTGAGTGCGCTGCCCGTACCGGCTTCGGCCACTGCTCCGAGAGCACCAATGGCGAGGGAGACGCCGAAGATTCGTAAGTAATGGTTGTTGACTTGGTCGCGAAGGCCGGTGTCACCGATCTGGTCGAGGCCCTTGAACTGATCGAGGCTGATCGAGTAACCATCCGGCATGATGAGCCGGTGGAAGACAACAGCGAGGCGGGTCTGACCGGAGTTATCAACCTTCCGGGTCTCCCCGAGGAGTTTTGTCCCAGCGGGGACGAGAATGTGCTGGCGGTCGTGTGAATAGACATCGGTCGAGAGGAGGCATTCGACGGGACCGGAGAACTGCCCTTCGAGCCGGTTGATAAGAACGGTTTCAAGAACTGTTCCCTCAAATAGAACGTAGGTTTTCCCTGCCGCCGCGTTATGTGTCCCACTTGGCGCGGCGGCAGGGCGTGAGGCTTCCTCCTTTCTGTCGTTATTTGTTTCCGACGAGCCGTTTTGCGCCGGGGAGGAGTTGGAAGGAGCGGGTGGCGGTACGACTGGTTGTGGATGAGCAAGCGACATCTCTTTGAGAAGCTGCTGCTCAAGCTGTGCCGGGTCTGAGCCTTCGGGCGGAGAGTTGGTAACTGTGGGGTTCGAGCTTGGTTCCGTCGGCGTAGGAGTGCTCGATGCGGACTTGCGGTAGCTCAGGGCGACGTTTGAGGCAAACAGGGACAAGTACTCACGCTTTTTACGCTCAGATTGAATGGCATCTTCGGCGCGTTCCGGTGGTTGACTGCCCGACGCGCTCGATTGCTGACCAGGCTGGGAGTCCTGGGGCATATCCCCGAGCAAACGGGTCTGTTGCGCGGGGGCGCTTTGGGCGACGAGCTGCTGGCGCTGCAATTCCTGGATACGGTTCTGAAGTTCGGTAATCTGCGTCTCGTTGATTTCGAGCGGTGCCTGTGCGGGCACAGTTGTGTTAGGGGTTTTGACTGAGGACTGCGGCTTTTTCCCCCCTGTCAGCCACATGATCATGACCATCAAGAGGGCCAGGCCGATGAGAAGCCACGATTGGACATTCTTCGGCACGAGACCGGGTGGCTTGGGCGTCTTTTCCTGGATGGGTTCGTTCATGGCTCGCCTCTCAATTCGCGGACACTTGCCGTGAGAATGTGAGTTTCTTTTTGCCGACAGCCAGATATCCGCTGTCGAGGATTTTCGGGGCGATGTACACGCCGTTCTCGAATTGGAAGTTGATGAGATTGGGTTTGCCGTTTTTGACTTCATACAGAGTCGGTTTTTCCCGCGCGGCGCTCTTGATGTAGGTAAAAGCGTCATCGTGGTAAATCGCCGAGACTAGGAACGGTGCGCGCGCGGCCTTCGAGTCGAGCGTGTAGTCGAACTGGAGTCTCGCCTGATAATTGGCGCGAAACTTGTTGACCTGTTCGGCGGCCTGGTCCTGGGCGGTGCGAACTTGTTGGTCGGTCTGCGCACGCAGGGCTTCGATCTCTTTCTTGTAGGCTTCGGCCTCGCCCGCGCGGACATAACCTTGCGTGCTAGTGTTCCCGGCAATGCCTGACTCGTCTTTCGGCTCGATGAATAGCTTCAGATCCGGTTCGGCATTCGGCTCTTTGCTGATTTCGATCAGCAGGAACGAGTAGACATGCCCGCTTGCCGTGATGAGATTCAGATTGCTGCGAATGCCCGCCTGTGCGGGATGTACATAGCAGAGATTGTGAGTGCCGTTGATGATCCAAAACTCCTTGTCGCCGGTCGTGAAGTCTAGAATCTCTTCGCTCTCGGGAAGGACGATGAGGGTTGAAAAGCGGAGCTTCGCCCGGACGGGGACGATGTCTTCCTTGGAATACTTCACGACGCGCGCCGCATCCGCGCCGGCGCGCGTCGCTGTCAAGCCCACACCTAGGAAACAAAGGAACGCTAAAGCGGCGATTCGAATACGGGTGTGCTTCGTGGAAGCTGAGATTCTGTGTTTCATTGTTCACTCCTGAATTGGGATTTGTCATTCGGGGAAAGACGGTCTTCCTGAGAAATGCTTTGAATGAGGGAATTCGCGGCGATAACGAGAGCCGTCGTAACCGCTGCCACTAGCAACGGCAGCCAAGCCAGAAGGAAAGGCTGCAGGCAGACGTGGTATTGGAATTGGCGTAGAAGAAACGTGAATCCCGGTTCAAAGAAACCGAGAATGACGACGAGGATAAGCGGGGCAATCATGGTTGCTCTCCTGCCAGCACTTCGAGTCCCTTCTCGAAGCCGTAGTTCTCGAATGCTTCACTGCGCTTCCGGTTGTCGTAGGGATCGTTGGTGTAGAGCCAGTAGCTCTTCCGGTCCACGGTGAGGTTTGCAACTTTGGCCAGCTCGGGCGTCTTGATGAGAAACTGCTGTTTCGGGATCAGGTTCGAAATCAGCTCGACTTCGTTTTCGTTCAGGTGAAATTGCCTGCGGTAAAGTTCGCGGTCCATGTCGGGATTCGCGAGGAAGATTTTTGTGGCGCAGCTTTCGATAATCACGTCGAGGATGTCCGAGCGCCGCAGTTCGTCTAGCGACTGCGTCGAGAGCACCATCGCAGCGTTGTGCTTCCTCCAGGTTTTCAGCGCTTCGACAACGTACCGTTGGATGCTCGGATTCTTCAGGAACACCCATGCCTCATCGATGAAGAAGGCTTTGAAGACTTGAGTGATCTGCCGGTCGGCGATGACGGCGTTGGCCCGATGGAGGATGTAGAAGAGCAGCGGCTCGAGGATTTCCGGGTATTGACTCATCCCCTGAAAATCAAAACATTGGAACTGTGAGAACGAGATCGTGTCCTCCGAATTGTCGAAGAGAAAGCCAAACTGCCCGCCGCGAGTCCATCTGGCCAGCCGGTCGGACACTTCATGGCCGAGCGTGTTCGCTAGCACGCCAAGCGTGCGTAACGCAGGGTCTACGGCGTAGAGATTCTCAATCTGGTGGTAGATGTCGCGCTCCGTCGCCGGATCAAGTTCCCCCGTCCCGGAACCTTGAATCAGGACCTTCAGAAATAGAGCAAGGAAATCGAAATTCTCTTTCGTCGGTGGGAGCGAGAATGGATTGATTGTGAAATCCCGGGATTCGAGCCCGACGCGGACGTAGGAGCCACCGAAGAGTTGCGTAAGACTTTCAAAGCTTCCGCCTAGGTCAAAGATGAACGTGTGCGGCGCGTACTTCTGGAGATTTGTCATCAGAAAGTTCAGCAGGAACGACTTTCCCGCTCCGGTTCGTCCCAGAATCATGGTGTGGGCAACATCCCGGTAGTGAAGATTCAGGAAGTAGGGCGTGTGGTGATTCGTCTCAAGGACAGCGAGATACTCCTGCCGGAGATGCAGATTGCGAGGCTCGCCACAGTGGAGGGTGAAGAGAAAGGAGAAGTCCGCGTAGTTCGTGTTGAGCAAGTAGAGGTAGCGGAGGTTGTGTACCTGATTGCCTGGAACCGCCGCGAGGAATGCGTTTAGCAGGTTGTATTTCTCTTCGTAAAGCTGCGCGTCGTGGACGCTGAACACCTTGTAAAACTCCGCGCACGCACGGTCCACTTTGGTAATGTCGAGGTCATAGATGACAACGGTGAGTGAAAACTGGCCGAAGTAGTTGCCGTGAAGCTCTATCTCCTTGATGCCCTCGCCGAGTTCGAGGACCTGCGATTCCTTTGAATCGTCCAGCAGCACATCCTGAGCCGGAGCGTCGTTCAGATTGACCTGGCTGATGAACGAACGCTTTGTATTGTGGAAGTGGCGGCGCTTGGCCTGAATGATCCGGCGGGTTTTGCCCGAGTCTTCTTTTTTCCATTCCGTGACTACGTAATAGTTGGCCTCAACTTCGAGCAGGCGCTTGAAGATGAGAGGAAAGCTTTGCGCAGACGGTTCTTTGAGTGTGAGTATCTTGACGTAGTAATCGTCGAGGCGAAGATGTCCCCGGTAGCATTCGAGATGCGACTCGCATAGGTAATAGTCGAGGAAAGCGTTGTGTTTAAGCTTTGCCAGTTCGAGCTTCTCCGGGGCGAAGTTCAGCGTCTTTTTCAGGATTCGAAAGGCTTCCTGTTTATCCAGCAGCCGTACCGTCAGGAAATCGCTTACCTGTAGGATGAAGCTCTGGGTCTTCTGGAGCAGCGTGGCCTGGGCCTTGGTGATCTCCCGGTCGAGGAAGACAACCTGTTTTCTCGTTGAGAAGTACGCCCAGATCTCGCGAAGGGCGGTCGCCGGCTGTTCGGAGAATTTCGCCAGCGCGCTTCCGATCTTGCGCTTTGGGCGCGAACCTTCGAAAAAAATCACGTAATAAACCGAAAGCGAAAAAAGCGTGTCGGCCTTGGCAGCCAAGTACGCGATACGGTTCTTGATGGCGGTGTCTATGACGGGATTGCCGTAGAGTTTGTAGGGAACGGTTTCGTTGTTTCGTTTGAAGAGGTACTGATAGATGCGGTAGTTTTCGTCGAAGAGTTTGAGCGCAGATTCTAGCCTCTTGGTGAGGCCGTCAATTGAGGCATCATCAAGGCACTCGTAGTCAACGCCACGCACTTCGAGGATGACCCCGAGTTCCCCCGATTTGGTGAGGAAGACATTGGAATCGATAAACCCGTACAGATTCACCTGTTCGTTGAATGCGCCCGTCTCCTGGTAATTCTTGAAAATCCGTTGGAGTTTAAGCATTGGTGATCCTGCGTATCGAGACCGGGCTGAATTTTGCCGGGTCGTATTGGCTGCGAAGTGTCGCTGCCGTGAGCAGGAAGCGGAGAATCTGTGGGTCGGTTTGAGTCGCCCAGCGCGCGGCAAAGTACAAGAGCAGGAAAATCAAGATTCCCCCGAGCAGACTTGCTAGCAGGTTGAACGTGGCCGCACCGAGACACATGGCGAAGAAGAAGAGCTTCCGCTCCGCTCCGAGGATCGTCAGTGGCCGGGAAAGCGACCGATAGACTCTGTTGACTCGTCTTGCCTCTGCCATTTACCTCTCCAGGTTTCTCTGTGGCTCAGGAACCAGGAAACAACCACGCGAGAAAGTTCACCGCCGCGATTGCCATGCCAACGCCGAACAGCACGCCCGCGAGAATGCGCTTCGATCCCCCCTCGCCGAATGCGAACGTTAGGCCCGCCACAACAATCGCGACCAGTGACAGGCCGCGAGCGATGGTGCTAGTGAAAGCCGTTTGAAGGACCTGGACTGCGTTCTCCCACGGAGAGGTTCCCTGAGCAAATGCGGGGGCCGCGAGAAGCAGACCCACTGCGACCGCTAGAAGGGTTCGCGGCGTGTGCCTGAGCCGAGATGCTGTGCGCCAGAGTGTTTTCATGTCCGTTCATCTCCTTCGCTGGATTTCTTTTTTTAAGTCCGAGGGAGTTCTCGCCGTGCCCGCGTGTGGCAGGGCCGACTCACGAACGCGAAAGAAGCGCCGCTGTCCTGGTTTTTTTTGGCCTTGATCCGACTCAAGGCACACGTGGAGCACGCGCTCCGTCCAGAGGGTTTCTACTTTCGCGTCCGGCTCGGGACCTTCGAGCGGCGCGCTACTGCGCCAGGCGGTTGACCGAAGTGGGGCGGCCCCACCAGGCTCACGGGAGAATTCGGTGAAAACTCCCCTCATCTATACAGAGGGGAAAAAACGGAAAAACCTCACCAACAAAATGCAATTGCTTGGTTTTTTACACTCTTGGTCGTTTGGGGGATTGGGTTTGCGACCTTCGGTGGGAGCTTCTTGCCTTCATCCGATGGAGGAAGCCACTGTAGGTCGTGTAACAGGGTGAACACGAGGTGATGTGATCCAGAACTGAGTCTTCGACCTGCGTTGGTTGTTCGGCCAAAAGTCTTAATACATCGTCTTGGGGGCATCCTTGGCGGGCGGGGTTGGGAAAGTCGTGGGCGAAATGCCTCCTACCAAGTTCAAGAAAGGCTTCGTCCACGGACGGTTTCCGTTTGTGTCCCTTCGACTTGCGACTGACAGACGGCAAGGGTAACGCCCTCCTCAACCCTTTCGCCTCCGTATTTTGAGCATTTTTCTGGCGTGGTCAAGTGCTTTGCTAAATCGAGCCTCTGCCGCATGGCTTGAAATGTCAAATTGTTTCCCGATCTCTTTCCAAGTGAAACCCTCCAGACGAAGGACGATGACCTCTCGCGAGGCCCTGTCGCAGGCTTCCATCACTTCGTTCAGAAGCACGGCGGTTTCCACTCGGGCTTCTTCAGTCAAGGGGATTCGCGCTTCGCCGGATTCCTTAAGGGATTCCTCACGACTTTTCTGTTTGTGCTTGGCGTCATCCACCATGCGAATGAAAGTGCGGAACAAATATCCTGCGACGTTCCGTATAGCGGGTGCGCCAGAAACTTTCTTGTCCTCGATTGCCGCAGACACGGAGGCCGCTGCCTCCTCAAAGTAGTTCATAGCCAGGGCGGGATCACCGATCAAGTTTTGGGCGTACGCGAGGGCGCGCGGGCCAATTTCCATCGAGACAGACAACACCGCAGGAGCGATTTGCCTTCCGAAGCGGTCAACCGAGTTCAACAGGAACGGGGGACCGGACTTCGTTTCTCGGCTTGGGCGCATGGGGACCCATCTCTTTGCCGCCGCGAATATGTTGATTTGGATGTTGGGAGATGGCGTGGGGTTTGCTGTCCGTCCACGTAATTGTTCTAATACCTGTAGTACTTTCGTACCACCTTCGTACTAGCGATTCTCGCTGATTTCGCCTGAGCTTTGACTCGGCTTCTCCGCCACGAAAACTTGGAAGGTGCCGCGACGGTTTTCCATGAGGCGAAAGGATCAAGCAGACCGACTCGCAGCGTAGCGCGGATCGCGCGATTTCCTTATGGTCCCTAGACCGAAACCAACTGCCTAGTTCTCAGTACTGGTCGGAGGCACAATCATTGCAACAATCTTCCCCCGAGATTCAATCCTCACGCATTGCTTACCGAATCGCGCCCTGGACAAATACTCGGACATACGGTTTCGAAATTGTCCGGGGGTTATGGATTTGTGTTGATATTGGGGACGAGGATAACGGCGATTACCGTCCTTACCTGGAGGAACTTCTATGGCCGAGATAAGCCGCGCTAAAGATTGCTCGCGCTTTTGAACCGTGAATGATGCGCCACCCCAGCGGATCATTCCCAAATAATCAGCCAAGTTGCGGTACAGCTCGCTGGGTGTGACCTTCTCATCCTTCTTCATGGAACCTCCAATACAACGTTACGTTTAAAGCGACGTAAAGATAATACACCAAAAAGACCTTTGCTTCAATAGCAACTCGGGAGAATCGCGTTTGAAGTTTTACGCGCCGGGAGGTGGATGTCGGTGACGTTCAGCCGGTTTGTCGTGGATATATCGCGGGGCTATAAAGGATTATCGAGTCCCTTCACTACCCATCCCTCGTTTGTGAGCGTCACAGCCTGATTGAGCGTTGTTCTGGTTGCGCCGTCAATGGTCGAAGCAACTCCGGGAAAAACCCGCTGAATGTCCGGGTTCTTTGCCCATTCAGCTAGATTTTCGATCTTATAGGTGTAGAAAACCGACGCTTCTTTGGAGTCGCCAGCGGGAGTCGGCCCATCCCACTTGACGATTTTGTCTAAGGTTTGTTGTCCATAGCACAGGTCGCCCTGGACCTGTTTGTTTCCGACTAAGGCGAGGCGGTCTTTCTCCCGGTAGAACGTCTTGCCGCTGTCGGTTAGCTCGTATCGAAGAACTTTTGTCTTCACGGGGCGGCTGCTGAGCGGTGGCGTGTACTCTGTTTCCGTCTCGTAAGAGCGCACCAATCCCGCCTTTTCGAGAGCGGCCATTTCCGCTGCCCTGCCCATACCGCTTCGGCGCTCGGATTCGTTCAGATCGACCGGCCACGGGGAAGGAATGCCAAGGCAGATCTGGCCCTTCTTGGCTAAGTAGGAGTTCAACGCTTCCGAGAAGTTCTTTTCGTTAGCGTCTTTCTTGCTCGCACAGCCGACCAGTAGCAAAACGCCCAAAAGCATCAGGCAGGGGAGGCTCTTTGTCATGGGATTCACCCCTTGGTTTCTGTAGATGTAGAAAACGGTTCAGGCGTTGCTAACTTGTTCTGTCTCCTGGTGAGGGGCGAGCGCGTCGGGGAACATTCGCGGCGTCTATCGACGTTTCGCAGTCTTGTGTAGACCCTTCAACAATTCATCGACTGTGACATTTAGCCCTTGCGCTACCTTCATCAAAGTGTCGAGGCGGGGCCACCGTTTTCCGGTTTCAACAAAACCCATTCCAGTACGGCTCAGTCCAGCACGATGCGCTAGCTCTTCTTGACTAATGCCCTTCTGGTCGCGCAGTTCTTTGATTCGGATTGCGAGGGCGCGTAACGTCCTGTTTGGTTGCATTGTGCCGAGTGTGAAGTCAGCGCCTCACTCCGTCCACCGACAGTTGTGTGCCATACAACTAAAGGCATACTTGTGCTATGATCGACATCAGCGGGACGCGCTCGTGCTTGTAACACGGACGCGCCCCTGACCACCGTGCTCGCGTAGACGAGGCATCGATGGCTGAGACGCATTCTACATTACGGTCAGCGTGTCCCGCATACCCCCATGCGAGAGGACAACGCTGATGCTTCAATTTCCTGCGCCGCCTCCACCCGGAGAGATTCCACCACTGACCTACTTCGAGCAGTTCATTCTCTGTGTGGCTCTGGTCGCAATATCGACCGCTTTGCTTTCTTTTTTCTTGCCACGCCCGCTCTTCTGCAAGCTGTTCAAGATCGCTTTCCCGTTCATGCCCGACCGACTGGAGGACTTTGATGAAAAAGACTAGGAAACCGAAGGTAGTGATGGTTGGGAACACGCCGATAACCCCGATCAGCGCCAAGGAACAGAGGGAGATCAAGAAGCGCATCGAGAAGCGGCATGCGCAACTGCGGAAAAGATACCCGGAGGTTCACGGCAAGGTAGTGGATTTCATCAACCATAGCGTCACGGACGGGACGCTCTACGTCAGTGTCCGCTTCAAGGACAAAACCGACTTTTCGGTCCGCTACTCCTGCGGGATGTTCGTGGTCGGAGCGGACATCAGCGACATGAGCGCCGGAGACTTGGAGATCATTCGGGAGTACATGAAGCCGATTCCGCATTGAAAGCGCGTGATGACTGTCGTTTGGAGAATAAAGATGAAAAGTAAACAAATCTCGAAAGCGGAGCGCAAGAAGCTCGACCGTTTCCACGAACAACGCAAGGCAAAACTACGAAAGAAATATCCCGAAATCCACGGCAAGAAGCTCGACTACGTCACGCGCAGCTTTGAGGACAACGATGGCGGCGGATGGCTGTACATCAATCTCTATTTCACGGACGGGACGAACTTCTCGATGGACTTCAGCATGAACAATCCCGCCATCGTTCCCCGCTGCATCGAGTATGGCGATATGAGCACGGGAGACTACAAAAACATCCGCACATATTACTACCGGGGAGAAAAGTGATGACCGAAATCGACGACCCCGAAGTCCTGCGCAGGGAAATCCGCACAATGCTCGAAAAAGTCACCGACCGTGGCTCCTTGATTTTCTACCAATGGATGGTGCGCCGCGTCCTGGCCAATTATCCGATACCCGGCGACGTGGAACTGCGTGCTTTACACCAAGCCTTCATCCGCATGCAAGCGGCATTCCGGGCGAAAAAGAGACCGACCAAGGAAGACATGGAACTCGTCGCCAAATGGACTGAGGGTGACGCGGAAAGCATGGGAAGGGCGCTGGGCAGGGCGGTGAAATTCTTCCGAGAGAAGCGGGGCATGAGCAGATTGCAGCTTGCCAAGAAAGCACGGCTGCCGGTCCGAGCCATTCTTGCCATCGAGCGAGGCAGAGTGTTCGACCTATCACCCGTCATCGATAACCTGACTATGGGTCTGAGTGTCGAGGCTGGTGAGTTAACGGACAAGCTTTTGGATTTCGAGAAAGACGACAAATCACCAACGAGAAAAGGATGAGCGCCCGATGGTTTCGAAGTTCTCCGTTGAACAAAGGCTGGCGATCTTGCGTGAGTATGGCGCTGGAGGTGTCAGCCTTATAGAACTCGGAGCAAAATATGGTGTCAACAAGGCTACATTAGCGGGATGGCGTTGGAAACATTTGCCTCCGAGCGAGAGAAAATGCACGGTATGCGGCGGCATGGTGCCGAGGAAGGCAGTAACGTGGCGTGGAAGCCTGCTCTGCGGGACGTGCAGCCGTGCCAAGAAAACGGCAGCGCACCGCATATACGTCGCTGAGCACAAGGAACAGGTTGCTGCCTATCGCCGTGTTCCTAATCCGTTCAAGGAAGCCAAACACAAAGCCGACCTTGCCGAAAAGTGGTTTCGGAATCAGGAAGTCTTGAAGAGAATCTACCAACGCATGGTTGACCGCTTCGGAGATTGGGAGGATGACTACTCCATCGTCAGTGGTGAGGGACAACTGAGCAATCCATGCTTCATCGTCGTGGATAAAAATGGCAGAAAACGGAAAGAAGTTCTGACGGAGCCCCTTCCTTCGTGGGATTAGCTAGTGATGGCAGGTTTCCACTGACGGCGACCGATTATCGGGATGGAGTATTCACTTGCCAGATGGTTTCCCTTTTCTGATTCAGTCACAACTACCTAGCGGAGCCTGTGCTCCGCTAGGTCGAAATATCGGTTGGACAACTCAATGCCGATATACCGCCGACCTACCTGCCGCGCGGCAACAAGCGTTGAACCGGAACCACAGAAGGGGTCGAGAACTACATCGCCCGGCACGGAAAAGCACTCAATCAACGGCGTAAGGATAGACACCGGCTTTTGAGTCGGGTGAAGATTGTTGCCTGAGTATTTCCATTCCAAAACGTCCGGTATTGTGCAGCTCGGCTTCATCGGGTTGCCCTTCGCCAGCAAGTAGGCGTTCTCGTGCTGGTAGCGAAGAAAGCGTTCGGTCGAGGCGTACTTCTTGATGAAGGTCAAGTGCCCGACTACGCGGAAGCCCGCATCGCGCCAAGCGGTGAGGAATGTATCTGCCTTGTTCCAGCTATAAAAGCTCACGCAAAAGCGATTCCAACGGAGCACGCGAAAGATTTCCCGAAAAGCGGGTTTAAGCCAAGCGTCGTTATCGTCGTTGGGAACGGTGCGCCCATCGCTGGATGAATAATTGACCATGTACGGGGGATCAGTAAGTACGAAACCGACGCTACCCGATGACATGCCAGAGAGCAATTCCACGCAATTGCCATTCAGCAGACTGTTTGGGAAGCCTTTGTTGATTTGAGAATTGATTTGTTCTGAGTTCATTTTCTGTTCTCCTGTTAGGTGATTTGGTTCCTTCGCCCAGAAAGAGGAACCAAAGCGCCGCGCCTACAGGAGGACGGAAAGGCCAAGTTGTGCCTTAGGAGGCTGGAGCGGATGGCAACGGGTGTGACAGGAGAGAAGTTCGCGACTGGCGCAACCGTGTGCTAGCGCAGGCCTTTTCGCGGGGAGGGGTTGCTGGGAGTATTACTAGGCAGCTCGCTGTACTTCGAGTAGTCTACCGTTAGTTCCTCTCCTGCTTCGATCTTGCGAAGAGCGAAGAACTCAAAACTGTTAGAGTCGCAGCCGACGTTCGGTTTTCCGTGCTTTGCCGGCTCATTCAAATACCATGCCATCGTCAGACGATTGAAATTCTGAGGACATCCGTACCGCTTATCCTTGATTACGGAAAAATCGTCGTACAACCTGCGAATTTCTTTTGGCGCTTTAGGTACAGAAATCTCGTCTATCCAAAGCATTTCTTCGTTGTCGCCGGAGAAAAGAGCAGCACCTTTCTGAATTTTCTTAATTGCGAACACCCCTACCCCACCTCTGTGAATCCCGGATGGACGTAAGCGAGTGTAGACTTCGGCATGGGGAACACCAGGCGCATCAGATCGCCATTTGGAAGAGAGAGACCGACTCAAACCGTCCAGATCAGGAAAGATGGTGGCTTCGTCGATCCCGCACGCATCCAGTTCTCTTCGAATGGCTGTCACTCTGAAACTTGGAATGACAATTTTGACGAGGCGGGCACGCCTCCTTCCTTGAAGCTTATCCAAGCCACGCATGTCTTTCCCGTGAACTGTAAAACAAGAACGCTGAGTGCTAATCCTGCGAGCGATGTGCGTGGGGAAGACGGCGAGTGGCCCGTTGGGTAAACCGGCCATGTTCTTAAATCTCGCTGGCAACCACGGGTCAACTAGTTTCTTGTCGTCAGGATGAACCCCCGTCGCGCTAGGAGGAATGACTTCCTCTTTGCGAATCGCGCTGTAGTTAAGCGCATAGGGGTCCAGCACCCATACTGCGGCATCATAAAAGCCTGGATTGTCTCTAACCGCGAAATAGAGGGCGAGGAGCGCACCTTCCGTCCAGTCCAGGAGTCTCGTGGGCGTTCCGAAGTGCTGCATCAGAAAGTACCATTCCCAATCATCATTGCCTGCGGGTTTGGATTCAGAAAAGATGGGCGCTCGAACTATGAACTCTTCGCGAATTTCGTCTTCTAGATGGTCTCGCTTAACTCTCGCGTATCCGCCGTAGTCTCTGTAAAGCTTCGGACACAAACACCAATAAGCCCGTTGTTGACCACGAAACCAAGGCCCCCAGGGGTCGTCCTTTTCGAATTCAAGCTCGTCTCGAATCTGGGCCACTCGTGTCAGGAACTCACTTACGTTTATTGGATGGTGTTGCGTCTTAAGCACCGCGAAAGTCTCCAGTCTCGCGTGTGCGCTCAACAGGACCGTTTTTCTGCGCTCCATGTATGGAATTGATCTCGCGCACAACGGTGTCGATTATTTCCGTTACCGCCGTGGTCTTCTTTGCAATCGCGTAACGCCATTGGCCATAGGTACCCTCCGCATTCACCGCATCCACCCAACGCTGAGCCGCCGCGACCTTTACCTCTTCGCGTGGATCATAGCCCTTGGTTTCGAGAATCAGGTGAAGCGGAGGATCAGTCTTGAGACGAATGATGAAGTCCGGCATATAGTCATGCATCTGCCCGTTGTGCAGATACGGAACAGCGAAGCCTAATCCAGCGTTCTTGGCGAAGGCGTCCACCAGGGGATGCTTGTCGATGTAGTACGCCGTGGCTTGCTCCCATTTCGCCGTATCAGGCACAACGTAGTTTAGGTGACAGTGGATCACTTCGCGTGGCTCGCGGCTTGTCCAGAAGTCAACGTCGGCGGTAGAACCGGGTCCTCGGCTGGACTCGTAGAGGGGTATCTCAGGGGTTTCGCCGCCGGTTGTGTCTGGGTGGATGTTCTCGACCAGGATTTCCACCAGCCAACCATAGTAGGGTGATAGGCCCAAGTCTTTAATGTCGGCTGGTCGGCGAACCTCCACGTGGTCTTTCAAATAGCGGTCAATAATCTGCACGATCTGCGGGAAAAGTACGTGTGCTGGAGCCTGACACTGCGGCTGTGCGACATAATGCTTCGTCATCCCTTTGGCGAGGTCGAAGACCAGTTCCTGCACGCGTCGTTTTGATCGGTATTCGCGTAGGGACACTTCGTCGACGCGACCAGGTCCCATGAGAGAGAGGCGGCCAGCGTTGCTGACGCTCAATCCTTTCACTTGGACTTCAGGCGGGATCGAATCAGGCTGCAATACAAGGGATGGAACGTTTGCCCAGTCTACCGTCACATGATTGCGAATTGCTTGCGTATAGCCATCCACACGGGGGAAGCGTATTTCCAGCCCCGCTTTTTCTGGAATTGCGTGCACGTGGTAGCGTTTCACGCGTGGCGCGGTCGGCCCACGAGATGTCGCTTTGAACGGGATTACTTCGAAAGGGACACCCAGCACCTTTGATACTTCTTCTACGAACTTGCCGTCAGCTCCGAGTTCGTAGCTCGCCCGGCGCAGTCCGCGTCCCACAACCTGTTCGCAGAGCAACTGAGACATGAACGGACGGATGCCAATGATATGCGTGACGGTGTTGCAGTCCCAGCCTTCAGTGAGCATCCCGACACTAACGATGCAGCGCACGTCGCGCCCTGGCGGGTGCAGGGGGCGGTCCAACTTGTGCGCCAGATCCTCAAATCCCTCGGGATAGACAGGGCGGCCTTGCTTATCGATAGTCCAAGTCGTCTTGCCGACTGTATCGAGTATGACTCGCATCCAGCGAGATTCGTCGCTCTTGGCCTCACCAGTGTCTGTTTCGTGGACAACCTTTGAATCCACACGAATCGTATTGGTTTGGCCGTTCTTATTCCTAAAGCCGTCGATGCGCGCTGGTGGAATACCAGCAGGTGCCTCGTCATTTGCGAGCCAGTCATAGATAACCTTCGCGATTCGCGTGTTCTTGCACACGAGTATGAAAACCGGAGGGCGTGGGTCGGTTCCAGCGTTGAGCCATTCCTCCCGCTCTTTTTCCCACATGCCCGCCAGCATCGCAATTGGATGATGGGCGTACTTCAGGATGGCTTCTGGCTTTGGACTGCCCTTTTTGCCGCCGCGTTCTGCAGGGGTCAATTTTGGGAGCAGCCACTGCCAGATATTGAAATAGCTCGGATACTCCGCACCCGTGGTGTCACGAATGGCGAGTTGAGGAATCTTTACCAGCCCCGACTCGATCGCATCAATCAGGCCGAAATCACTGACGATCCACGGGAAAGGCCTATTCTGCTCTTGTCCAATTCTTCCGAGAAAATAGGGTGTAGCCGAAAGGTCAACGCAGAAATTGATACCGCGCTGTTTGTTTATTTTGTCTAATCCATCGACCCAAACTGTGGCTTCGTTACGATCAGCCAGCCAATCGTCACGCTCATCGTCTTCCATCTGTTCCCATTCTTCTGGGCGGTCTTGCATGATTCGATAGGCGTGATGCGCTTCATCATTCATGACTAGAACGTTTTGTTTTGCTCCAATTTCACGACCTAGCACGCGATTGAGAAGCGCCGTGTCGCTCTCGACGTATCGAACGGACTCAACTTTGACCTTCTTGAGGCTTCCATCTTTTTCCCGTTCTTCGTCGATGACCGTAAGAAGGCCGGCGTTAACCTGGCGCTCGTAGTCCTTAAGGCTCAGGTACCGGGTCCCACGAGCAGTGGTAGTCTTCAGACCGATAGTGATGGTCTCTTTAGTTCTGACGGCCACGCCCGCCTTGGTGACCTTTGAGCTGGTACCGCCAATTTGCATACTCTGAGGCTCGAACACGTGCCAATTCGTTACCAGCACCTTGCCTTGTGCTAGCAGCGGCATTAGATGAGGAGGGACGATGTCACGGGTTCGGTAGATGCTGGCTTCCCCGCGCTCCGGGTCAAGTTCACGTAAGCGATCCCGGATAGTAACGTTCGGGCAGACTGCCAGCACTACATCGGAAAAACGGCTGTCACTGCGGTCGTTGAGCTTGTTGAGAAGACTCCATGCGGCCAACATTCCCATTACGGTTGTCTTACCCGAGCCTGTCGCCATTTTGCAGGCATACCGCTGGAAGCCCGGGTAGCCCTCGCCCTTGCGCTCGTCACTCGGTTCGTCGCGTGGAACGGTTATGCCTTGTAGGAAATCCTGGCGCGCCTCAGTCAGCAGGATGACGGTCAGGGCCGCCTCAAGCTGCGCGAAAAACAGTCGCCTCTCGCGACCATCGCGCGTCCACCATTGTATTAGCTCCAAGGTTGTGCGCGTAACGCCGGGGTAGCCCGCCTCTTGCCATGAATCAAGCCGCTCGCGGGTCAGATTCACAAGCCCCAATTCAAAGCCGTAGGGAAAATCCTTTGACGGTCGCAATATCGCACCATCGGTGGTCCACGTATCACGCTGATCTTTGGGTGGGAAAATCAAAGGCGGCCTGCGCTTCGACTGTTCCGGCGACGAAGGCCTGAGTTCCGGCTGCTCACCTTCGCGAATGTACCAGTAGCGTGTCGGCTTCTCGAATGGTGAATTTAGAATCGGCTCTGCGACTTCTACGTATTCAGTCATGGAGTTTAGATCACCAGCCAACGACGGCCTCGCTGTCGGACCGGGTTTTGAAAATTATTCAATATCCACCGACAGGTTTCGTATTCTGTGTCTTGCTGATCGTAAATCCAGTAGTCATAACGGTTCGTCCCCGTTCTGTGAAATCTGATAATGGCGGGTCTAGCGACGTCCGCGCCCGTAATTTCAACCGTCCAGTTATGGTCATGCTCTACAACGGGTCGTGTCTCCGGGCGTGGATTTCGCCGCTTGCGGTTGGTTAGGCGCAACCGTGGCGGGGCGTCTAGCTCCACTCCGAAGTAGTGCGCCCAAACGCCGATTGGCGGCTGAACCTGCGTTTCACGACCGGGTCCCTGTTCCATTGTGAGTTCCATAATCAGGTCATCGTTCGTCATTTGAGAGGTACCTCATCTAGTTTGTTTTAGAAACTTGACGATCAGCAATTCATTGCCACGGTCATCGATCACTTTAATGGCCACCTGATTGTGTTCTCCTGCTTCAAAGGGAGTACTCACGGTACCCGCGAGGTGATCCCAAACAGCCTCGTCATATTCGCCCTTCAGTGCTTTCCTTAGGTTGTCCCAGGCACTGGTGCGCGGGAAAAACGCCTGTGATACGTGGAAGCAGAGACCGTTATAGTCCGTGTCGAGGAGCCACGCAGGAACGTCATTCCCATTTCGATGCTGAACTTCCATACTAATCGGATCAAAGATGTCGAGCCCGAGTAGCTCGACTTCGTAGAGTTGGGTACCGTTGGTTCTCTTGATCTTGCGAACCTCCGCCTCAGGTAATCCACAAACGCTGAAAATCTGGCTAGACCGCATGTTCTTGAGTAAGTCACCCATCATCAAATCTGGAGTGGCTTGGACGTATGTCGCGGCAATCCCTACAACTTCAGTCGCCTTATCAATCAACATGCGCGCATTCGGTTGAATCGCAAAACCGATAACGTACAAGTGCGTGTAGGCTTTGGCGCGGGCCTCAATCGCAGCCTCATACACAAGCTTCTCACTCACTGCGCCGTTCTCCGGCCCGAAGATGAAAGCGACAGGTTGCTCAGCACCATTGAGGATCATCGCCTCAGCCGAGAGGGATAGCGTCTTCGCTGGCGGTCGGACATTTTTGAGCTTAACTGTCTTGTTGCCTTCCAAACGCAATACCGGAGACTTCCGTAAGATTTCGAGCATTCTATCGACAAACAAGCCGTACACTTCGCTGCTCCCAACGTCAGTCCTTTCTTGGCTTACGTCGTCCCAGTCATTCGGCGTCGGAATAGTCGCCTCCACACAAAACGCGCCACTCACACGCGTGACTCCTCCCTGAATCTCTGGACGATCAACCAAGACCTCCTCCCCTGGCGGTTCGTTGTTCGCGATGCTGGTGGAAGTGACGTGTGGAACAAGGCCGCCCATTTCTCGCCCAGACTTGTTCTGCCGCTTCGTATAGACAAATCCTGCAACTGGACCAAGGGAATCATTCTTCAGCTCGTACCAATCGTATGTGGCAGTCAGCAGGCGTTGCCGTGCGAGAGCTAAAGGTACACGGCTAGTGTCAATAGTGATCCACCGCCGTCCCCATTGTTCAGCTACATACGCAGTCGTCCCGCTACCGCAGGTGGGATCAAGAACCAAGTCGCCTGGACGTGTGGTCATCAACATGCAACGTTTAACGAGCTCGGGGCTGGTTTGGACGGCATAAACGCGGTTCGCCGCTCCGCCGACGGTGTCCCACCAGTTGGATAGCGCGGTATAGCCAAAGTCATCAAAATAGCGTTTGAACCGAATTTGATTTCCAGCCGCAAAAATACGCCCGGCATCGGCCAGTCGTTGCATCCCTGACGGCGATCCGTCTTCCGTCCTCGCGGTGTGCTTCCAGCAGGTGCCTCTCTCAATCCCAGGGTCATAAGTCTTCCCCCGATAGCTAAAAAGAACACTCTGATTCTTGCGTGTGCCGCCGACGGTAAGGTCATTGGAAGAAAAGAGCCTAGAACCGGGGAAATCCAAGAATAGCTTTGCCGGATTGTTGGCGTAATCATTGCCGTTGCCTGACTGCTTTTCAAGCTGCGAGATCGTAGAGATTTCGCCATCTGCGAGCTCCACATAATTGAACATGGATGTTAGCTCGGAATTAAATTCAACGGGTTTGTACACTTGTGTGAAGTATTCTCGTGAACGTTGTTCGTCCTTGGCATACCAGAGAATGAAGTCGTTAATCGGGTCAATCAGCTCACCCTTCTGACTTCCTTTTTTCTTGACGACAAACGTGACGATGAAATTCTCCGTCCCGAAAACCTCGTCCAGTATTTCCCGAACGTGATGGACGTTTGTGTCGCCGATTTGTACGAAGATGCTTCCCGTGGCGGCAAGAAGCTCACGGCAAAGCGTAAAACGATCCCTCAAATACGTCAGATACGAATGGAGCCCTAGTTCCCAAGTGTCGCGATACGCCTGAACAACTTCTGGTTCACGACTCATGTCCCCGTCATCGTTGTGAATGACCTCCCGCCGCCGGACGAATGGCTGAAAATTCGATCCGAAACTAACGCCGTAGGGCGGATCGAAATAGATCATCTGCACCTGGCCTCCCAGGTCTTCATAGCGCAGCAGTGAGTTCATCACGACAAGGGAATCGCCGAGGATCATGCGGTTGACCCATTTGTCGCGGTGCTCGTAGGCGCGAAGTACTTGGTCGGTGATCGAGTGCTGAGGGTCGCCGAACAGCTCAAACATATCGGTCTGTCGATCTCGCTTATGTCCCTTCAGAGTTTCCAGGATCGCTTTGGTCGAGAGGCGCTCGTGAATGAATAGCGGGAGCGTTGGAACGTCGAAAGAAATCCGCTCTGCTTTTCCCGCCCAGTTTAGGAATGGCTTGCTCATCTCCTTCAGCTTCGAGGCTGCCACCTTCGCCTCGTCGAGCGATTTCGCCGCCAGAACCCGCTCGACCAGTACCTCGCCCTTCTCCCGTGATGGATTCTGGCCGTCCCATTCGAGGGTTGGTGACAGTGAATCGTCGTACCTATATTTTTTGGGGGGAAGTTTTTTCTTGAATTGCGCCATCGTTCCGACTTCGGGCCGCATCGGGCTTTCAGACCCGGGATACTGGTAAGTCTTGGCAGGCTTGCTTTTGGCGGTTTTCGGTGTTTTTGTCCCTGACGCCATCCGGTGGACTCCCTGCATTTAGAGAATGATTACGAGCGCGATTCTACCATCCCCTCTGCACAACGCACCAACTCCCATGCAAGTGTCCCGGCGTGGCGAACTGCACAAAATGTTGCAGAGGAAGAACCCGTGGGATGCGCTAGGCTTATAACCTGATTGGCGATCCCAGGAACGAAGTGGATAACCTCACCAAAGAAAAACGATCCAAGGTCATGCGGGCTGTCAAGGGCCGCAACACCCGACCCGAGCTTTGCGTGAGGCGAGCAGTCTATTCGTTGGGCTACCGCTATCGAATTGGTGATCCTCGTTTAGTGGGGCGACCGGATTTGGTTTTTCGCTCAAGGAAGAAAGTTATTTTCGTGCATGGGTGCTTTTGGCACGTGCACAAAGGGTGCGCGCTGTCCCATATTCCCAAGGCCTCGTTCTGGCGAACGAAGCTCGAAGGGAACAAGAAAAGGGACAGGATGACGATTCAAGCACTAAAACGCGCCGGATGGAAAAGCCTCATATTATGGGAATGCGAAACAAAGCAAAGCGAGAACATACGCAGAAAAATAGCATCGTTCTTAGGCCCCCCGTTTAGATAGCATATCGTGGATGTCCTGGAACGTTTGCTTGTAGCCTAAGATGACTTTCCGCAGTGACAAGCTCTCTTTTTCGTCAAATTTGTATTCTTTGCCGTTCCAGTCAAAAATAAACCCTCCTGGGACCGCTCGGGGCCGACCGTGAGCGAGGTGGTTCCTCGGAGCCAATACTTCCTTCGCATAATCTCCCCCCGCGAACTTCTGGACCAAATCGTCAACCTTCCTCAGACGGTTGAAATTCTCCCATCGCTTGTTGCTGTCACATAATGTGATCATTTCTTCTAGAACTGGGTTAGCGCCGAAGAGTTTGAGTTTCTCGTCGTGCCCCTTCGCTTGTTCCAATGATTTCTCGTGAAAGCGCTTGTATATCGCGGCTTGCTCTTCAGGTTTCAAGTGAGGAATGCCAACCCTCAAAATCGAGTCCAATACTTGATCGATGTCGCCGACTTCAGCCATCACCATTCCGCGCATGTTATTTAGATCAAGGACCTTACGCACCGATTGGAGGGCGACGCTTTGGAGTTTCTCAAGAATTACTTGGCGATTAGCAACGAAGCAACCCTCCAACTGTTTTTCGTGGATCAGTTTCCACAAGTCGCTCGACGGGTTGGTCGAGTAGAAGATGATCTCCGTATAGACATTGTGATTCCTGATTTGTTTTATGAATTCCTCGCCATGAGGCACTTTTTCACCGAGGATGTAATCAACAACGATCAAATCGTACCGATCCCACGGCTGCTTAGCCATAAACTCATCTGGGGTATTGACGATTTCGATTTCTGGCACGAAGCCCCAAGAACGGACTTCTTCTTCGAAAGGCTGTCGGTCGAGGGAGTCGAAGAACTCGGCTGTGTCATCGAACCACAAAATTCTATAGATCAGGTTCACTTTATGAACTCCAGCCTGATTTCGAGACCAGTGGGTGCGGATGGGACAGCTTTAATTGTCCCTCCCAGTGAACGAACAATCTCCTTGGAATGATAAAGTCCTAACCCCGACCCGGACGTTGTACTTATACCCGCTTCAAAGATATCGTCAGGGTTCTTGAGAGCATCCGAGAGACCCCTCCCATCGTCCACGAACGAGATCGTGATGGTGTTCTCGGATTTCTTGGACATTCGAACCTTCAGATTCTTCGCCTGAGCTTTTCTCGCGTTGCTAATGATGTTGTCTATGAGGATTGACAATTCAATTCGCCTGGCTTTTATTTCAAATGGCTCTTTGACCAGGTTCAGGACATCAACGTTCAAACCAGTCGCTATGAAGTCACGGGCGACGTGAACAATGTATTGCTCAAAGAATGCCGGTATGTCTGTCGGCTCTTTGTCAGTGGATGACCTGAAATTCGCCTTCGTCGCAAATTGCGCAATCGCCAAAATCCGTTTGTTGGCAAAGCTGATCTTTTCTAGCCCCTGCAACGCATCACTGGTTTTATCCAACTGGCGGAGTGATTTCGTGACTTTTCCTATGTAGTTGTCGATGATATTGGAATTCAGAACGATCTCATGGTGAAATGCCAAAAGATTCTTGGCGTCAAGCGAGCTCACGGATTGTAAGAACAGTGTCTGTGCCCTATATGTGTCAGTTTCCTTTGCGAGCTTGGTAATTTTCTGGCCCTGTTCGGCAACTGCCACTCGCAAGTTAGCTGCTTCGCTTCGCGCGACCTTGGCCTCCTGCTCTTTCTTAGTGACAATCTTGCGCAGTTTCGCAAGACTTTGCTTTAGGCTCGGCTCCACTTGCTTCGAATCAAATCCCTCTATCTGGGCAAGAAGGTCTTGGACTTCTTCCGCACGCTGGTCGGAAACACCCTCTAGGAGTGAAGGGTTGAACCAAAAGTTTATAATTCGTTCTGGAGACGATCCGATAAAGGTCATTATCGAGAGGGCAATCCTCTGCTTCTTCTTCTCCCAAGATTCCATGTATTCTTCATTCGTTTTCTTCCAATCTAGACCATTGTCTGCCCTAACTGTGTCGCGAAGATGATTTGGGATACTGTCCCAGTTGAGGCCGTCAACGACAAATTTCTCCAGTCGGCGAACAACATCAAGGATGAATTCATCTTTGAGATGAACGAATGCCTCGGTCTTCTTCAGGCCCTCTCTACTAGAAATGGGCTTAAATAATTCTTCATCGCCAAAGACTTCCACCCTCCCCACGAGGTCTCGGCTGCTGAGGTAGCGAGTGGTTCCTTGAGTTTTACGTACGTCTAAGCCGAGCCAATCGTCGCCCCTATCGCCATAGGGGGCTATGCGGAAGCCATTCAGGAATAAAAATATCGACCCGAAATCGATAGAACGCATTCCTGTTTGTCGTTTGAAATATGCTTTCTTATAGGGATTGAGGTAGTAGATGAAAACTTTGATGTTCTTTAGGGGAAGGGCGTTCTGCTCTTTTAGCTTGAAAACGAGTTCCCCATCATGCGATAGCGCTGTCTCGACAGTTTTCCCGTCTGGACTTATCTCGGATTGGATAAATGTACTGTTGAACTGTAATTTCGCGAAGACCTGGTTTTGCACGACCCCATTGACTCGGTCAACGTAAGGCTTCTTAGCGTCATCTTTCTTGAGATCCTTAGCTTCAATCTCGATCTCAAACTTCTTTTTGAGGAACAGTTGGTGGGGGCTTAGAAACTTTTCCAGTGACCGCTTGAGGCCTAAGAGCTTTTCACGATCCCACGCGCTCCGAAGTTTTGAAATGACAAGTATGGTCCCATGCCGAGGCATAGCCACACCAGCCAGTTGTTCTGCCGCAGACGCGGAGACTGTCTCCAGAGAAACGCCAATCTGCTGAATTACAAGATCTTTTTTCCCCTCTTTTTCAAAGGCGGGCCAGGATATCGTGAGGCGGTAGAGGGTCCCGTCGTTCTTTCGCGTAAGCAGGTCCAACTGCTCACCAAGACGATCACATGAGAACCGGCCTATCCCTTTATTCCCGGCGAAATAAACGCCATTTTGTGGTGTTTCAGATTTCTTGTCTGAATATGCGATGTTCAGCCATTTGTCGACGATATCTGAGCGATCCATCCCAGTGCCCTTGTCGTAGACAATTAATCGCGAAGCAGCAGTGGTTACGCCATCCCCACCAAAGCCCTCAAATCTAATGAGAACCCTTTCGGACGCTGCGTCATGAGCGTTCTTGACGAGTTCGACCACAGCGATGCTGTCATCGTTGATGAGATCCTTGCCGACCAGGTTCTTCAGCAACGTGTTGGTCTTAAAATGGAGCGTCTCTTGCATTGCGTGAATCCGCCTACGAACCCAAGTCTCTCAACACCCGGCCGATTACCTCAGCGAAAAGCGGTGGCACGGCATTTCCCACCTGCGTATAGCGCGGGCAATCGTGCCGACGGTCTTTGCTACCGGTCGTATACTTGCCAGTGAACTCAAACCAGTCCGGGAAACTTTGGAAGCGAGCATTTTCCCTTACAGTTAATATGCGCGGCTCGGAATAGTGAATTATGTCGTCAGGCAGCGTCGTAATCGTAGATGCAGGACGGCGCGGGTGCAATGGCGTCAGGGCACGTTTTTTGATTCCCAGGCGCTTCCTGTCACGCTCACTCAGCGATTGCCCCTGCGCACAGGTAGTCATTATCCTCTGAAATTGACGAACAGTTCCCGGTCTATGCCGTGGCAACCGAATGCTGTTGAGGGTCCCCTGCGCATGTCGGCGCATAAGTCTGACGAAAGAAGATGGACTGCTGCCTCTAACATATTTAATCTGCTTGAATCCTCTGAAGGGTTGCCCTAAAGAGGTTACCAAGGATTTTCCGCTGACCTCGAGATCGGCAATGGCCTGCTTCGCCGAGATTGCACCCCTGGACTGGAGATGTTTTGACCGAAGATACGCCTTCCTCCGGCTCCGCAAGATTTCAAACGGAGTTCTGCCGTTCAACCTGTCGAGCGCGGAGTCGCCGTTCTTGATGGCGACGAGGATAAAACGGTTTCGGTTTTGTGGAACGCCGAATTCGCTGAAGTCAACTAGTTCCGAGAACACTGTGTATCCGAGGCCTTCCAATTCCTTGCGAAGTATCTCGGAATACGCTCTGTGCTTCTTGCGTCCGTTGACAATGTTCTTGAAAGGGAAGCTGAAACCCTGCACATTTTCTACTAGCAGAAGGCGAGGCTCAATCTTACTGACGATGTCCAGATATTGCCTAAAAAGCGAATTGCGCGGATCGGAATACAAGCGTCTTCCAGCCAGCGAAAAGCCCTGGCAAGGGGGCGCGCCCGCAAGCAAGTCAATCTTTCCTCGCAGCTTTGCTAGTTGGGCCGGGTACTTACGCAAAAAAGTCGCAGTCGTAGACGCCTTTCTCGGTAACCACTTCGGCCACGCGAACGAACGGTGTTTCCCATCGATCAGGTTCTTGGCAAAAGTGTTGAACGCATCCTTATTTTTCTCAATTGCAAATTGACCGATCCACCCTGCGTTCAGCAAACCCAGTGATAGTCCACCACAACCAGCAAAAACGTCCCCGAAGACTAATTTATTCTTGACCCTTTTTCCAGTTAGGCAACGCCTCGCCATAAAATATCAGTTCGCCTCCGTAGCAATCGGTGTCTGCGCAGTCGTGGGCGCAGGGGGGACGCCACTTCGATTTCAGGTGCGCAACGTGCCCTATCCCGGAAAAACAATTCGTCAAACGACAATCTTTTCTGATTCCGTGACATTGCGAGAGGATGGAACTAGTCGTCTGCCTTGACTCCCGCACGCCTGGCAATGCACGTCAACGGCTCGCTCGGCAACCGTTGGAATGCACTAAACACGCAGAATCCTGAACTGAGTCTACGGCCTTCGTGGTTTTTACTACAACCCATTTCTGTTCAAGCAGTTGCAAATGTGTAAAATGTGAACGACTAGCACCGTCGCCAACATCTTTGCAAGGATGACCTGAACAGGAAGGGGGGCGTAGGCTTGGATCGAAGCAATCCCAGTCAGGGACAAGTGCTAAAATCTCGGAGAGGGTAGACGCGTGTCCAAGTTTCTCCCAGGCGACTTCGTAAAAGTCGAATTCGAAGACGAAAAAACGGGCGAGAGCGAGTGGATGTGGGTTCGCGTACGCGCTTGCGACGATGAGAATCGTATCGTGCTGGGGCGACTCGACAGTGATCCCATCTTGGGGTACAGGGGCAAGCTAAAACCAGGCTCGGAACTGGCAGTCCGTTTCGATAAGATTCGAGACCACAAACGAGGCACTGATTTCTAAGCTCGTCTCGCGGCTCTAGGTACAGGTTAGGTACAAGTAAGAGAGGGGAGATAATGCCTGTGGTCCCGTAAGCGACGCCAAAGAAAGCGTTTATGGGATTGGGTGTTCCTGGTTCGGGACCAGGAGGTCGAAGGTTCAAATCCTTTCGCCCCGACCACTCTTTTAGAATCAGCGACTTGCATCACACGAAAATCGGAAGAGCGTCTGGTTGGAAACCAAGCCTTCTTGTTGCATATCCGTCATACGCGCGTGCCCTTTCTCCTTTGAGTTCATGCCCTAGCAATAGTAGGTTTGCGTTACTGAGAGTCCGATTCTCGGGAAACTAGGTACAAGATCGCAGTTCTTGGAAGAAAAATCAAATTCCAAAGTCCTCTGGTTTGTCAACATCTTGGTTTTGTTTGGTTTTGTTTGGAGTTCACCGCGCTGTCCCAACCAAGACTCAGCTGGCGGCTGAAAAGTGAGGCAAGCTGAGCTCGGCGGAGTGATGCACTGGTGAAAGCGCACCTGGATTTCCTAAGCCTTATTCGCTGTATTCGCCCATTTGGCTTTGGCAGTTCGAATGTTTGTGGCACACTGGCTCAAAAGCGATCGATAGACGCAAACGTCGGATGATGACTAAGCCACGCAGCAAGGCAGATCCAATCGAGCGGCAGATCGAATCCGCCTTCCGCCCGGAAACGTTCATTCGCGATGGTGAATGCTTCTCGTTTGTGAGCGGGCTTGAGGAGGTCGGCGCCGCAATCGGTACGCTCGTTGCAACCGACCCCGCTCGCGCCGTCGCGCTGTATCGGGCTTTTCTTGCGGGTTGCCATGCCAAGGCCGATGAACTCGATGACTCCAGCGGCAGCTTCGCGCAATTCTACCGGGATCTCGTCTGCAAGTGGATCAAGTCCCGCCCGGCCACTGGCGCCGACCCGCACAAGACCGCTTCCACCCTGCTCGTGTGGATGGCAGACGACCCATACGCCTTTTGCTATCGAATTGAGAAAGATGCCGCAGCAGCTTTCGACAAGGCCGGATTGGCAGCGTTCGAGATGCAGGTCCGGGAACGGTTTGACGCTGCGGCGGCGGACCCATCGAGTTGGACGTACCGGCGGACGGCCCAAATCCTACGCGAGATCTATATCGCGCAAAAGGACATCCATGCGTATGTCGAGCTGGCCGAGCAGACCGAACTCAAACCGGAAGACTGTCTCGCGATCGCCAAGATGCTCGTTCGGAAGAAGCCGAATGAGGCTCTGGGCTGGGTCGAGCGAGGACGCATCCTTGACCAGGAGACGCAGTTTCGGTCCACGGTGGCGTACAGCTTGGACGAGTCCACCGCGAGCTGCTAAGCAAACTTGGTCGAGCCGATGAAGCGCTGGCGGAGGCGTGGGACGATTTTCGGAAGCACCCCTCGAAATTCACCTATGACGTTCTCATGAAGTTTGTGCCGACGACAAAGCGCACCGCATGGCACGAGAAGGCTCTGAATGCAGCGAGTGGAGCGGACCTGCATTCGCTGCTCGAATTATTTGCCGAAACAGAGGAAATGGAGCGGTTGGCGGACCTGGTGCGCAAGTCTTCGGACGAGGCTCTTGAAAAGGTGAGCCACTTTGCCACCGAGCTCGCCGCAAAGCGGTTGGAGAAGAATCATCCGGGACTTTCCGCGCGGCTTTGGCGTGCCCAGGGCATGCGCATCCTTGATGCCAAGAAGAGCAAATACTACAACGCCGCGCTCTCAAATTTCGAGCAGGCCCGAGACTGTTATCAGCGGGCGGAATTGGCGACCGAATGGGAGCAAACGGTGCGCTGGGTTTGCAGATCGCATTACCGCAAGACCGGCTTCATCAGTGGGTTTCAGGCGTTGGCTGCCGGCTCGCAACGCAGCGAACCACCTTCGTTCTTAAAGCGCGCGCATACGCGATGGGGCGAGCGGCACGGGAGAGACGCTTGTTGAGAACAGCGAAACAGCACGGCCCGGTCTCTCCGTATGAAATCGGCGGGGAACGAACCAAGGACACGGTAGTGGCGATCAACCTGGCTGGTCCGGTTGAGCTGATCGTATTTTCGGTGAAGCAGAAAACCGCGCGCTGCCTTCTGCGTGGAAGCGCCCACACAGTCATATTTCGCACAGGTCGCTTGTGGGATGTTGTTCCCGGTGAGATCGCGGTCGTCCGGCCCGTCAAACATTGGAGCTACTCGCGCAATTCTTGTCTTTCCGGCGAAATTCAATCTACGCGGCTCGACGCGCAGGCGCTAAGCCTTGCCCCGCTCAAACTGGAAGAGAGGGGCATGTGGGATCCGTCCGAGCACTACTGGGGCGAAGAGGACGAGCCAATCGAAGAATGGGCCAAACCACTCATCGCGTGGGGATCACGTCCGCAATTTGAAATGGAACAGGTGTTGCCGGGAGCGGACGCGGAGGATCTGTTTTCCGACCCCATCATAGAATCCAACGACCGGAAGGACAGCGGCGATATAAAAGGCGCAAACAATATCCTGATGGAACTCTGTCGGGCCGATCTTCGCTGCCTCGATGCTCATGCACATCTAGGGAACATTGCTTTCGACCGCAGGCCCGAGATAGCGATTCGCCACTACGAGGTGGGGTTTAGGATCGGCGAATTGTCCTTCGGCGAAAGCTTCGATGGTCTGCTTCCGTGGGGGTGGATCGACAACCGGCCATTTCTCCGCTGCCTGAGTGGATTTGGATTGTGCCTTTGGCGGCTGGGCAGGTTCGAGGAAGCCGCGAATATTTTCAAGCGTATGCTGTGGCTAAATCCTTCCGATAATCAAGGCGCGCGATTTCTGATCGATGACGTCGAAGCTGGCCTGACATGGCAGTGCGGCGGCACCGAAAGAGAATAGCGCGCACCCAGCCATTAACACGCTAAGCTTCAGAGTGTCATCGAGGATCTCAATTTCCGCAACCCGGTCATCCACAGCCACAGCCTGGGGTACAAAACTGCGCACATTTCGTCTGGTCACGCGAGTGATCGATCTTGACATCATGATGTCTACTTTGCGATCATCAGTGTGTGCGAACCACCCTTTCACTTGACGAGGATGTCGCCAAGCTGCTTCGCCGCGAGATTCGCCGATCTGGCGCTTCCCTGAAGGCGGCAGTGAACCACTTTCTTCGGCTGGGTTTGATGGGCTCCGGGAAGCCGGATCGAAAGCAGTTCTCGGTTCATCCAAGGGAATTGGGTTTGCCTCCAGGGTTGAGCTACGACAACGTGGAGGACTTGATCGAGGCGATAGAAGGTACAACGCACAAGTGATTGTCCTCGACGCAAATATACTTTTATACGCGTACGACACGAGTTCGGAGCATCATGCTAAGGCGCGTGTTTGGATTGAGCAGATTTTCTCTAGCGGAGAACCGATCGGATTGCCTTGGCAGACAGTCGCCGCCTTCCTCAGGGTTGTGACGAATCCAAGGCTTCCTGGCAAGCGATTCACGCCCCAAGAGGCAACTGAGCTTGTTGATCAATGGCTGGAGCAGCCAAACGTTCGCTTGTTGGCTCCTGGTGAGCAACATTGGGTCTTGCTGCGTCAACTTTTGCTTGATGGCCAAGCGCGGGGTCCTCTCGTGACAGACGCGCAACTCGCCGCGTTGACGACTGAGTACGGCGGCATTCTACATACAACGGACCGCGACTTCGCGCGGTTCTCCGGATTACGCTTTACCAATCCGTTGCAATAGGCAGTTCCGTCAAAGTGCGGCGCCAAACCGTGAAGGCAAGACAAGATCTTCCACTGCAGTTTCGTGCGAGCTAAGAGCACTTCTACGCGTAGCGCGGGTCACTGGATTGCTTCCGAGTGCCTCCTGACTCACGAAGAGTGTCCTGAGACGAAGATAGAATTCTTATTCCGCTCTTTCGGATATACCGTCTCAAAGAATGTTGCAACCTCACGATGAGCCGAGTCTGATCCCGTAGTCCAGCAGCCAAGCCTGGATGTCCTGCCGTGACGCACGCACAAGCCGGCCTCCCGTGAATCGATTGTCGCCGGACACTTCTGCGCCAATGAACGAAGGAAGCGTCAGGGCCTCAGCTGCGGCCGCCGAATCGAACTCTGCTTCGCCTAGGAGTAGCCCCTCCAACGTGCCTTCGAACACGTCAATGCCGAAAGGCGGCACGCTGTGAGTAAGCGTCTGGTGAGAACCGTGTTGACGATGGTGAAGATCTACTAGGCAGTCACGTCTTCGTGGTCGGCGGATTCTGCTGAGAGATTCCAGGGCAGGAGCTCATCGATACGATTGATCCGGTGGTCGGCGATACGAGATAGGACGTTACGCAGATAGCTTTCCGGATTTAAGCCGTTTAGTTTTGCAGTTCCGATCAAGCTGTAGATCGCCGCCGCGCTCTCGCCGCCGCGATCCGATCCAGCGAACAAGTAATTTTTTCTGCCCAGAGCGACAGCGCGCAAAGACCGTTCCGCGGCATTGTTATCGATCTCTAGTCGGCCATCGTCACAGTAGCGCAGCAGCGCTTCCCAGCGTCCCAGTGCGTAGCGAACCGCCATCGCTGTATCCGATTTTCTTGACAGTTTCCCCAACGTCTCTTCCAACCATTGCTTGAGAGATTCCAGCAATGGCCGACTCCGCAGGTTGCGGACCTCGCGCCGCTCTTCCGCGGGACGTCCCCGGATTTCCTCCTCGACGGCGTACAGCTCCGCGATTCTTTCCAGGGCCGTAGTGGCCGTTGGCGATTTGTGCGCCTGCACCAGATCGTAAAACTTTCTGCGTACGTGCGCCCAGCAGGCTGCTTCCTGAATCCGTCCCGTTTCGTAAACCTGATCGAACCCTGCGTATCCATCCGCCTGCAGTGTTCCCGTGAAGGAACTCAAGTGCTGCTGCGGATGCTCGCCCTTGCGATCCGCGGAGTAGCAGAACCACACCGCCGGTGGCGTGGCCTCTCCGGCCGGCCGATCGTCGCGCACATAGGTCCACAACCGTCCCGTCTTGGTCTTTCCCAGTCCGGGAGCCAACACCGGAACTGGAGTGTCGTCGGCGTGTAGCTTCTGTCCCGCTAGCACGTGACGTCGCAACGCCTCCACCAGAGGTGCTAGCAGCCGGCTCGTTCCGCCCACCCATTCCGCCAAGGTCGAGCGATCTAATTCCACGCCTTCGCGCGCATAGATCTCTGATTGGCGATACAGCGGAAGATGATCGCTATATTTCGAGACCAGCACGTGGGCCAGAAGTCCCGGGCCTGCGATGCTCCGCTCCAGCGGCCGGCTAGGCGCGGAGGCTTGTACGATGCGGTCGCATCCGGCACAAGCCAGCTTCGGGCGAACCTGACGGATCACTTTGACTCGCTCGGGCACATACTCCAGGATTTCCGTGACATCTTCCCCCAGCTGTTTCAGTTTCCCGCCACAGTCCGGGCAAGCTTTCTGGGGCGGCAAGTAGGTCTGCACTTCCCGCCGCAGATGCGCCGGCAACGGCCGCCGCGCCGGTCGGGCCACGGCAGTCTCCGCGCTGCTCAGCCTTGGCGATTCCGCTTCGAGCGCGCGACTCTGTTCCAGTTCTCCCAGCTGCAGTTCCAGTTGCGCGATCTGGCGATCCACCTTTTCCGAAGATCGTCCGAACTGCATCCGGCGAAGTTTGGTTAGCAGCAGCTGGAGATGTTCGATCTGCGCATCGCGGGAAAGCAGTTGCTCCTGATGGGTCAGAATTTGCTTGTGCTGTTCTACGACCAGAGCTTTCAACTCCGTGGGATTGAGTGCTTCGAGGTCGGGAAGAACGCCAGCCGCGTGATTCATCGCCGGGAATATAGCGCAGTTGTTTTACAGCTTGATTAAAAATCTCTCGGAAAAAAAGAAAATCTTATTATTTACACCGCGATCTGCGGATCGTAGCTGCGTACCGGACGCCGCCAATCAATGCCTTCCAGCAACATCGATAGCTGTGCCGGCGTCAGTGACACCCCTCCGCTCCTCACCTGTGGCCAGATGAATCTTCCGCGCTCCAGTCTTTTCGCGAACAAGCACAACCCGTCACCACTCCACCAAAGAACTTTGAGCAAGTCGCCGCGCTTGCCGCGAAACACGAACACGTGACCGGAAAAGGGATTCTCCGCAAGCGCCGTTTGCACCATCCCGCTCAAGCCCGTGAAGCCGCGCCGCAGATCCGTCACTCCCGCCACGATCCAGATGCGCGTTCCTGTCGGCATCCCGATCATCGCAGTAAACACTCCAGCGCCGTGCGCAAGACCGTCAAGTCTACGCTGCCCGCAATGCGCAGTTTTCCTTTGGGAAGTTCGATCCTCAGAGTCCCTGCCGCTATCTGACAGGGAGGATGGCGCGGGTTTGCCGCGGGAACTACGATTTCGCTCGAAACGGTCACGGGAAGCAGATTGATCGAATGGCTATTCTGCAGACCCGCTTCGCGATAGTCTTTCCGCCATTTGAAAATCTGGTTCGCATTCACCGCGTACTTCTGCGCCAGTTGCGCTACGGAGGTGCTTCCCTCAAAACTCTCTTTTGCGATCCTGCGCTTGATCTCGATGGCCCAACGCCGCCGTCTCTTAGCCGAAGTGTCCACCTATCCCTCGTGGGCACCTATTTAGTGCCCACGATCACCATCGCTTATCCACCCTCACTTC
>Ga0210394_10001618_pt1 | contig 34926 bp, 32 predicted proteins | sample IncBWC12MmetaG_FD_160121 | JGI IMG/M metagenome (GOLD analysis project Ga0210394, IMG submission 160121) | Forest soil microbial communities from Barre Woods Harvard Forest LTER site, Petersham, Massachusetts, United States - Inc-BW-C-12-M | ecosystem: Environmental > Terrestrial > Soil >... | reverse complement strand
ATCGCGGCATGCACGGACACCCTATATGTATTCGCGGCCGCGGCGCTTGGCCCCACATTTGCGCAAACTTCTGCGTCGCGGTCCGTTGGCCGTTATGTCACGGCAGCGGCATTTTTCGGGCTCGGCCTGTATGCCGCAATGGCAGGCCGGCGCACAACACACTAGCCGCAGGTACCGACATGCAGGAACTTCCCCGACGTCCCCTGAGCGTCCTGCTCTCGATCGGGATGATCATGTATGGCGGCGTCGGTGCGCAGGGCGCCGACGCGCCGCGCCCTGCCCCCGGCGAGGAGTACATCAGCGCAGTCATGGGCGGCCCGGTACATGCGCCGGAGCCCGCGCCCAATCGCAAGCCCGGCGAGGGTGTCGGCCCATTCAAGCGCATGGTGATCCGCGGCGCGACCATGATCGATGGCACCGGTTCCCCCGCCATTGGCCCGGTGGACATCGTGATCGAGAATGACAGGATCGCCAGAATCGTGAGCGTCGGGTATCCGAAAGTCCCGATCAAGGAGTCGAAACGCCCGCCCAAGGGAGATTACGAGATCGATGCGTCCAGCATGTACGTGCTGCCGGGATTCATCAACGCACACGCCCACACGGCGACTCCCGGTCACGGCGCCGTCGGCGAAGTGCCGCCCGCGGAATACGTATACAAGCTTTGGATGGGACATGGCATCACGACAGTCCGGGAGGCCGGCTCTTTCAACGGCATGCGCTGGACCTTGAACGAACGGCGCCGCAGCGCGGCGCACGAGATCGTTGCGCCGCGCATCATGGCCTATGTGGGTTTTCCCGTCGAGGTGGATACGCCGGGAGGCGTCAGTACCCCGCAGGAAGCCAGGCGCTGGGTGGATTCGATCGCCGCCGCAGGCGCGGATGGCATCAAATTCTTGGGCTCGCCGCCGGAACTGATGCAGGCCGCTCTCGCCGAAGCCAAGATCAAGGGCTTACGCAGCGCCTGCCATCATTCGCAGACCGCTGTTGCGCGCATGAACGTCATGGATACCTCCGGCTGGGGCCTGACGAGCATGGAGCATTGGTATGGGCTGCCGGAGGCGCTGTTCGTCGATAGGCGGGTGCAGGATTTTCCATCCGATTACAACTACAACGACGAGTACGACCGCTTCGGCCAGGCAGGACGGCTGTGGGCGCAGGCCGCGCCGCGCGGCAGCGCTCGCTGGAAGGAGGTCATCGACACGCTCAAGGCGCGCGACTTTACCATCGTGCCCACGTTCACCATCTACGAGGCAAACCGCGATCTATCGCGGGAGATGCACGCGGAGTGGCATGACGAGTACACGCTGCCGACACTGATGCGCTTTTACTCGCCGAACCGCGAGGCGCACGGCGCCTACTGGTATTCATGGACCACCGCCGATGAGGTGGCGTGGAAAAAGAACTATCAGATCTGGATGTCGTTCGTGAATGACTACAAGAATGCCGGAGGCCGCGTCGCAGTGGGCGACGATGCGGGCTTCATTTACAAGTTGTTCGGCTTCGCCTGGGTGCGTGAGCTGGAACTGTTGCAGGAAGCGGGATTCCATCCTCTGGAAGTGGTGCGTGCGGCGACGCTGTCGGGCGCGGAGCTCTTAGGGCTGTCCGATCGGATAGGGTCAATCGAGGCCGGCAAGATAGCCGATCTCGTGATAGTACCGCAGAATCCGCTCGCGAACTTCAAGGTCCTGTACGGAACCGGTGCCCTTCATCTCGACGACACGACTCGCCAGGTGACACGTATCGGCGGCGTTCGCTTCACGATTCATGACGGCATCGTCTACGACGCGCCGGCGCTGCTTGATGACGTCAAGCGCATGGTGGCGGAGGCGAAAGCCCGCGAGGCGAAGGGCGGCAGCTGAATTTAAGGCCTCGATCGAGCGTGTCCGTTTCGGGGCGCCGATCAATGCGACTGGGTCTTCGGCACATCGATGTCGAGCTTCGGCACGCCGAATTGACCCTCCAGCTTGTGCAATTTATCAAGATCGATAGCTCCGACGATGTTCACGATCGTAAACTGTCGTGGTTCGCTGGCGATGACGGTGAGACCGATGGCTTGATTGTTCTGCACCATGATGTAGATATCGACGTTTGCGTGCGTCTTTCGGCTTCGGGTCTCCAGCAGGCGATTCCAACCAGGCGCCGCGAGCTGTTTTCTTACCGCATCGATATCTTCTTGACGGTATGCAGAGTCCTCATCGAAAGTGTAGCTCCTGACGTAGATTCCTTGCAGGCCTTTGATGACTTCCTTGGCTGCCGCATCCTGCGGATCGCTGCCATCCAAGAATCGCCCTGCCAGCGCTAGCAGCGCAGGATCGAGCGTGATGTTCACGGCCTGGGTCGCTTTCTGCGCCAGCGCGGTAAAATCCGGCAGCGCCAAGCGCGGATTGGGGGCAGCCCACGCCAAGGTGGGCGCCAACAGTGCAAAAAGTATTCTTAGTGCCACGCTACGCGCCGGGATTTTCGTCGGCCAACGATGTGGACTGACTCTTAACGGTTTCGTACGCGAGATTTAGCTTCTGGCTCGTCATGCGCAGCGCCTCCACGACCTCCCGACGTGCTTCCAGTCCACTCTCGCGTTCCCGCTGCTGCCCGCGATTTTGTAGGCCGACGGCTACGAGCAAAGACGCCGCGGCAGCGGCGGAAAGCCAGCGGGCCCTGGAATTCAAACCTCCCCAGCGAAAGCGCCTGCGTAGGGGCCGGAAGTGTTGTGGTTCCTCCGCGACGCGCGCGATGAGTTTCTTCTCGAGTTCATCGCTCGGGGCAATGGGCCGTAAGGCTGCCCGCAGCCGGGATTCCAGGTCCGGGCTCATGTCGATTGGTCCTCCCGGCCGCTTAGGTGCACACCCAATGTTTTCAGCCGCATGATCTCAAGGGATCTTTTCAAGTGGCTCTTTACCGTATTCACCGGCATTTCAAGCGTTTGGGCAATATCCAGCGGGTCCAAGTCTTCTTGGTAGCGCAGCAGCAATACTGCGCGCGCCGGCGGGCTCAATTCCTCGAGCAGCTGCCGCAGATGCCGTTGCAACATTGGATCGCCCACGTCCGTGGTGCTGAAGAGGTGAGCTTCCTCGTCCAGGGCTGTCATCTGTACTCGCGCTCGATGCCGCAATTGATCGATGGCCCTGCAAGCAGTGACCTTACGCAGCCAGAACTCAAGATGCGTGCTCGACTCAATCGACTTCAGGTTGCTGTTCAATTGCATGAAGACGTCCTGCGCCAAATCCTCCGCGAGATCCTTGGTACCCAGCATTCGCAGCGCCAGACTGTAGACGGATCGCTGATGCGCTCGAACCATCGCCGTGAGAGCCTCAGGATTGCCCCTGCGTGCCTTCGCGAGATCATCATCGGTAAACCCTGCCGCCTCATTCAACGTGAACTCGTCCCAAGCAAAACGGATAGCATACGCAGCGAGTTTGGGTCTCACATCAATAAATGAGCTTGCCCCACACCTACCTTGGGCAGGTGCAATTGCTCCTCGAGCTTCGGCAGGTCATCGAGGCTAATCGAGCCGACGATGTTGATGATCGTAAATTCCCGCGGCTCGCTCGCGATCAACGCGAACCCTTGGGTCCGGTTGTTCTCGATCAACACGTACATGTCGACATCCTGGTTTTTCTTGGGCTCGTGAACCTGCAGCAGCCGGCTCCAACCGGGACCCGCGAGTTGCCCTCGGACCGCATCCAGATCGTTGCGGGAATAAGCAGAATCCGTCGCGAACGCGTAGTGGCGGATTTCAATCGACTTGATTCCGGCCAGCAGTTTCTTGGCCGCTGCGCTGTCCGCGTCCTCCTCGTCCATGAACATCGCCGCCGTGCGCAGCAGCCAGGGGCTTACGCTGATGTTCACCGACTCGGTGGCTTTGTCCGCCAGATGTGCAAACTCAGGCAGCTGCAGTTTCGCATTCTGCGCGCAGCCAATCGTCGGCAGCAGAAGGCAAGCCAGCGCGAACTTGCTGTGTAATTTCCTCATCGGTCGTGCTCCTAATGATGGGCTCAGGGTTTAGGCCCTTACTAGGAATACGTACGGAGCACCCCCGGAGGGTGCAAATCGCTAATCAGTCCTTGCGGCGAGGGTCCGCGCCAATTCGGCGGTCAGCTTCGCACCGCAATTGTAAAGGAAGCTCAACAACATTCCATAACTGGTTGATTTAAATGGATACGTCGCTGGCATTTCGCACTGATTTTGTTACCCGTTTCCCGCTTTGCCGGGGCGAAGCGCATAATCGATCGCTTGAGTTGGCAAGCCATGCTGTTGAATGGGTTTTTTCGCCTCACCATGAAGCGCCGTGGGAGAAAACCCATCGATGTCGAGTGGCTCAGGGGGATGACGAAGAACACGCCGGCCCGGGCTCTCGCGGTGCCCCGCGGCTACAAGGTGGAGAGCGTACAGTCCGATCAGGGACTTGATTTCGATGTGGCTGACCAGTCGGCGCCTCGCAAAACCTCCGCTGCGACCATCGTGCTGTACCTGCACGGCGGGGGCTATGTTTTTGGTTCGCCCAAGACCCATCGTCAGGTTCTCATCGCCATGGCCAAAGCGTTCGACGCACCGGTGTACGGACTCGACTATCGTTTGGCCCCGGAGCATCCGTTCCCGGCGGCGGTTGAGGACGCGGCCAATGCCTATCGGTGGTTGCTCGAGCGTCATCGCCAGGCCTCCATCGTGCTGGCGGGCGACTCGGCCGGCGCCGGCCTCGCCATTGCCACGGCGATCGGGGTGCGAGACAGTGGGTTGAAGCGGGTTTTGGCCATCGTCGCTTTCTCGCCTTATTCCGACCTGGCCGTTACCGGGGCATCGGTGGAAGCCAACGCAAAAAGCTGCGCGATGTTCACGCCCCGCGGCATACGGGAAGCCGCAGCCATGTATCTGGCGGGCGCCGATGCCCGCGACCCGCGCGCCTCGCCGCTGTATGCCGATTTCAAGGGACTGCCGCCCATGTTGTTGTTCGCGAGCCGCCACGAGACCTTGCGCGACGATACCCTGCGTCTGGCGGAGCGGGCCGCCGCGGCGGGCGTGAAAGTTGAATTGGTGTTGCGCGATCGGCTGCCGCATGTCTGGCCGGTGTTCGTCAATTTATTGCCTGAGGCGCGCGAAGCTTTTGCGACCGTGACCGCCTTTGCACGCCAGGTCGGCGCGCGAAGCGCGGCATAATGGCTTGCTCGTGCAACGGAGGTCTTTGAGAAGTGTCTGCCAATCATTTTGATGTGCTGATCGTCGGTGGCGGTCTTTCGGGGGTCGGCGCCGCCTGTAGCCTGCAGAAGTACTGTCCAACGAAAAGCTATGCGATCTTGGAGGCTCGAGCGAGCACTGGGGGAACTTGGGATTTGTTCCGCTATCCGGGGGTTCGCTCGGATTCAGACATGTTCACTCTGGGATATTCATTCCGGCCGTGGCTGGAAGGCAAGGCCATCGCGGATGGGCATTCGATTCTCAAGTATATAAACGACACCGCCAAGGATTATGGGATAGACAGGCACATTCGGCTCAATCACGGCGTCAAGCGTGCAGCGTGGTCTTCAAAGGAAGCCCAGTGGACTGTCGATGCGGAATGCGCTTCCGACCAGCAAGCGGTTCGCTTCACTTGCAACTTTCTAATGCTCTGCAGCGGCTACTACAGCTATGTCGAGGGCTACACGCCGGAGTTTGCCGGTATGGAGCGCTTCCGGGGTTCGGTGATCCACCCGCAGAAGTGGCCGGCCGATCTTGACTATGCGAACAAACGCGTGGTCGTGATCGGCAGCGGTGCCACCGCGGTGACGCTGGTGCCCGCCATGGCCAAAACCGCGGCCAACGTGACCATGCTGCAGCGCTCGCCCACCTATTGCGTCGCTCGGCCGGAACAGGATGCAATGGCAAACTTCCTGCGCCGCCATTTGCCCGCGAAAGTGGCCTACAGCATCGTGCGCTGGCGAAACATTCTGCTTGGCATGTACTTTTACAGGCTGAGCAGACGCAGTCCGGAGCGCATCAAGAAATGGATCGCCAAGGGCGTGCAACAGGCCTTGGGGCCTGACTACGACACAGCCACGCATTTCACGCCGCGCTACAATCCTTGGGATCAGCGTATGTGCTTGGTTCCCGACGGCGATTTATTCGAGGCGATCAAATCGGGCAAGGCGTCGGTGGTTACCGATGGCATTGATACAGTCACCGAGAGCGGCATCAAACTGCGCGGTGGACGTGAACTCGAAGCGGACATCATCGTGACCGCCACCGGGTTGAATCTGGTGGCCTTCGGCGAGATTCGCATCAGTGTGGATGGGCGCCCAATCGACCCCGCGAGGACGCTCAACTATAAGGGTACGATGTACGGCGGCATCCCCAATCTGGCCTCCGCCTTCGGATACACCAATGCGTCCTGGACGCTGAAGAGCGAGTTGACTTGCGACTATATCTGCCGGGTTCTCAATCATATGGACGCCAGGGGCTGCCAGGTATGCGTGCCGCAAAATGACGATCCGTCGGTCAAGGAAGAGCCCTGGCTCAACCTCACATCCGGCTACATACAGCGCGTCGCGGACAAGCTGCCGAAGCAGGGTTCGAAGACACCGTGGAAGCTGCACCAGAATTATGTGCGGGACGTGATGAGCCTGAAATTCGGCTCGGTTGACGATGGCATCTTGCGGTACTTGAATCCCGCCGATACCCTGGACTTAAGGTCCGCGCAGCCCGAGCGAACTACTGTTTACTGACTTTCCAGGTTCCTGCGGCCATTGCGCCGCCTGGCTGACCCTTCGCGCCCAAGGACCATGTGCCGGCGGCATTCTTTGGGTCGAATGATCCTGCAATGATCACTTCTCCCTGGACGTCCGGGGGATAGTCGTACGCGCCCGTGAACTTGTCGCTCACGAATGCCAGCTTGCTGAATTTCGCGTTGTAATCGCCCATATCGGTGCCGACGGCGACCGCTGCCGTGAGCTCGCCGTTGCTGCCGCGCGCGAAAGTCATATCGAAACGACCCGATCCGCCGCCGCCCTCCCAACTCCCCTTCCAGGTGCCGACGTATTGATCTCCGTCGGCTGCCGCAGCGATATCAAAGTGGACCGCGGTCCAAGTGCTCGCGAGCAGAGCCAAGGCGGCAATCCCAAAGTTCTGTATTCGCATGCGAAATCCTTATTCAGACCACATGGCAGAATGCCGCGCCCTGCCCGATGCGTCAAGATCAGCGCTCCGGCAAAACGAGTTGTGGCGCGAAGCACTCGAACTCGGCGATCATTCGCCCCGGACAAGTAGATCAACGTTCACCGCTCGGGGTAAAAGCATGTGTCTTCGCGTACCTTTCAACACGGCGTTGGGCGTGATTGCCGGCCTGGTATTTTGCGCCTCCGCATGGAGCGCGCCCCTGCTGCTGCGCAATCCGGCGCTCAGCCAGGATCGAATCGCGTTTCTGTATGCGGGCGATATCTGGCTGATCCCGCGCAGCGGCGGCGAGGCCCGCCGATTGACTTCCGTGGGAGCGGTCAGCGAGGGTCCGTATTTTTCTCCCGATGGCTCGCAAATAGCGTATTCCATCAAAGAGCGCGGACTCACGGATGTGTACGCCATAAATAGCGAAGGCGGCGTGCCGCGACGGCTTACCTGGGAGCCTACTGGAAATCTTGCCGTCGGCTGGACGCCGGACGGCAAGGAAGTGTTGTTCAGCTCCGGTCATGCCAGCAAGTCGGTTTACCCGCGCCTGTTTCGAGTGCGGGCCGATGGCATCGGGCCTGCGCAAGTGTTGCCGCTGCCGAGTGCGGATTGGGGCAGTTTTTCGAGCGATGGCAATACGCTTGCCTATGTGCCGGTGCGCCAATGGCAAAGCGCCTGGAAGCACTATCGCGGCGGCCAGACCACGCCCGTGTGGCTGGTGAACGTGAAGAACCTTGACCTTGAAAAAGTACCTCGCGAGAACTCGAACGATTCGCACCCGGTGTGGGTCGGTACGGCCGTGTACTTTTTATCGGACCGCAATGGCGCCGTGTCGCTGTTCAAGTACGACACGAACACCAAACAAGTTCAACAGGTGCTCGAAAACCACGGCTTGGATTTGAAGGCCTTGAGCTCAGGTCCTGAGGGCTTGGTCTATGAACAATTCGGCTCGCTGCATCTCTATGACTTGAAGACCAACCAAGAGCATGTCGTGTCGGTGACCATCAACGGCGACTTACCCCGTCTCGCGCCGCACCTGGCGGCGGTGCCGGCCAAAGCAGCGGAAAATATTTCGCTGTCGCCGACCGGCGTACGAATCGTCGCCGAAGCCCGCGGCGACATTTTCACGTTGCCGGTCGAAAAAGGCGATATTCGCAATCTGACCAAGACGCCGGGTTCAGCGGAGCGGGACCCTTCGTGGTCGCGCGATGGAAAATCCATCGCGTATTTCAGCGACGCTGCAGGGGAATATCAACTCTACATTCGCGATCAGGACGGTTTGCATCCACCTACGGTGATCGACCTGGGACCGGACCCCTCCTTCTTCTACTCCCCGCGCTGGTCGCCCGACTCCAAACACATTGCCTTCACGGACAAGCATCTGCGGATCTGGTACGTGGATGCCGCCGGCGGCAAGCCGCTCAAAATCGACGCCGGCCTGCGCGGCGGATTTGGCGCCGCGACTCAGCTGTCCTGGTCCCCCGACTCGCAATGGATCGCCTATACGCGCGACTTGGACAGCGAACTGCATGCCGTGTTCTTCTATTCGCTGGCCACTCGCACCTCGACTCAAATTACCGATGGCATGAGCAACGCCGCGAATCCGGTGTTCGACCCGAACGGAAAATATCTGTATTTCACCGCCTCGACCAACAATGGTCCTTCGGACGCCGGCATCGATTTGTCCTCGATTGACCGAGCAGTCAACAGCGGCGTCTACGTGGTCGTATTGTCGCGCAGCGGCACCTCGCCGGTTCCGCCGGAGAGCGATGATGAAAACAAGAAAAAGGACGAGGATTCCAAGAAGACTGAAAAACCGCCGGCCGACGATCAAGCAAGCGGCAAGAAAGCAGCGGAGGAGAAGGCCGACGAGAAGAAAAAACCGGACGCCAAGCCCAAGCCAACCGTGATCGATCTCGCCGATATCGGCAATCGGATTCTTTCGCTGCCCATTCCCTCGCGCAACTATATCGATCTGTCGGTCGGCAAGACCGGCGTGCTGTTTCTTGGGGAGGGTCCCGCGGTGGGCCGCGCATCGTCGGATTCAGGACCCCCGATCCGCGCGTTGTGGCGCTTTACGGCGGAGAAGCGCCAGACCGAAGAGATGCTCAGCGGCCTGACCTCATACCAGGCCTCGTTCGACGGCGAAAAACTGTTCTATGCGCGCGAGGACAAGTGGTACGTGGTTCCCACTTCCGAATTGAAGACCGGCGCGGCCGATTCATCCCAAGGCAAGCCGGTGAATAACGGCGGAATGATGGCCGTCGTCGATCCGCGCGCCGCCTGGAAGCAAATGTATCGCGAGACCTGGCACGTGCAGCGCGATTTTCTCTACGATCCTCACCTTCATGGACTCGATTTGGCGAAGATTCAAGCAAAGTACGCGCCGTACCTGGACGGTCTGGCGTCGCGCGATGAGTTCACCTACCTGTGCGACGAGATGCTGGGGGAGATCGAGGTAGGCCACGTGTTCGTGCGCGGGCCACGCACACCGTCCGACGCACCCAAACCCGGATTGCTCGGCGCCGACTATTCGATCGATCATAACCGCTATCGATTCTCGAAAATCTACAATGGGCAGAACTGGACCCCCTCGCTGTCCGCGCCGCTGACACTGCCCGGGATCGACATTGTCGAGGGCGACTACTTGCTGGCCGTCAATGGCCGAGACCTCCACGCGACCGACAATGTCGACAGTCTCTTCGACGGCACCGCGGGCAAGCAGACCGTGCTGCGCGTCGGCAAGAGCGCCGACGGCAGCGGCGGCCGCGATGTCACAGTCGTACCCGTAGCGTCCGAATACGGATTGCGCAATCTCGACTGGATCGAGTCGAACCGGCGCAAGGTGGACGCTCTGTCGGACGGCAAGGTCGCCTATGTGTATATGCCGGATACCGGGGGGGCAGGTTATACCAACTTCAATCGCTACTTTTATGCCCAGCTCGATAAGCAGGCGTTGGTCTTGGATGAGCGTTACAACCAGGGTGGCTTCATTGCCGACTATATAGTCACCGTGCTGGGCCAGAAGCATCTCAGCAACGCCATTGAACGCGACGGCAAGCCGGTTCACGATCCGCAGGGCGCTATCTTCGGGCCCAAGGCAATGATCATCAATCAGTCCGCCGGTTCCGGCGGCGACGCCATGCCTTGGTACTTTCGCAAGGCCGGCCTCGGTACCTTGGTTGGGGTGCGCACCTGGGGCGGACTGGTCGGTATCGGAGGCTATCCCACGCTCATCGATGGCGGAACGGTTACCGCACCGCGCTATGCCATCTATGGTCTTGACGGCGACTGGGAAGTCGAAGGCCACGGCATCGCGCCGGATGTCCAAGTCGAGGAGTTGCCGAAGGATGCGGCGGCGGGGCACGATGCACAGCTCGAGCGCGCGGTATCGATCGTCCTGCAGCAGCTGAAAGAACATCCGCAAACCGAATCGCCGATTCCGAGCTATCCGAATTTTCACAAGGCTGACGACGTCGGTCATTGAGGGGCTTAAAGGAACCCAAGCTCCCCTTTTCTCTCATAACCGCCGGTAACTTGGATATGCGATCTAACTATTCGACGCCTTGAGAGTTAAGCGTTAGCGTGATCCGGTGGCCGGACGGTCGGCATTCACCGGAGCAGCTCATGGCGGAAATCGCCGAGATTGTTGGATCGCGCGAGATTGCGCGCAGCTCGCCTTGGCGCGAACTGTTGCGCAAAGAAGACTGGTGGGCTATTTGGATCGGTCTTGGATTGATTGCCGTGGCGGTCGCGCTGTTCGCGGGCGGCAGCAGCATCAAGTGGATTGCCGTGGCGCCGCAGAAGTGGAGCCATCTCTCCGATGTGAGGCTGCAGCTCAAGCAGCACGGCGCCCAGTATGCGGCGCTTTTCGTGCTCTGGGCGGTGGCTTTCGGCATCGGCGCCGCGGCGCTCGGAATCAAGATCTCGCGATTTCTGCCGGCCTTCCTCGTCGTGTATCTGGCCGCCGCCAGCATCTACTTTCTTGGGCTTTGGGATCAGGCGGCCCACTATAATTTGGAGCCGCCGCTGGTGGCGCTCGGCCTTGGCCTTCTCATTTCGAATACCCTGGGACTACCGCGCTGGATCGAATCCGGATTGCGCGTCGAGTTCTACATCAAGACCGGCATCGTGCTGCTGGGGGCGAGTCTGCCGCTGACGCTGATCGCCTGGGCAGGTCCGGTCGCGATCGTGCAAGCGGCGATCGTGTCGCTGGCCACCTTCGGCGTCATCTACTTTGCCGCCGTACGCCTGGGACTCGATCGCCGTCTGGCGGCCACCCTGGGTACCGGCGGCGCAGTCTGCGGAGTGTCGGGCGCCATCGCTGTCGGCGGCGCGGTCGGCGCGAGGAAAGAGGAAGTCTCGATTGCCATCTCCCTCGTCGTCGTGTGGGCCATCGCGATGATATTCGTCCTGCCGCTGGCCGCCAGATTGTTGGGACTGTCCACCGGGGTCGCCGGCGCCTGGATCGGCACTTCCGAATTTGCGGATGCCGCAGGCCTTGCCGCCGCGCAGACCTATGGCGGCTACGCGGGCAATGTGCCGGGGATCGCCGGAAATCCGGACGCCGCCGTGAGTGCCTTTACCCTCATGAAAGTCATCGGACGCGATGTGTGGATCGGCGTCTGGGCTTTTGTCCTGTCGTTGATCGCGACCACGCGTTGGGAACGAACCCAGGTGCAGGGCAAATCGAGCGCCGCAGAGATCTGGAATCGCTTTCCGAAATTTGTGCTGGGATTCTTGCTGGCGTCCGCCGTCTTGACATTGGTCTCGCGCGGGTACGACTACGCCGCCTATAAAAAAGAGCTGGTGCCGGCACTCGTCGCTCCTCTTCAGGCATTCCGCACCTGGGCCTTCACGTTTGCTTTCTTGAGCATCGGTCTCAGCACGCGCATTCGCGAATTCGTTTCCATTGGCGCGCGGCCTTTTTATGCGTTCACCATCGGCGTGATCGTCAATGTGGCCCTGGGTTTCGTGCTCTCGACACAAGTTTTCAACGGCTTCTGGAATCGGCTGGGCCAGTGACTGCGCCGCCCGCGCCCTGTTGCCTTGCCTGCCGGCACTTCCATCACGCGCCCGCCGATATCGAGGCGGCGCTGCCGGGCTTGTCGAGTTTGAGTTCCGCCTATGCCGCGGTGCGTTCCGATGACGGGATATGCGCCATCCACGGCCGCTATGTTGCGGGATCGAGCCGCTGCAACCTATATGCTGAAGCTACAGCGCCTCGACCTGCACCAAGCAATCGTAGAATATCGGCGCCCTGCCTAGATCCGTGAGCGTATCGCTGCTGGTAAGTTCGTTGGCGTTTTTGCCGTCACGTGCCAGCTTCTTCCACCACACCGACAGCGCCACCACGACGCCGGGACGTGCGCGATCGGTGACCCGCGCGCGCAATTGCAAGGTGCCGCGATCATTGAACACCCGTACGTAGCTATCGGCAGAAATGCCGCGCATCAAGGCATCGTCGGGATGGATATCGAGCCAGGGTTCGCCTTCCGTGGCGCGCAGACTCGCTACATTGACGAAAGAACTGTTGAGAAAGTTGCGTGCCGGCGGGGAGATCATCGCCAAGGGATAGCGCTGTGCCGCCGCACTGCGCGTGTCTTCCTGGGGCGCGACGAAGTCCGGTAGTGCGTCCACCCCGAGAGCCTCGGCGCGGGCTGAAAAGAACTCGACCTTGCCGGACGGCGTATCGAATCCGCCAGCGGCGAATCGAGCAGTTCCTTTCGGCGGGCCCACGCGCTTCCAACCCGCCTTACGCACCGCGTTGAAATCCCAGTCGGAGGCCATGGCGGCCTGCGCGATGGCCTCGTCCGAATCACTGAAGCAGGCCTCGGTATATCCCATGGCTCGCGCCAGCAATCGGAAAAATTCCGTATTTGGTTTTGCTTCTCCCAATGGAAGAATGGCAGGATTATTGGCCACCATATAGTAGTGCCCGTACGGCTTGACTACGTCCAAATGCTCGAGTTGCGTGGTCGCCGGCAGCAAAATATCCGCATAGTCGGCGGTATCGGTCTGGAAGTGCTCCAGAACCACCGTGAACAAATCCTCCCGCGCGAATCCGCGGGCCACTCGATTGGAATCCGGCGCGACGGCAACCGGATTCGAATTGTAGACGATCAACGCGCGTATGGGCGCACTCTCGTTCAACAATGCGTGTCCGATGGTCGACATATTGATCGTGCGCGGCATCCGCCCGTCCAGAAGATCCGGCCGCGACAGAGCCTTCTGATCCACATTGAAGTTGCCCGAGGTCGACAGAAAGATTCCGCCCGCCGCGTCCCGAAACGCGCCGACCAATGCCGGCAGACACGCGATGTTGCGCGCCGCCATTCCGCCGCCGCGAACCCGCTGCACGCCATAATTGACTCGAATCAATGCGGGTCTTGTGCTGCCGTAAATTTCAGCCAGCCACTCAATTTCGGCGGCGCTGATGCCGCAAATGGCGGCCACGCGTTGCGGATCGTAGTGGCCGGCGCGTTCGCGCAGCGCATCGAAGCCGAGCGTGTGGCGCTCGATATAATCGTGATCGATCAGCTCATCGCGAATCAATACATGCATCAACCCGAGCGCCAACGCAGAATCGGTGCCGGGCAAGGGCGCGATATGCCGGTGACATTTTTCGGCGGTCAGCGATCGGTAGGGATCGATGGCGACCAGCGTCGCGCCGCTGCGTTTGGCTTGTTGGGCGCGCGCCCAAAAGTGCACGCTCGAGGTTATCGCATTGGAACCCCAGAAAATGATCAGCTTGGCCTGATCCGCCGATTCCACGTCGATCCCAATGCGTGAACCGATGGTGATCTCATGGCCGGCACTTCCCGCCGAGGAGCAAATCGTGCGATCCAGAAGACTGGCACCGATCTTGTGGAAGAATCGCATGGACATCGACTCCCCCTGCACGAGCCCCATGGTTCCCGCATAGCTGTAGGGCAGTATCTGTTCCGGAGCGTCGGCGGCCAAGGGCTTAAGCCGGTTCGCCACGGTCGCAATGGCTTCCTGCCAGCTGATTTTCTCGAATCGCCCCTCGCCTTTTCTTCCAATGCGCCGCATGGGATGCAGCAATCGATCCTTGTGATAGGTGCGTTCGGTGTAGCGCGCGACCTTGGTGCACAGAACCCCGGCGGTGGGGGCGTGATCCGCCGAACCGGTCACCTTGATGGCAACTCCGTCGCGCACATGCACGTCGAGCGCGCAAGTATCCGGGCAGTCATGCGGACATGCGCCCTTGACCACTGTGACGGGCGGGTTCTGTTCAGTTCGCATCGCTCCTCGCATAGCCGGTCTCCAGAATGCGATCCATGAAGCGTTCGCATTGCGCCAACTGATCGAGGGCGACGAATTCGTTCGGCCGGTGCGCCTCTGCAATGTCTCCGGGTCCGCAAATCACCGTCGCAACGCCCATCTTCTGGAATAGCCCGGCCTCGGTGCCATACGATACTTTTCCGACCGTCGAGTTTTTCGACAGCTGCATCGCCCACTGCACGATCGCGTCGCTTTCCGACGCCGCGAGCCCCACGGTCTGACTCAGCCACTGCAAATCGATGCCGGACTTCTCGTCCACCGCGCGCATCTCGCGCGCCAGTGATTCCGCAAAAGCTCGAATCTCCTGATACAGCGTCTCGGGCGAGGCCTGCGGCAAGGTTCGCATATCGAATTGAAATATGCAGTCCTTGGGCACGACGTTGGCGGCGATTCCACCTTGGATCAGCCCGGTGGACAGCGTCGTATAGGGGACGGTAAACCCGTAGTCGCGCTGTTCGAGTTGCGCGAGTCGATCGGCAATCTGGCGAATGAACACGATCAGCCGCGCCGCATACTCGATGGCATTCACGCCGCGGGTGACATAGCTCGAATGCGCCTCCCTACCGTGCACGGAACAACGAAATCGATGCGTTCCCTTGTGAGCGATGATAGGTTGCATCGATGTGGGTTCACCAACCACGCAGCCCGCGGGGCGGATGCCGTTCTCTTCCAAGTCCCGAATCAAACCGCGCACCCCGAGGCAACCGACTTCTTCGTCATAGCTCAACGCGTAGTGCAGCGGCGCGTCCAGCCGGTTGTCATTGAGCGCGGCAATGAATTTCGGCGCCTGGGCTAGAATGATGCCGATGAATCCCTTCATGTCGGCAGAGCCGCGCGCGTAGAGCTTGCCGTCCTGCTCTGTGGCCGCGAATGGATCGGTATTCCAATCCTGCCCGTCCACCGGGACCACATCGGTGTGACCTGAAAGTATCAGGCCCGGCTTCTTCGAATCGCCCAGGGTGGCGAACAAATTGGCTTTCTTGCCGGTTGCATCGTGAGTCAGCCGCGTGGCAGCACCCAACCCGGCCAGGTAGTCGCGTACCCATTCAATCAAACCCAGATTCGAATCCCGCGACACCGTGTTGAAACGGATCAAGCGCTCGATCATTGCGCGCGATGCGGCGCTCGGCACATTCATACGGGCTCTCTTTTCTGTACAGGCCGCCATTATACCGAACCGGAGATACGGTATGCTCCACCGGACTGAAAACTAAGGGAATTTGTGAGCAGCGAAACAGGTATTTACGGGGGCGTCGAGGCTGGCGGCAGCAAGTTTGTATGCGCCATCGGCGATGGCGCGGGGCGGATTCTTGCAGAGCAGCGCTTCCCCACGACGGACCCTGCTGCGACGCTCGAAAAGATGCGCGGCTTTTTGCGCGAGGGCAGCCGCAATTTCGGTGCGCTCAGCGCGATTGGCGTGGCTTCATTTGGCCCCCTCATTCTGGACAGGATGTCGGCGCGTTATGGGTGCATCGGCCGGACTCCCAAGGCCGGGTGGAGCAACACCGATGTGCTGGGTGGGTTGGCGCCGGAATTTTCCTGTCGCATCGGTTTCGACACCGACGTGAATGCCGCGGCCTTGGCGGAACAGCGTTGGGGCGTGGCACAGGATGTCGATGATCTGGTGTACCTCACGGTCGGAACGGGTATCGGCGGCGGCGTAGTCGTGAGCGGCGCTCCGCTGCACGGCCTCATGCACCCTGAGATCGGTCACATCCACCCGCGCCGTCACGCGCTGGATGCCGCTTTCGAAGGCATCTGTCCTTTTCATCGGGATTGTCTGGAGGGACTGGCCTCCGGGCCGGCGATCCTGGCTCGCACGGGTGCGGAACTTCAATATCTCGATGCTGCGCATCCGCAGTGGGAGTTGGAGGCCGACTATCTGGGTCAGCTGTGCGCCCAACTTGTGCTCGCTCTTTCGCCGCAGCGAATCGTCATGGGCGGCGGCGTCATGACCCAGCTGCGCCTATTGCCCCTTATTCGGCAGCGATTGCTGCATTGGCTGGGCGGCTATATCGACAGCAGCGAGATCCGTGAGCGCATCGATCACTATGTGGTGGCCCCCGCGCTGGGCATGCAGGCCGGCGTTCACGGCGCGCTGGCTCTGGCAATCGACGCGATTTCACGAGATTAGTCCTCGGCTAATTCCTGCAACATGCGCTTTAGCGCGAAATGCCGGTAGCTGTCGCGGGCCAAGCTCGCGACTTCGTCCCAATCGCATGTGCTCGTGACATCCAGCGCAATCCAACCGTTGTGGCCGAAATACGGCGGCACTTGATAGCGGGAGTCTGCGGTCAGAAGACCCTGCTGATCCACGCCTACCCAAAAGCACAACGTCAGTCGATTCGCGGCATAGCGGGCGATTGCGAAGGTCTTCTTGCCGGCCCGCCAGATCGGAGACCCGAATTGGCTGCCCGCGCTCGATTCCGGATAGCGCATGCAGATCGTGCGCAGTTTCTTGAGTACGCCAAGCGCACGCGGCGACTTGAACGGATCAATTTGGTGCGGGGCAAGGCCCTTGACGGGAGCTTTGAGCCGGGGCGTCTTGCCGATGCCCCCTCGCAGCTGCGGCGGCGCCACTTTCTCATATCCTTCGCGAACCAACGCTGCGACTCTGTTCCAATCGATGCCTCCATCGAGAACGACACCCAACCAGCCGCGGGGTCCGACATAGGGCGGAACAAAGAAGTGTTCCGGCTCCGCGCGCACGTGCAGCTCTTGCGAGCCCGGCGGCGCATTCAGCCACAATGCGACCCGTCCGTCGCCGTGGTGGTTGACGACGTAGGTCGCGAAGGTCTTGCCGCGAACTCTGAAGTTGGGCGAACCGTGCGACAGGAATTCCTGCGCTTCCGGCAGCCACAGGCACGCTTCGCGTACGGCCTGATCAATTCCACGCGCCACAACGGCTCCTGTGCGAGGGGGTCAAGAACCCACGTCAGTGACCAATAATACTTCGCACGCTCCCGGCCCGGTGTCGTTGCGCACCAGTGAGGTCTTGATCCACCTGCCGTCGTTGCGCACCCCGTCCACCAATTCCCCGCGCAAGGTCACTACTTCACCCGGCCGCATGCGCGCCAGCTCCCGGGCAACGAGCGAATTTTGCGGAATCACATGCGTATTGGCGCTATGCGCGATGATCGCGTCTCTCGCGATGGTTGTGCCGGCCTCGGCGTGCCAGTAGTAAAATCGATTGGACTGGGAAACCTCGATGGTTCGCAGGATACGGTTGTCCGACATGGGTCCCCAGCCGAGGGCCAGATCTTCGGGGATGAGATCGGAAAGCGCGTCAAAGTGATAGGATTCGCGCCCCAGCACGCGCGCGGTTATCTGGTAATCGGCGCGCACCGTCAAGGTCCAGCGACCCATTTGCACCGTCTCGCCGTTCGCTATGTCCGTTTGCAGGGGGTCATCCTGGGCAAGTACGCCATCAGGCGGGTGAACCGGGCGCTCTGCATACCAATGCCATGCGCCCCACGCAATATAGAGGCCCAAAATCACTTTGAGGATGGGGTGGCGCCACATCCTCAAAGTTTTATCCAAACCGTTATTTTGTTCCGTGATGCCGGTGGATGTATCGCTATCAGCCGGTCTTTTGCACCCAGACCATGCACCAACCGCCCTGCGGCACACTCTTGCCGGCGAATATATTGCAGCCGCCCGTCGCATCTCCGGGTTTGCCCTGGAACTGAGCGCAATTGGCGCACTTTTGGGTGGGTTTGTACGTTGGATTCGCCGCGGCCACGACTTTGGTCGCATCGGGCACAAAGTGCAGGGCTGCGGCGGAAGGATCCTTGGGATCGAGCGGCGGAAGAGGGCCGGCGGCAGCTGCGTCGCGCGCCACGAGGCCAAGGGCCGGCAATAATGCTCCGGCGATCAGTCCGCCCTTGACGATGGACCGGCGTGAGATCTTAGATTGCATGTGCGTGCCTCGATGGGTGAAGGGTTGGTCCATTTTTCCCCATTTCGAATCTCTTTGCTGTGAATAATTATTTAAAGATCGCTCGCCGGTTGCGCGCCGCGAGCAGTGGCAGGTTTTTGCGAACGATTCTCAATTGGGCCTACGCCATACCCCCTTGCAATGAATTGAAGTAATGTGCTCGTGTTCGAAGGAACTGGCAGTCAAATGACGGGACTCGATCTAATCAGTATCGGCCGATCAGTGATAAAGCTGCGCGCCGTCGTCCCCGAAGATGCTTTTACTGCGGGCGTATTGGGCAGTCACCGCACCGGCAATGGCGTCGTCATCGAATCGGGCGGACTGGTTTTAACCATCGGCTACCTGATGACGGAGGCCACCGATGTTTGGCTGGCCGGCGCGGAGGGTCGCGAGGTCGCCGCGCACCCGCTGGCCTACGATCAGGTGACGGGATTCGGACTGGTGTTGCCCTTGCAAGAACTGGATGTCGCGCCGATTCCGATCGGATCCTCGGCGCAGTTGCGCGCCGGCAGTGTCGTACATGTGGTGAGCGCCCGGGATTTTGCCGCCCCGCAAACCGCGCAAGTTTTAGCGCGCCGCGAATTCGCCGGCGCCTGGGAATACTTGCTCGACGATGCGATATTCGCGGCCCCGGCCCATCCACATTGGTCCGGTGCCGCATTGATCGATCAGAGCGGCTGCTTGGTTGGGTTGGGATCCTTGTTGGTGCGTGAATTGGTCGGCGGCGAAGAGATCAACGCCAACATGTTCGTGCCAATCGACCTTCTCAAACCCATTCTCCATAGTTTGAAATCCACCGGCAGGGCGGATCGCCGGCCCCGCCCCTGGCTCGGCATCTATGCGGTAGAGGTAGCCGGCAAGGTGTATGTAACGGGCATTGTCGACGGGGGCCCGGCTCAATTGGCCGGTATTCGCGAAGGCGACGTCATCAGCCGTGTAGCAGAGAAGGAAGTGGACACCCTGCCGGATTTCTATCGACACCTATGGGCGGTGGGACCGGCGGGCACCGGCGTACCTCTAACCGCAATCCGCGGCGCTACACAACTGCACTTGAATGTTCGTTCCGTAGATCGCGGCGATTTGCTCAAGCGGCCGCAAGCACACTAGCTCTTCGTCAGTGCAGCGCGGCGCGGTGTTCATGATCGATGGTCGCTTGCCGCTCGCTGTTGGAGGGGCGGCATGACCCCTGATGCACCAACGCCACCACTGCGGCACAAGCATCGACGCCCTTGATGCCGCCGTCGGCGCTGAGAATGGGGGAACTGGTATCGCGCAGCAAGCGGTAGACAGCCTCGGCAGAAAGCGCAGGGTCCTTGGCCAGCATCAGTGCCACGACACCGCTGACCTGCGCCGTTGCAATCGAGGTGCCGGTGGCAAAATCGTAGTGTCCGCCGGGAAGCAAGGTCAGGATCTCGCGCCCCGGTGCGTACAACACCGGTCCGCGCGCAGAATGAGTCTCGGCGCTGGCCACTTCGATGATACCGGCTTGGTGCAGCAGTCCATTCCGGCCGTCCGACTCATCTGCCGCCGCGCCCACGAAGACCACGCCGCGGCGCTGCCCTTCGCGGATGAGGTCGCCCAGCAACGGATCATCCGGCCCGGCGAGGCTCAAATTGATTACCTGGGCGTGCGCATTGAATGCCGCGGCCAGCGCCCGCGCCAAGGTGAATGAATTGCAATGCGCGTCGTCGACGCCCATTCGCGCCTGCCAGCACGCCTTGAGAATCAGCAGGCGCGCATTGGGCGCGATGCCGACGATGCCCTCGTTGTTGTTGGCGACCGCGGCAATGACACCTGCCATCTCCGTGCCGTGCCGGTCGCGGCGAAATTGCGCGTCATCGGAATCGACGAAATTTGCCGCGATCGCAATACTGCCGCGCAAATCCGGATGCAGGGTGTCGGCGCCGGTATCGATGATGGCGACTTTGACGCCCTCGCCCCGCGACCATGGATGCGCGTCCGCAACATCCATCTGTTGGAAGCCGCGTTGCAGCCCAACGTAGGGATCATTGTAGTCCTTGGTGCGCGTGGCAAAGGTTTGCAAAGGCTGCGTCAGCTTGACGCGCGGATCTTTTGCCAACGCAGCGAGCAGCGCGTTCCGATCGGTGCCTGCGGGAACCTCCAGCACGGCACAATGCACGTGCAGCGGTTCGATCGGCCAGGCGTTTACTTCCCGCAATCCATAATCCTTTTCCAGCGAGCGCATCACCTGGCGCGCGTGCGAGGATGGACCGTAGTCCGCATTGGCATCGTAGCCGCGGGGCGTGCTGCCGGCGCGCGCCACGTACGCCACTGGTTCGTTCGCCACCGCGGCAATGATGAATCGTTCGGGAGACTCGGCCACTTGATTGCCGAGCGCGCGCGAATCGATGCGCACCGATGCGCTGCTGCAGGCGCACGCCAACGCGGCCGCAGCACTCATGGCTGCCCATCGAATCATGGGGTATCGCCGGGCTCAGGTTCCGGCCGGGTCTGCTCTGCGAAACGCACCGTCGGGTGCCGGCGCAGCAACGCCAGCGATGAGCGTACCGGCCGGCTGGATTTCGCAGCCAGAGAATACACTCCCGCTTCAGTGGGGCCGGAGATGATTCTCAGTCCAGACTCCTCGAGTATCGCCTGCATTTCCACCAAGGTGATGGTCGGCGCAAACACGGCGCGAATCACTTCATCGGCCGCTCGCGGCTGCGAACTTGTCACCGTTCGATAACTGGGCGCCGCTTGCTGCGCGCGGAATTGCACCCATCGGTCGGCCAGCAACAGGCTGATCGTGATCGCCATCACGGCAATTGACGCCGCCATCAACCCGCGCTTGGGCGAATGGCTGCGCACCTGCCCCGCCGGCGGCGCGTCCGCGGCGGCGCCACGGCTCTGCAGGCCGTCGAGCCTGGACTGCAGACGTTTGAGCGAAGCCGCCGGCATGTATTCGATGGCCGGCGCGCCCTTGATCCCCTCGAATATTTGCTGCTCCATGGTCAGATCGGCGCGGCACGCCGCACAGTCGACGATGTGCGCATCGACTCGGTGCCGCTCATGATCGAGGAGCGTTGAGTTCACATACCAAGGAATGAGCGCTGCGACCTCTTGGTGTTCACAGTCGCCAGCAACGTGATTGTTGGTCATCCGATCCTCGCCGGTGATTCGGTGGCCGCGCCGCCTAATGCCGGCAGGCACTGCCGCAGCTTTTCGCGCGCGTGAAACATCCGCGCCTTGACGGTTCCGACCGGGCAGTCGGTGATCAGCGCAATTTCCTCCAGGGAATGCCCCAGCTGGTAGGCGAGTTCCAAGGTCAATCGCTGTTCGACGGGCAAGCGGCTCAATCCGTGCTGCAGCCAGTCATGAACTTCCGCCTCGGTCGTGGGATCGACGGTCTGCTCGGGGTAGTGATCCAGGCTGCTCGAGCCGGCGTGATTCTTTTGCCGGCGAAACGCCTTCAACGCGGTGCGATAAGCGATCCCAATGATCCATGTGGACACTTGTGATGCACTTCGAAACTCACCGGCATTCTGCCAAACGACCATGAAAGTATCGTTGATGATCTCTTCGATATTTTCATAGCGCGGGGTAAAGCGCGACAAGAAACGCGCCAGCCGCCGATGATAGCCAAGGTACAATTCCTCCAGCGCGCGCCGGTCTCCCGCCGCGACCGCCGTCAGCAAAGCGCTATCGCGTTCTTTAGGTGAATTTTTGGCCAGCGGGGTCATCGGCAAGAACCACTCCTTATCTATCGTCCATCTTCCGTAAGTACCGGGCGCATGGCAAAGAGTTGCGGTGCCGACGATTAGAACCGCCAAATCACCGTCCCTGTCCAGCGCCCCTTCGCAGCTGCATTATAAAACAATGACTTAGCTTCCGCTGTAGTGTCGACATAGGACAACACCAGGGACAACGATTGCAGATCATAGGAGCCCCCGGCGCTCCAATATGTGTAACCCCCGGAATCAGGACCATTCAGAAAGCTGTAGCCGACGCCGGCGACGGCGGAAAGCTTGCCGAGAATCTGCCGTTGCAGGCTGACTTCGGCCGATTTCTCCGTTACGCCGATTAGAGCGTCGTAGGGATAAGGCACGTAGCGGGGTGTGTTCGGCGAGTAGCCGAGACTCAAGTGCAGCCAGCCTTGGTAAGCAAAATCCAGATCAAGCTCGTCGTAGTTGTACCCGGTGCCCTCCTTGTTCCACGGGTACGCATAGTGGCTGGCCAGAATTTTTGTGCGCCAATCCTCGCCGACATTCCAAGCGAATCCGATGAAGGGACTGAGTTCGATATTCCGCGCCTCGTGGCGGTTGATTTGCGTGTTGGATGCAAACACACCGGCCAAGAATCCTGCGCTGTTCGAGTAGTGCAAGTCCAGTTGCGGCACTGCTTGATCATTGCTTCGTGATATGCCGCGCATAAAGTAATCGCTCGTCAGCGCAACGGAACCGCCCCATACATCGGCCGCGGCGCAGCGCGCCGACGCAAAGAAAAAACATACCAGCAGCGCAATCTCATGCGCGCGCAGCGATATTTTTTCACTTCCGCAAGATCGTGTTTCGAATGTTGTTTGCAAAATTATTAATTCCATCGGCGTCCGCGCAGTGAGCACTCAGGTTAAACCTTTCTCGATACGTTTGGCACCTACCTCGCGACTGATCACACTCGTCCACTCTTCGGGAGCACTGATGAAAACTCTTCGTGCCGCCAGCGGCGGCTTGATCGGAATTCTTTGCCTGATGATTTTGCAGAGCTGCGGCGGCAGCAGCTACGGCGGGGGCGGCTCTCCGGGCACTGCTACGCCGATAACGATAAGCGTGCAGCCCACGACGGTTGCAGTGGGACAGTCCGCAACCGTCACGTGGTCGGTGAATTCCGGCGCCAATTGCACTGCAAGCGGCGCGTGGAGCGGATCACAAGCGCTAAGCGGCACGCTGCAGGTAACGCCGACGACGGCAGGCACCGCGAATTACACGTTGACCTGCAGCGGAGGCGTCTACTCCAGCAACAGCAAGACGGCGACGCTCACCGTTACCGCAGCGAGCGCGTTTTCGCTCACCAACTTGGTGGCGGACACCGCTGCCGGCAATGCAATGAATGTGGATGCCAAATTAATCAATCCCTGGGGACTATCGATACCCGCAGGAACGGCGCCGGCGTGGATTGCAGACAACGGCACGCAGACTGCGACGCTGTACGACGGTGATGGCAAACCCCAGCCGCAGCCCGCGGCCAATCAGCTGCTCGTGTCCTTTGCCGCAAGCGCGGGCGGAACTGCATTCAATCCCACCGGCATTGTTGCGAACGCCAGCAGCGCCGATTTCATCGTCGCATCCGGCGCCAGCTCCGCATCCGCCAAGTTCCTCTTCGACGGCGAGGGCGGCATGATCGCCGGCTGGTCGCCGTCCGTCGATCCCACCCATGCGGTGACCGTGTATGCGGACGCGGCGGGCGCCGTATACAAGGGCTTGGCCATCGCGACCAACGCGGGCGCAATGTTCTTGTATGCGACGGACTTTCACAACAACAAGATCGATGTGTTCAATACCGGCTTCGTCAAACAAGCCACTTCAGCGACGGCTTTCACCTTCGCCGACCCAAGCATTCCGGCCGGGTATGCGCCCTTCGGCATCCAAGCCATCAATAACGGGGCCGCCGGCGCCGCGCAGATTTACGTGACCTATGCGCAGCAGCTAGCGCCCGACAATCACGACAACACCACGGGGGCCGGCCTCGGGTACGTCGATATCTATGACAGCAACGGAAAATTGATCAAGCAACTGGTCGCCCAAGGAGCGCTGAATGCGCCATGGGGAATCGCGCTCGCGCCGGCGGATTTCGGCACTTTCAGCAATGCGCTGCTGGTCGGCAACTTCGGCGACGGCAAGATCAACGCCTATGATGCGGCGGCCGGCACTTTCCTCGGCACGCTGAGCGATGCCCACAATACGCCGATCGCGAATCCGGGCCTCTGGGGCATCGCCTTCGGCAATGACGCGAATAACCAGCCGCACAACACCCTATTCATTGCGGCCGGCATCAACAACGAAGCCGACGGCCTGTACGGCCGCATCGATTTGGGTGCCACTCCGCCGGTGCTCAATGCGCCGCCGGTAGTCACCCTGACGGTACCCGCAGGTACGCTCTCGGGCACGGTCGCAGTGAGCGCCACCGTCACCGATCCCCTGCAAATCGCCAAGGTGGATTTCAAGGCGAATGGCACGCTCATCGGCACCGCCTCTGCAGCACCGTTTGCCGTTCAATGGGACACCACCAAGATTGCCGACGGGCAAATCAGCGTCGCCGCAACGGCCACCGACGCGGACGGCAATGTCGGCAGCTCGAATCCCAGCACTGTTACGGTAGCGAACTCCGCGCCGCCTCCCCCGCAGGTCACGCTCACGCAACTGCAGACGCAAATTTTCACGCCGATCTGCTCGGTTTGCCATTCGGGTGTGGGAACCGGTCTTCCGGGTGTACAGAATCTCACCGCCGGCAACACCTTCGCCAATGTCGTCAATGTGGCCAGCATCGAACAGCCGGCCTTGAAGCGCATTGCGCCGAACGATCCGGTCAATAGCTACTTGATTCAGAAAATCGAAGGTGCGCCCGGCATTTCGGGATCACAAATGCCGCTTGGCTGCGGAGGAGCAGGGAACCCCTGCCTCAGTCAGGCGACGATTGATCTCGTGAAGACCTGGGTGTCGCAGGGCGCGCTGAACAATTGAGCGCTCAAACTCGACCTTCGCCGCCTGTGCCGCTGTTTCGTGCACTGATCGCCGCCGGCGCATTGCTGCTCGCAGCTTGCGCCGGCAACGGCGAAGGCCTGGATAGCAACGGTCGACCTGTGGCACCGGGCGGCGGCACGGTGCCGTTGTCGGCCGATATCAAATCGATTCAAGCCAACATTTTTACCCCGATATGCTCCGTATGCCATGTCGGGGGCGCAGCGCCCGAAGGGCTGCGGCTCGATGCAACCGATAGCTTCAATTTATTGGTCGGTGTTCCGAGCACGGAAGTCCCGTCGCTGATGCGCGTCAAGCCGGGTGATCCCGCCAACAGCTATATCATTCAGAAGCTCGAAGGTCACGCCGCCGTCGGCGCTCAAATGCCGCTGGGCGGGCCGTACTTGTCGACCGACACAATTGCGTTCGTTCGGCAGTGGATCGCGAATGGCGCGCCGCCTTCTGCCGCTGCCGCTGTCGCGGCCCCATTTGCCGTGACGTCGATCGTGCCGGACGGCACCGAGCCATTAAGCGAGCCGCCGCCCCAGATCATGGTCGCGTTCAATCATGAACTCGATGTCACCCAAATCGATGCGCTCTCAGCGCACATCGAAAAGCTGTCGGCCGGCGCGCCGCAGTCCGCGACAGAATTTATTCCGGCCCGCATCGGGGTCTCGAGCGCCAACCTCTATGCGCTCATGATATGGCCCAGTCGAACCTTGGACGCAGGTCACTATCGCCTGGTGATCGGCAGCGGCTCGACGCTGGTTTTCATGGATACGGCAGGACAGTCGATCACCGGCACACCCGACGATCCCGGCAGCTCCCTGATCACCACCTTTGATGTTGAGGCTGCGCAATGAATCCGCGCGTAATAGTGACAGCGCTGCTGTTGATTCTCGTCTTGGTGTTGCGCGCAGCGCCCGTCAATGCCGAGCCTTATCTTGCCGTGCAGACAGGTTACAAGTGCAATGTCTGCCACGTTAACCCAACCGGCGCCGGGATGCGCAACGACTTTGGCATCACCTACGCAAAAGTATTGCTGCCGGCGGAGACGATCGACAGTTCTCTCATTAATAGCTGGACCGGAAGGATTACCGACGCTGTGCGGATCGGGGGCGACCTGCGCCAGGATTGGACTCGAAATATCACGCCCAACGCGCCGACTACGCAGTCGTTTTCGCTGCAGCAATTTCGCGTCTACGGGGATCTGTCCCTGATCCCCGACCGGCTCGGCATCTATGTCGATGAGCAAGTGGCGCCGGGCGGATCACAAAATGAGGAGGCCTACGTTCGCTACGGCAGCACGATGCGAGGCTTCTACTTCAAGGCCGGGCAATTTTATTTGCCTTTCGGATGGAGATTGCAGGATCAAACTGCATTTGTGCGGGAAGTCACCGGCATCAACATGACCACCCCGGACAAGGGTGTAGAAATCGGCTATGAAATTCCGTCGTGGTCGGCGCAGTTCGATATCAGCAACGGCGTCGGCAATGCCACCAACGGCCACGGCTACCAAGTAACCAGCCAGGTTGCATACGTTCAACCCATTTGGCGATTGGGTCTGGCGGGCTCGTACACTCAATCGGATGCCGGCGATCGGCGGGTCGGCGGTCTGTTTGCCGGCGTGAAGACCGGTCCCGTCGCGTGGCTTGGCGAGGCGGATGTGGTGCACGATGACAGCTTTCCGGGCGGCCGCACGCTTGCGGCGGGATTGCTGGAGGCCGATTGGCTGTTGCGCCGGGGTCAGAATCTCAAGTTGACCGCGGAATGGTACGACCCGGATCGCTCGGTTGCGCAAAACGAACAGACCCGATACAGCATTGTGTACGAATACACTCCAATACCCTTCTTGCAGCTACGCGGGGGCTTCCGCCGCTACTTTGGCATTCCCCAGAGCAACACGGAGAATCAGCGGCTGGTACTGCTGGAACTGCACGGGTATTTCTAGCCTGCTCTGCCACGGAAGGCATTCACCGCGGCGCGCGCCGCGGGCCCGAGCACATCGGGGCGCACCGCCACAACGTGCAACGAAACATTGCGTGAACCTCCGGTCACGAGCGGCAGTGGGCGGAGCGCTCCGCTCTGCAATTGCTCCTGGAGCATATGTTCGGGCAGCCACGCATAGGCGAGTCCGGCCAGAATCGTGGCCAGCGAAGCCTCCATGCTGCTCACCGTGAAGCGGCGCTCGGCGCCCAGCCATCCCTCGTCTCGCGGCTGCGTGGTACCGGAATCCCGCACCACGGCTTGCACGTGGCGCACCAAATCATCGGCGCTCAACTCACGGCCGATGCGGAACAATGCATGGTCGTGACGCGCGACGGCGATGAAGGCCACATCCAGCAGCCAGTCGCCTAAGAATCCCGGTGGTACACGACTCGTGACCACGACATCCGCGCTGCCCTCGATGATGGCCTGCTCGGCCCCGGACAATACGACATCGGCCAGCTGGATTTGCGTACTGGGGCACGTGGTCTGAAGCTCGGCAATGATGCCGAGCAACCGGGCGCGCGGAAACGCGCCGTCTACGACCAATGTCAGCTCGCTCTCCCACCCCTTCTGCAAGCTGCCCGCCAGCTGTTCGAGCGTGTCGAGCTCTTTCAACAAGGCGCGGGCCCTCTTGAGCAGCGTCTGCCCATGAGGAGTAAGCACCGACTTGCGGCCCTCGATGGTCAGCAGCGGCAAATCGAGCGATTCCTGAAGCCGCGCTATTGAGTAGCTGACAGCGGATTGACTTCGATTCAGCTTGATCGCGGCCTGTGCGAAGCCGCCCTCGTCGACCACTGTGGCCAGCACCGCCCATTGCTCCCAAGTCGTTCTGGCAAGCGCCACGAATTGATCCGTTTTTTTGATCGATGACCGCTAAATTTTGCGCTTTTTTATGTACTTGTTCGAGACTATTCTACGTTCCAGGAGGTTTTCATGCACGAAATCAGACGGAGTCAAGAAAGAGGCTTTGCCGACCATGGTTGGCTCAAGTCATTTCATACCTTTTCGTTTGCCGACTATTACGACCCGAACCATGTCGAGTTTGGACCATTGCGGGTGATCAACGAGGATCGCGTGCAGGCCGGCGCGGGCTTCGGCACGCACGGCCACCGCGATATGGAAATCGTCAGTTATGTATTGTCCGGTGAATTGGCGCACAAGGATTCGATGGGCAACGGATCGACCATCAGGCCCGGCGATGTGCAGCGCATGAGCGCAGGCAGCGGAGTTCGGCACAGCGAATACAATCCCTCAAAATCGGAGGGCGTGCACTTTCTGCAGATTTGGATCCAGCCGAATCTGCGCAACATCGAGCCCAGCTACGAGGAAAAACACTTCTTGCCTGAGGAGAAGCGCGGGCGCCTGCGGCTCATCGTGTCCCCCGATCGCGCTGAAGGATCCTTGCTGATCCACCAGGATGCGCGGGTCTATGCAGGATTGTTCAACGGCGCCGAAACTGCCGATCTCGACGTGCGGCGCGGCCGGCGCATCTACGTGCACGTGGCGCGAGGCTCATTGCTGGCGAATGGAGTGGCGCTTGATGCGGGCGACGCACTGCGCATCACCGACGGGACCCACCTGCACATCGAGAGTGGCCGCGATGGCGAAGTCCTGGTATTCGATCTGCCGGGTGACAGCAACTAAGCATATGCGCCGCTGCGTCGCGACCAATACCAATACAGGGGCAGGCCCGCGATCAGCATCGCCATGCCCCGCAGCGCCTCGCGCGGCGCAGCCACAAATGTATTGACCAGCAGCGCCGAGGTCACCAAAACGAATATCACCGGCACTACCGGGTAGCCCAGCGCCCGGTACGGCCGCGGCGCGTCGGGCATGGTCCTTCTGAAAACAAACAGCGACGCGGTGCTGAGGCCGTAAAATAGCCAGGATGCGAATATGACCGAATCGGTCAGGTTGTCGTACGAGCCCGACAGCGCAAGTACGCTGCCCCACGCGGCCTGCGCGACAATTGCCCGCGCAGGAACATTGGTACGCGGAGATAGTCGCGCCAGCGCACGAAAGAACAACCCATCCCGCGCCATTGCAAAAGGAACCCGCGAATTGGCGAGCGCGCTGGCATGCAGCGAGCCGAATGATGAAATCATGAGTGCAACGGCCGTCATGGAGACCGCGACCGGTCCTAGGAAGCGCTTCAACACTTCCGTAGCCACCGATGAACTCCTCGGGACGCTCGCGATTTCGAGAGGCGTCAGCGCGTAGTAGTAGGCGACATTGACGAACAAGTACAGCGCCGCCACCACCAGCATGCCGCCTATGAACGCGCGCGGCAGATTGCGCTGCGGGTTGCGAATTTCTCCGGCAAGCGGCGCCACATTGTTCCATCCGTCGTACGCCCATAAGGCGCCGAGCATTGCAGCACCGAAGCCCGCATATCCGCCGCGCGCGCTTTCGGCAACACCCTCGCACGTGCCCGCCAGTCCCGAACCTGCCAGGTGAGCCCAGTTACCCGGGGCGAAGGCCAGAGCGCTGATTCCGACACCCAAAACCAGCCCTACCTTCGCAAGCGTGAGCGCAAGCGCGGTCCAGCCGCCGGCCGCTACGGAAGCGCAGTTGATGAGGGCCACTGTCCAAATGGTCGCCAGAGCCACCACGGTCAACCCACTCATGCTCAGGTTGAACCCGAATGGGCTTACGCCAAGCTGCCAGCGCTCCAATCCTCCGCCCACTGCGACATTCATGAATATTGCCAGACCAACCGCGAGCGCAGCTTGCGACCCGGCTTTGGCAACTGCAAACGTCATCCAACCATACAAGAATCCCACCGCCCTGCCGTAGGCGCGCCGCAGATAAACGTAGTCGCCTCCCGCCTCCGGCATCATCGCGGCAATTTCCGAATACGAGAATGTGCCGGCCAGCGACAACAACCCCGCCGCAAGCCAGACCAAAAGGACGATCTTGGCGCTGCCGACATTGCAGGTCATGACGCGCGTCTTGAGAAAGACGCCGGTGCCGATCATGTTGGCAACGTTGACCGCTATGGCCCCCCATGCACCCACCCCGCGCGTCAGACCGCTTCTCGCCGGCGTAGCTAAAGTGGCGTCGCTCATCGGTATAGTAGTATCAGACAAATGAACGCGGATTTTTCACAATTCGGAACATTTCTGCTGGCGGCGCTGCTGGTATTCGCCCTCTACTGGCGGTTGCGCCGCAGCTTCGGCCAACAGCCGCTGCTGCCGCTTCGAATGCAGTTGCGGATCCTGTTGCTGCTCATTGTCGGCTGCTTGCTGCTGCCGTCCGCGCTGCGCTCAGCTTCCTTCCTGCTCGCAGTTCTCGCCGGCGTGGCCGCCGGCGTCGCGCTGGCGCTGTGGGGCGCGGCGCGTACCCGCTTCGTGCGCGTTGCCGAGCGCTTGTACTTTGTGCCGCACACCTACACGGCAATTGCAGTCTGGTTATTGTTTGTCGGACGACTCGCGTACCGGTTCATTCAGATCAACGGCAGCACGGATCAAACGTTTACGGCCCCAGCGATGCTGCGCAGTCCTTTGACGGTTGGATCGTACTTCGTGTTGATGGGCTACTACGTGTGCTACTACAGCGTAGTGCTGTGGAAATCCAAGCAAGCCGCTGCGGCGGGCGCTGAGGCAACCACCTCGGTGCCCACTGGAGCTCCGCGCGATTAACTCGTCGCCGCGCGACTTACGCCAGGGAGACGACCACCGCGTAGGTCATTATCGCGAACGAGATCAACAAGGCTTCGTTGCCCCATTGAGATACCGTTTCGACCATGATGCTTCTCCTGAAGTGACTTCCACATCCGACCGCGAATTGTTTCGCCACTACCTCGGGCGGGGAAATTCTACATTTCGAAGCTTAGCTGTGGATTGCGGCAGGTCTCAAAAACACCAGATTATGGCGATTTGCTTTGCGTTATGTCCGCCCATCTGCACCAAGGTTGTGCGTGGCGCGCGCTAGATGGCCAGGTACGGCCAGTCGGTCTCAATCGCCTCGCCGCGGGGGCGGCCACTGCTTGCAAGCCGTGAGCCCGCGTCGATTCGCGACGCGGCAGGCGTCGCCGTGCTGTCCGGAGCGCCGGCAATTTCCTGCATCAAGCGGCGAATCTGCCTTTGTGCACGTCCCAGCGTGTCGCTCAATTCTTGCTCCCAGGTCAGCGCACGCGTGTCGTCCAACTGACGCACGAAGCATTGCAGTTGCGCGGCATATAGGCGCTCGCCGCGGCGCCGGTATCGTGCCGTGGTACCGATCAAAAAGGCGAAGGCACGATTGAATCCGTAGCGAAGGCGGCTCGGCCCATTTTGATAGCTCAAGTTGGGATGGGCGCGCAGACGTCCTGTGACTACTCGAACCACACGCCAAGAGACCACTCTGCTCATGGCGATCGCGAGATTCTCGCCGGCCCGACCGGTGCTGAGAACCTCGGCCAGGGCGCGCACTCGCAACGCCATATTTCGCAACTTGCGCAGTCGCGCTACTTCCGCGTCAATCATGATCAGCCCCCTGCCCTGCCCCTAGATCTTTGATACGTGGCCAAGGATCTTCTTCACTGTCCCTTGCTCGGGGCGACGTGACAATTTTCAACGCAAATACGGACGATTTCTGTAGGACGTTGGGCCATGCGGCCGTGGGCAAAGTTCCAGGTTGGGTTTAATGTCGAATACCCGCGAGCCTTATGTTCAATCGACCGCACTGGCGAGCGCCGCAGCGCGCTGGTCCGCGGAAAATCGCCTCCCGAGGGCGACGCCCCTGGCCTAGCTGAGATTGATCCAGACCGATTTTGTTTGAGTGTAGGAAATGAGGCTCTCCAAGCATTTGTCGCGGCCCTGCCCCGACTGCTTGTAGCCTCCGAATGGTTGGGTCATATCGCCGTTGTCGAAACAGTTCACCCAAATGACGCCCGCCTCCAGATCGCGGGCAGTTTGATGTGCGACATTCAAATCGCGAGTCCAAACGGAAGCCGCCAGTCCATAAATGGAATCGTTGGCTACCTTCAGCGCATCGGCAAGGCCGTCCACTTCAATGGCGGCGGCCACCGGGCCGAAGATTTCTTCTTGCGCAATGGTCATGCGATTGTCGACGCCCGAGAACAATGTCGGATTGACGAATGCGCCCGGCAGATCGGGTGTGTTGCCGCCAAACTCCAATCGTGCCCCCTCGCTCTTGCCGCGCGCGATGTAGCTCATGACGCGCGCACGATGTTGCGCCGTGACCAGGGGACCCAAGTTTGTGGTCGGATCGAGCGGGTCGCCGGCGCGATAGGCGCTTTTGCCGCGTTCGACGAACCGCGCGAGAAACGCCTGCGCGATGGGTTTATCGATCAATAGCCGAGAGCCGGCATTGCAGACCTCGCCCATATTGCCGAAGATTCCATTGATGGCATAAGTCACGGCGCTGTCGAGGTCAGGCAGGTCGGCCAGGAATATCTGCGGGGTCTTGCCGCCGCACTCCAGGCTGACGCGCTTCATATTTGACTGTCCCGCGTAGATCAGCATTTGCTTGCCGATTTCCGTCGATCCGGTAAAGGCGATCTTGGCCACATCCATATGCAAGGCCAGTGCGGCGCCGGCGACTTCGCCGAGACCGTTGACGACGTTGAACACCCCCGGTGGTCCGCCCGCCTCGACGAACAACTGTGCCAACAGCAAACCCGACAACGGCGATTGTTCCGCGGGTTTCAGCACCACCGAATTTCCGGCGGCGAGCGCCGGCGCAACCTTCCAGGCGGCCATCAACAGCGGATAGTTCCACGGCACGACGCAGCCTACGACGCCGAGCGGTTCGCGCAGAATGTAGTGAAACGCGTCGAAAGCGGTAGCCGTGACGGATCCGTCGATCTTGTCGATCAATTCGCCGAAGTATTCGAAATTCCTCGCCGCCGCCGGGACGTCGATGGTCACCATGTCGGTGATGGGTTTACCCATGCAGAGCGTGTCGAGCAGCGAAAATTTATCCGTGTTCTCCAGGATCAGCCGGCTCATTGCCGCCATGACGGCCATGCGATCGCGCGGCGCCTTACGGCTCCAGACCCGCGCAGCGAAGCTGCGTTTGGCGGCAGCCACCGCCAAATCGATATCTGCGGCAGCGCCGGCGCTGACTTCGCATAAGGGCTTTCCCGTCGCCGGATTGACCACGGCGAACCGCTGCCGCGCCACCGAGTCGGTGAACTCGCCGTCGATGAAGTGACGAGTTTCGTAGCGCATACGCGCGGCGTGCGCGTGCCAATCCTGCGTGTTGAACGAACTAAGGTTCATGCATGTCTCCCAATCCAATGCCGCGTTCGGCTGCCGTATAGTATGGCGCATGATCGTTGTCGCGCGCTCCCCGCTGCTTGGTTTTTGGATGTGCGTGGCGTTGGTGGTGGGCAATTCGATCGGTTCCGGTGTGTTTCTGCTTCCCGCGTCACTGGCTCCTTACGGCCTTAATAGTGTGGTCGCATGGGGATTCACTGCCAGCGGCGCCATCTTGCTGGCCGTCGTATTTGCGCGCTTGAGCCGCGCCTACCCCGCCGCGGGGGGACCCTATGCCTATGTTCACCTGGCCTTCGGTCCGCTCACCGCATTCATCGTGGCATGGGGCTATTGGATTTCAATCTGGGTGGGAAACGCGGCGATCGCCACCGGAGCCGTGAGCTATTTGAGTCCGCTGATGCCCTGGATCGCCGATGCTCCGGGCGCATCCGCGGCCGTGACATTGATATTTCTATGGTTGCTGACCTTCGTGAATTGGTACGGCATTCGTGTCTCCGGGTGGGTGCAAAGCGTTACGACGGTGCTGAAGTTGCTGCCGCTTCTGGCAGTGGCCTTGCTGGGCTTGCGGGTTCTGCGCGGCAGCGACGTTTCCGCGGCAACGGCTGTGCCTATCTCGGTGAGCGGCGTCACCGCTGCCGCCACGTTGACGCTATGGGCGATGCTGGGTTTGGAGTCGGCGACGATTCCGGCCGATAAGGTCGCGAATCCGGGCCGCACCATTCCGGCGGCTACACTGCTGGGTACCGTCATTACCGCCCTTGTGTGCGCCTTTGCGTGCACGACAGTGCTGCTGTTGGTGCCGCCGGCCACTCTGGCGGAGTCCAACGCGCCATTCGTGGATCTGGCCGCTCAATTTTGGGGCACCGGCGCCGGCAAACTGGTCGCCGTTTTTGCCTCGATCAGCGCATTCGGCGCATTGAACGGCTGGATCCTTCTGCAGGGCGAATTGCCCAGCGCCATGGCGAAGCGCGGCGAGTTTCCGAGTATTTTTGCACGCGAATCATCGCGACGAACGCCGGGATTTGCGCTGTGCTTCGGCAGTGTTTTGGTCACCCTGTTGATCTTGGCCAATTATCAAAAATCCATGGTGAAGATCTTTACGTTCATGATTTTGCTTTCCACCACCGCTTGCCTGGTGCTGTACGCCGTGTGTTCGCTGGCGCTTCTGCGTCTGCAGTGGAAGGGGCAATTACGCGCGGCGCGCCCGGGTACCCTGCCGCTGGCCATTGTCGGCATCCTCGCTACCGCATATTCTCTTTGGGCGATCGTCGGTGCTGGAGCGCAGGCAGTCCTGTGGGGCGCCGGGCTTCTTGTGCTGGGTCTGCCGCTGTATTTCTGGTTCACACGGAGTGCGCGTTGATTCCCATGTGGCGTTCTTTCACTGCGGTCGCGGTGGGCGGTGCCTTAGGCTGCCTGTTTCGATGGTATCTGGCCATCTACCTGAATCGTTATTTTCCTGCCATCCCACCGGGCACATTGGCTGCCAATCTGATCGGTTGCTACATCATAGGAGCGGCGCTCGCTTTCTTCGCCAGCTATCCTTCATTCGCCCCCGAATGGCGGCTGCTCTTGACCACGGGATTCTGCGGCGGCCTTACCACGTTCTCGACATTTTCCGCCGAGGTGGTCTTGTTGCTGCAATCGGGGC
>Ga0210394_10001617_pt1 | contig 34960 bp, 30 predicted proteins | sample IncBWC12MmetaG_FD_160121 | JGI IMG/M metagenome (GOLD analysis project Ga0210394, IMG submission 160121) | Forest soil microbial communities from Barre Woods Harvard Forest LTER site, Petersham, Massachusetts, United States - Inc-BW-C-12-M | ecosystem: Environmental > Terrestrial > Soil >... | reverse complement strand
TGCAGGATGCCGGCGGGGAAATTGATGTCGTTCATGCTGGGGTTGTAGTAGGCATTGACGGTGGGCGGACTCATGTCCCACTCGTTGCGATTGACGGGCTGTCCAATTTTTGCCAACTGGCGGCGATTTTCAAACTCAACGGCACGCTCGTTGTTGCCGAAGGCGTCGCCGCGGATGATGGACAGGCTGGAGTAATCACGCCACTTTTCGGGATAGCCGATTTTGTCGGCGACGGCGTGGAGCTTTTCTTTGGCGCGAACCTTGGTGGCTGGAGTCATCCACTCGAGTGTGTCGAGATCCTGATCCATGGCCGCCTCGATGTCGTGCACCATCTGCACTGTGGCTTGCTTGCTGGAGGGCGGAAACTCCTGGTTGACGTAGACCTGACCGAGAGCCTGACCCAAGGCGGCGTCTGTGGCGCGCACGCAACGTTTCCAGCGGGCACGCTGTTCGGGCTGGCCGGCGAGCTTGCGGCGAGAGAAGTCGAACTTCTCATCGTCGAAGGCTTGAGGCAGGACGAGCCCGTCGGTGGAGTGAATCAGTTGCCAGCGCAGATAAGTTTTGATTAATTCGAGATCGGTGGAAGCGAGCAGAGTGTTGAGTCCTTTGAAGAAATCGGGATTGGCGACGTTCAACTCGGAAATCGGTGGTGCACCGGTGGCCTTGAGAAAGCGGTCCCAGTTAATCGTGGGAGTGAGCGCAGCAAGCTGCACTACAGACATGGGATGGTAGACGTTGTGAGGATCGCGCTGTGAGGTGATGTCCATGGAAAGCTTGGCCAGAGCGGTTTCGAGCTGCATGATCTGCTGCGCGTCGGCAACGGCTTTGGTTTCAGGCTCGCCCATGAGCTTGAGCATATTGGCGATGTGCTGGACGTATTGAGAGCGGGTCTTTTCGGCGGCGTCTCCGGTGCGGAAGTAGAAATCACGCTCGGGCAAGCCGAGGCCACCTTGATCGACGACGGCAATCTGCTTGTGGGCGTCTTTGAAATCCTGCTGTTCGCCGAAGTTGAGAAAGGCAGAGACGTTGATCAACTGATAGTGGGCGAGCAGATCGGGGAGTTCATCTTTGCTGCGCAAGGCAGTGATGCGGGCGAGTTCGGGTTCGAGAGGCTTGAGGCCCTGCTGATTGATGGCGTCGGCGTCGGTGCAGGAGGCGTAGAAGTCGCCGATTTTTTGCTGATTGGGAGTGCGACTGGCGCCGCCGGCGGCCGCGGTTTCAAGCATGGTGTGGAGGACATACTCAGTGTATTCGCCGACGGTGGTGCCGATTCCGAAGGAGGAGCGATCTTTGGGGATCGGATAGAGCTTGGTGAAATTGCCGCAGGCGTATTTGAAGAAATCGACACAGGGGTCGGCGGTGGTGTCGATGAAGCGGGGGTCGAGGCCGGGCAGGAGGGTAGGAGGGGTGGTGGTTTGGGCTTGGGTTGAGATCGCTGCGAGTGAGAGGAATGCGAGGGTCAGGGTTAGGGATGTTTTCATAGTTCCTTCTAGGTTTTGGACGCGCGGGTGGTGCGGTGGTTAGCTTACACCGGAGGTGGGTAAGGGCGCCTCTTTCTGGACCACCCGATGCAGCCGTGGAGCTGCGAGCCTCGCTTCGCGAGGCAGACAGCCGGGGGCGGCTGTCTCTACATGGTCCTTCTCTTTCTCTTTCACATGGTTCTTCTTTGCGTCCAAATTCTTCATTTCTTTTTTATTTCCCGGCTATTTCCTGAGGAGGAGGTCGGCGGCCAGGAAAGCGGCGAAAACTACGGAGATTACGCCATTCATGGTGAAGAAAGCAGCGTTGAGGCGGGAGAGATCGTTGGGCTTTACGAGGGAGTGTTCGTAGAGAAGAAGAAGGACGACGGCGAATAGTCCAGCGATGGCGAGTTTGCCGAGGGCGAAGGCCGGGATCATCGCGACGAGCAGGAGGAGCATGATCAGGTGAAAGGCGCGGGCGATCCAGAGGGCGCTGGGGATGCCGACGTAGCGTGGGATGGAATGGAGGCCGGCGTCGCGGTCGAAGTCGAAATCCTGGCAAGCGTAGAGGACGTCGAAGCCTGCGACCCAGAAGGTGACGGCGGCGGTGAGAAGAAGGATGCGAGGGTCGAGTGAGCCGCGAACCGCGATCCATGCGGCGGCGGGAGCGATGCCGAGGGCGAATCCGAGAACGAGATGCGACCAGCGCGTGAAGCGCTTGGTGTAGGAGTAAAGGAGAAGAACCGCGAGCGCGAGCGGCGAGAGCCAAAGGGTAAGGCGATTCAGTTGAGACGCGGCGAGGATGAAGATGGCGCAGGAAACGATGACGAAAGTGGTAACGAAGGTTGTAGAAAGATGACCGGCGGGCAAGGCGCGCGTGCTGGTGCGGGGGTTGGCGGCGTCGATGGCGGCGTCGGCGAGGCGGTTGAAGGCCATGGCGGCGGAGCGTGCGGAAACCATGGCGATGACGATCCACAGAAGTTGGTGAGCGGTGGGAAGGCCGGAGGCGGCGAGCATGGCTCCGCAGAGTGCGAATGGGAGAGCGAAGATGGAGTGCTCCCACTTGATCATTTCGAGGGTGACGCGGAGGTTGTGAAGGATAGGCACTGAAGGGATTGTAGAACATTGGGTTGTTTGTGGGGTGGTTGGCGGCGGGCGGTTGGCAGCGGCGAACAGCAGGTTCCTCACCTGCCCTTCGGGCATGTTCGGAATGACAAAGTTTCAAGGGTGCCGCGAGGGCTGTTTTTGCTGACTTCTTCTTTTTTTCTTCTTTTACTTCTTCTAATCGGGATTCTTTCACTCGGCGGAAATCAGGGGGACGAAGCGGACGGCGTCGAGGAGGGAGACTACTGGCTGACCGTTGATGATGCGGATTAGGTGAAGTTGCTGGGAGTCGGGAGGGCCGACGGGGATGATGAGGCGTCCGGCTTCGCGGAGTTGGGCGAGCAGCGCGGGAGGGATGTCGAACGATGCGGCGGAGACGAGGATGGCATCGAAGGGAGCGTAGTCGGGAAGGCCGAGTGTGCCGTCGCCGGTGAACACGCGGACGTTGGTGTAGCCGAGTGAGGCGAGAACTGCGCGGGCGTTTTCGGCAAGGCTGGCATGGCGTTCGATCGAGAAGACATTCGCGGCGAGTTCCGAGAGAAGCGTGGTCGCGTAACCAGAGCCGGTGCCGACTTCGAGGACAGTGTCGGTTGCAGTGACATGGAGGGATTCGAGCATCAGGGCGACGACGTACGGCTGCGAGATGGTCTGGCCGTCACCGATGGGAAGAGGATGATCTTCGTAAGCTTGCGCGCGATTGCTCGCAGCGACGAATTCGTGGCGAGGGACGCGCAGCATGGCATCGAGCACACGCGGGTCGGAGATGCCGCGGGAGATGAGTTGGGAGTCGACCATGTGGCGGCGGGCTTCGGCTTGCTGGTCGCGGGGTTCGGGCATTTGTTCTTTCGCTAGTTTACGAAAATTCGGCGTGCGGTTTGGCTGACGCGATATGCCGGTTAAGATTGAGGTCCTTCGCTACGCCTGAAAAGCGGCTGCGCTCAGGATGACAACCTCCGCTCTGCAGGAAAATCTTTAACACAGAGAGCAGCGTCTTCGCTACAGGGACAGAAAAGCAGATTCCTCGCTGCGCCGTCGCTGTCGCTCCGGCTCGCTCGGAATGACAATTTGAGGTGGGTCATTTTTTCGGCAGCGCGGGAGTCGTTTCCGCGACGGTGGGGTGGATCATTTTTTGCGGCGGCGGATGCGGAGATCGAAGCTGACGACGCCGTTCTGGTCGCGGGTGCCGACTACGGAGAGATTTCCTTTCACATAGTACTCGCCCTGAATGATCTGCTGCGAGCTTTGGGAAACGTTGGTGGAGTAGGTGAGAGAGAGGTTGTTGGCGAATTGCTGTTCGATAGAAACCTGCGGGCCGCGGCCGAGAGGAGTGGTTTCGCCGGTTAGTCCCTGGGGATCGATTTTGATGTTGCTGGCGCCGAAGAGGCGCTGGAAGCGGCTGCTGGCGGTGTCGTTGATGGCGGAGTTGAGAATGAGCGCACTCGCCTGGTCGGAGAAGATACTTTGTCCGGATTGTTCCTGAAGTTGGGTGGTTTGATCGTTGGTGCGGCCGAGGGCGAGCAGGGCGATGATGTCGGACTTCGGCAGCGGAGGCTCGGAGCGGTAGTTCACGTTGAGACCGTGATCGGGGGTGCCGGTGAGCGTGATGTTGAGGTCGTAGTTGCGGACGTGCGTGGAGGCCTGCAGATTGAGTTGGGGTTCGACGGCAACGGGATTGGTGAAAGTGATGTCGCCGCGCTCGAGGGTGAAGTGAATTCCGTGGACGGTGGCGCGGCCTTCGAGAATGTCGACGCGTCCGAGGACCGCGGGGCGGGCGACGGAACCACGGATGCGAAGGTCGGCATCGCCGGAGAGGCGGGCGACGGCGGTTCGCATCTGGAGTTCGGGAGCGGTCTGGACGTGGATATCGAGCTTGACGTTGAACAGCGGAGAATTCGCGGTGGTGATGTTGGTGACCTGACGGCTGCGTTCGAGATAAGTGCCGAAGTCGAAGCCGGGAGTGACCGACATCTTATTAATAAAGATCTCGCCGGAAACGGTGGACGAGGAGCGGGTGCCGACCCAGTTTAGTTTCGCGTCGGCGGTGGAGCTGACGCCCGGAGGATAACGCAGGCGAACATCCTTGCCGGTGGCGGTAAGGTTGAAGTTGAGTTGCTCATTAAAGTAGGAGGCGTCACCTTTGAGGTCGAGTGTGCCGCCGCCGGTGCGAGCGGTGAGGGTCTCGATAAGGAGACGCTCGCGGCTGAAAACGAGCGATCCGTTCAGTTCGCTCAGACCGCTGGGCAAGCCGGCATAGAGGATGGCGCCGTTCTCGACGCGCAGGCGGCCGTGCGGCAGAGGCTCGTCGAACGAGCCGCCAATGGCCATATTCATCGAGACAAAACCGGAAGAGGTGAAATCCGGATCGAAGGTGGAAAGCAGTTTCAGGTCGATGCGACCGTCGGCTGTGAGATCGAGAGTGCGAGGCCCGGAAAGAAGCACGGAGCCGTGAGCGGTGAAATCGGTTCCCTGCCCGAACAGATGAAGTTGTTCGATATTGATGGATTCACGGGCGAGAGAGAAGCGAACGGGATCTTGATTGTGAAGGTTGACGTTGTCGACATCGAGTGAAAGCGCAGAGAGAGTGCCGTCGAGGGCCCATTGCGAAGGGTGCCGAAGCGGACCGCGGAGAGCCAGAGTGCCGCCGACCGCAGAATGGCCGGTGAGCCGGCCGCGAAAATAAGAGCGCCAGATGGCATCGAGATCGAGTTGATCCATTTGAAACGAGAGCGTGGCGGGGTAGTCTTCGCGCAGCTGGACTTTACCGTTGAGAAGTAACGATCCGCGCTGCAGATGGGAATTGCCGGTGACATTCAGATCGTTGCCCTGGGTAACGGCTTGCAAGTCGAGTTCGCCGACGGGTTCGTGATCGAGCGAGAGATTGCGGATGTGGGCCTGTGCGGAAATAGAAGGAGCAGCGAAAGTGCCGGAGCCTTTGACGATGAGATCGGCGCGGCCTTCGATGGACAAGCGGTTGGAATGAAGCTGGCGGACGCGGGCGAGATCGAAATTATTTGCCGCGAGGTCGAGACGGAAAGCGTGAGTCGAGGGAGTGAAGGCGGCGCTGCCTTCGGTGACGGAATCGTCGTGCAAGAGGCGGATGTCGTTGAAGGCCATCTCACTCTGGCCGAGTTGAAACGTCGAATCGAATTGCTGAATGGTTTCGCCGTAGGCTGAAGCGTTGTTGAGATGAATCGTTCCGTGGCCGCGAGGATCGACGAGAGTTCCGGAGGCTTCGATGGCAACATCGGCCTGGCCAGTGACGGGATAGTTGATTCCGGCGAAGGCTTGCAGGTCGGCGAGATCGGCGTGGAGGATGTTGGCGCGAACGTTGAAATTACTGTCATGGGTGAAATGGCCGTTTATGAGCGTGGAGCTGGCATCGAAATCGGCGGAGGTGTCGTCGCGGCTGAGAGTGGCGTTGTGCAGGGATACGGCGTCGAAGGAAAGCTGGAGTGCGCCGGAAAGAGAATCCCAGTGAGTGTGGAATGGGCGATTGCCGGCGGTCGCAGGGAGGTTGAAATCAAAATCGTCGCCGGATAGCGTGCCGACGAGTTGAGGAGACGAGAGCGAGCCGGTCATGTTGCCATTGAAAGTAGCGCGGCCGTTCAGCGTGACGGGAAACATTGCGGGGCCGCGCACGACCGAGATAAACGGGAGCCAGTCGGCCACGCTGGTTGTGGAAACGGAGAGGCGAAGCGAGGATTTGGCGGACAGCGAGCCGGAAGCCTGGATGCGGCTGGTGGGCGTGGTCAAAGTAAATTGAGGGAGATCAAGCGTGTTTGAGACGAAATAGTACGTGCCGGCCGCGTGACCGGTGAGCGGGAGTTTTGGCGACGCGATGGGATGCGCGGGTGGGCTGACGTCGAGGGCGAATTGGATTTCGGCGTCGCGACGAGTTCCCTTCCAACGAGCGTCAACGGAGCCGGAAGCCGATCCGGCGGGATGGAGGCTGCGCACTTGTTCGGTGCGGGCGCCGAGAGCGGCGATAACCTCGTCGGCGGAGAGATCGCGCAGTTTGAGGGCGATTATTGCACTTTGGATCATGTCGCTTTGAATGGCGGGCCGCCTGGGCGAAGACGGCTTGGCTGCGCCTTTCTGTCCGGACTTGTTTATCGGAGGAGCGGCGGAGATGGTGGCGGTCTCGAAGGTTTTTTTGGCGACAGGCGAAAGGCGCTGATCGGGAGCGAGCCAATGTTGCCACTCGGCGTCGCCGATGAAGCTTCCGTTGAAAATTCTGCCTTGCAGCTTGGAGAGTTTCAGTTCCTGGTCGGTCACGGAATAGCCGGTGCTGAGCGCGGCTTTGGAGAAAGTGAGTTGATCATCCTGCCAGGCAAAATCGCGAAGGGTGAGCAGGCCGGCGGAAGCGAACTGTTCGAGCGACCAATCGCCGTGACCCTTTAATTCGAGGATGCCGGAGCGGAGATTGCGGCGGCGGGCGATGGATGCGGCTTCGTTGAGGTCGAGTTGAGCATCGTAGGAACCTTGAAAATGAGGGCGGCGGAAATCGGTGATCTGTCCGTTGCCGGAAAGATGCGAGTGGCCGGAATTCCATTTGAGAGAGGTAACTATAGCGGAGTTGGAATTGAGAGTGAATTCCGCGGAGCCGGTCCAAGCGAAGGGGCTGTAATCTAGCAGTTTGGTATCGACGAAGCCGAGTAAAAGCCGGCTATCGTAGCGAGAGCCGAGGAATGAATAATCCATCTGCAGAGCTGTGTCGCGGGCGGCGAAATCAAGAGGGATGGTTTGATCGTCCCAGAAAAGATGGCCGTGACGAAGTTCGAGACGATTGATCGAGAGAGAAAAGAGTTGCTCGACCGCAGCGCCGGGATTGAATGGTGTAGCCGTTTTTCGAGCAGGAAAATTCGTTGTGCCGTCTGGATAGAAGGCGACATGGAAAACGGGTTGATCGAGGACCACTTCGTCGAAGGCCAGTTCGGAGCGAAGAAGCGAGCTGATCTTGAGACGGGCGACGATGCGGGAGATGTGAGCGAGCGGGACATCGGTGGCAGACTCGCGGCCATGCACGGTGATCTCGCGGACATCTACCTGAAGACGGAAGGGCGTGGTGTGGATGCTGCCAATTTCGACGCGGCCTCCGGTGATGCGCTCGACTTCGGCAACCAAGCGGCGACGGACCAGGGCTTGAAACGAGGCGGTGTTCATGTAGGCGAATAACGCGAGAGCGGCGAAGAGTGCGGTGCCGAAAAAAATGAGCGAGTACTTCCACCTGCGACGACGAGTTGGAACGGCGGAAGTTTCGGCGGTGTCGACGGTCACTGCGAGCTTACTCCGGGATCGTTGGAGGGTGGGGTGATGCCGGGGAGTCGAACCTGGCTCTCGGAGCGAAGAGTCTGCAGCCAGGAGACGAGCATTTCACTGATTTTCTGCTCGGTGAGGAGTTCGCGAATCTTTGCGGAAACCTCGGCGAGTGCGACTTCGGATGCGCCGGACTGCTTCAACTTTGGAACAAACTGATCGCGATAGTAGGCTTCGACGGATTTGGAATCGATCTGCACAGCGGGGCGGAGGCGGGCATTGACGAGGCGCATCAGATCGATCTCCTGCTGAACGCGGGCGCGAAGATCTTTTTCGGTGATGTGATAGCTAGCGAGCAGGGATTGCCAAACATCGTCGGCGAGGGCCTGAGGGTAAAGTTTGCGGGCCTCGGCGATGCGAGAGTTAATCTCAGCCTCGGTGGCGTGACGGAAATCGGCGGACTTCATCTGCTCGCGAAGAAGCTCCTGATCGATGAGGCGGTCGAGCGCGGCGCGGCGATCGCCGGCGGTGAATTGATCGAGGGCGCGATTGCTGAGAAGAGCTTCGTAGCAGATGGCGTCGTCCAGATCGCTTTGAAGGATGAGGCGGCCGTTGACGGTGGCGACAATGCGGTCGAGTACTTCGGCGGAGACGCGAGCCGGCGCGAGTAAGAACGCCGACATTAGGAGTGCGAGCGCGACGGCGGTAATTGCTCTGTTCACCGTATTGTTCATCCCTATCAAATCATCCCCATCAAAATGGCTGACCTATGCTGAAGAAGACATTGAAATGGCCGAGGCGCTTACTGTCGAAGTTGCCGGTCAGCTTTCCGGTTGTTGGATCCGGGATTGCCTCGAAGTAATAAGTCGGGTTCAGATTGTAACCGAAATCGAAACGCAGGGGGCCGATGGGAGTTTTGTATCGCAGGCCGAGGCCCGCGGCATGCGAAGTGTAGTCGTACCCACTATTGTTGAATTGCGTCATGCAGGGCAAAATGGGCTTTCCACCAGCAAGTAAACACTGCGCCGGATCGGGTTGGTGCCAACGAGCCACCCCTTTAATCATATCGTGGCCCGCAGTGAAGACATTACCGATATCGTGAAAGATGGCAAAACCAAAGCCCTCCCCCAAGTAGGGCAAAGTAACCGAAGGAAGTCGCAGTTCCTCGCTGTTGACGAAGAGTGCGGTACCACCGATGGGAAAGCCGGAATCGGGATCGCGAGGTCCTGCCTGATTTAACCCGAAACCGCGATGCGAGTTGCCCCCGCCGGCGAAGAAGACTTCGGGCAGCGGGATGACGTCAACCCCCTGATTGCAGGATGTGGCCAAGTTGCTGACCTGACAGGCTCCGGGTGGAAGAACTCGAGTGCCATGATAGACCTGCTCCTGTCCGATGGTGGTGGAGCGGGCAAAAACGAACTTGTGCTTGGCGGGGCCGAAGGCATAGTAAGTAGAATCCTGGACGAGTGCGCGGCCGTAATCTGCCTGAGAACCAAAGTAACTGGAGGCGCCGAAAGCGTCGAGGGTGAAGTACTGACCTTTTGTGCTTTCGAGAGGATTGTCGCGCTTGTCTCGGATGTAGGTGAAACCGGGGCCACCGACGCGAGCGGGCAGGGAGAATAAATTGAATTCGGCGGGGGAAAAATCCTGCGCGAAGTTGCTGGCTTTGACGCGGCGGTAGTCGAAGCGGTAGGTGATGGAGGTGGAGTAATTCGCCTGGACTTTTCCGAGTTGCTGGCGGAGATCGATTTTGCCTTCGAGCCGCTGGGAGGTGAAAGTGGAGACATCGAGGCTGTTGTCGTAGAAGGCGGTATAGAAAATCTTGAAACGGCTGTTGTTGAAGAGCTTGGGGATTTCGTAACTGACGAGGCCGCGTTGCTGCAGGCTTCCAACATGAGACTGGAAGGTTAGGGTCTGGTCGCGGCCGCCGACGTTGAGGCGGGTGACATCGAGCGCAACGCGGGGACTCAGACCCGCAGAACCGGTGGGGGATTTGGTTCCGGTGGGCAGTCCGGTTTCGAACTCCAGGCCGACGCCGTAAGTAAAGGTATAGCGTTTGGCTTCCTGCAACTGGATGAGAACATTTTTCTGAGACTCGGAGCTGTCGGGGTTTTGGACGGCAGCATCGACCTGACTGAAGATGCCGAGGTCGTAGAGCTTGCTTTGAGTGTCGAGGAGATCCTGCTGGCTGAGCGGCTGTCCGGCAGCGACCTGGACTTCGCGCTGGACGACGTATTCGCGGGTGTGGTCAAGACCCGCGACCATCACCTGATTGACGAAGAATTGCTCGCCTTCGTTGATGTTAAAGGTTACATCTTCACGGCCGGGTTGCGTGGGCGATGGATTTGCGAGGATGTCGAGGGTGGCATTGGAAAATCCAAGGTTGAAATAACGGTTGAGAATTTTCTCGCGATCATTGGCCAGCTTTTGATCGGCATAGGGCTGGCCGGCTTCGGTTTCGAGATCGTTAAAGTCCTCGCTCTTGATGGAGTGGTTGCCGGTAATGTGAAAATCGCCGACACGAGTTTGCAGGCCTTCGTCGATGAGCAGGCGAACCGCGAGGTGATTCTCGGCGCCGTGAAAGTTGTCGTCGACGTTGGTCTGGATTTTTGCGTCGCGAAATCCATTGGAGACATAGAGGGACTGAAGGTTCTCGACATCGCTTTTGAGCAGAGTGCCGCTATAGCGTCCATGGGAGAACGTGCTGGCGGCCTGAATCTGCATGCGAGAGCGCAGAATTTGCCGAGGGAAGTATTTATTGCCGGTGATATCGATGACTTCGAGTTTGTGCAGGGGGCCGGGATCGATGCGATAGATCACACGCAGAGTCTCATCGATGGTTTCCTTCTGAAAGCTTACCTTCGCGTCGAATAGGCCGCGAGACTGGAGGTAATCGAGGAGGTTGCGATCGCCCTCGTTGAGCAGATCGTCATCGACGGCGTTTTCTTCGTAAATTGGGATCTCTTTCTTGAGAACACCGCGGCTGACGTGATAGCCGAGAGTGTAGACGACCACAACGGGGCCGGGGTCGATGAGAAATGTGTAGTCGACGGCGTTGCTCTCGGGATGATATTTCTGCTCGGCAATCGAAACCTGAGCGAGAACGCGTTGCTGTTTCTGGAATTTCTTGCGCAGGTGTTGCAAAGAGTTGGTGACGCGGGCGGCGGTGACACGATCGCCGGGATGCATGCGAGCAATGTCCTGCAGTTCAGCCTCGGACAGAGACGAGTGGCCGGTCAGTTTCACTTCGCCGATATGGGCGGGCTCGGAGGCGCCGATGTGAAAGAGGACACTAACTTGCTGGTTGGTGGCGTTGGAAGTGCTTTCGGCGGTAACGCGGGCGCGATAGTAGCCGTTCTCCTGCATGAGTTGGCGCATGTTCTCGAGCGCGTGGTCAAGTTTGTCGAGCGTGTAGAGTTCGCCGAGTTGGAACTTGGAAGCGTTGAGCAACTGGTTGGCATTGGGATGGCTGGGAGCGCCTTCGACTTCGACGGCTCCGACAAAAAAGTTTGGCGAAGTCGCGAAGGTGAGCAGAACTTCGGAGCCGGAGGGAACGACCTCGGCCTGGATATCGGCGAAGCGCCCAGTTCCAAAGAGAATGCGGATGCTTTCGCGGACGTCATTTCGATCGAGAGGTTGGCCGGATTTTTGGGGGATCATTTGCAGGAGACGTTCGCGGTCGGCGACTTCAGGAAGATCGATGGAGTGGACGGTGCGTCCGACGTACTCGGACATGGACGACAACGCGGATGAAGGGCGATTGGCTTGTGAGCTCTGGGCAGTGGACCGGGCGGATGTGGCGCGCGCGATCGCACCGGGCGGAATCCCGGTCGAAAGAACGATCAGCATGAGCGACGACGCGTACCGTTTCAGCAAATAGGATCCTTGAGCCCGTTGGTTGATTTCGATGATGAGCGAAAAGGCCGTGTTGTATGCATCCGGCGGTTGAAGGAGTTCAGGCCCTTATAATAAAGGTTTTGCGAGCGGGAACTGGTGACCTCCTTGGGGCGTGACGTGGAAAGGCGAAGATTGTGACAGAGTTTGGGGCGCCGGCCGATGCAAAGGTCGATGCAAAGACGAATGTGCACTTCGAGGAACGATACTCGCGGCAGATTCTGTTTCGTGGGATTGGAGCCGAGGGGCAACGGCGGCTGGCGGCGGGGCGAGTCGCGATTGTGGGATGCGGCGCGACCGGGTCGGCCCTAGCTTCTTTGCTGGCACGCGCCGGGGTGGGGACGCTGCGAATTATCGATCGCGATTACGTTGAGCCGAGCAATTTGCAGCGGCAGTCGCTATTCGAGGAGCAGGATGCGACCGAATCGCTGCCTAAGGCGATTGCGGCGAAGCGCAGGATTCGGGCGTTCAATTCGGAAATTGTGGTCGAGAGCCGGGTGGAGGATTTGGTTCCATCGAACATTGAAGCGTTGCTTGACGGAATGAATGTAATTCTCGATGGGACTGACAATTTTGAGACGAGGTATTTGGTAAACGACTACGCCGTGAAGAGTTCCCTGCCCTGGATCTATTCAGCAGCAGTGGGCAGTTATGGGGTGACTCTGAATGTGCTGCCGGGGGAGACGGCGTGCCTGGCGTGCATTTTTCCGGATACGCCGCAGGGCATGGTGGAGACTTGCGAGACCAGCGGCATTTTGAATAGTGCGGTGAACGTGGTGGCTTCGGTTGCGGCGACCGAGGCGGTGAAGCTGCTGGTGGGCGGCGAGGCAGCGAAGCGCTTGCGCAAGACGCTATGGTCGTGCGATGTGTGGACGAACGAACAAGCGGAGATTGCGGCGGCGAAGCCGCGCGCCGGTTGCCGGGCGTGCGGCGAGCGGGAGTTTGTGCATCTGGCGGGGGAAGGACGTCCGCACATTACGATGTGTGGGCGAAATTCGGTGCAGATTCACGAGCGAGCGCGGCTGATTGACTTTGTGGAGCTGCAGCGGCGGCTCGAAGCGCTGGGCGTGGTGCGGCACAATGAGTTTGTGTTGAAGTTCTGGCGCGATCCGTATGAGATGACGCTATTTCCGGATGGTCGGGCGATTATCAAAGGGACGACGGATACCGGCGTGGCGCGTAGTTTGTATGCGCGGTTTGTGGGAAATTGAGAGGGACGGCGGGGCAAGATTCCAGTGCAAGATTTCATCAACCGGCCAGCTTCGATTTAATTTCCGCGACAATCTCTGTGGGCGAGCAGTCGGCGTTTATCACGATGGCATCGCCGGGTTCTTCCAGAGTCGCGAGTTGGCTCTGAAGCAGTTGTTCGGTCATGAAATGTCCGTGGCGCGCGCGCAAGCGCTGCGCCAACACTCCAGGCGTGGCCTTGAGATAGACGGTACGCACTTCCGGCGAGACCTGAAGAATTTCCCGATAGGCTTGCTTCAACGCAGAACAGCCGAGAACAGCGTTCGTTTTCGCGGCAATCCACGAGGCAATCAGCGAGCACAGAGTTTCGAGCCACGGTGCGCGATCAGCATCGGTCAGCGGGATGCCGTTTCGCATTTTCTCGACGTTCGCTGCGGAGTGGTAGTTATCGGCGTCGGCGAATTGCCATCCAAGGTCTGAGGCCAGCAATTCTCCGATTGTCGTTTTCCCTGCGCCAGAGACTCCCATTAGAAGGATGATCATGAGTGCTGCGTGAATTAGATCACGCCATGCAAGAAGGCCGCCTGACTTCGGTAGGTCGTGGCATCCTCTGCGTGCCTCGATTTTCCTGAATCATAATAGATGTATATGCATCTATTGTGATATGAAAAAGGCCGCCACAATCCCTCTGCCCTGCATGTGCGCGAGTTTCCGTCGCGCCTCGCGCGCACTTTCACAGCATTACAACGCGGCTCTCCGGCCGCTCGGCCTCAGAGGCACGCAATTCACCCTTCTGCAAGCATTGTCGCTGGCTGGAGAAGTTTCCCAGGGCACGCTCGGGGAAATTCTGGCCATCGATAGCACAACTCTCACTCGAACGCTTGCGATCATGGTGCGCCGGGGCTGGATCGTCAGCCGGTTCGGCGACGACCGCCGGGAGCGGTGGCTCTCGCTGAGCGACGCCGGAAAAGCCGAATTCAAGCGAGCGCGTCCCCACTGGGAAAAGGTCCAGCACGCACTTCGGGCTCAACTCGGGGACAAGCGGTGGAACGAACTTTTCAAGCTAGCCAACGAAGTGACCGCGACGGTCACTTCATAGCACTTTGCCAAAACCAGATTCGCCAAAAGGAGACCGTCATGTCGAAATACGCCAAAATCAGCACCGGGCTGCTGGCAGCCTGGTTCGTCTTCTCGCTGTTCTCGTCCGCAATGCACCTCTACCGCAACGATCCTAATACACCGCCAATCGCACTCGGCATCGCGGTGCTCGCTCCCATCGCGTTGTTCCTGGTTTGGTTTGCATCGTCGCCCGGATTCCGCCAGTTCGTGCTCTCGCTGAGCCCGTTCACCCTCACCCTTGTGCAAAGCTTGCGCACCGCAGGTTTTGTCTTTCTGGTCCTCGGCGCCTATAAGATTCTGCCCGGGTTCTTCGCCTGGTCCGCTGGATGGGGCGATATCGCTATCGGCGTGACAGCACCGTTCGCCGCTCTCCGGCTTGCTAACCCGGCGCATCGGAAAGGCTTTATCTTCTGGCAGGTTTTGGGAATCACCGACCTGGTCAACGCTCTGGCCCTTGGAACGCTCTCCGGGATTATCGATCCGCACGGAATACCCACCGGAGCCATGACCGTGCTTCCCATGAGCTACATTCCTACGTTTGCAGTGCCGCTGTTTCTGATCCTGCACATCATCTGTATCGCCCAGGCGCGCCGCTGGCCGGCAGCTTTTGCCGAACCGCGCAATCGGTTTCGAACAGCGATGCTACAAGGACAAGAATGATCGACGAAGACGGGCGCGGCGGCAACGTTACAGGCCGCCGCGCACCCTGGCGACGCGAGGCCGATGATTACGCTCCATCTCGAGCAATCTTGCCGGATGCAGTCTCGTTCGGATAGTTAAAGAAGAGTTGATTGCCATCGGGATCATCGACCACCAAGAGTCGGTAGCCCCACGAACCCTCTTTGACCGGAACGCCCTTGGCCTCGAGTTCGGCGCGCAGCGCATCCAACGCCGCGATTGCGGCTTGGCGCGTCGCCATCTCGCTAGTCGTCTCGCTAGTATCTGGCTCGACGTTCAGGGAAATGAACATCAGCCCTTTACCAACCTTCTCCGGCCAGGTATTGGCCAGGATAAGCGCGCAGCCTTGCCGATCAACCTGTGCGACATACGCCCTGCCGTCCTCATCGTAGCGCCACGGACTCGTGAAGCCGAGCCGGTTCATGTAGAAGCGAAGCGAGGCCTCAACGTCCTTGACATGTAAGACGGGGCGTGCGAACCATTCCGTCATAGGTGTGCCTCTCGAATGAAGACTACTTCTTCCAAAAATCGGGATCGAACATGGGTTGTCATGGTCCTGACTTAACGAGTGTAATCGCGAGCGCGCGATTAATAATTCCTCGCCAGATACTCGCGCAGCCGGTCGAGTCGAAAGCTGGCATCCCCGGTTTCGATCTGCAACAGTAATCGCGCTGCGGTCAATTGATTGCGGAAGTCGAGAGCCATAGACGTGTCAGGAGTCGCGACGAGCTGTAGATTCTTGTCCATCTCTGCGCTCTCTGCCTGCAACGATTTCAGCCGCGACTCTTGAGCCGCCGCATTGTCGAGCAGTTGCTGATGCAGCACCTCCATGTTGCGCACAATGTCGCCTTCCTGCACTTTTTTCCATTCGTGGTAAGCCTCCACGGTTCGATCCAGATGCTTGTTGATGGAATGGCTGGCAAGATTGTAGTTGATCGATACGGTTCCATAGGGCTGAGCGCCGTACGCAACCGGATTCACTTGCTGATGCACGCCTACTGAAAGAGCAACATCCCAATCACTCTGGCGAGCTAGCTTGTCCAGCGCTTTCTGTTCGTTGGTCTCACGATTTTCCTTGTCGGCTACCAGATCTTTGAGGGCTGTGTCGCTGAGCGGTGGAATATAAAGAGCCGCGATCTTCGACTGCGTGTCGGCGCGGTCAGCCTCGATCTTGATCTTTGTCGTCTGCAACGTAAACAGCATCAGGCGCGTCGCATTTTGCGCGTCCACCATCTTGGCCGTCTGGTCGAGCAAGTCGTTGAGGGTTTTCGAGGCATCGTCGATCAGAACCAACCGGTGGGTCAGCGCTTCCCTTTCAAGATTCGCTAAGGCGTACTGCACGTTCTGCTGTGCCGACGTTGTTGCCTTATAGAGTTTGCAGTTCTTGCGGGCCACATCAATGGTGAGACCGGCCTTTCTGAAATTAGAAAGTCCGAGCGATGCGCCGCCCACAATCTGCACGGGCAGGCCCGTCTCGGGCTGCGTTAGCCCGCCAAAGGCGGTGGGAGTGCGCAACAAATCCCGCTGCGCCTCCGCCTGCTGCGTCAGGTAAGAGCAGTAAGCCAGTTGATCATTTGTGTCCCCCGCGAGTGCGAACCTGCTCGCGAATAAAACAAACGTCATCACCCACTTCCCGTGACTGGGAAACATTTGCTTCTCCTTGGTTTGCTTCTGCTTGGAAGGATGTCAGAAGGCATCGGCTAGAACAAAACGGGTTTGCGTCCCATGAATACGGTCTTGGACTTCGCCGATTCGGGATGATCGAGATTCATCAGGATCAGGAAGCCGCGAATCTGCGTCTTGAAGATCGGATGGGTCGCCTGCTCCTCGCCGGGAAAGACTTGCTTCACCGATCCGACCTTGCGGCAAAGAACCATGTTGAGATAACAGTCGTAAATGGTACTGCCGGCCGTCGCGTAAGCCTGATTGTCATAAGGGACGAAGGCGAAGTAGAGCGTCTGTCCTCCAGACGCATTCAGGTAGTACGGATTCTGCTTCGCCGTGGTGATCGCCTGATGCAGCCGATCAATCTGCCGGTTTTCTTCCTGCAACTGTTTCTCGGCGACATTAATGGCGACATCGAGCTGCGCCACTTCCGATCTGAGTTCAGCCTGCTTCACCAGCACGTCGAGCGAGCCCGTTCCCACCGTCGTTTTATCAAGCACGCTGTCGGTCAGCAGGACCTCGGCGATTTTGCTGTCGGTGTAAGTGTTCCTTGTCTGGTTCACCGCAGCCAGTTGGGTTGCGGCATCGCCTTGCGTGATCAATCCGGAAGTTAGGTCCTTGTGAATGTTCGACTCGACTTGGTTCAGCGTCTCCAGGACTTTCTGCGTCGCCGCGTTGTCAGCTAGTTTTTGTCGGTCGAGGGTCGAAAGCGCGGGGCCGGCGACGAGATTGTGATTCTGCTCTCGGGCAATGGCGGCTTGCAGCTTCGGTTCGAGCGCCAACAACGCGGCGCGATGTTTTTTCATCTCGGCAACGCCATCGCCTAGCTTTTTCGTGTCGACCTTCAGGTCTTCAATGGTCTGCTGGCTGGTGACCAGCTTTTCACGGAAGTCGAGGCTCTTTTCGTCCGCGGCCGACAGAATCACCGGCGCGGCCCACGAACTATTCACGGCATAAAAACCCATCACCCAGGCATACGCGAGAATGCCGATCAGCACGAGATACAACACCGAGATGGCAAAGACTCGATACAACGTGAGGACGAGCTTATAGTGCAGTGCGTGCAGCCTCTGTCCGGCAGGCGCCTTCGTCGCTTGGGCAAGCAAGATGGTCTTCGTTTCCGGCGGTGTAGTTTCAACGGGTGGCGTTGCCAAGAGGCACCTCTTGTTCTCTTTCGACTGCCGCTGCTATGGTTCTCGTGCCCCAGTCTGCCGAGTCCATGGTGCATAGAGCCAGTGGCGTCAGAAACAGACTGCTTACAAACGACCACGCAACATAGGCGGCAAAGGCCAGGGGATGCCGGACCGCTTCTTTCGCGCTATAACGCTTAACAACCCAACTCAGAACCGCTCCGATGGCCAACGCAGTAATCAGCGGCACGGGTCCGGTCCACGACAGAGGATCTTGCGTAAGCATATTAACAACGACCAGCAAACCCACCAAGGCCCCGACTGGAGTCAGCACCAGCGTGAAGACTGTGTTGGGATGCAGCTTCCAGACGTGTTGCGGAAGCGTTTTCATGGTGAAGAAGAAGTCGCGCACGATGCTGCGCCGCCAGCGGAGTTGCTGTTTAAAGAGGACAGATAAGGTGTTGGGCACGGTGGTCCAACACAGCGCGTCATTATTTATGTAAGTTCCATAACCTCGCAACAGAGTTTGATGGGTCAGGAACCGGTCTTCTCCCTGATTTACCGGAACTCCAAACCAGTTTCGCGCGCGAATTGCAGGCTCAATCTCGAGCAGCAACTCCCGGCGGATCGCGAACAGGCATCCACTGATGCAGCAGATGCTTCGCGTCCAATTCTCGGGAATCTTGTAGAGCTGGAACGCCGAATAGTAGATCAGGGTTTGAATCGCGGTAATGACGCTTTCATTTGGGTTCCGCACTCCAACCCGGCCACCGACAGATCCCATGCGGGGCTCAGCAAAGCACGCGGTCAGTTCGCGAATCGCATCGGGATGGAAGATGCAATCCGAATCGATGGAAATGATGATTTCCGATGTGGAGTGCTGCAGGGCGTTGCAGACCGACCGCGCTTTGCCGCTGTTGACGGCATTTCGGCCGGTCCTGATGCGTATGTTGGTAAAGTCGCGCTGCGCTTTTAGCATCCACTCGTAGCTGTCGTCGGCCGAACAATCGTCTTGCGCGATCACTTCAAACTTTTCGTTGGGATAATTGCTTCTGCTGATGCTTTCAATGGTCTCGTAGACCGTTTTGCCTTCGTTGTAGCAAGGCATCAGCACGCTGACGGTCGGTTCGTAGCCGTAATCTTTGCGAGCCTTGGTGCCTGGAAAAGAGAAGCGCATGATGATGCCCATCAAGTACTTCACCACCGAGATCAGCAGGCAGAGAATCAGGATGAGCCAGAGAAGAATCGGTGCCATCAGCGCCACTCCTTCCCATGGGCATGGCTATTGCTCGAGACACGGACGTGTCTGGCAGAACGGGCATGCATTGCGTAGACCTGGTTTCCGAGGCTTGACTTCCCCAGGATAGACAGTCCCGGGACTGTTTCCCCGGAAATCGCACAATATCACATCGAGAGCAGCGCAGGAATTGCATGACAGGGCACAAGCTTTTCGCGTCTCCGTCAATTCCTGTTGCGCTGAAGAAATGCGGAAGTGCTCATAGAGCCGCCGGTTCAAGGGAAGCTCCTGGACGGGCGAGCTGGTCAATGAGTGTAATGGCGATTTTTCACCAACGGTCCGATTGGAACTCCGAAGTTGGGCCTAGAATCTCTTTCGGAGAAATTCAAAAAGCACATAGCCGATGAGTGAGGCTGTCACGGCGATTGCAAAGTTGGCAGCGGTAAAAACATCTAGGAGTGCCCAAGCCATGCCTCTCTTCTGCCCTAAGCCTGTGCGCTCAAATTCCCCCATCAGAAGATTGGCGTAAAACAGGAAAATGATAAAACCTACCTCGATCAATGCTCTCCAGACACTTTTGTTCATGGGCAGACGCGCCGACTCCTGGGTTGAGCCGAGATTGTAGCCGATTTTTGACGAACTGTGGCGATTTACACCCATTGAGAAATTGCCCGACCCGGTCAATGAGGAGTAATTGGGAATTGTCGTCAAAGGGGCCTTGGTTCAGCACCAAAATTCACTCTTGCAACACTGCACCGTGAGTGTTTTAATCGGGAAAGTATCGTCTCGCGATACATGCCACATTGAAAGCCTTCGCAATGCAGTCCACATCTTATTTCTGGCCGTTGACTTTCCGCGCTCGGAAGCACTACCAAGTGACAATCTACTATGGACTGGCAGTGCTCGCGGCGAGTGCGGCTCTGCTGTCCCGAGCAGTTTTGAGCCCGGAGTTTGGATCGCACTACCCATATCACACCGTGTGGTTGGCGATCATTTTCGTTGCGTGGTACTGCGGACTGGGTCCGTCGATCTTAGCCGTTGGGATTGGGGCACTCGGAATCTGGTACTGGTTCTTGCCTCCTTATCATTCCATTTCTGGGAAAAACCATATCGAGTACTTCGGTATGATCGGGTTTCTAACGTTCTCCGCCATCATTGTTGCCTTAGGCGAATCGAACAGACGCCTGTTTGTTAAGCGCGAAAAAGCCGAAAGGGCATTGCACGAAGCCAACGAGGAACTAGAAGAGCGGGTAAGCCAGCGAACAGGTGAACTGGAACGCTCAAACGAATCTGCCAGACGGTTGAGTGCCAGAATCATGGTGGTGGAGGATAAAGAGCGCCGCCGGATTGGCAGAGCACTTCATGACAGTTTGGGCCAATATTTAGCATTGCTGAACATGAATCTCAGCCTTCTTCGAGCCCGAGTTGAGACCGAAACCGTTCTTTTCTCCGAGTGCGCGGGTCTTGTTGAACAGTGTCTCACCGAGACACGAACCATATCGCACTTGTTGCACCCGCCGCTGCTAGATGAGCTCGGCTTTGGCTCGGCTACGCGTTTATTTGTGGAAGGGTTCTCTCGCCGCAGCGGTTTAACAGTTACTCTTGATTTACCCTCTGAGTCTGGCAGGCGGCTGCCGATGAATCTTGAAGTTGCGCTGTTTCGCGCTGTTCAGGAAGGACTTACGAATATTCACAGATATGCAGAAGCAACACTCGCAAGCATAAGCTTGAAAAGAGATGTCTCAACAGCGCAATTGAGCATCAGGGACAATGGGAAGGGAATACCACTTGCGCTGTTAAAGCAACTTCGCGATGGCACCGCTGACTCTGGAGTGGGCATAGCTGGGATGCGAGAACGTTTGCGCGAGCTCAACGGGGTACTAGAAATCCATTCCGACCAGTCGGGAACGATTCTTAAAATTACAGCTCCTACAACTCTGGACCCTGCTGAACAAACCTCGGTTGCTATAGCGCAAGCGAATTCGCTGTCCGTCTAAGCGACCAAGGTTATGCGATAATCTGACGCAATCAGGCCATTACACTCAAAACATCCACCGAACCCGGCGTCCTGAAACCAGGGCGGCGGTCGCATCTCCTAGACGGATCAGTGCAGACACAGGACGCAGCTTCCGGCCTCCAAAACCCTAATTTATTGGGAATTTATTGGCTGCCCCCCAGGGATTCGAACCCCGATAGCCTGCTCCAGAGGCAGGTGTCCTAGCCGTTGAACGAGGGGGCAATTTTGGACTCAACCGAGCGCTGAATGAACGCCCACTTCATTTTATGGTTCCGGGCAGAGGTGGTCAACAGATTACGGTCGTTTCCTAGTGGGACTCAAACCCTAGGTGGCTGATCGCGCATTTGGCTGACGCTCTATGGCGGTTCAGCTTGAGGTCCTTCGCTACGCCTGAAGAACGGCTACGCTCAGGATGACACGGGCAAGGGATGGGCTGCAACCCACTACCGGATCACGGAGGTGCACAAGGGTTCTTGAGTAGAATCTAGTTGGGAAGCTGTCGCTCAGGGAGGAAGTATGGCAACCAGTTTTGAAAAGCTTGCGGCAAATGCTAGCGATCATCACGCGGTCGATCACGCGGAGGTGGCACGGCAAACTCTGGACGCGGAGCGATGCGCTTTGCTGGTGGTGGATATTCAGGAAAAACTTTTGCCTCCGATTTTTCAGAAAGAGCAGTTGGTGCGGAATTCGCAGTTACTGATTCGCGCGGCGGGCGTGATGAAAATTCCAGCGATTGTGAGCACGCAATATGCGAAGGGGCTGGGCAAGACCGTTCCCGAGGTTGCGTCACTGCTGCCGGAGACGGAGGCGATCGACAAGAATTTGTTCTCGTGTTTTGGCAGCGATGTGTTCTGTACGTTGTTGAAACGGTTGCCGGGGAACCGCAATACGCTGCTGCTGTGCGGGATGGAGAGCCATATCTGCGTGATGCAGACGGCGCTGGCGGCGCTGCGCGAAGGATACATTGTGCACGTGGCGTCGGACGCGGTGAGTTCGCGCACGGAATGGAACTGGAAGATTGGGCTGGATCGGATGCGGACGGCGGGGGCGGTGATTTCGTCGACTGAGATGATGATTTATGAGCTGATGAGGTCTTCGGCATCGGCGGCGTTTAAGGAGATGCTGCCTTATTTGAAGGGATGAGTTGGGTGCTATGCGGCTGAAGCCGCACTAGTTCAAGGCAAAAGTCAACAACAAAGGCAATCGAGCTTCGCTCGATGGACAGCCGGGGGCGGCTGTCCCCACATGGGTTATCTCTGCTTCTTTAATCTCTATCTCTGCTTTTCGCGGCGCTAGCTGGTTTCGGCATCTTTCTTTTTTACGCGGACTACGGTGATTTTGGCGAAGCCCTCCTCGAAGGCGGGGGGCTTCAATTTGGCGGCCATGCGGCGCATTACGTCTTCAGGGACGACGCGGTCGCGGCGTTGATGGCGCTCGAGGCAGACATCGAGTGGGACGTCGAAGAAAATTGCGTGCACTTCGTACTGGTAATCCTTGGCGAGTTTGATCCAGTGCTGACGTTCTTGAGGAGTGAGATTGGTGGCGTCCACATAATTCATGGGACGCTTCGCGATGAGCCGGGCTTTCAGCATGGAGCGCAGGTTGGAGAAGACGAGATCCTGAAAGCGCTGTTCGCGCACATCGTCGAAAAGTAACGAGCGAACCATGTCGCTGGAGAGCGGGACGACGTTGTGACGCTTGAACCAGGAACTCTTGCCGGAACCGGGGAGTCCGATCGCAAGGACGACAATGCCTTTCGGAGGACGCGGCGGCGCGGCGGGAATTACTGCCTTGGGCGGCGCAGATTCGAGAAGCGGAGGCGTGATCTGGACTTGCGCTGCATCGGGAAATTCGTTTCCTTCTTCTGCTCCCACGCCGACTTCTTGTGGAGAATTTAATTCGGCTGGTTCGAATGGGACTGCGGGGATCGATCCTTTTACGGCAGCGGGAGTGAAGGCTTGCGCAACGGCTTGTTCGCGGCCACGGCCACCGCGGCCACGGCCGCCACGACGGCGGCGACTGCGAACCGGCGATGAACCGGGGGCCGAAGGCGGCGGAGCGGGAGATTGAACATCGGATTGAGCGTCGGACTGAGCTTCGGATCGGGCGTCGGATTGAGCTTCTGGCGATGGCCGCGGGGTGCGGGCTCGACGAGATGGAGTGGGTTCTGACGCGACCGGTGGGGGGATGGAAATTTCGGAATCGCTGCTCGCGGTATCGGGCGCGGCTTCGGGCTGCTGATCAGCATCGAAGTAGGCCGGTTGCAGGGGCGGGGGAGCGGGTTGGCCAGAGGCATCGGCGGGGGACTTCTTGCGGCGCTGCAAGCGCTCGCGCATCCATTTGCGCATAAAAGGCTTTTAACACAGAAGAGAGGGCGGGATCAATCGAGGGTGCGGGCGCGAACCATGGCTGACAGCGGAACGGGAACTGAAGTCTTGCCGCGGGACGCAGCTGTCGAACTTCGCTCGACTGGACAGCCGAGGGCGGCTGTCCCCATATGATCCGAAGCGCACGCCTGGCTTTCTCCACATGTTTGGAGCACAGAGGCTAAAATGTTGTTATGGCTGGAAAGGTTCCTTCCGCGATTCACGGGCAGAAATATATTTCTCTGATCACGTTCCGTAAAAGCGGGGCGCCGGTTGCGACTCCGGTGTGGTTTGGAGAAGATGGCAACCAGCTGTATGTGATGACGCGCAGCGATATGGGCAAGACGAAACGCATTCGCAATAACCCGCGTGTGAAAGTCGCTCCGTGCACGATGCGTGGAAAAGTAACCGGAGCGGAGTTCCCGGCGACGGTGCGAATTTTGCCGCCAGAAGAGCACGCTCGCGCGCGGGCAACCGTCAACCGAAAGTATTTGTTGGCACGATTGTCCTCTCCGTTTAGCAGGGCGGATGCGTTCCTGGAAATAACTTTTTCGTAGCAGTGGCTTTTATTTGATTTTCTAGAGGGATGCTTCTTCCCAGTGCGATGCTTCTTTAGAGCTAGTGCTTTTTGGGAGCCCTTTTTCATGTAATATCTGGATCTAATCTCTCCGCAGCTAATGGTTTTCTAGAGGAGTGCTTCTTCCCAAGAGCGATGCTTCTTTAGGGTGGTGTGCATTTTGGCTTACGCGTGAGGCCGGTTAAGGGGGAGATCCTTCTCTCCGCCTGAAAAACGGCTGCGCTCAGGATGACACCATCGCCTAGAAGTCCGCACATCGCCGTGTGTTCTGTGACGGGAATAAGAGACCTCAAAATTGAGCCGCCGATCATTTACGGCGGTTCTCCATCCTGCTAACATCATCTGTCTGTATACCGGTTCCGGAAGATTTCTGATGTGGCATTCATAAGCAAGCGGAGGAACTATGGCAATCAAAGTTGGCATTAACGGCTTCGGACGCATCGGCCGCAACGTACTGCGGACGTCATTGAAGGATCCCGACCTGGAATTCGTGGCGGTGAACGATCTTACCGATCCGAAAACTCTGGCGCATCTTCTTAAGTACGATTCGATCCTCGGCAACCTGCCGAACAAGATCAGCGCGGGCGCGGACAGCATTACGATCGATAACAAAACGATCAAAGTATTCAAGGAAAGAGATCCGGGAGCGCTGCCGTGGGATTCGGTGGGAGCGCAGGTCGTGATCGAATCGACGGGGCATTTTACCGACGCGAACGATGCCAAGAAGCATCTGCGCGGGTCGGTGAAGAAGGTGATCATTTCGGCTCCGGCGAAGAATGAAGACATCACGGTTGTGCTGGGCGTGAATCATGAAAAGTACGATGGCGCGAAGCACAACATTATTTCGAATGCTTCATGCACCACGAATTGCCTAGCCCCCATCGCCAAGGTCATCAATGACGAATTTAAGATCGTCAGCGGGACGATGACCACGATTCACTCTTACACCAACGATCAGGTGATTCTGGATTTCCCGCACAAAGATCTGCGGCGGGCGCGAGCGGCGGCGATCAATATGATTCCGACCTCCACTGGGGCGGCGAAGGCGTTGAAGCTGGTGATTCCGGAGCTGGCGGGAAAGCTGGACGGTTTCGCGATGCGCGTGCCGACCCCGAACGTTTCGGTGGTGGATCTCGTGGTGTGGGTGGAAAAGAAAACGACGAAAGAAGAAGTGAATGCGGCGCTGAAGAAAGCCTCCGAGAGCGGGCCGTTGAAGGGGTATCTAGGCTTCGAGGAGGGCGAGTTGGTGTCATCGGATTTCAAAGGCGATTCGCGCTCGTCGATTGTGGATGCTCCGATGACACTGGTGGTCGCGGGCAATTGCGTTAAGGTGATCTCCTGGTATGACAATGAGTGGGGATACTCCTGCCGCGTGCGAGATTTGATTCACTACATTGCGAGTAAGGGTCTGTAAGCCTTAAAACCGCCGGCATTTCGCCGGTGTACACAGCGCGGGCGAGGGTGCCCGCGCTACAGCCGCCTAGGACGGCGGCTACCTTATTAAGGACCAGCCAAAATGTCCAAGCTATCCATTCGTGATCTCCCTCTTAACGGCAACCGCATTCTGATGCGCGTTGATTTCAACGTGCCGCTCGACGACGGGCGCGTGATGGACGACACGCGCATTCGCGAAACCTTGCCTTCCATCGAGTACGCCCTGCGTCACGGCGCGCGGCTGATTCTGGCTTCGCACCTGGGGCGACCGAAGGGAAAGCCGAATCCTAAGATGAGCCTGAAGCCGGTGGCGGAGCGGCTGCGCATGGTGCTGGATAAGGAACTGGCACGCGGGGAAAACGTTGGCTTTTGCCCGGACTGCGTTGGTCCGGAAGCGGAAGAAGTGGCCACGCAACTGGAAAAGGGTCAGACTCTGCTGCTGGAGAACTTGCGCTTTCATGCCGAAGAAGAAGCTAACGATGAGAAGTTTTCGAAACAGCTGGCGAGTCTGGCGGATTTCTATGTGAACGACGCGTTTGGCACGGCGCACCGGGCACATGCATCGACGGTGGGGATTACGAAATCGGTGTCGAAGTCGGCGGCAGGGCTGCTCATGGAGAAGGAGCTGCAATACCTAGGCAAAGCGATGGAGCATCCCGAGGAGCCATTTGTTGCGATTCTGGGTGGGGCAAAAGTCAGCGACAAGATCGAAGTGATTCGCAGTCTGATGGGGAAAGTGGAATCGCTGATTATCGGCGGCGGGATGGCGTATACGTTTTTGAAAGCGCAAGGACACGAGATCGGCAAGTCGCTGCTGGAAACCGACAAGGTGGACCTGGCGCAACAACTGTTGGAGGAAGCGAAGAAAAAGAATGTAAAGTTGTTGCTGCCCATCGATCACGTCGTCGCGATGAGGCCGGAGAGCAATGCAGTGGTGCAGCAGATCGGCGAAGGGCAGCCGATTCCAGCCGACCGTATGGCGCTCGACATTGGGCCAAAGACGATCGAATTGTTTTCGGAGGAAATTTCGCGGGCGCGAACGATCGTGTGGAATGGGCCGATGGGAGTGTTTGAGGTTCCGGGATTCTCGCGGGGGACGTTCAAGATCGCTTATGCGATCGCAGAAAACGTGGGCGCTACTTCGATCGTGGGCGGAGGAGATTCGGTGGCGGCGGTTCGGGCAGCCGGGGTCGCGGATAAAATCACGCATATTTCTACCGGCGGCGGAGCGTCGCTCGAGTTTCTGGAAGGAAAGAAACTGCCGGGAGTCGAAGCTCTGACGGACAAGAAGTGAGCGGCCAGGATTCATTCGTGCAGGACTTCACCATTCGACTCGTGCTGAAACGTGGCAGGGCGGTTGAATTGTATGGTCCGGGCGACATCACGCGGGAGACGACTGGGGCAATCGTAAACGCGGCGAACTCTTCGTTGCTGGGAGGAGGGGGCGTCGATGGCGCGATCCACAAAGCCGGAGGCCCTGCGATCCTCGCCGCATGCCAAGAAATCGTGAACGAGATTGGGAGCCTTTCCGCGGGAAAGGCAGTGATTACAACCGGCGGACAGTTAGCGGCGAAGTATGTGATTCATACCGTGGGTCCGATTTTTCGCGGCGGAAAGCGCGGGGAAGCCGAAACTCTGGCGAGTTGCCATCGCGAGTCGATCCGCTTGGCCGATCAGTACAGCGTGGAGTCTTTGTCATTCCCGGCAATTTCGACTGGCGCGTTTGGATATCCGCTGGCGGAAGCTGCGCCGATTGCGGTGGCGGCTGCACTCGAGGGAGTGGCTATTGCACAACACGTCACGAAGGTTCGCTTCGTTCTGTTTGACGATGCGACTTTGCGCGCATACACGAGCGCGGCTGAAAATCTGAACCTTTCCAACCTTGTGTCTCCGTTCCGAATCGAAAAGACCCCATCATGAGAAAAAAGCTGATCGCTGCCAACTGGAAGATGTATAAAACGCCGGAGCAGACGCGGGAATTTTTTCGCGACTTTCTGCCCCTGGTTTCCGGCCACACCCGGGACGAGATTGTAGTCTGTCCGCCGGACGTCGATCTGGCCGCGGCGCTGGAAGTGAGCAAGGGATCGAACGTCGCAGTGGGCGGCCAGAATGTTCACTGGAAAAACGAAGGCGCATTCACCGGGGAGACTTCGGCAGGGATGCTACTGGCGTTGGGCGTGACGCATGTGATCATTGGGCACTCAGAGCGGCGGCAATATTTTTGCGAAACTGACGATACGGTGAACATGCGGCTGAAGGCGGCGCTGGAAGCGGGGCTCACGCCGATTTGCTGCGTCGGCGAAGTGCTGGAAGAACGCGAGGCCGGACTGACCGACGACGTTTTGCGGCGGCAGTGTGTGCGGGCTTTCCATGCGGTTTCCGCGAAAAAAGGCGCGAATATGGTGGTCGCGTATGAGCCGGTCTGGGCGATTGGCACGGGGAAGACGGCGACTCCCGAGCTGGCCGCTGAGGCGCACGCGGTGATCCGCCGGGAAGCGACGGAAGTGTTTGGCGAAGAGTTCGCCGGGAAGTTGCGCATTCTCTATGGAGGGTCGGTAAAGCCGGAGAATGCCGCGTCGCTAATGGCGCAAGAGGAGATCGATGGGGCGCTGGTGGGTGGGGCGTCGCTGGATGCGAAGTCGTTTGCGGCGATTGTGAAGTACTAGTGCGCTCCCGGATCGAAGTGGATGAATTTTTTGCGCTTCTGATTGCGAAAATTCATCGCATCGGCCTTGACAGGCAAAACCCGCCATACTATATTTCCCGCTCCCCCAAGTGAGATCAGCTCTCACGTCAGCGGCCATTCTGCATTACATCGCTTAAGAGCTCTGCGTCAAGTCGTGATACGCCTCTCGTCGAAAACTTAAGGAGAAATATTCATGCGAAGCAAGAAATCTTCCCTTGGAGTGACCTTGATATTAGCGATCTTTGCTGCGACCCTCCTTGTGCCGGGCACGCGCGCGACCGCCCAAGAAGAAAAGTTGCTGCATAGCTTCAATATCAATGGGAAGGACGGTGTTAACCCTATTTCGGGCGTGATCTTCGATGCGGCGGGAAATCTCTACGGCACAACGCTGTCGGGCGGCACGCACAATGAAGGCATGGTGTTCGAGTTGTCGCCATTGGCGGGCGGCAGTTGGAAGGAGCAAGTGCTGTACAACTTCAACGGCAAGGATGGGGCGAGTCCCTACGGCGGCTTGATCTTAGACGCGGCCGGCAATCTGTACGGTACGACGGCCTATGGCGGCTCTGGGCACAGCGGAACGGTATTCGAGTTGTCGCCGGTGGCGGGCGGAGGCTGGCAGCATCAGATCCTATATAGCTTTCAGGGCCAGAAGGATGGCGCTGTTCCCTACGCCAGCCTGGTTTTCGATGCCGCGGGAAATCTCTACGGGACCACACGGGATGGCGGCGGCGGAGAGTGTACCGACGGTGGCTTCGAGGTGGGCTGTGGCACAGTGTTCGAGTTAACGCCAGCCGGGGGCGTGGCCTGGACCGAGAAAATTCTGCATGAGTTCCACGAGGATGGCACGGATGGGTACATTCCCTCTTCCAACCTGATCTTCGATGCGGCGGGCAATCTTTACGGCACCACCTCTCGCGGCAGCGCTTACGACGGCCCCGGCACGGTGTTCGAGTTGTCGCCTGCAGTGGACGGAAGCTGGACGGAGAAGCTGCTGTATAGCTTTGGCAACAGCCCCGACGGGAACACTCCGTCGTCAGGCGTGATCTTCGACGCTTTAGGAAACCTGTACGGCATGACCATCGCTGGCGGTAGTGCTGGAGGTGGCGGCACGGTGTACGAATTAACGCCAGCCGCAGGTGGGGTCTGGACGGAATCGATTCTGCAGAGCTTTAGTGACGGTGCCGGGCAGGGGGGCTTCTTTCCCCAAGGTGGCGTGATCTTCGACGACGCGGGCAATCTCTACGGATCGACGACCGATGGCGGTGTTTATAGCTTCGGGACGGCCTTTAAGTTGACTCCTTTGGGGAATGGGAGCTGGACGAAAACGATCTTGCATAACTTCAGCTACAACCCAAGTGGTGGAGATGCTGGCGACCCGTCGGGTCTGGTTTTCGATGCCGCCGGCAATCTATACGGGACGGGCTTCTTAGGAGGAGCTTACCGGGGCGGGGCGGTGTTTGAGATTAAGCACTAGCTTGGTTCTCCTAGGTGTGGCTGCGGAAGGAAGAGAAAGCAGATTCCTCCGCTCCAGCTCTGGTCGGAATGACAAGTAAAAATGTCGCCATCGCTCCGGGTTTCGGCACGGAGCATTCGGGCGATTATGCCTTGACTTCCGAATATTCCTAGATTAAAGTTTGTGCCGCTTCGAAGTTAAGACCCCGAAGTTCCCCCAACCGGCCCTAGAACCACTCGTCTCGTAGAAAATCTCAGGAGGATACCCATGCGAGGCAAGAAAATTTCAATCGGATTGACAGCGGTATTGGCGATTGCTGCTATGGCTCTGCTTGTTACGGGCACGCGTGCGGGCGCACAGACAGAAGCGGTGCTGTTCAGTTTCAACAGCACAGGCGGGTGCAGCGATCCGTCCAGCCTGATCTTCGACGCAAGCGGCAATCTTTACGGCACAAACGGATGCGGCGGCTCGAGTGGTTATGGCACGGTTTTTGAGCTGGTGCCTGCGTCGGACGGGAGCTGGAAGGAAATAGTGCTACACAACTTCAACAACGACGGCACCGATGGCATTTATCCGATAGGTCCCCTGATCTTCGATGCAGCCGGCAATCTCTACGGCAGCACGCTGGCCACCGGGGACAAATCGTACTGCTTCACAAACATTACTTGTGGCACCGTTTTCGAGTTGATGCCCAAAGCGGGCGGGGGCTGGACGGAAAAGGTGCTGCATAATTTCAATACTAACGCTAACGGGTATAGGCCCAACTCCCCCCTGGTATTCGATCCGGCGGGCAATCTCTACGGCACGACGGGTGGAGGAGGCGCGTACGGCAGCGGTACAGTATTCGAGTTGACGCCCAAAGCGGGCGGGGGCTGGGAGCATAGGATCCTGCATAACTTCGGCCACGACGCTGGAGACGGGAGCGGCCCCCAATCGGACCTGATCTTCGATGCCGCCGGCAATCTGTACGGCACCACCTTTCTGGGCGGTCTTTACGGCACCCCGTATTGTGGCGGCGGATGCGGCGTAGTTTTCGAGTTGTCGCCTACAGTAAGTGGGGGCTGGGCCGAGAAAATTATATATAAGTTCGGGCCCGCCAACAGTTGCGTGGACGGGTGCGGCCCAAACCCAAGACTGATTTTGGATGCCTCTGGTCTCGGTCTCTACGGCACGACGCAAGAAGGCGGTGCTCTTGGCCTCGGCGCATTATTCGAATTGATGCCCGCCGGAAGTGGGCGCTGGAAAGAGAGGGTGGTGCACAGCTTCGGTAACAGCACTGACGGGTGGGGTCCTGATCCGGGCTTAATCTTCGACGCGGCTGGGAATCTCTATGGCGCTACCAATTATGGCGGCAACGGTACGAATTGCGGCGTTGACAGCTGCGGGACGGTGTTCAAGTTCACACCTATAGCGGGCGGGGGCTGGGCCGAGACGATTCTCCATAGCTTCAGTAACAACGGCGTGGACGGGTACGACCCAAGCGGCGCCCTGGTCTTCGACGACTCTGGTAGTCTGTATGGCGTCACGAGGGGTGGGGGCGCTTATAACAGCGGTACGATGTTCAAGATCACGCCCTAACTTCAGAGTTCAGGCTCCGGCAAAAAGAAACAGCAGATTCCTCCGCTCCGCCCGTCGCTATCGCTCCGGCTCCGGTCGGAATGACAACCTAGAAGGGTTGCTGTCGGGCATAATGCGGCCGCAATAGCGGTCGTTGGCTTCTGCGAAAATCGAAGTCAAAGTCAGCGGACAGAGCCTGCCCTGAGCTTGCCGAAGGGAGTATCCGCTCTACACGAACCGTGCGGGCTTCGCACGGCTGGACAGCCGAGGGCGGCTGTCACTACATTAACCCCTCCGAACGAATACCGATTTGCGAAGATTGCGACTCTTCCCTTTCGCTTGGGTTTAACGTTCTAGGGGAGGCAGGGGTGGCCAAGCCTCCGACTGCAAAGGCTTTTCAGATGGTGCTGAAAGCGGAAAGAGGCCGGTGACGGGTATCCTAAGATCGGTAGAAATACTCTGTTATTCTGGAACCGTGAGGCCTTTGCAATCCTCGCGAAAGCCGCGCAAACAATACAACACAAGCGATTTAAGCCGCATCCCAATGAGTGCGGCCGGAAAAGGCGACTTGACCGACCCCCGGCAGGAAAAAAGCATCGAAATAAACGAAAGCGAGGCCATTGAGCGGGCTAAGCTGGGGGACGCGGAAGCGTTCCAGGTGCTCTACGACAAGCACAAGCGGCGGGTGTATTCGCTGTGTTTGAGAATGACCGCGAATACAGCCGAAGCCGAAGACCTGGCGCAGGAAGCGTTTCTACAGCTCTACCGCAAGATTGCTACGTTTCGTGGAGAGTCGGCATTTTCGACGTGGCTGCATCGGCTATCGGTGAATGTGGTCCTGATGCACTTGCGAAAGAAGAGTCTTCCGGTGGTTTCGCTGGAGGAGATGACGCAGGGCAGCGGCGGTGAGGACGATGCTCCGAAGAAGGATTTTGGGGCGGACGATGTGGCGTTGGCCGGGTCGATTGACCGGCTGCAGTTAAAGAGGGCGGTAAACGATTTGCCTCCCGGCTATCGTACGATTTTTGTGCTGCACGACGTCGAAGGTTACGAACATAATGAGATCGCGAGCATGGTCGGATGCTCGATCGGGAACAGCAAGTCGCAGTTGCATAAGGCGCGGATGAAGTTGCGGGACCTGTTGAAGATGAACCGAGCCGAGAAGGTTGGGAAGTCGCGGGTGGGTTAGAGTTTGCGTGTGGTTTGGCTTGCGCGCTGCGGCGGTTGAGTCGGAGGTCCTTCGCTTCGCCTGAAAGACGGCTACGCTCAGGATGACAATGCAGTATTAGGTACAGAACGGCTACGCGCAGGATGACAAGGCAGTCCGGCGAGTTGTATCGTCCGCGAATCTAGAGTAATGGGCGGGAGAGCAAGAACTGCGGTAAGATTTGAAGCCGCGGTAGGCTTGGGAAGAGGTTGATATGAATTGCGTTGAGCTGCAGGAGAGCTTGGCGGAAATCGAGATCGATGAAGGTGGGAACGTGGAGCAGAAAGCCCATTTGCGAACGTGCCCACACTGTTCGGCGCTGGTGGATGAGTTGAGCCGCATCATTGCGGCGGCCAGCGAGCTGCAAGCGGCGGATGAACCCAGCCCGCGAGTTTGGAATTCCATCGCAATCCAGTTAAGGCAGGAAGGGTTGATTCGTCCGCAGGCGCGCAGACCTATGGTGCCTTCGTTTACGGCGCGCTGGGGCCAGACCCGGTGGCTGGTACCGGCAGCGGCCGCCCTGTTGTTGCTGGTGGGAATTTACGTACGGCAGGAGTCGTTGCCGAATCAGTTGGCCAAGCATGCTTCCGCGATACAGGCTACGAATGCCTCAGGCCTGGACGACGAGGACTTAATGCAGGAAGTTGCGGCGAATGCTCCGTCGATGCAACCGGAGTATGCGGAAAACCTGCGGCGGGTGAATGAATCGATTGAGGACGCGCAGAGCGCAGTGAACGATGATCCGAACGATCCCGAAGCGAGGCGGGCGCTGATGGATGCGTATCAACAGAAGTCGATGCTTTTCGAGATGGCGATGGACCGGCCATGATCAATTCGCGCTAAGCGAATTTTTATGTTTCAGAGCGGCGAACAAGTAGCTTGGGGGAGTTACGTATGGTAAGCCGGCGCACTGCGAAAATGGTTGCAATGGGCGTGCTGGTCGCGGGCGCGCTGGTGGCGGAAAGCAAGAAAGAGTTCCACTACACAGTAGGACCGAAGGCCGGCGTCTCGGTCATGAATCCTTATGGATCGATCTCGGTTCGGCCGTCGACGAACAATATGGTCGTAGTGAATGCGGTGTTGCATTCCGATAAGGTTGAGGTCGATAACAGCCAGACCGGGAACCGCGTTGACATTCAATCGCACCTGCTGGCCGGCGCCGACGCAGAATCCGGGCGCGTGGATTACGAAGTTCTGGTTCCGTCGGACGCGAGCGTGACCTTGCATTCGAGCACCGGTTTCCTGCACGCGGAAAAACTGCACGGCGACGTTAGCCTGGAGGGGCCAGGGGCGACCGTGGATGTGCGCGATGTCTCCGATGCGCACGTGCACGTGAAGACGATGAACGGTGCGGTGACTCTGAACAACATCCAGAATGGCCACGTCGAAGTCGATTCACTCAGCGGAGAAGTTACCCTGACAGGAGTAAACGGGCCGCTGGTGCAGGTGGTTTCGACCAGTGGCAGAATCAATTACATTGGCGACTTCGGCAACAGCGGCGAATACCGCCTGACCAGCCATAGCGGCGACATCGAAGCTACGATCCCGGAGTGGACCTCGGCCGATGTGGTCGCGCACTCGGTGCGCGGAGAAGTGCATGACGATATTCCTCTTCAACCGAAAACGCACACCTGGTTTCCAGTCGACAAGGGACGTGCCTTCGCAGGTACCATGGGACGGGTAGCGGTCTCGTCGACCGTAGTGCTGCGAACCTTCAGTGGTAAAATCCACCTCAGAAAACGTTCCGAAAAACAATAAGAAAAGCGAAGAGCAAACCGGATCGGCGGAAACGGTGTCCTAAGGCGCCGGCCAGAACTGCTGGGGCTGGTGCGCTTGGGCGTGCGTTGGGCGGTAGTACGCCGGGAACGCGGTCTGTCATCCTGATCGGGTTCATGGGCGCGGGCAAAAGCAGCGTCGGTCGCGCCATGGGAGAGTTGCTGGGCTGGGCGTTCGAAGATCTGGATGAGCGGATCGAGTCACGCGAACGGCGAGCGGTGGCTGAAATCTTCCGCGATTCGGGTGAAGCAGCGTTTCGCGAGGCCGAGCATGCGGCTTTGAAGGAATTGCTAAATGAGTTGCGGTCGGGGCCGGAAAAAGTTGTGGCGCTCGGCGGTGGAGCGTTTGTATCGGCTTGGAATACCGCGCTGATTGAAGCGGCAGGCGTACCAACGGTTTTTCTGGACGCCAGCGTAGAGGAGTTGTGGCAGCGATGCGGCGAGCAGGCCGAGCGGCAAGGAGTGGAGCGTCCCTTGCTGAGCGGTTATGTGGAGAAATTTCGCGAGCTTTATGAAGCCAGGCGGCCGCATTACTTGAAGGCTCGGCATCGGCAGGAAACTGGTGGGAAAAAAGTCGCGGCGATCGCGGCGGAAGTAATTCAGGCGTTAGGGTTGGAACAGGATCGTAAAAGATCAGGCGGGGGAAAACGGAGACGAAAGCAGTGACTTTAAAGGGGCGAGCACGATTGGTAGCGGTCGCGGTTCTGGCGTCTACAGTTGGAGTTTACGCCGCCGATAAGGATAAGAAAGATAAGCCGAAACCCGCCGGGGCACAGCAGGTGGATGCGGGCTCGTTCGGCGTCTTTGTCAGAGGGCAGCGGGTAGTGACTGAGAATTTCACGGTGCAGCAGGAGAATGGCGTCAGCGTGGTGAAGTCGCAACTGCAGGAAACAGGCTCCGCCGCATCCGGGCAAAGGTCCGACCTGGAGATGACCGGCAGCGGAGAGTTGCTGCGTTACGAGTGGAGCGATGGCGGAGGTTCGCTACTGGTGACGCCGAAAAACGAATTTTTGCTGGAAAAGATTACGACGTCAGTGTCATCCAAGGCGGCCGAGCAACCGTTTCTGATGCCGAATACTTCGGCGATTCTGGATAATAACTTTTTTATCCATCGCGAGGTTCTGGCATGGCGCTATCTGGCAACTAACTGCAAGCCC
>Ga0210394_10001616_pt1 | contig 34981 bp, 32 predicted proteins | sample IncBWC12MmetaG_FD_160121 | JGI IMG/M metagenome (GOLD analysis project Ga0210394, IMG submission 160121) | Forest soil microbial communities from Barre Woods Harvard Forest LTER site, Petersham, Massachusetts, United States - Inc-BW-C-12-M | ecosystem: Environmental > Terrestrial > Soil >... | reverse complement strand
TGCCATGCCAGAGTTCGCCATCGACCCAGGTGACCCCGGTAACCACGCGGTTGGAATCAATGGTGCGAAGTACCACCCCCGTTTGCGGATCGATCTGATGTATCTTCCGGCCCCGATACTGCCCCACCCACAGCGCCCCTTCGGCCCACGCCAGCCCCGAGTCAGCGCCGCCGCCAGGCGCCGGGATCGTTGCAAGCACACGGCCGGTCTTCGGGTCGATCTTCTGGATACGATCCTCGGCGATTTGAAACAAATGCTCACCGTCGAAGGCCGTTCCTGCATGAGCGGCGACATCAATCGAGCGCACCGTTGTTCCAGTCACTGGATCCAAGGCGTTCAGCGTGTCCCCGGCGGCAAACCAGACGCGCTGACCATCAAAGGTAACGCCGCCCACGTTATCGACTCCCGGAAAGGGACCGTATTCACGGAGAATTTCGGCTGCAGCTCGTTTCATACATCCATCCTAGTCACTCGGTAGGGGGCCGGGGAGTAACAAGATTGTCGGGAAACCCGGCACGGGCGGGGTCATCCAACGCCGCGCCCGCCCGCGACCGAACGCCTGCACCTTGCCTGCCACCGCAAGGGAATCGAGCGCCCGCTGCACGGTGCGCGGGCTCGTCCCAAGCGCAATCGCCAGGGCCGAGCTGGACCACGACTCGCCGTCGGCAAGAAAGGCGAGCACCACCCCATGCGGCTCTTCGACGGGCGGCGCCATCACGACCACTTCGCGCGCGCGGCGCGGCGCCAGCGCAAAGCCGCGCGGCGTCGCGCTCACGTCCAGCAGCATTCGAAGCTCGGCGCGAAGCCGCCCGACCTCGACTCGCAGCCGGGCGCGATGCGATTCATCGGCGTGCTTCGTGCGGAACACGCGCGCGATGAGCGTGCTTCTCGGCACGTCGCCGGGCCAGGCTTCAGCCAGCGCGCGTGCAAGTGCGAACAATACCGGGCGCGTCGCGAGCGACACGACCAGGGCCGAGTCACGCACAACATGGCGGCATGCGTCTACGACGATCACCCCTGACGCCAGGAGCGCTTCGACCTCCTCAAGTAGGAGAAGGCGTTCCTTGCCGCGCGCGATCAGGCGCGCTGCGGGCGTGTTCAGGACGAGGGATGCACTTTCGACCTCCGCCGTCAGGGCGGGTATGTCTGCATCGCGCGCGGCGTGCCCGGCCTGAGCCAGCGCTGCGCGCGCCGCCTTGGTTTGAAGGCGTCGAATTGCGATACCGGCAACCACCAGCTGTTGGGCGGCCCTCGACGCAGATGGGAGCGGTGCGGGGTCGAGCTCGGCGAGGTTGCGCTCGGCCTCGTCGATGCGGCCGATCAAGAGCAGGCGCCGGATCTCGAGATTACGCGCGTGCGCGGCGTTTACGCGATCGCCATGTGCTTCGAGCGTCGCACGCGCGCTGTCGAGCGCCTTCGCAGGCCAGCTGAGCTCACGCGAGACGAGTGCGATCTCTGCCTCGGCGACGACACACCTGGCGCGCGCCAGCGTCTCCTTGGGACCGAATGCGCGCGCTGCACTTCGCAGCAGCGCCTTTGCTCGAACGAGATCGCCGAGCTGCGCCATCACGATGCCTCGCAGCGCGAGTGCAGGCGCGTCGTTGCGCAGGGCGACCCGCTTCAATGCGCCGAGGAGATCACCCGCTGCGAGTGCGCGCGCCGCGGCGGTGATCAGCGAGTCCATCGGAATCGCGTCACACTTGTCACTCCCATGATTTGAATTTCGGGGCTTAGTCTATCTCATGACCCCCAACCAGCGGAGAGGAGCGATGGCAAAGCACATGACCGGGACACGTGAGGATTGGCTCGCGGCGCGGCTCGAGTTACTCGAGGCCGAGAAGGAACTCACGCGGCGCAGCGACGAACTCGCGCGACGGCGGCAGGAGCTGCCGTGGGTGCGGATTGACAAGGAGTATCGGTTCGAGACCGATAGCGGGGGTGCCTCGTTGGCAGACCTTTTCAAAGGCCGCTCCCAGCTTCTCGTCTATCACTTCATGTTCGGGACCGACTGGACGGCGGGTTGTCCCTCGTGCTCGATGATTGCCGATGGCTTCAACGGTTTCGCGATTCATCTGGCCAATCATGATGTGATGCTGTGGGCGGCATCGCGGGCGCCGCTGGCGAAGCTGCAGGCCTACAAACGGCGCATGGGCTGGAATTTCCCTTGGGCGTCATCGCAGGGCAGCGACTTTAATTTTGACTTTTCGGTCTCCTACACCAAGGAGCAAGAGCGCGAGGGCATCGAATACAACTTCCACCGCGAACCGGATTCGCGGCCGCGCGCGAACGAGGAGGGCGGCAAGGGGGCGGAGGCACAGTTTGCGGCCGCCTGCGGGGTCGATGCGTCCACCTTTAGGCGCGACCGGCCGGGCATGAGCGCTTTCGTGCGCGAGGACGGCGTCTTGTACCACGCCTATTCCACCTATGCGCGCGGACTCGACGGACTCTGGGGCGCGTACCAGTGGCTCGACCGCGCCCCCAAGGGGCGCAACGAGACTGGCGTCTGGTGGCATCGCCACGATGAGTACGACAGGCGCTGAGCTTGCGCGGATGAACAAGTGTGCTTTCATGAGAAATTCATTACGATAGGCTACATGAAAAAGTCAGGCGCGAGCCAAGGCCAGTCGGCATCCGAGCTCATCTCGAAAAGAATCGCCGAACTCGGGGACTGGCGCGGCGCAACCCTCGGCAGAATGCGCAAGCTCATCAAAGAAGCAGTCCCGGACGTCATCGAGGAGTGGAAGTGGATGGGCACTCCGGTTTGGTCGCACGACGGCATCATCTGCACCGGCGAATCCTACAAGAAGGTCGTGAAGCTTACCTTCGCCAAGGGCGCGCAGCTTGTGGATCCAGCGCGTCTCTTCAACTCGAGCCTCGATGGAAACGTGCGCCGCGCGATCGACATCCACGAAGGAGAAGAAGTTGACGCGTCTTCCTTCAAGACGCTGGTTCGCCAAGCCACCGCCCTCAATAGCTCTGGCAAGTCGAAACCCTCGAAGAAAGCGCAGTCCTAGGATTTGCGCCCGTCAATGATGCGCGCTGCGGTTTATCACGGTCCCCGCGATTTGCGACTGGAATCGGTCCCCGAACCGCAGCCGGGTCCGGGCGATGTCAAGCTGCGAGTGCTCTACAACGGGATTTGCGGCAGCGATCTGCACGAATACTACGATGGACCGATAACAACGCGTCTCACGCCGCACCCGCTGACCGGTGTCAAGAACCCCGTGATTCTAGGCCATGAGCTTTGCGGCGAAGTGGTGGCCTGTGGCGCCGCGGTTGCCGATCTTGCGCCGGGCGATCTGGTCGCAGTCGAACCCTCGGAAACCTGCGGCGCCTGCCTGTGGTGCGACATCGGCCAATACAATCATTGCCCGGCACTCGCGATCCACGGCTATAACCGCGATGGTGGGCTGGCCGAGTACACGGTCGTGCGCCGCTCGATGGCGCACCGCCTGCCGCGCGGTGTTACGCCCCTGCAAGGCGCGCTCATCGAGCCGCTGGCGATCGCATGGCACACGGCGAACCGCTGCGGGCTCGAGGCCGGCCAGACCGCCGCGATTCATGGTGCGGGTCCGATCGGCATCGGCGTGTGCCTCACGCTGCGGAAGCGCGGTGTCGAGGTCATCGCCGTGGACCCATCGCCGCAGCGCCGTCTGGTGCTCGCGCGGCTCGGTGTGCGCGTAACCATCGATCCGGCCGCCTGCGATCCCGTCGCCGCGATTCGCGACTTGACCGGCGGCCGCGGCGCGCATGCATCAGTGGACGCGGCCGGCGTGTCGGCCTCATTTCACGCCATGCTACATGGCACGCGCGTCGATGGTACGGCGGTGGTCGTGGCGATTCACCACGTTCCTGTTGTAGTGCCGCCCTTCGACTTACTGATGCCCGAGGTCAAGCTCACAGGAGTTGCGTTATCGGCCCACGCGTTCCCGAACGTCATCGCCGCGATGGCGGCGGGGGGCTACCCGCTCGATGGCTGGGTTGAAACGATTCCCTTCGAGGATGTCGTAGAGCGCGGCTTCGAACGGCTGCGACGCCAGGAGGGCCTGAAAATACTGGTCGACGTGGGATCTTAGCGCACCAGCACTTCGAGCAGCATGGGTACGCGGGCCGCAAATACCGCACCAAGCGCGGCATCGAGATCCTGGCCGCGTTCGACCCGCACGGCTTGTACTCCCTGACTTTGCGAGAGCGCACAGAAATCGAGATGCCGTAGTCTAAGGCCGGGAAGCGCAGAGATACCGAAGTGCCGGCCGAAATCCTCGAGCGCACGGTAGCTCGAATTGTTGACGATGATGAAGGCCACGGGCAGTGCGAATTCCGCCGCGCTCCAAAGCCCTTGAATCGAATACATGGCGGAGCCGTCACCGAGCAGTGCGATGACCTTGGCGCCGGGCCGCGCCATGGCGACGCCAACGGCGGCGGGAAGACCATGGCCCAAACCGCCGCTCGCGCAGGTGTGGAACGTATCTGGTTCGAGCATGGGTAAGTATTCATGCATGGCGCCGCGGCTGCTGGGCGCTTCCTCGACGACGATACTGTTTGCCGGGCGTAGCGCGTCGATCTGTTGCATGAGATAAGCATCGGTCAGTGAATCCGCCGCCAGCCGAGGAGCGCGTGGCGGCATCGGCGCCGGCGTGCGCGCGACGGCCGGTGCAGAACCCAGCAACGCCGCAATCCCGAGTTTCAAATTGGTGACGATGGAAGTGCCCGTGGGGCACCACGCAGCGGCGCCCGGATCGTCGGTCAGCTGTACCAAGCGGGCGCCGCTTGGAATATGTGGTCCGCTGCCCTCGACATGATAGGTAAAGACCGGCGCGCCGAGCACCAGTATCAGATCGGCGCCGTTCAGGCGGGCGACGATCGCGGCACGATCGGCGGGCAGGAAGCCGGCGAACAACGGATGCCGCTCGGGAAAGCTATTGCGTGCCGACATCGGGCTTACCCACACGGAGGCTTGATGTTCCTCAGCGAGCGCAATCGTCTCATCCCAGGCATCGTCGCGCGCCACGGACGCGCCGACCACGATGACGGGTCGCCGGGCGGCGCGTAACGCTGCCGCGGCGCCGGCAAGAAGCTGCGGATCGCCCGCAGTGCGGCGGCTGACCGTTCGTGGCGCGACGCTGAGACAAGGTCGATCCCAGTCATCGACGGGAATCGATACAAAGGTCGGGCCGCGCGGCGCTTGCATGGCGATGTAGTAAGCGCGCGCGATGGCTGCGGGCACATCGGCGGCGAGGGCCGGCTCGCAGCTCCATTTGACGTACGGCTTGGGCAGCTGCGCCGCCTGCTCGGAAAAGAGAAAGGGTTCGAGAGTCAGCAGGGAGCGCGCCTGCTGGCCCGCGGTAATCACCAGCGGCGTTTGGTTTCGATAGGCCGTGAAGATGCTGCCCATGGCATGACCGACACCGATGGCGGAGTGCAGGTTGACGAGCGCGGCGTCGCGGCGGGCTTGGGCGAAGCCATCAGCCATCGCCACCACCACCGATTCCTGCAGGCCCAGCACGTAACGAAAGTCGCCGGGAAATTCACGGTACATCGGCAGTTCGGTGGATCCGGGATTGCCGAATACCGTGGTCAACCCGAATTCGCGCAGCAGCGAATAGACTGCATCCCGTACTTTTGGTTCGGCGCTCAAATGTTCAGCACCACTTTCCCGAAGTGCCTGCCGCTCTCGAGGTGACGATACGCCGCGGCGGCCTCGTCGAAGCCGAATGTGCGATCGACGATCGGCTCGAGGCGATTTGTGGCGATCGCCGCGTTCATGCGTTCAAAATGCCCGCGCGAGCCGACGAAGACGCCTTGCAAGCTGGCTTGTTTGCGCAGCAGCCCGTAGGGACTGCCACCGGCGGCGATGCCGGTCAACAGGCCGATCAAGGCGATTCGCCCGCCGACCGCCACCGAAGCGATCGAGCGGCTCAACGTGTCGGCGCCGCCGACCTCGAGCACATGGTCGACGCCGCGGCCCGAAGTTAGGTTCAAGACTTCACGCTCCCACTCGGGGTAGGTCCGGTAATTGATGCACTCGTCGGCTCCAAGCTGGCGTGCGCGAGCCAGCTTCTCATCGCTCGATGACATGACGAGCACGCGCGCTCCGGCAAGCTTCGCGAACTGCAGCGCAAATATGGAGACACCGCCGGTACCGATCAACAGGACCGTTTCTCCCGGCGCCAGCCGACCCAGGTCGATCAGCGAGCGCCACGCCGTCACCGCCGCGCAGGGCAGCGTGGCGGCAGCCTGCGCCGACAAATGCGCCGGAACGGCCACTGCATCCTGTTCCGCGAAAACCGCATATTCGGCGAGCACGCCGTCGGCGGGTGGTGCGCCGAGCGACACCAGGGTCTCTTGAGGCGGCGCACCGTCGATCCAATTGCGGAAAAACGTACCGGCGACGCGCTCGCCGGCGCGAAAACGGCTGACCGCCGAGCCGACCGCGACGACCTCGCCCGCGCCATCGGACAGCGGAATGACGTTTGTGCCAAGCGGACCGCCGTAATGGCCGCGCGCGATCATCAGGTCGCGGTAATTCAGCGACGCCGCCCGGATGCGAACCAGGATTTGCGTCGGCAGAGGTTTGGGCTCGGGGCGATCGCAGCGGCGCAGGCCATCGATGGATTGGCTTCCGGCGACGAGTTCATAGGCGCGCATCGCATGTCCTCCAATAAAATCCGGCCTCTATGCTAGCCTCTTGCGCCGCCGGCGGGCGTTCGCTGTGGATCGATTCGAAGCTCTTTATCCGTCGAGTAGCGACGCAGGCAGTGGCGCCTCATTCGGCTTGTAAGCTTTTACAAAGGCGCGGAGAACTTGTTTTGAATGCTACTCTGAAACGCCGGCTTTGCGCTCTGGCCGCCCTGAGTCTCGCGCTTGCGGCGTGTAGTCAGCCGCCGCCTCCCGCCGCAAAGTCCCCGCCGAGCCCGAGATCAGCGGCCGCGGTGGACGAAGCGCGCCTGCTCGGGGCGAACAGCGAACCCGGGAATTGGATGAGCCCGGGGCGCACGCTCGATGAACAGCGTTTCAGTCCCTTGCAGAAAATCAACGTCGATACGGTCAAGCAATTGGGGCTGGCCTGGTTCTACGATCTGGATACCGCGCACCGCGGCCAGGAATCGACGCCGTTGGTCATCGATGGCGTCATGTACGTGACCAGCGCGTGGAGCAAGGTGTTCGCGCTGGATGCCAAGACGGGCGCGCCCCTGTGGACTTATGACCCAAAGGTCCCGGGACAGGCAGGCATCAATGCCTGCTGCGATGTCGTGAATCGCGGTGTCGCGGCGTGGCGCGGCCGCCTCTACTTGGGAACGCTCGACGGGCGGCTGATTGCGCTGGACGCGGCATCCGGCAAACCTGTCTGGGAGGTCAAAACAGTGCCCGACGGCGGGCGCTACACCATCACGGGAGCGCCGCGCATCGTCAAGGGCATGGTGCTTATCGGCAACGGCGGCGGCGAGATGGGGGTGCGCGGTTACGTCACCGCCTACGATGCCAACGATGGTAAACAAGTGTGGCGGTTTTTCACGGTTCCGGGAGATCCGTCGAAGCCGTTCGAAAGTCCCGCCTTGCAAAGCGCGGCAAAAACCTGGAGCGGCAAGTGGTGGAAACTCGGCGGCGGCGGCCCGGTATGGGACTCGATCGTGTACGACCCTCAGTTGAACCTGGTCTACATCGGTGTCGGAAATGGAATGTGGAACCGCGGCAAGATGCGTGGCGATGCATTGTATTTGTCGTCGATCGTGGCGTTGAAGGCCGACAGCGGAGAGTACGTATGGCACTATCAAACCACGCCAGGCGATGAGTGGGACTTCGATGCCTGCTCGCCGATGATACTCGCGGATCTCAATATCGGTGGTGCGAATCGAGCGGTTCTCATGCAGGCGCCCAAGAACGGATTTTTCTACGTGCTGGACCGGGCAACCGGGCAGCTGATATCCGCCGACGCATATGCCACCACCACCTGGGCCAAGGGGGTTGATGCGAAAACCGGGCGCCCCATCGAAGTTCACCTGGCCCGCTATGGCGAGAGCGGCAAGCTGTTCGTGTCCATGCCCGGCCCCGGCGGCGCGCACAGCTGGCAGCCGATGTCGTTCAGCCCCGTCACCAAGCTCGTGTACCTCCCGGTCACGGAGGCGGCATTCCCATTTTCCCCGGAGCGCGATTCGCCGCAGCGCGAACTGGGGTGGAATACCGGGGATGAATTCACATCCGGGAGTCTGCCGCAAGATACCAAGATCAAACTTGCGATCGAGGCCGGCTTGAAGGGCCATCTCGCGGCCTGGGATCCCGTCGCACGCAAAGAGGTGTGGCGGGTTGAACTCGGCCATCCGTGGAACGGCGGCGTGGTGTCGACCGCGGGCAACCTCGTATTCCAAGGCACGGGAATGGGCGAATTCGTCGCCTATCGAGCCGACAGCGGCGAGCGCCTGTGGTCCGCCGAAACGCAGGCCGGTGTACTCGCCGGACCCATATCCTATGAGGTCGACGGCGAACAATACGTTGCAGTAGAAGTCGGCTGGGGCGGCGCCTTTGGACTGGCTGCCGGCGAGCTGGCGCTCGTTTCGCACATTGCCTCGAACCTGCCGCGAGTGCTCGTGTTCAAGTTGGGTGCAACCCGGACGTTGCCGCCGCTGCCGGCCGCGGCCCCCGCGGTTCTCGACCCGCCGCCCGATAATGCGCCTGCGGCCACCGTCGATGCCGGCAAGGCGCTCTATCACACTTACTGTTCAACCTGCCACGGCGATGCCGCGACCGGATCGGGGGTACTGCCGGACCTGCGCTATTCGACTTACCTCAAGGATGCCGCGGCGCTGGATTTGGTTGTTCGTCAAGGCAGCCTCGCGGACCACGGCATGGTGGGCTTCAAGACCGAGATCACGCCGCAGGATTTGCAGAGCATCCGCGCCTATATCATTCACCGTGCCAATCAGGACAAGGACGCGGGCGGCCGGCGTTAGCGTGCGCTGCCGTTGTCGCGACGATATTCGCGCGGCGTCGCGTTGTATTTCGCGCGAAATACGCGGCCGAAGTGAGTGGGACTATTGAATCCATAGTCGAACGCAATGGCGGTCACGGTGCGGCCTCGTTGCGCGGTTGATTGCAGCGCGCGCGAGCACGCCTCCAGCCGCCGCCGCAGAATGTATCGCGCCACGGTCTCGTCGTGATCCGAAAAGAGGTGGTGCAAGTAGCGCGTGGTCATCTTGCAAGCCTCGGCGATACGTGTTGGCGTCAAATCAGGATCGCTCAAGTGCGCCTCGATGTAATTGATGATGCGGATTCGATGTGCCGTGCCCAGGGAGGAGCGATCGGCGAGCGTCTGCGGAAGTTCCGCGTAGGCGGCGCCGATGAGATCGAGGATCGCAACCGCGACGCGCGCACAGGTTTGCTCATCGAGCCCCTGATGATATTCGCGCCAGTACCTGCGCAGAAGCTGCGACAACAGCCCGCTGGCGCCGCGCCCGCCCGGCATCGAGATGGCGGCGAGGCTCTCGGGACACCCCACCTGACGACGCAGGACGGTGTTCGGTATGCCGAGGACCAGCATCCGGTTCGCGCCGGTGAAGACGATATCGTAGCGGCGCGTGCTGTCGCACAGATTAAAATCGCCCGCTTGCAGGAAAGACTCACGCCCGTCCTGGCGACTGATGCTTTCGCCCTCCAACTGCAGCTGCAGAAAGAACAACGCATTCTTGGTGCGCGCCACATGCGAGCGCGAATGCCGCACGATCTGCGCGTCGGAATACACTTCGGCGACGCTCAAATCGCCGAGCGAACCCCGCACGATGGAGCCGTTGAATACCCGTATATCCTCAGGCTCGGATACCAGCGGAGAGAAACTCTCGCTCGCCCGGTCATTCCAGAACGTGAGCTTATGGCGTGGGTCGAGGCCAGCCGTTGAAAACGACTCGATGTGGGCCATTGAATTACTCCCCCCCGTCGCGGACTCGCCCTAGCCGACAGGAATAAGCCTTATTTATGAGTTCCAGCCCTGCAGATAGTTATACCAAATAATTATCGCGTGCAACTAGTCCCTCAGTGCAAAGCACGATATATGCCAATTCGGGCCTGACGTCCGGTGTTCGCTGCTCGATGCAGCCAATCCCATGTCGCTCTTCGTCGAGTTTTTTTCGCTCCGTGGGGGAAAATTGCCGGAAAACGGGCAAGCGACCCGATGCGACCCCACAAAGGGAGGCAACGACTTGAAAATGACACCACTTGTCGGCTACGTCGGCTACGCGCTGCGCCGGGCACAGTCCGTCATTTTCGCGGATTTGAGCCTGGTGCTCGCGCCGCTGATGCTACGGCCGGTGCAGTTCACGGTGCTGCTCTTGATCGATCAGAACCCCGGCACCAGTCAGTCCTGCGTGTCCGAGGCGCTCGGAATTCAAAAAGCCAATTTTGTCGCCACCGTCGCCGATCTCGAGGGCCGCGCGTTGATTCGGCGCCGCAAATCCGAGTCCGATGCGCGCAGCTACTCGCTGCATCTCACCGCGCGCGGCCGGGCATTGCTGGAGCGTGCCGCGGAACTGCAATCGCAACACGAGGCGCGCGTCATCGCGCAAATCGGCCTGCAGGAGCGGTTGCACCTGCTCGAGTTGCTGCATCGCCTCGCGCAACTGCCCTTGACGGAGCCTCTCAAGATTGCGGCGAGGCCACACCCAGCGCTGCCCGACGGCGAGCAGCCCGCAGCCTAGGAAGCGAAATGAAGGTCAAAGATTTGATTGCGATCGACGTGCATACGCACGCGGAGGTGTCCTGTCGGCAGCCGGCGGACGAGGTTTGGCAGGAATTCGAGGATGCTGCATCGAGATACTTCAAGGCCGGCAAGCGTCCCACCATCGCCGAAACCGTCGCCTACTACCGCGAACTCAAGATCGGCCTGGTGATGTTCACCGTTGACTCGGAGCATGAGCTCGGCGCGAAACGCATTCCGAACTCAGAGGTGTGCGATGCGGCGCGCGAAAACAGCGACATCATGGTCGCATTCGCCAGCATCGATCCGCACAAGGGCAAGATGGGCGTGCGCGAGGCCCGCCAGCTGATCAAGGAATACGCCGTCAAGGGATTCAAGTTCCACCCGACGGTGCAGGGATTCTTCCCGAACGACCGGATGGCGTACGGTCTCTACGAGGTGATCGCGGAACACAAACTGCCGGCAATTTTCCATAGCGGCCATTCAGGGATCGGCACCGGCATGCGCGGCGGCGGCGGAATGCGCCTGAAGTACTCGAATCCCATGCATGTCGACGATGTGGCGGCAGATTTTCCGGACATGACCATCATCATCGCGCATCCGTCCTGGCCGTGGCAGGACGAGGCTCTGTCCGTGTGCTTGCACAAACCGAATGTGTACATCGATCTGTCCGGCTGGTCGCCGAAGTATTTTCCGCCGCAGTTGGTGCAATACGCGAATACTCAGCTGAAGCGCAAAATGCTGTTCGGATCGGACTTCCCATTGATCAAGCCCGACCGCTGGATCAAGGACTTCCGTGAAGCGGGCTTCAAACCCGAGGTTCACGATCTCATTTTGAAAGACAACGCGATAGCGGCCCTCGGGCTCGCGAGCTAGAAACCGAGTGGCTTGGATGCTAACAATTGTTGCAGTCTTGCGTTCGCGAAATTTGTTTGTTTTACTTACAAAAAAAACGAACGCTGAAAAAAGCGATTCTGTGTCGGCACTGTAATAAGGAGGGGAGTGACATGGGGGCTACTTCACGAACAATCTCAATGCTTTGCGCGGTGCTGGCCGGCTGTATGGCGGGCGCAGTGGCCATGGCCGCCGCTGCCACCACGGACCAGTCAGCGCAGGGGGGCGATCAATCAGTACCGCTGACCGAGATCATCGTCACGGCGCAGTTTCGCAAGGAAAACATACAGGATGTGCCGATCGCAATGACGGCGGTCTCCGCCGCCATGATGGAGGCGCGCTCCCAGACTTCCCTGGCTGACATCGCGCAGCAGGCGCCCAACGTCCAGCTGGTGCAAACCGGCGGGGCATTTGGTCCGGGCATGACCGCGTATATCCGCGGCATCGGCCAGGCCGACTTCGATCCGGCATTCGCGCCTGGCGTCGGCATCTACATCGACGATGTGTATTACACCAGCCTCACGGGCTCCAATTTCGCGCTGCTCGATCTCAACCGGGTGGAAATTCTGCGCGGTCCCCAGGGCACACTGTCCGGCGCCAATTCCGAGGGCGGATCCATCAAGCTCTACTCCGAGAAACCGAAAGGCGACGATTCCGGCTACGTGAAGGTGCAATACGGGCAAAGAAACCTCGTCGACATCGGGGCCATGGGGGACTGGGCCCTCATCCCGGGCAATTTGTACCTGCGTGTTTCCGGGGCGTCGCGTAACCAGGACGGATATGTCACGCGCTACGACTATGGTTGCCTGGTACCTGCGTCGGGCGTTCCGGCCAGCGGCGGTTACGATCAGAACTGCGTGGCCGGCAAGGAAGGCGGCACGGATTACCACGCGGGCCGCCTCGCGCTGCGCTGGCTGGCGAGCGATAACTTCGAGGTGAATTTGACCGGTGATGTGAGCATCGACAACTCCGAGGTGGCGGGGACCACGCTGCTGGCGGTCAATCCCAGCGTCGGTTGGCCCAGCGGGCTGATCAATTCGAAACTGCCGCCCACCACCAACGTTGCGCAATTTATTCCATCCAGCCCGTATGTCAGTTATGCGGATTTCTGCGCGACGGGCATCGCCGGCAACCAATATTGCTGGGCGCCGTACACCTACACCAAGGTATGGGGAACCAACCTCACCATGGATTGGAGACTTAGCGATACTCTCGCGGTGAAATCGATCACGGCATATCGCGAGTTCAATAGTCAGTGGGTGAATGACGACGATACGTCGCCGGTCGGATCCTCCCTGGGCTGGTCCGAATTGGACAACCACACATTGACTCAGGAATTGCGATTGAGCGGCAAAGTGCGCGATCTGATCGATTACACCGTCGGCGGATTCCTGCTCGATCAGGTCACCAACTATCCCACCCATCAGGTGCTGGACTACATATTCCCCGGGTCCTTCGATTTCCTGGGCGACGATCCGATTTCCGAAAAAGACTACGCGGCCTTCGCTAACGCCACGTGGCACATCGTCGACAAGCTCGACCTCAACCTAGGCGTGCGCTACACGAAACAGAAGAAGGACTACACCTACAATCGCTACAACCCCTCCAGCATCGGCGGCGGCCAGAGCGTGTTCTTCCCGCCACCCTTTGAGAACGGCGAGGTTGGCAGTTACTCGGGTTCCCATGTCGATTATCGAGCGAACCTCGATTACCATTGGACCCCTGATTTGATGACCTATGCGAGTGTATCGACGGGATTCAAGGGTGGTGGCACCAATCCGCGGCCGTTCATCCCCCAACAGATTCAGCCGTTCCAGGATGAAACCTTGACCGCCTACGAAGTCGGCATGAAGTCGGATTGGTTCGACCATTCACTGCGCGCCAATGTCGCGGCGTTCTACAATAAGTACAAGCAAATGCAGGTTGTTCTGCTCACGTGCCCGCAATTCGGCGGACCTGCGGGGGAACCCTGCGCGGCGCCCATCAACGGCGGAAACTCGAATATCTACGGCGCCGAGCTCGAGCTTAATTATAATATCGGCGGCTTCAGCCTGGATGGCAGCTACAGCCACCAGCATTTCGAGTTCACCTACGTCGACCCGAACACCGGAATCACGCTGGGAGATCTCTACCCCGGCTTCCAGGACTCGAAGTGGAGCCTGGGCGCGCAGTACCAGCTGCACTTGCCCAACGCCGCCTCGATTACGCCGCGTCTCGATTTCAGTTATTCGTCCGGCTACTTCACCAATGCGAACAACGATCCGGAGAGCTGGCTCCCGGGTTACCACCTGCTGAACGGCCGCGTCACGTATAAGCCCGACGTCGGAAACTGGAACGTCTCCGTGGTCGGCTATAATCTCGCGAACGGCATCTGGTATACGCAGCTCTTTGACCTGACGACGCTCGAGGGGATGAAGTACGGCATTCCCTCGGTGCCGCGAACCGTGTCGATCGAGTTCAAGAAGAGTTTCGGGCCGGGAACCTGATGACCGCAAAGGGTTTCGGCGAAAGCAGGTTCTGATTGCGCTCCCCCTCGCGTCAATGGACGCGAGGGGCCGGCCGCATCTCGCCAATTCAAGGTGTGGCTAAATGTCCGATGTAACGCTTTACCATTGGGAGCCGAACGCCAATTCCGGCAAACCCATGCTAGCCCTCATGGAAAAGGGCGTGGCTTTCAACAGCCACTATCTGGATCTGCTCAATTTCGACCAGCACAAGCCCGAGTACCTCGCGATCAATCCGCAGGGCACGATTCCGGCGATGCGGCATGGGAATCTCGTGCTCACTGAATCCACCGCGATTATGGAATACGTCGAAGAGACTTTCCCGGGTCCGAAATTGATGCCGGACGATCCGCTTGACCGCTGGCGCATTCGCTGGTGGATGAAATTCATGGACCAATGGCTCGCGCCAAGCTTCTCGATGATCGGGTGGAGCGTATTCGTGGGTCCCGCCGTTCGATCCAAGGACCCGGAGGAACTCAAGGGCGCAATCGAGCGCATTCCCCTGCCCGAACGCCGCGTTGCCTGGCGCAAGGCGATCTACGGGCAGTTTGGCGACGATGAGATGAACGAGTCGCGACGCAGGGTCGCAGTCGGCATCCGCATGCTGGAGGAAGCGCTCACGAAGCGCACGTGGCTCGCAAGCAACCAGTACAGCCTTGCTGATGCCAACGGATTCAACCTCGCCTACGCGCTGCCGTTGTCGCAACCATCACTGTCCAACGATGAGCAGACGCCAAACATCATGCGCTGGCTGCGCGCCATTTACGCGCGACCGGCCACCAAGGCTTGCTGGGCGATGGGCAGAACCAGCATGGTCAAGCGCGTCACCATACTCGAGCAGCCGCACATCGGCAGGGCCATGTAGCATGAGCATGACCCTGTATCACGGCGAGCCCAATGGACCGTCATTTACGGTGCTTGCGGTCCTTTTTGAAAAGGGCCTTCAAGCCAATCTCGTTCACATCGGTCTTGCGGAAGGCGAGCGGCACGAACTGCCTTGTGCGCAGCAGTATGAGGTTGCGATGAGCGTCGAGGGTGAGGGTCCGGTGCTCGTGGTTGATGGTGAGGCGATGGCCGATTCGGTCTTCATTGCCTGCTACTTGGATGATGTGGGTCCGGGAGCGCCGCTACGGCCAGCCAATCCATATGGCCGCTGGGAGACGATGACCTGGTGCCGGCAGATGATCGAGCGCACCGCGCCCGCCGCCGCCTTCCTTGGCTGCCATGCGCACCCACCGAAGGCGAATCCGGCGATGCTTGCAAAAATCGGCAGCGCCGATTTGCGGCTGCGCTGGGAGATGATTGGGGCGGGTGTGTTTGCGGACGACAAGCTCGCCGACAGCAGAGCCAAGGTAACCGCCGCAGTCGAGAAGCTCGAGACAAGACTTGCCGGTCGCAACTGGCTGATGGGGGAATTCACGATTGCCGATCTGGAAAGCTATGCCTGGCTCGCGGGCATGGTGCAGGTGGTGCCGGAAAGCTTCACCAGCAAAAAGCTCTGCATGGCCTGGATGGAACGCGTCAAGGGGCGATCCGCGGTGCGCAAGGCGCTGGCGCTCGCTCGAGTTGCCGATCCGGCCGCCTACTGGGCGCCGGGTCCTGAAATAAACCGCTGGGGCTGAAGCAGGGAGTCCGATAATGTCGATCACGCTCTACACCGCGCCCACACCGAATGGTTGGAAGATTTCGATCGCGCTTGAAGAATTGGGCCTGCCGTATGAAGTCAGGGTCATCGATTTTGCAACCAATGAACAGAAGTCCGACTGGTATGTGAAGCTCAATCCCAACGGGCGCATTCCGGCGTTGGTCGACGATGGTTTCGCGCTGTTTGAATCCGGCGCGATTCTCATCTACCTGGCCGAGAAGACCGGCAAGTTTCTGCCCGGCGATGTTCAAGGTCGCAGCCGGGTGATCCAATGGCTGATGTTCCAGATGTCGGGTGTGGGTCCGATGATGGGGCAAGCAAATGTGTTCCTGCGCTACTTCCCTGAGAAAATCCAGGCCGCGATCGACCGCTATCAACGTGAAGTGACGCGCTTGTTCGGCGTCATGGACAAGCAACTTGCAACCCACGAGTACATTGCCGGGACGTATTCGATCGCCGACATGGCGCTTTGGCCCTGGGTCTCCGGATACGAGTGGTCGGGGGTGAGCGTCGATGAGTTCGCCAATCTGAAGCGCTGGCTTACCCTGGTGGGCGATCGGCCCGCGGTGCAGGCCGGGCGCGACGTGCCGATCAAGCGCGATCGCGCGGCGGAGATCGAGGCGGCAAAGAAAACAGGTCCCAAAATGCTGTCATGACCGCCGTGAGTGAGTTTGGCGGCCGCCATATCCTCGTGACTGGCGCGTCCACCGGCATTGGTCTCGCGACTGCGGCGATGCTGGCGCGCCGGGGTGCGCAGGTGTTTCTGATCGCGCGCGGCGCGGCGAAGCTCGCAGCAGCCGCCGATTCGATCGAGCGCGCCGGCGGCACGGCGGCGCATGGCGTCGCCGACGTCTCGGATCGAAAAGCACTGCTTGCTGTCATCGCCAACGCCGAGGACAGGTTCGGCCCCGTGGAGGGGCTGTTCGCCAACGCGGGTACCGGCGGTAAATTTGCCCCGCTTGGCGGCTACGACGAGGAGACTTTCGAAGCGGTGATCCGCACCAACCTGACCAGCGTGTTCTGGGCAATCAAGCGCGTGCTTCCGGGCATGATGGAGCGCAAGCGCGGCAGCATCGTCGTAACCGGCAGCCTGGCGAGCGAGCGCGGCATGGCTAACAACGCCGCATATGTGGCCTCCAAACATGGCGTACTGGGGCTGGCCCGCGCCGCCGCCATCGAGGCCGCGCCGCATAACGTGCGCGTCAATTGCGTGCTGCCCGGTCTGATCGAAACGCCGATGCTGATGCAGCTCGATCCCAACGCGAATCCCGAGTCGATCCGCGCCATGCTTGGCAAGGGAGTGCCGATGGGCCGCATCGGGACGGCGGAGGAGCTTGCGGAACTGGCCTGTTTCCTGCTCTCCGACCGCGCCAGTCATATCACCGCACAATCCATCGCCGTCGACGGCGGTATTCTTGGCACCCACACCACACGATAGGACGCTCCCCGTGACACTCAAGTACTATCACGCCGAACCCGCGGCGAACTCACTGAAGTCGATGATCCCGTTGCTCGAGAAGGGGCTTGCCTTCGAGAGCATGTACGTGGATTTGCACAAGTTCGAGCAGCACTCGGGTTGGTTCGTCGCGATCAATCCGGAGGGCCAGGTGCCGGTGCTCGATCACGACGGCAACATCATCACTCACACGACCGTGATCAACGAGTATCTCGAGGATGTGTTCCCGGATGTGCCGCTGCGGCCGCGCAACGCCGTCGCTGCTGCGCGCATGCGCTACTGGAACAAGTTCGTCGATGAGCACGTGATGAATCATGTCTCGATGCACGGTTGGCATCGAATGGTCGGCATCATCGCGCGCAAGATCGAGAGCGGCGAGTTCGAGAAATTGATGGAGCGCATCCCGCTGCCGGATCAGCGCAAGAAATGGCAGACAGCGCGCTCGGGCTTCAGCGAGGCCGACCTCGCCAATGCCACGCAGAAGATCATCTACGCGATCGACAAGGTCGAGGCGCAGCTCGCCGGCACCAAGTGGCTGGCGGGTGATGAGTACACGCTCGCCGACATCAACTTCTATTCGATGTGCGGCATGATGGTCGAGCGCATGTTTCCGGAACTAGAGGTCGCGAAGCGCTGCCCGCGTCTGGTTGTCTGGCGCGACAGCATGAACGCGCGACCGGCGGTGGCCAGGGCCTTAGCCGGTGAGGACCGCACCGCGCCGGGGCTGCGTACCTGGACCGGCCACGCCCGCTAGCAGCACCGTCGAGGTAAGTTCACGCCTCTAGGTCGACTTCAGGCCTTTTCTTTGCTGCGCGTAGCTTTCGCGGCGCATCTTCTCAAAGCCGATGCGCTTCTCGTGTCCGGCGTCCGGCGGGTAGTCGCGAAAATCCTGCAAAACTTCATCGAACACCGTTCGCAGCTCTTCTTTGAACTCCGGATGCGTGAATATATAAAAGCGATTTTCGCGCATGGCTTCGAGCACGCGCGCGGCGATCACGTCGGGCTCCATGCCGAACTCGTGGATTTCCGCCAGCCGCTTGACGCCGTCAGCGTCCACCGGTTTAGCCCCGGCTCTAAGATCCTTGGGCCGGATGTCGTTGCTGGCGTAGATGTATGACTTGACGAGTCCCGGGCACAGCACCGATACGCCGATGCCATGCGGCGCAAGGCTGGCGCGCAGCGATTCGGACATGCCGCGCACGGCGAACTTGGTCATGTTGTAGATGCCGGGTCTGCCAGCCGCCAAAAAGGCGGCCATCGAAGCGGTATTGACGATATAGCCACCCTTGCCGGCGGCAATCATGCGCGGCGCAAACGTCATGACACCGTTGATCGGGCCGTGCAGGTTCACGCCCATCACCCAGTCCCAGTCGTCGGGGCTCGATTCCTCGATGGTCTGAAACAGGTTGATGCCGGCGTTGTTGAACAACAGGCTGACGGGCCCAAACCTTGACTCGACCGCGTCCGCAGCCTTCGCCATCGCTTCGCGCGAGGACACATCGAGCTGCACGCCCATGACATGTTCGTGATGCAGCGATTGCAGCGCGGCGTCTATGGATTCCTGGCGAATGTCGGCGATGGCGACCTTGCAACCTTGCCCCAGCAGCGCGCGCACCAGGCCGATGCCGATGCCGTTCGCGCCGCCGGTGACGAACGCCGTGCGGCCCGCGAAGTCTTTCATGATTTTAATCCTTTTTGCCGCGCGATCTCCGCCGCGTGGATCGGGTTGCGAAACAATCGGCTGAATGTATTCTTGTATTCGAGATTCTCCGGCAGGTCGGGCACCGCTGCGCACATCGCCTGCGCACGGTCCTCGACGCCTTGACGGAATTCGCTGTGGGTCAGGATGTATAGTTCATCGTTGAGAATTCCCTCAAGCGCCCGCTGGCCCACGGCTTCCTTCGTCATGTACAGATGAAAAAAGTTGCCACCCTGTTGACGCCGCTTGTCGGCCTCGGCGTAACCGGTTTCCCTAAGCTCCGCGGGGCGCGTCTTGGCCGCTTCGGCAATGTTCGATTGCACGGCGCCGGGACAGAAGGCGGAGCAGATGATGCCGTGCGGTTCGAGTTCGGCGCGCATGCATTCCACCATGTGCACCGAGGCACCCTTGGAGGTGCCGTAAATGGTGGCGCCGGGGTGCGGCATCAGACCCGACATGGACGCCGTATTGACAATATGTCCGCCTTCGCCGTGGCGCATGATCCGCGGCAGGATCGTGACGATGCCGTTGATCGTGCCGCCAAGGTTGACGCCCATCACCCAATCCCAGTCGGCGAAGGTCGCCAGTTCCGTGGGTCCGACCACCGCCACGCCGGCATTGTTACAAAGTACGTGAATCTTGCCAAAGCGGGCCTCGGCCGCATCGGCGGCGCGCGCGTAGTCGGCCCGGTCGGTCACGTCCAGCTTGAGCGCCAGTACCTGCGGCGGCGAGCCCAGCTCGGCCTCGGCGGCCTGAAGATGATCGTCGTGGACATCGGCGATGACTACATTCATGCCCGCGCCGAGCAGCGCCTTGGCAATGCCGAGTCCAATGCCGCTGGCGCCGCCGGTTACAAACGCGGTCTTGCCTGACAGGTTTTGCATGCGATCCGATACTCCCCTTCGCTACGCCCGCGCTTCGGGCGCCAACAAAAGTCTGGACAACCAGCAATAATTGCTATTGTATCTAACACATACAATCCATGGTCTAAAAATCGGATTGGTAGGAGCAGTATAATGACGGGGGAGGTTCCGGCGGTCGCAGCGACGGTCGCCGCGGCGGTGGACGCGAGTCCGGGCGCACAGCCGTGGCCCGCGCGAGGTGCTGCTTATTACGCGCTGTTCGTGATAATTCTCGCCACCATGCTGAATTTTTTCGATGCCTCGGTGTTCGCCATGATGGCACAGCGCATCAAGGTCGATTTCCATCTGAGCGATGAACAGCTGGGCTTTTTAATAGGGCCGGCGAACGTCATATTTTACGTGCTCATCGGGATCCCGATGGCGCGGCTGGTGGACATATACTCCCGCAAGATCGTGCTCGCCTGCGGCATCGCCGCGATCGGCGGCGTCACGGCATTGGGCGGTCTGGCGCAGAGCTTTGGACAGATCTTTTCGAGTCGAATGTTGGTGGGTGCCGGAGGCTCGGCGCATGCGCCGGGAGCATACTCGATGCTTGCCGACCTGTTCCCGCCGGCGAAGTTGCCGCGCGCGATCGGCTTTCTGCAGCTGGGCTTCATCGGCGGCAATGCGCTGGGCATTTTTTTGGGCGGGTTGCTCATCACCGCGGCCGTCACCTGGCCCGTCAGCCACTGGCAGGGACTGACGATCCATGGCTGGCAATGGATTTTGATGATGGTGGGCGCGCCCGGAGTGGTGATTTCAGGCCTGCTGCTGCTGGCGAAAGAGCCTGCGCGGCGCGGCGCCGCCGCGTACCGCGAGCGCTTGCCGGTGTTCGCCGTACTGCGCGAAATCAAGGCACGCGGGGCGATTTACGCGCCGCTGTTCATCGGCCTTGCGTTCAGCGCCACCGAGTCGATTGGCGCGCAGGCCTGGCGCGCGCCATTCATGATCAGGACCTACGGCTGGAACGAAGCCAGGATCGGCCGCTGGATGGGTCTCATGTTTCTCGTATCATCGCTGCTCGGTGCTGCGTTCGGCACGCTGTTCGTCGAGTGGCTCTCCAAACGCTACAAGGACGCCAACGTGCGCGCATCGACGATCCTGTTTGCGATTGCCGCGCCGTTTTCTATTATTGCGCCGCTGATGCCCAACGGAGTGCTGTCGCTGCTCTGTTTGAGCTTGTCGGGAATGTGTGGGCTTGCATCGGCGGTGCCGCAAAACGCCGCGATTCAGCGCATCACACCGAATGCGATGCGCGGCCAGGTCACCGCCATCTACCTGTTCATGTTCATCGTATTCGGCGCACTTGGCAGCCAGCTGATCGGCAGCGTAACCCAACGGGTGTTTCACTCCGATGCGGATTTGTGGAAAAGCATCGTATTGACGGCATCGATACTCATGCCGCTCGCCGCGTTTGCGATTTCGCGCGGCATCAAACCCTATGGCCTTGAGGTGGAACGGCTCGAACGCGAGGCAGCGCCATGACCTATCCACAACTGCATATGATCATCGACGGGGAGAAGATCCCGGTCGGCCATCGCCGCACGCACACGGTGGTGAACCCTGCCACGGGCGCCGTGCTCGGCGCGCTGCCGCTGGCTGATGCTTCGGATCTCGACCGGGCACTAGAGACGGCACAGCGGGGCTTTCGATTGTGGCGCGTGGCGCCGGCGCAGCAGCGCGCCGCCGTCTTGTCAGGCGCTGCCCGGCTGATGCAGGAGCGGCACGAGGACATTGCCCGCATCGCGACCCTCGAGGAGGGCAAGACGCTCGCTGAAACCCGCGTCGAAGTGATGATGAATGTCGGTCTGTTCAATTTTTACGCCGGCGAGTGCCAGCGGCTGTATGGACGGCAGCTGGTGCGTCCGGCGGGGATGCAGTCAGATGTAACCTACGAACCGGTCGGCCCGGTCGCGGCATTTGCGCCCTGGAACTTTCCGATTGGCAATCCCGGGCGCAAACTCGGCGCGCCGATTGCTGCGGGCTGCTCGGTGATCCTAAAGTCGGCCGAGGAGGCACCCGCATCGGCGCTCGCGGTGCTGCAGTGTCTGCTGGATGCCGGACTGCCGAAGGAAGTTGGCCAGGCGGTGTTCGGCATTCCAGACGAAGTGTCCCGGCATTTGCTCGCATCGCCCATCATCCGCAAGCTGAGCTTTACCGGTTCTACGGCGGTCGGCAAACACCTGCTGAAGCTGGCGGCGGACGATTGCAAGCGCACCACGATGGAACTCGGGGGGCACGGCGCGGTGCTGGTCTTCGATGACGTCGATGTCGATCAGGTGCTCAATACGATGGTGGCATCGAAGTTCCGCAACGCCGGGCAGGTGTGCGTCTCGCCCACACGCTTCATCGTTCAGGAAGGCGTGTTCCAGCGTTTTCGCGACGGCTTCGTTGAGCGCGCCACAAGCTTGCGTGTCGGCAACGGACTCGAGGAGAGCGTGCAAATGGGGCCGATGGCCAACCCGCGCCGCCCGGATGCCATGGATCGTCTGATCGGAGCAGCGACGGCGGCAGGGGCACAGCTTCACTGCGGCGGCAAGCGTATTGGCGATCACGGGTTTTTCTACGCGCCGTCGGTGCTCTCCGAAATTCCGATTGACGCCGGCATCATGAACGAAGAACCGTTCGGACCGGTTGCCCTGATAAATCCGTACCGCCGGGAAGAGGACATGATTGCGGAGGCGAATCGTCTTCCGTATGGCCTATCCGCCTACAGCTGGACCAACGATGCGAAGCGTCAAAAGCGCCTCGCGCGCGAAGTGGAGACCGGAATGTTCTGCATCAACACCACGATGCTCGGCGGCCCTGACGCGCCGTTCGGTGGCGTCAAATGGTCCGGCCATGGGCACGAGGATGGGCCCGAGGGCGTCATGGCCTGTATGGTTCTGAAGACCGTTCATCAAGGATAGCAATGACTCACGCACTTAAGACGGGCGGTGACCGCGGCTACCTGCGAATCGCCACCGAAGAAGCCTTTGCTACGCGCGAGCAGATCGATGTCTACATGCGGATGGTGAAGAACGGGACGGCGGATAAGGGCATGGTTTCGCTTTGGGGTTTCTACGCAACCAGTCCTTCCGAACGTGCAACCCAGATCATCGAGCGACTTCTTGACCTTGGCGAGCAGCGCATTCGGCACATGGACGAGACCGGCATCGACAAGGCGGTTCTCGCGCTCACCGCGCCCGGTGCGCAGGCAATCCTGGATCTCAAGGAGGCCAAGCAGATCGCGCAACGCGCCAACGATTTTCTCGCCGAGCACGTTGCCGCCAGGCCGGATCGCTATGTGGGCATGACCACGGTCGCGCCGCAGGATCCGGAATGGTCGGCGGACGAGATCATCCGCGGCGCCAAGCAACTGGGATTCAAGGGCGTGCAAATCAACAGCCATACCCAGGGCGAGTATCTCGATCATCCGCGCTTCGATCCGATTTTCCGTGCGCTGGCCGACACCGGCCAGCCACTGTACATCCACCCGTCGCCGCCGCCGGATTCGATGATCGGGCCGATGCTCGAGGCGGGCCTCGATGGCGCCATCTTCGGCTTCGGCGTGGAAACCGGCCTGCATCTCCTGCGCCTGATCACCATCGGCATTTTCGATCGATATCCCAAGTTGCAGATCATGGTCGGGCATATGGGCGAGGCGCTGCCATTCTGGGTTTATCGCCTTGATTACATGCACCAGGCCGGTGTCCGTGCGAAGCGTCATGAACGAAATAAGCCTTTGCAGAAGACCATCCTCGAGTACCTGCGCACCAATGTGCTCATCACCACCAGCGGGATGGCGTGGGCGCCCGCCATCAAATTTACCCAATCGGTGGTGGGCGAGGACCGCGTGATGTACGCGATGGACTATCCCTACCAGTTCGTTGCCGACGAAGTCCGTACGCATGACTTGCTGGACGTCGCGCCGGCCATCAAGAAGAAGCTGATGCAAACGAACGCGGAGCGCTGGTTCAAGCTGTGAGCGCACCTCGCATCTCGCGGGCGGCGAAGTATGCCCTGGTGCTGGTCGCGCTGGCCAATGGGATCAGCTTGCTCGACCGCAATATCCTCGCGATCCTCGCGCCGCGCATCAAGAAGGATCTCGCCGTTGGCGATGCCGAGATGGGCCTGCTCTACGGCACCGTGTTCGCGTTGTTCTACGCATTGTTCTCCCTGCCGATCGGGCGCTTGGCGGACGGCTGGATACGCACGCGGCTGCTTGGCATTGCGCTGGCATTCTGGTCGCTGGCCACCGGGCTGGCCGCCGCTGCCCAAGGGTTTGCATTGCTCGCCGTTTCGCGCTTAGGGGTCGGCATCGGCGAGGGTGCCGCGGGTCCTGCGGGTTACTCGCTGGTATTTGACCATTACCCGAAGGCGCTACGCGGCTTCGCAACGGCCGTGATTGCGGCATCGATCGCCCTGGGTCTCGGCGGCTCCTTGGTGCTGGGCGGAGTGGCGGCCGACTGGTGGGACACGCTGTACATGGGTGCAAGCGCACCCTTGAGCTTGAAGGGATGGCAATTCGCTTTCCTCATCGCTGCGCTTCCAGGCTTCGCGCTGGCGGTGATGCTGTGGCGCATGCCCGAACCCAAACGCGGCCAGCTCGATGGAATCGAATCGCCCCCCGATCCGCATCCGTTTCATGCGAGCCTGGCGGTGTTGGTCGCCGTCACGCCGGTCTGCAATTGGTTTTCGCTGGCTGCACGCAAAGCAGGAACTCGGGTTTGGGTCGTGAACCTGGTGGCCTTGGCTGCGCTCATTCCGGCCATGGTGGTCCTCACCCGGCTCACAAGCGCGTTTTCACCTCGGCCACCGCTGCATATCGGCACGCTATCGGTAAACCCGCACGCGCTGCAATGGTCGGTCGTGGGCTTCGGCGTGTTCGTGATATTGAATCTGCTGCAAAGCCTGAGATTGTCAGACAAGCCCGCATACGCGGTGATCACGCATTCGCCCTCGCTGCTGCTGTGCATGGCTGTCGGCTCGCTGCAGATGATGATCAATTACGGCGTCATGGGATTCACGCCATCGTTTTTGATGAAGCACTATGAACTGTCCGCGACCAAGACCGGGCTGCAGTTTGGCCTGCTCGCGGCCGCGCTCGGCGTGCTCGGTCCACTGATCGCGGGCCCGGTCTCGGACCGGGTCAATGGGCGATTTCCCGGGGCGGGCAGGGCATACATCACCCTAATTTCTCTGGGATTGTCGCCGTTGATTGGAATGTGGGTCTATCACGCGAGCGACGTCTCGAGTTTCTACGCAAGGTTCGTTCTTTATAGTGTGGTGCTCACCGGCTGGCTGCCGCCGCTGTATACGATCATGTTCGAGCAGGTGCTGCCGCGTATGCGCGGCATCACCTCGAGCATTTACGTCATAGTCTCGACGATCTTTGGGCTGGGGATGGGTCCATACATTGTCGGCATGATGTCCGACGCCAACGGCGGGAATCTGGGCGCCGCAATTCTCGACATCAACTGGGTCGCGCCGATGATCGTCCTGATGTTGTTGGTGCTCGCACGGCGCGCGCAGCGCGACGAGGAGTCGATTTTGCAGCGTGCGCGAAACGCCGGCGAACCCGTTTAGCAAAATGCCGAGACGCAGGGAAATTATCGCCATCACCACTCCGCACGTGGAGGGCGACGAGGATATCGGTGAGATCCGCAACATCGTGGGGTTCCATATCCGATTGGCGCATGGGGCGGTGTACCGGCAGTTCACCGAGAGCTTCGCGCACCTCGAACTGACCCAAAAACAGGTCTCGGTGCTGTGGCTGGTGGATGATCACCCCGGTATTGCCCAGACGGATCTTGCGCGACGCATAAGAATGGACCGCGCCACGACCATGGGTATCATCAACCGGCTGCAGTCCAGAGGGTATCTGGTCCGCGGCAAGTGCCGGAGCGACGGACGCAAGCAAACGCTGAATCTCACGGATTCCGGGCGCAAGACACTGAAAATCGCCAAGAGCGCCATCCGTCAGAATGAGCAATGGCTGAAGGCGCGCTTTAACAAACGGGAAACTGCCAAACTGATCGAACTATTGACGCGTATCCACGAATAAAATCCAGCGGAGGTACAGCTATGAACGTGCGGGCAGCGATCGCGTACGTCGGCCGCGACATTGCGCGGCCGCGCTATCATGCGAATGATTCGAGCCGCGACCTGCTGGAGGTCGTGCCGGTCGTCATGGACATTGCCGATGCCCGCGGCAGCGGCACGACGCTCGATCAACAAGGCTTTCGTCTTGTTTCGCATCGCAGTGCGGTGGCCGACTTTGGCGACCGCGAGGCCGTCAACGCCGTGCATCGTCAGGAGATCGTCGATCTGATCAGTGCGCTCTCGGGAGCTGATCTGGTGGTGGTCAACAGCCCTGGCGTGCTGCGCTTCAGTGAAAAGTCGCCACGCTGTGGCGCACTGGATAATTCCAAGCCCGCTCGTTTTGCGCATGTGGATATCAGCGATGCAACTGCCGCTGCCTTCGCGCGCCGCGCCGCGCCCGGAGATCGGACGCTCGCGCGCTTCGTCCACTACAACGTCTGGCGGGCCATCTCGGCCCCGCCTCAGGATGTGCCGCTGGCAGTGTGCGATGCCCGCAGTCTCACTGCGAATGATCTGATCAAGGCTGACGCCGTATTCGACTCGCCGGCCCAGCCGGAATGGTCCTTCGAGGGAATCGTCGTCGCCCATGATGCCTCGCACCGTTGGCATTGGTTCCCCGACATGACGCGCGACGAAGCGCTGATCTTCAAGACCAACGACAGCGATCTGAACCGCGCGCATTGCGTGGCGCATGTGGCTTTCAACGACCCCGGTTGCGGGCCGCAAACCCCGGCGCGCGCCAGCATCGAAATGCGCGCCATCGCCCTGTGGTTTGCCTGAGGCCTGCTTGCCAAAAGCAACTGCTGCGGGCAATATTATCCTAACAAATGTTAGGATGATGGGGCCGCATGCGAGGCTTTCCGGACACGCTCGAGTACACCGGCCTGAATTCTCCGATCAGCGAGGAATATGAACTAGAAGGCCTCGCGATCGAGGGCAGTGTTCCCGGCGATGTCGAGGGGACGTTCTTCCGCGCGGTGCCAGACCCTAAGTTCCCGCCGTTCATGGAGGATGGCGGCGCCGTTCTGTCCGGTGACGGCATGGTTTCCGCGCTGCGCATCGGCAGCGGCAAGGCGAGTTTCGCGATCCGTTACGTTGAAACCGAGCGGCACCGTGCCGAGGCGGCCGCCGGGCGGGCGCTGTTCGGCAAGTATCGCAACCCCTTCACCGACCAGCCCGGGGCAAGAGGTCTCGACCGCACCGTCGCCAACACCACGCCCGTCTGGCACGCCGGGCGGCTGCTGATGACCAAGGAGGACGGCCGTCCGTATCGGATTGATCCGCATACGCTGGCAACGGCCGGCCGCTATGACTTTGGCGGCAGACTCAAATCCGCGACCGTGACGGCCCATGGGCGCATTGATCCGCAAAGCGGCGAAATGTTTTCATTCGGCTACGAAGCCGACGGCCTGGCATCCACCAAGGTCGCCTATTTCATCGTCGACAAACAGGGCGATCTCAGCCGCGAACAATGGTTCGATGCACCCTATTGTTCGATGATGCACGATTTCGCGATCACCGAGCATTACGCGCTGTTCCCGATCTACCCGACGACCTGCGATCTTGCGCGCTTGAAGGCGGGCGGCGATCACTGGGTACACGAGATGCAGCGCGACAGTTGGGTGGGAGTGATGCCGCGCTATGGCGACGTTGCGCAGATGCGTTGGTTCAAAGGACCCAAGGGCGTGTCCTGCTATCACATGATGAATGCGTTCGAGGATGCGCAGGGCCGCATCCAGTTCGATCAGTGCCTGTCGAGCGTCAACGCGTTCCCGTTCATCCAGCGGGCCTCGGGGCTCAATGTAGCGCCCGAAAACCTCGGCGGACGCCTGGCGCGTTGGAGCATCGATTTAAAGACCGACGCAGATTGTGTGACGGAAACCACCATCGGTCCGCCAGGCGATCTTCCGCTGATCCCCGCCGCCTCGCAGGGGCGAGCCTACACGCACGGCTGGATGCTGACGATGAACCAGGGTCTGCAAGGTCCGCCGGTTGCCGGCGGACCGGTGGGCGCCATGTTCAATATGCTGCTGCGGCTGGATTTTACCGGCAGGCCTACCCTGGCCCTGGCGCTGCCCCCGGGGCATTGCTTCAATGAGCCCGTGCACGTGCCATCGTCGGCGCCGCGACATGAGGGCTGGCTGCTGACCATGGTGGACCAGCAAATCGGACCTTCGGACTTCAGGCATGTCTTGTGGGTCATCGAAGCCGAGAATCCCGCCGCGGGACCGGTTGCCAAGATCGCGATTCCCCATCGATTGCGTCCGCAGGTGCATGGATGGTGGGTAAGCGCCGCTGAGCTTGAGGCCGCCGCATGACCAGAATGGCGCTCACCGGCGCATCCGCTCCTAGCGCTCTGTAAAATAGGCGATTCCGCGAAACTCGATCGAGCGGCGCTGCTTGGCATCCGGGCGCGTCGTGTCGCGGAACGCCGTATGCGGACAGCGCCAGGCGCGGCGATGATCGGAATCGTAGAATTTGATGAAGATCACCTCATCCGGGACCATGTCAGCAAAGTACCACCAGCGATGATCCGGTGAGTGGTGAAAGATGGTGGCTTGCGCCATGTTCTCCTCATTCGCGATCGGCGCAAACAGGGCGTCGCCCGTCGGAATCTCTTCCACGTCCACTTTGGTGTTGTGCGTGCCTTCATCATCGCGGACCGAGGTGCCATCGCAAAGCGCCAGCGGCATGTCCTGTGGCGGCGGCGACAGCGCACGCCACAGGCTGAACGCGATGAACCGGTTGTAGCCGGGTCCATTGGGATGAGCCTTGCAATAATTGGCCTGAGCGACACGCCCGGCGCATCGCTCTGTGAAATCGACATGGGCCTCGGCGGCGGGCGGCTGCATCGTGGCGCTGGTCGGGCCCGACGTCCGGAGCATGCCGCTCATCGGTATGACGACATCGGCTCCCGAAAGGCGCTTCGCTACCTCACAAACCTGCGCGGCATAGCGGCTCTCCGCACCATAGTTGCGCTCCCAGTCGGTGATGTCGGTGGGGTCGTACCCGAGGCAGAAGCCATGCGAATCGAGAGTGAACGGGCCGGCCAGCCGCGCATTGCGTATCGTGACCTCGTGCGGGGCATAGATGCCGGTGTTGTATTCCTTGCCTGGCGCCCAGAAGCGGCGATTGATCCGCGATGTGGGAAGCAGGTAGTCGATCTTGGTTCTCACCTCGGCGCCGGCGGTGCTCATCTTATTTGAATCCTTCGCGCGCCCGGCTGTTATCAAGGACGATGGGTTTCCCGGTCACGGGATGCGGAAAATGAAAGGGCACGGTGTCGGTCGCCGGCCACAGGCGCGGCGCCGGACTGATCAGCGCATCGGGTCCCAGCGGATCCTCGGGATACAGCGTCTTGGACATCGGGATGAAATCAATGGGCGTCTTCTGCCAGCCCTCGGCAAAGCTGCCGTGCCAGAACGGAAAGTAGCGCAACACCTTTATCTTCCAAATTCCTTTTTCGCGCACGTAGTCGTTCTCGTAGATGCCGCCTTCCCACCATGCGCGCGGCTCTCCTTTTGCGGTCTGGTGCAGGCCTGCTTGCATCGTCGAGCGGCCGCGCACCTGCGCAGTGTTGCGGTCTGCAGCCACGTCGATGACCATCTGCAATTGCGGATGGTCGAGCAGCCAGCCATAGCGGGGACCATTGTGGCCCTGCGTGAAATTTTTCTGAAAGCGCTCGATGTACAGCCGCCGCACGCCGGCGATGCCCTTGTAGATGCCGCCAAGGAACCAGACGTCGCCGTCTTGGGCAAACAGATCCACCATTTCGTTGTACTGCGACTTGTCGATGAAGTAGCCGTAGGTGTACTGAACGCGGCGGATCTGGTGGATGTCTTGCTGGATCGCCAGTTCGTGTTCCAGCTTTTCGATGCGTGCGGTCAATGCGGCAATCTCGTTCATGCCATTCTCCGTTGTTGCTCATCGCGGTGCCCCCGCGACAAATTTGCCCGAAGTTGCTTGCACTGTCCACTCGTATATCATAACAATTGTTAGAGTAAGCCCATGAATCCCAACGACATGTTGATAATAGGAGATACCCATGCGCACTTTGCTTTCCCTGCTGGTCGTTTTGCTGGCGCTGACCGCGGCGAATGCGGAGGCGGCCGGTTGCCGCTTGAAGCCCAAGGAGGTGGTGACCCGTTTCATGACCCAGTTCTACGTCGACAAGAAGGTGCGGGAAGCCTTCGAAACCTGGGTGGATCCCGGCTATGTGCAGCACAACCCCTTGGCGGCGACCGGACGCGATGCCGCGATCAGCTTCCTCGAGCCGTTCTTTGCGACGCACCCGGATATCCACTATTCGATTGCGCGCATCATCGCGGACGGGAACCTCGTCGCCGTGCATTCCCACGGCAAGTTCAGTGCGGATGATCGCGGCATCGCGGTGGTCGACATTCTGCGCGTCGAGGGCTGCAAGGTGATGGAGCACTGGGACGTGGTGCAGCCGGTTCCAGAGAAGGCCGCCAATTCCAACGGCATGTTCTGATTGCGCTGTGCGGGCGCAAGGAGTTCGATCAGGTCAGGTCTCGCAAGCCGATTACCTTGCCGGCTGCCGCAGCGCGATTGGCCGCGCGGCGCAGCCGCTCGATGTGCAGGCGTGCTGCGGGGATTGGCTCCTGGGGCAGCGCCTCGACGCAAGCGCGGTGGATTTCCCCGAAGTCCTCCGCGAATTCCGGATGCGTGAAAATGATCGCGCGGTTCTCGGTCATGCCGGCCAGGGTTTTTTCGCCCACTTCGAGCGGATCCATGCCGGCATCGAACGCGGTGCCAAATTGTGCGAGCACATCCCGTTCGGGCGGGGCAAAGCCGGACGCCGCGAAATCTGCGGGCCTTCTTAAGGCCGAATCCCAGGCATTGGTCTTGGTCAGGCCGGGGCACATCAGCGATACGCCGATGCCGTGCGGCGCGAGATTGAAGCGCAGGCTCTCGGTCAGGCCGCGAACGGCAAATTTGCTGGCGGTGTAGATTCCCGCCTGCGGCCCCGGCAGGTAGGCAGCCATCGAAGCGACGTTCACGATATGCCCGCCAGATCCCTGCGCTTTCATGCCCGGGATGAAGGTCACCAGGCCGTTGACCACACCGCCGAAATTCACGCCCATGATCCAGTCATAGTCGGCGAAACTTGCCTCGTCGGTCGGGCCGAACACGCTCACCCCGGCATTGTTCACCAGGATATGGACCGGACCGACCTCAATGGCGATCTCCGCCCAGCGGCGCCGGTCGGTGACGTCCAGGGAGACGAAACGCGGCACGGCGCCAGCGTGTTGCTGGAACCACGCCTCGGCTCGCTGCCGATAGTCATTGCTGCGGTATGTCAAAATCAGATCGATGCCCGCGGCGCTGAAGGCGCGGGCGATGCCAAAGCCTATGCCCGACACGCCGCCGGTGATCAGCGCAGTCTTGCCCTTCCATTTCATATTTACCCCCTCGCTTCCCTTCCTAACATTTGTTAGCGTTACGTGCAAATCAAGCTCAAGTAGGAGTCGGCCATGTCTGATCTCGCAGCACGTCTGTCAGCCCTGGAGCACCGCGTCGGCGAACTCGAGGACATCAATGCCATTCGGCGACTGCATTGGGCCTATGGGTACTACATAGATTTCAATCGCGCCGAGGACGTTGTGCAGTTGTTCGCCAAGGACGGCGCGGTGGTGTTCCTGTCGGGAGAATATCGCGGCCATGACGGAGTGCGCCGGCTCTACGGCACCTGGTTTCAGAACTTCTTCACCCGGGGCGTGAATGGCCCGGTGCATGGATTTCTGCTGGATCATTTCCAAATGCAGGACATCATCACGGTGGCGCCGGATCGACAAACCGCGAAGGGCCGCTTTCGCGGCCTGCTGATGGGCGGCTGTCACGAGAGCCGCGAATACAAGCCCGAAGGACTGCCGCTGCAGTTCTACGAAGCCGGCCTTTATGAGAATGACTATGTCCGTGAGGGCGCAGTCTGGAAGATCAAGCGGCTCGACTACATGATGCAATGGCAGGCCGATTATGAAAAAGGATGGTCGAAGACCGTCGCGCATCTGCAGCCTGCAACCCAAACTTATCCTGCGAATCCGCTGGGACCCGACGTGCTTCTGCCGGCGGGTCAGGTGCGCAAGACCTGGCCGCATCGTCAGGACGTGCCCATGCATTTTGCACATCCTCGTTTCGGTGCAGTTCTTGCCGGGCAGGCCTGAAAGATACCGCCGCCGTCTTACGCCGTCGAGTCGCGGGGCATTGCGTCAGGCTCGCGGGACATGGGTGTGCCGCTCGGTTGGCTGCCACGCCCGCACCCGACGGTCGAGTTTCGACAGAATTTTCTTCAGGGCCCGGCGTTCATCAGGCGACAGTGCGCCGAACAGATAGCGCGCCACCTTGGCAATATAGGGCTCCGTGGCGGCGCGGGCGCTTGCGCCTCGGGCACTGATCCGATAGGGCTTGCGGCGCCGGTTCTTGTTGTTCTTGACCGGCTCAACATGCCCCATTTCAAGGAGCGACGCCAGAGCCCGGCTGACATTCATCGCTTGCATCCCCATCAACTCCGCCAGGTCATGGCCCGCCGACTCACCCTCGCCGGAAAGCGCCATCAGGATCTTCAGCTCGTTGTTGGAAAAGCCGGTCGGGTCGGCGACACCGTCGCGCATCGGGCGGCTGATCAGCGACGCGAATCGCAGCGTTGCCACCAACAAGTTGATTTCCCCGTTTTTTGAATATTTTTTTTGGCGCTCAGTCATGTTCCCGTGAGTCCCGATGGCAGCGTTCTCAGCCGATTATCGCGCACTTCCGCGCCTTAGAAAAAATCGTAGGAAAAATAACGCTGGGCGCGATGCACGCGCCCGGCCGGTGGATCGGGAAAATGTGCGGGAAGCAGCACGGCGTCGCTGTCCGCGCACTGTGCGAGTAGGCGCTGTCGCGTGGCGCAGGCTGCGGCGGGATTCTCGTCGGCGAAGAACGGGATGTCCGGCCGTACGAGCTGGATCGGGTGGTGGACGATGTCGCCCAAGAACACCACCCGCGATCCACCGCGCTGCGCATTGACGACGACGCTGCCCGGCGAGTGGCCGGCGGCATCCTCGAGCCAGATGCCGTCCTCGATCTCGCGATGCACGCAGGCGCTGCTATCCACGATGTCGGCCAGCCCCGCCGCGACCACCGGCAGCACCGAATCGGCGTAGGCCTCGCGATTATGAGCTTCATGCGTCTGCCGGCCGAAGAACTCGAAGTCCTTGCGGCTGAACACGTAGCGGGCGTTCGGAAACGTCGGGATCCACCGCCCATCCTCAAGACGCGTGTTCCACCCCACATGATCGGCGTGCAGATGCGTACACAGCACCAGATGTATGTCGGCGGGATCGCAGCCCGCCACTTTAAGGTTTTGCAGCCATCGGGTCTGGAGTCGATGCGCCCAGGGAACACTGCGCTCCTTGTCATTGCCGCAACAAGTGTCGATGAGCACGTTGAGGCCGTCGAGGTTCAGCAGATAGCTGCGTACCTCGATGCGAAAAATCGCAGCCTGGGAATCCAGCGAGAGTTCCTCGCTCCAGTACCACGCCTTGAGCGCCGCGAGGTCTTCGCCGGTCACACCCGGAACGGCGAACTGCATGGGCATGCTGCCTTCGCCCTCGCGTACACTCTTGACGTCAAGCCTGCCCAGATATCGTTTCACGATCTCTCTCGCATGTGTATCCCCCGCGGTATCATCATCGCGCACGCGAACTGCCGCGTCACGGGGATAAGAAGATGGCAGATGCCGCAAAGGAGTTCGACTACGTTGTGGTGGGCGGCGGCACCGCCGGCTGCGCGCTGGCCGCCCGTTTGTCGGAGGATGCCGCTCGGACGGTGTGTCTGCTCGAGGCGGGCGGTTCCGGCAAGAGCTGGTTTATCGATGTACCCGGCGCCATCGTGATGGCGCAGCGGTCGGCCCCGCTGAACTGGCGCTTTCAGACCGTGCCTCAGCGTGAGCTTGACGGTCGCTGCATAGCGGTGCCCCGTGGACGCGGCCTGGGGGGCTCTGCGCTCATCAATGGCATGGTTTATTTCAGGGGCAACCCGCGGGACTATGACGCGTGGGCCGCCGCCGGGGCCACCGGCTGGAGCTACCGCGAGATCCTGCCGTACTTTCGCAAAAGCGAACATAACGAAAATTTTGGCGCCGGCGCATACCACGGCCGCGGCGGCCCAATGAACGTCCGCAGCGTCACGCGTCCGAATCCTCTCAACTTCTCTTTCTTCGAGGCGCTCGCCAGTCTGGGTTTTTCATACCGCGAAGACTTGAATGGCCCGGATAGCGAAGGGATGGCGCTTCGCCAGCTCTCGATCCGGGGCGGTACGCGCGAGACGACGGCAAACGCCTTTTTGCGGCCGGCACTCGGACGTGCCAATCTTTCCGTGCTGACCGAGACGCAGGCCACCCGCATCGTGCTGAATGGTCGGCGCGCGGTCGCGGTCGAAGCCCGCTCCGCCGGCAACAGCCTCACTGTGAAGGCGCATCGGGAAATCGTGCTCACCGCCGGCGCAATCCAATCGCCACAGCTTCTCATGCTCTCGGGAATCGGCGATGGCGAACATCTCCGCGCTCTGGGCATCACGGTGCTGCATGAACTTGCGGGCGTCGGGCGCAATCTTCACGATCACCTTGCAAGCCCGGTGCACATGCATACGCAGAATCCCGTTTCCTACGGTGTCTCGCTGCGCGCAATGCCGCGAAATCTCTGGAATGTCACCGAGTATCTGTTGTTCCGTCGCGGCCCATTGGCCAACAACATATTCGAGTCGGCGGCGTTCGTGAAGTCGATGCCGGGACTGGACAAGCCCGACCTACAACTCGTGTTCCAGCCAGCCAAGCGACCGGGTCCAAGGTTTCCGTATCCCCTCGGTCATGGATTTGCGATAAGTCCTGTCGGCCTCTATCCACGCAGTCGCGGTCGCGTGACTTTGGCGAGCCCCGACCCGTTCGCTGCGCCGCTGATCGACCCGAATTTGCTCTCGGCGCCGGAGGATCTGCCGCCGTTGATCAACGGCATGCGCCTGGTGCGCAAGATATTCGCGTCGGCCGCCTTTGCGAGGTACCGGGCCCACGAGACCGCTCCCGGTAGCGGCGCGGCAAGCGACGCCGAACTTGCCGC
>Ga0210394_10001615_pt1 | contig 34987 bp, 35 predicted proteins | sample IncBWC12MmetaG_FD_160121 | JGI IMG/M metagenome (GOLD analysis project Ga0210394, IMG submission 160121) | Forest soil microbial communities from Barre Woods Harvard Forest LTER site, Petersham, Massachusetts, United States - Inc-BW-C-12-M | ecosystem: Environmental > Terrestrial > Soil >... | reverse complement strand
TTAATCATTTCAGCCTTGAAGGAGGCCGCCGAGGGATCGACAATGACTTTGGCGTCATTTTGTGGGCCAATGAATTCGACCAGGTCGTCGACATATTCGGCGTCCGTTTTCTGCCGCATCTGAACAGCTGAGTCCCAATAGTATTCGCGCACTATCCAAAAACATCGACCGTCGTCATAGACATCGAGGAAGACCATTGGATTTGTAGTGCCGTAGTCCACAGCAATAATGCGTTGCTGATGACAACCCCGTCGTCGTAGCCCAGGCGGTTCATCCTCAAGGTTGTAGAGCAGTTCCTCTGACCATGAATCCTTGTAAATCGAGCCTTCCGCCACTACCCACAAACCTTCGATGAACCGCTTGTAGAAGAATCCTGTATAGAGCTGTTTCTGCGATTGAATGAATTCGGCTGTGAGATTTGGGTTGTCCACCATGGTGAAGTGCTGCGACCAGAGAATCCCTTTACTTCTCAGTTCCGCGTTATCGAGGTAGTTGGTTTTTAAGCCAATGGAAGGGGCTGTCCGGATTCGTCGTGCCATAAAGGCGGGCGCCTTCCGGCGACATTCGGCTCAGCAGCATCTGAAAGAAGCTCTGCGGCATCAGACTGATTTCGTCACAAAGCGCAATTCCGACCGTCAGCCCTCGAATGTACTTTTCCGAGCCTTCGTCTTTCGCGCCAATGACCAGCCATTCGCTGCCGCACAGCCGAAGCAGCCCGCTATCGCGGTTGTAGCTACAATTTCGTGGCCCAAGGATTTTGAAAAGATCGCTGAGAACATTGTTATAGACGCTTTGTTTAGAAACTCCCGTGATGATCTTTCGACCACCAACCGGGTATCCACAACAATAGATGGCCTTGGGATGGAGGCACCAGGTCTTGCCGCTGCGGACTGCTCCCTCCAGGATATTGATGGACCGGTCGAATTCCGGCGGCCGCATGGCAAAACGCTCGGCCTTCCGCCCAAAGTTGAGAGTCGGCATTGCGAGTCGTTACACTTGTTCCTCGTTCTTGTCTTGGCCCTCGCCAATCTCGCTTCGATCTCGGTCAGCCGCCGCGTGCCGGTTATGAACCGCACGAAACTCTTGCACCAATTCACTCAGATTGTCCCCGACCTCAAGTTTGTTCTCTTTGATGAGGTTTAAGACCATGGCTGCCGCCTTTGAGTCCCCGTTCGCTGCTTTATTCAGGTGCTGCTTCATGATCGCTACGAGCAGGGAAACCTTCTTCCGCTTTCCATTGTTGACAATGGGAACTCGCGTCCGTAACTCCTTGGACAAAACGTCTGGCAGAGTAGCGGCTTTCTTCGGACGCCCTTTCGGGTTCCCGGATTGCCCTGGTTTGAATTGCGTGTGGCGTGGCGGTTTTTTGTATCCGACGGGATCCTTCTCTTCATGCTTCCTTTGGTCCATGGCTCCTCCTTATTATTTGGCTCCGAGCGACTCCGCTTGTGTCGCCAATTCGTCAAAACTCATGCCGCCGTGGTGAATGGCACGTTCGCCCGTGTAGCGCTGCCAGCGCCGAATTGCCACGTCTAGATACAGCGGATCGATCTCGATTCCGTAGCAACGTCGGCCAGTTCTCTCGGCGGCCAGTAACGTGGTGCCCGATCCAAGGAAGCTATCGAGCACCACTTCGCCGCAGGCAGAGCAATCCAGCAGAGCATCCGCTACCAGCGCCACCGGCTTGACCGTGGGGTGCAGAGCCAACAGCTTGCCCTCCTCACCATTTGTCGAAAGCGTATTCACTCCGGGATATTCCCAGACGTTGGTTCGATTTCGTCCGTACCGCCCCAACTGAATATTGTTCCGGTGGGGGCCCTTACCGTTCTTAAAGGCGAACACCAGTTCATGACGCGAGCGATAAAAAGATCCCATGCCCCCGTTGTTCTTGATCCAAACGCACAGGTTCAGAAGTTCACCAAAACAACGCTTTCCCGCCTCCAGAAGTTCCGACATATGACGCCAGTCCATAAAAATGAAGTGAACCGAACCGGGTGTGCTGAACCGTGCCAAAAGACGCAAGATCGTAGTCAAGAAGGTGATGAACTCGAGCTGGCTCATTTCTCCTGAAGCCATCGCGAACTCGCGATGATGGATCGAACCCTTACCGCATACGTTGCCATCAATCTCGACGTTGTAGGGCGGATCCGTAAACACCACGTTAGCTTTGCGTGGGCCCATCAAGGTTTTGAACGTCGATTCCTGGAGTGAGTTTCCACAGATCACACGATGTTTACCCAGACTCCAAACATCACCACTACGAGTGACGGCAGGACCGATTTCAAAGTCGATCACCTCGTTCGGTTCGGACTTTTGCCCGGAGGATTCCTCGAGAATGAGATCGATCTCGGGAATTTCAAAACCCGTGATACACACATCGAAATTATCGAGGTTAAGCAGATGTTGAAGCTCGATGGCCAGAATGGAGGAATCCCAGCCGGCCTTTTCGGCCAGACGATTGTCGGCAATCGCATAGGCTCGGACCTGATCGGGGGAAAGATCTTCCAGTCGAATCGTCGGCACCTGAACAATTCCGAGTAGCTTTGCCGCTTCCAAACGGCCATGACCGGCGACAACGGTGTCGTTCTTGTCGATTAGGATAGGGCTGGTAAAACCGAAGCGCTCGATGCTGCTGGCAATCTGGCGGATTTGATGTTTGGAGTGAGTACGGGAATTGGCGGAATTATTTTTGAGTGTGTGAATGGGTTGGTAAGTAACTAACAACTGGACGGTGCTGGTCTTCACAAAACCCCTTTCGAGCCCACGTCAGAAGATTGCTTTGGCAAACTGTTGTGATCGTACGAGAAATATGCTCTACTGTCATTCATGGCATTTGTAGAGCACGCTTTATTCCTGGGATTTCAGTGGGCCGAGCCTCTACGGGCAGGCGCAGAGCTGCAGGTTGAACCGGTGGGCACTGAGCTGCACATCACTGGACTGTTGCCGCGTTATAAAGGCAAAGACCGTCCAACGGATTTAATACAGCAATACGAGATCGCTGCAAAATATCGAGCCGTCGGCAAGCAAAGAACCACGGGTGATTCACCGGAAACCCTGTTCGCCAATGCAGACACGGATGACAAGCTCGTTGCTTTCGTTCGACGATTCGGTCCCGTGGTCGCTAAGCAGGCTTATACGAATTTCGAGAGGCCCGAAAAGGGTCTATCCGAGTCTCATCTTCCGCTTCGTCTCTTTGCAGTGCAGGACCTACCAGAACTTCGAAATGAACACGTAATTTTTCGTTCTGCGATGGATTTGATGACGCGATTGACTGAATCCCGCTTTGATTTGCGGTCAGCCCAGCGACTGATTGGAGAGATCGCTGCGAGAATCATCGACTGGCCTAAACAATGGGAAAGAGAAAGAGCACAAAGTAGGAAGGAACCGTTTTGGAATCTTAGGGCCGACTCTCGTCAGCGCATCCGAGGACTGACGGTCGGGGGACCGGATTGTCTATTACCCCCGGCTCTGGACGGTCGCATCGTTCTTTGCGAATTAGTGAACTCTTTTCGATCGACCGCCTTTCCAAATCCGCCGGAGATGCACGCGAGCATCAAATACGGAGTAAGGCCGTTACTTTATGCGATTCTGAGGCGCCAATTTCTCTCCCCCCGCGACATCGCCGCCTGCGCGAACACTCAATGCCGAAACTTCTTCAACGTAGAGCGCGCCGGTCAACAATATTGCTGCCCTGCGTGCTCGATTCATCAGCGGCAGCGCACCTACTGGTCAGAGCGCGGGAAGAAACTCAGAAAGAAAAGGCTGAGGGAGCAAAAGAAAGCAAAGAAGTAGGGCAAGAGAGATTGCTACACTGGCAATGCCGGGGAGGCGATATGCTCCACACTTCCCCGAAGCCGACTTTTGGGGAGTCAGCGAGATTTCATTTGTCCGATCACAGACTTTTCGCCTGGCATAACTTCCGGTTCCCCGACATCCAGACCAGTGTGGGATGCGCCGTCCAGTGCGATTCATCCCTGCGTATCGACCATGGCGGACGAGTTCTGTGGGAGTGGACGGTCACCCAAAAGAGCTCAGTGACTTCCTGCTTTGCGACAATCGCGCTGGCATGGTTTGCGTGATTGGAGACGAGTGCGGCGTGCATGAATTCCTCCGAGTAATCCGCAGTCGCGTCCTTCGCCAAAGTGACGTCCTAGCCGAGCTCGACCTCAAAAGGCATTGACCGGAGCGGCGACAGTCCGGGAAATGATCCGGCTGACTCGCTCGATATCGTTATTCCATCACTTCCGGGTTTCGGAAGCTCCGACAAGCCAAAGCAGCTCGGACGGGGCGGAACCGCCGCCGCCAGTCTTCAGTCTGCGGCTATTTTGAACTCACCTTCATTTATCTGTTCTATTTGGCTTTCGCCGCTGCTTGCTGGATCAACTCCGCCACTTCTCTCGGGTGAGACAGCATGGCCAGATGATTAGCCGGTACGGTGATTGATTGCCTTTATGGTTGCTGCTTCGTCTTTCTCGAGTTGCGGCGGAATCGCCCGGTCGTTGCCCGCAATTACGGCCCATGAAGGCTTGCTCTTCCACGCAGCTGTCTTGATTGTGGCTCCGAAAACAGATGCCGACGTTTGTCCCTGTGTTGCCGTGAGTATCTGCTGCTCCCCGTCCGAGAGATCCTGCGCCATGTGGCAATTCCTTTTCGAGTGGCCGTTAGAAAACCCTGGGCGGCGGGTACGGTTTGCTGACGGAATTGATGGATTCACTTTCCCCGGGCGCGAACGCCGCCATGTAGACCAACCCGACAACCTTTGGGTCATTACTCGCTTCGGTAATCACCACGCCTGCATAGGAATGGCCGACTCGTATGACTGGCCCGTGCTAGGGAAATCGGAAGGGAGGGTGAATCGTGGTGAGGCTTTTCATCGGCACGAATGAACGCAACCATCGGTGCCGCTAACCCACATGGTTCTGGCGAGGGGACTGCAGAGAGTGGAGTCGTTGCCAGCCCTCCCTGAGAACGCTCTCAGAGTGGCAAGAATCTTCCGATTTGTTTGAGGTGAAAGCGGCATGCCTACTGCGCCCCTCGCGATTATTCGTGTACCTTTCATCGCCACCGCCCGCGCCAATCGGCATCGATTATTGAAGACGCAAGCGCATTGGAGGGGAGCCGTTCGACTAGGCCTCCAGCACTGGGGAGGGCAGCGGGAGTTGCGCTACCTGGGCTATGCCGGGCTGATCTGCGTCTTCTTGTCTTCGGGGCTGGCTCCGCATGCGGCTGCGCAGAGCTGCACGAACTATGCCTGCTTCCAAGTCAGCTGTCTGGGCGGGGCCACAACTTCGATCAGTGGAACGACGTATGCGCCCAACGGGGTCGATCTCATTCCGAATGTGCTGGTATACGTCCCGAATGGAACCGTGCAGCCGTTCGTGGACGGGCCGGCTGATGACACGGAAGCTTCCCTGGTGACCGGCGATCCGCTGGTGTTGACTACGAGCGCGGCGAACGGCACCTTCACCTTGACGAATGTGCCGGCAGGCACCAGTTTTCCGCTGGTACTGCAGGCGGGAAGATGGCGGCGGCAGTTGACGGTGCCCTCGCTTACCTCGTGCGTGAACACGCCGGTGTCGAACTTTAACCCTCCCTCCGATGTTTTCTCCAGATTTCCCAAGACCCAAGTCGAGGGCGATATTCCAAAGATGGCGCTGGCCACCGGCGGCGTCGACGCGCTGGAATGCTCGCTGCGCAAGATCGGCATTTCCGACACAGAATTTACCGACTACACCGTGAATGCCACCGGGCTGTCAAGTCCGGGGCGGATCAGTCTGTTTGAGGGCGCGGGAAACTCCGGCGCCAAGGCGGGCAGCACGGTCCATACGGAAAGTCAACTGGTGGGCAGCACCAGCGCTACCATCGGCGGGTCGCTGCTGGGCAACTACAACGTCTTGCTGCTGCCCTGCCAGGGTACCTTCGGCTACACCACCGCCGACGGGCGGGGCAACGCCATCACCTTCGCCGGCGAAGGCGGGCGGATTTTTGCCACTCATCATAGCGATACGTATCTCGATCAGGACGCCGCCATCGAAGGGGCGGCGACGTGGCTGGGCGACGCCAACTCCGTATCGCTTGGCTCCGGCGAAGCGACCATCAATACGAGTTTCTCGAGCGGCATGACGCTGGCGCAGTGGCTGCAAGATATCGGCTCGACCACCACCCTGGGCCAGGTCGCCATGACGGCTCTGTTCAACGATCAGAGCGGGGTCAACGCGCCCACCCAGTCCTGGGCCACGCTCAATAGCGGGGGCAGTCCCATCCTGCAACTCTCTTTTTACACTCCAGTAGGCTCGCCGGCGGCCAGCCAGTTCGGCCGCGTGATGTACAACGAGTATCACGTGGACAGCACTTCGACGAACAGCACCGTTACCTTTCCCGCCGAATGCACCGGCGGCCTGGCGAAGACGGCGGCCTTCACCCCCCAGGAACACATGCTGGAATACAGCTTGTTTGACCTGATGAACTTCTCTGTGCCGGTGGTGGCGCCGACGGTTTCGATTGGCATCACCCATAGTCCGACGACTTTCACCGGCGGCGATACGGGCGATACGGTGACGGTCACCGTGCACAATACCGGCGCTTCGGCGATCGCGACCACGCCGTCGGTTTTTCTTACGGTCACGCTTCCGGCGGGTCTTACGCCGGTTGCGATGACGGATTCGCTGGGATTGTATACCTGCGTCGCCTCGACGCTGACCTGCACCCTGACTTCTTCGTGGAGCGCCGGGGTGAGCGATCCGGTGACCATCACCGTGAGCGTGGCGGCAAACATCGGCGCGGGCAGCCCGTCGATTAGCGCAACTGTCGCGAGCGCGGGCTTTTCAAGCAACGTGACCAGTCCGATCACGATCAACATCGCCGCTGCGCCAGCGGGTACCGTAACCAGCGGAGCCGCGGTCAGCGCCGGAACGGTGGAATTGCAAGCGACGGCGTCGGCGACCACGAACTTTGCCATCAGCGGCGGCACCACCGTCGGGACCATCGCGGTGGTTACTCAGGGCGCGCCCGGCCTCGACTTTACCAATGCGGGTTCGGGAACCTGCGCCATCACCACTTATGGTTCCGGCGCCACCTGCACGGTAAACGTCACCTTCAGCCCGACTCACCCGGGGCCGCGGCTGGGAGCGGTCAAGCTCCTCGACGGCAGCGGCAACCTGCTGGCAACGCAGTATGTCACCGCCATTGGCGTTTCCCCGCAGGTGATTTTTTCTCCCGGCGTGCAATCCGCCCTGGGCGGCGGCTTCAGCCAGCCGTATGGAGTTGCGACTGACAGCAGCGGAAATGTCTACCTCGCCGACCAGGCCCACAATGCGGTGAAAAAGATCCCCAGCGGCTGCGTTTCTTCAGGTTGCGTGCTCACCATCGGCGGCGGTTTTAGCTTGGCCTACGGCGTGGCGGTGGATGGCGTCGGAAACGTATTGGTGGCAGATAACGGCAACAACGCTGTGAAGAAAATTCCACCCGGCTGTACCTCCTCGACCTGCGTGAGCACGGTGGCTCCGGTGGGTGGTCCTGTGGGCCTCACGGTCGATGGGGACGGGAACATTTTCGTCACCGACGCCGGCGATGGGATTGTGATCGAGATTCCGCAAGGCTGCCTGGCCGCGGGCTGTACCATCACGCTGGGCGGCGGCTGGAGCAACCCGACCGGCCTCGCGACCGATGGCAATGGCAACCTTTTTGTGGCGGACGAGGGCGATGCGGCGGTAAAGGAGCTTGCCATCACTTGCCTCACGGCAGGTTGCGTCAGCGTTGTGGGGGCTGGGCTCAGCCAGCCCTATAGCGTGGCTGTAGATGCCAGCGGCAATATCTTCGTAGGCGATCAGGGCAGCACCGCAGTCAAGAAAATTACCAGCGGCTGCACCTCCGCGAGCTGTGTGAGCACGCTGAGTGCGGTTTTCGTCCATCCCTTTGGCGTAGCGCTCGACGGGAGCGGAAATCTTTTCGTCGGCGACGCCAGCGCCACCACGGTGGCCAAGCTGGACTTCGGCGATCCTCCCGCGCTCGCCTACTCTTCGCTGCACGTGGGCTCGACCAGCAGCGCCCAAGCGGTCACTGTCGGCAACGACGGCAATGCGACGCTCGACTTTACGGCGTCGGGGCTAACCGCTCCGACCGATTTCATTCAGGTAGCGGGCAGTGGAACCCCACCCGATTGCGCCAACAGCGGAACCGTGACCTCGGGCGCCGGCTGCAATCTGAGTATCGAGTTCAGCCCTCTATCGGTGGGAGTGTTCTCGGAGTCGTTTGTCCTGACCGACAACGACCTGAACGTAAGCGCGTCGACGCAGTCGATTTCTCTGAGCGGAACCGGACTCGCGGCCGACTCCACCGCCGTGGCGGTAGGAGTAAATCCCAATTCGCCCGGGGTGGGTCAGGCGGTGACCATCACCGCGACGGTCAGCGACACCACCAACGCTGGCGCGGTGCCGACGGGGGGCGTAACCTTTAGCGACTCCGTGGCCGGCAGCCTGAACGGCGGCGCGGCTGTCACTTTGGTGTCTGGCGTGGCAACCCTGACAGGGGTAGTTCTGAGCGGAAGCGGCGGGACGGCGCACACTATCACAGCGAATTACCAGGGCGTGGCGAATGTATTCCTGGCCAGCAGCAATAGTGCCACGGTCCATCTGGCAAGCGCAGCTGCGACCTCCACTGCGCTGGCGGCAGCGCCCAACCCGGCAGTTGCAGGCGCCACGGTGACTCTGACTGCCACCGTTTCCCCGGCACCGACTGGGGCGCCTTTGGGCACGGTGAGCTTCTACGACGGTGAGACACTTCTAGGCACGACGAACGTTAATTCGTCGGGAGCAGCCACCTTCCCGATAACCAGTTTGGCTGCAGGCGCACATAGCCTGACGGCGGTGTATTCCGGCAACACTGGCTTCGCCAGTTCGACATCGAGTGTATTTACGGAAACCGTCACGGCGGTGACCACCACTACACTGACCGCGAGCCCGAATCCGGCTATCGTGAACCAGAGCGTGACATTCACGGCCACCGTTTCTCCTGCGCCCACCGGTACGCTGCTGGGGACGGTCAGTTTTTACGATGGTTCCACTCTTCTGGGTACGATGGACCTCGGCGCAACCGGGGTCGCAACCTTCACCAGTACCACTCTTCCCTCGGGAGCGCTGAGCCTTACGGCGGTTTATTCCGGCAACACGGGCTTCGCCACTTCGACGTCGAGCATATTCACGGAAACCGTCACACCAGTGACCATCACCGGCACAACCACCACACTGACCGCAAGCCCGAATCCCGCTATCGCGAACCAGAGCGTGACATTCACGGCAACCGTTTCTCCTAGGCCCACCGGTACGCCGCTGGGGACGGTCAGTTTTTACGATGGTTCCACTCTTCTGGGTACGGTGGACCTCGGCGCAACCGGGGTCGCAACCTTCACCAGTACCACTCTTCCCTCGGGAGCGCTGAGCCTTACGGCGGTTTATTCCGGAAACTCGCTCTTTGCGGCGTCCACTTCGGCCGCGCTCAGCGAAACGGTGAACACGGCCTACACCGTAACGGCTCCGCCCGCTCCAGTGTCGATGGTGCAGGGTGGCTCGGTGCTGATCAATGTAACCGTGCCTCCGGTCGGTGGCGCCTTCAACAACCCGGTGACGATGTCGGCAAGCGGGTTGCCTCCAGGAGCCACGGCTACCTTCAATCCGCTGACGGTCACGCCCGGGAGCGCAGGTGCGCCCACGGTGATGACAATCCAACTTGCGCCTCTCGCGGCGGGTGTGCTGCCCGAAGTAGATTCGCCTTACCGACGTTGGCCTCTGCCTTCGTTCGCTCTGGCCATTTTGCTGTGCAGTATCGGCTTGCGGGGCAAGCGGTTCTCCGCCAGAGCCAGACGGGCACTCGTCCTTGCGCCTCTCGCCGTTTCACTTTTCGCCCTGTTCGGGTGCGGCGGAGGGTGGCTGGGACCATCCACTACGCCTCCTGGCGATTTCGTCGTTACCATCACGGGCACCAGCGGAACGCTTACCGCCTCGACGACGGTCACGGTGGTGGTGCAATGACAACGCTCGCGGGACTGCTTCGAGGAGAGATGGGAATGCCAAAATTATTTCGAGACGCGATCCTGCTGGGATTCTTTACGGGTTTCATCGGCCTGAGTGCCCGGCCGGCCTCGGCGCAGGTCGCGGGCATGGAGGTTGGAGGGGAATACAGCTTTGTGAACACCAACGCGCCCCCCGGCGGGTGTGGGTGCTTCAGCATGAACGGGGGTACGGGCTGGTTCGCTTACAACCTTTTTCCGAATCTCGCCGTGATCGGAGAAATTGGCGGCGAGTATGCCTCTAACATCGACCATACTTCCGCGGATCTCACCCTCACGTCATTTCTTGGCGGTGCGAGGTATTCGCGGCGCTGGCTTAAGGAAATCGCTCCGTTTGGCCAGCTTCTGCTCGGCGGAGCGCACGCCAGCGGGGCTTTGACGCCGACATCCTCTGGGCAGTCGAGTTCGGCGAATGCCTTTGCCATGGTGGCGGGCGGAGGAATGGATCTTGAGATGTCGCGCCACTGGAAAGTGCGTCTGATCGAGGTGGACTATTTCTTGACCCGATTCGACAACGGTAGCAATGACCATCAAAACAACCTCCGGGTTTCGCTCGGAGTCGCCTATCGCTTTGGCGGAAGGAAGTAATTTGCGTTCTTTAGTGTTCTTAGAGTTGCGGAAATCGAAGACCGCGAGTTCCGCGGCTAGCGCCGAAATCCCGTCCTAGACTGACGTTTCCTGCATAGTAACAAAGAAATATCTTGCCAACTACAGATGACTCAACGCATTGGGTTTCGATGGCCGCCGCATCCGTCAGTTTGACGATGCGAACAGGCATGTTTTTAAGTTCCCCGAGTTCCGCTGCTCGCAGACGGCGTGCTCCGGCGATGACCTCCAGAGGCTTCTTTTCAGGCTCGTGGTGGGAGTAAAAAGCGTAGCGCAATGCATCCCACACGTCGTCGTAGGGATCGCCGATAACCTTTTTTCTACCTTCAGCAGTTCCTTTTTATCGTGCACAGGCGACTGGATCGCCCGCATCACGTTTTGGTAGGTGTCTGCAATTATCAAATCGCCAGTCTGGAGCGTGGTGTAAACCAGCTATGCTCCGCCGGGCGCGCGATCATTGCGGTAGTCACGCATGGTGCTATCAGTATCGATGTAGCGTTGCTTGTTGTTCCAGGGTGTTGACGTGATGGAGTTTGGAACACTGCGTCAAGCACGCACACTGAAGGTTCTTATCCCGGCGATAACCACTTCAATATCTACACATGCCTAGGAAGATGCAATCACTCGAAGCATCAAATCCGCCAAATCGCGGACAGCCTGAAGGCTTTCGGTTTCACGAGTCCTGTCCTGATCGATGATAAGAGCACTATTATCGCCGGCCATGGCCGAGTAGAAGCAGCCAAGCTGCTCGGCATTGCCCTGGTGCCGACCATCCGGCTCGAGAATCTATCCCCCAATCAGATTCGAGCCTACGTAATCGCCGACAACCGGCTGGCGGAAAATGCTGGCTGGGACAAATTGATTCTCGCGATCGAGCTGCAGCATCTCCTGACCATCGAAAACGATCTTGAAGTCACCATCACCGGCTTCGAGATTCCCGAGATCGACCTGATCCTGCAGGAAGCGAATTGCGTTGCGCTTGTCTTGGATGAAAACTCAATTCGAAACCTGGGATTCGATCCGAGATCCGCGTAATGGAACCGACTGCGTGCGTTTAACCGGAGCGCCCTAGCGTCCCGCCCTGAAGCAAGGAGGGTGGCGCGCTACCGAGTTCTGCCGCTCTTCCGGTAAGATCACGCGCTCCGCATCGCTTACCATCTCGCCTCTTGTGTTCACACTGCATCGCTTAACCTCACTGTTTATGCGGTGCTAGACCGCTAAGCGGCAGGGGTGGCTACCCTCAGCCGAAATGAACAAGCGCCGGGGTCGATAAGACAGCCAAAGAGAATCTGATGAAACGAAAGGTGCGGGTTGTCGATGAGCGCGTCCAAACGCTCAAGCCAAGGGCAGCTTTAGTCGATGAATTTAGAGAACGATTTTATCCATGCAAGAAGCTAGGCGATTAAGAAAGGAACCCATGGCTGAAAAGATCCTTTTAGTCGACGACGATCCCCTCATCCTTGAGGGTTATCGGCGCAGTTTGAGCCGCGAATTTCTGATGGAAACGGCCTTGGGCGGGCAAGCAGGCCTGACACTTGCTGGCGCGAATGGACCCTACGCGGTCGTGGTTTCCGACATGCGAATGCCTGGAATGGATGGCCTTCAGCTTTTGACCGCCATCAAGACCCAATGGCCGGACACTATTCGCGTTATGCTTACCGGCAATGCCGACATGGAGACAGCCGTCAACGCCATTAACGAGGGCAGCATTTTTCGTTTTCTGAACAAGCCTTGCAGCAAGGAAGTGATGGCGAAAACCTTGACGGCTGCTCTGGTGCAGTACGGATTGGTGACGGCCGAGAAGCAGCTCTTGGAACAGACCCTGAGCGGCAGCATCCAAGTGCTGACCGAAGTCCTCAGCCTCGTCAATCCCGCAGCATTCAGCCGCGCCGAGCGGGCTCGCCGCTACATTCACCACGTCGTAACCTTAATGAAGTTGGGAAACCCATGGCAATACGAAGTTGCCGCCATGATGTCCCAACTAGGTTGCGTCACTCTGCCTCCGGAAACGATCGATGCCGTGTACAGCGGTAAGACGCTCACCACCAGCGAACAGTCACAATATGACTCACATCCACTTGTGGCCTACGATCTGCTTTCGAAAATCCCCCGACTGGAGCCCATCGCGTGGATGATCAAGCACCAGAACCAAGCACTTCCAGAGGCAGAACCTGGCGACTCCCAGCCGGTGCACATACAGCAGGGATCGGAAATACTCCGCTTGACCTTGGCTTATGAAAAACTCATCCATCAGGGGAAATCACGAACCGAGGCGGCACACACTCTGTCTCGCCAGAACAAGGGCTTCAGTCCGGACTTTTTTCAAGCTCTCGTCACGTTGGATCCGAATGCCGAAGAAGGCGAAATACGAAGGTGCCGGATCGAAGACCTTGTGGCTGGCATGATCATCCAGCAAGAAGTCCGCTCGGCTGACAATGTGTTACTTGTTTCCAAGGGTCAGGAGGTCACTCCGCCGCTCGTGCTCAAACTCAAGAACTTCCAAGCAAAGCGCTCAATCAACGCGGACGTGACTGTCTCCATGCCAAGAAGCACACTGGCATTCGTAATAGGCGCTTCGTAGGAGAACATAGTCGGCAGCTTAATGCCCCCCAGCGATTTGAAATATCCTCGGATGTCTCTCTAACCAACATGGAAGCTGAAGAACAATTGCGGGACCAGTTCTCCCAGCATGAATGCGGAGAGCCCCCGTTGAGCCAGAGTCCAAGAAGCCCATCGTGCTCGCCATCAAGGTAACCGGTTGACCGCATGGTGAGAGAAAGGAAAGAACACACGTTGCCGCCGCTTTCATGTAAGCGACCGGTTGAGGCCGTCTGGACGACACAATTCACTAAAGAGTCGTTGCCCGGCGTCAGGCGAACCAACGGACTTTCAGTCGCGACTTTGGGCAGCCGCCACCTCACGGAGCTCGGCAAACTTGGACGACAATCCCAGCGTCTCAAGACAGGCCCGGTCAGACTCATTGAGTTCCAGTTCGGTTGCACCCTGAGGCTGAGCATCCAACTCGTGCGCTAAAAGATCTGCCACATAAACAGCTACCGTGCTGTCGAAATCAGAATGCGGTATACGGGTGGGATGGTGGTGATGCGCGACAGCCTCAACGGCCACGCTGGGGATGCCCCACAATCCCAGCAGATAGGAGCCTATTTCTGCGTGAGAAGTTCCGAGTAATTCCTGTTCAACTTCAAAAACCTTGCATCCGCGCTCTCTAGCAAGGGACTGTGCAGAGCAGAATTTGTCGGGCATTTTGCTGGCTAGGATCAGGCTTCCGATATCGTGAAGAAGGGCGGCCACGACGGTAGCGTCGCGATCTTTACGTTCTACGGGTAGCGTTCCGGCGATGGCGGCTGTCCGCTGCGCATGTCGCTGCATAGACTCGTAAACTGTCTGCGGAATACGCGAGTCAGGTACGAAAACTCTGAAAGCTTCCGAAGCTAAAGCCAGATTTTGGATGGTTTCCATTCCCAGGTGCGCGACAGCGTTCTGCACGTTGCTAACTTTGTGCGCGAGCCCAAAAAAAGCGCTATTGACGAGCTGCAATACTTTCGCTGACATCGCGACGTCGCGCCCAATAATGTCCGCCACTTCACTTATGGAGGTGCTAGGGTTCTTCACAGCCTCTGTAAGGATTGTATATGTATGCGAGAGGGAAGGAAGTTCACCAATCGTTCCAACAATTGTACGAATCTCCGGTGCGCACTGTAAGTCCTGGAGCACACACACACGCTCGATCATAGATTGAAGTTGGACTGGATCACATGGCTTAGCAAGAAAACGGTGGGCTATAGGAACAGCACGCGTTGTTAACGCGGTGTCAGAATGCCCTGACAAAACAATTCGGGCGGTGCCTGGATAGCGGTCGCGAATGTGGCTTAACAGTGTGGCACCGTCCATTCCTGGCATACGCATATCGGAAATGACTAGGTCGAAACTGCCTGTCTCGCAAGCCTTCAAGGCGGCTTCGCCGCCGAGAGCAAACTGCAGGTCCCAACGTTTTCGATCCGCGTACAGCATACGTCGAATGCCGTCGAGAATCTTGCTTTCATCATCCACGAACAAGATACGTTTCATACCGACACGGCCTTGACGGCGAGAACCTCACTATCCTGAGGAAGGCGAATAATAAAAGTTGTACCCTTTCCCTCTTCTGTTTCGAAATCAATAGTTCCATTATGTTTGTCGACAACCACCGAGCGGGCGATGGCCAAGCCTTGCCCCGTTCCCTTGCCAATTTCCTTGGTGGTGAAAAAAGGATCGAAGATTCGAGCTCGCACCTTTTCCGGGATTCCCGAGCCCGAGTCCTGGATACGGATTTCCGCCCATTCCTGGCAATTCCGGGTTTGCACTTTGATCTTTCCCCTTTTTGAACCCTCTTTTCCGACAACGTCGGCAATTGCATGGGCGGCATTGACGATCAGATTCAGGATTACCTGATTGAATTCGCCTGGCTGACAGTAGATCGGAGGGAGTGTCCGATCGAATTCAGTTTCCAAATCCGCCACGTACTTCCACTCGCTGCGGGCAACCGTAATGGTGTTTTCAATAGCATGGTTCAAGTCGAGTGGGATCCTCTCTTTCGTGTCCGGATGGGAGAACTCTTTCATCGCGCTCACAATCGTCGACACTCGGGTCACACCTTCGGCTGCCTGCTCGATGGCCTTAGGAATTTCCTCAAACAGATAGCCAGCGTCCGTGCGTTCCACCGCAGCCGTGACTTCCTGAACTGTTTCGTGAGATAACGTATTGTCTTTGGCGGCTGCCAGCAGCCGTTCGTAGTTGGACACCAGGTTTCTCAAATCCTGGAAGGCATCTTTCAAAAAGTGCACGTTGTCTCCGATATACTGTGTCGGGGTATTGATCTCGTGGGCGATCCCGGCTGCAAGTTGCCCTACGGATTCCAACTTCTGTGCCTGAAGAAGCTGGCTTCGCAACAGCCTGCGTTCGGTTACATCCTCGATCATCCCTTCGTAACGAATTACCGCCCGGTTCTGACGAACAGCACGACCACTGGCGGCGATCCATATCTTGCTGCCATCCTTGCGAAAGACCTCGCGTTCTAAACTCAGCATGCTTCCGAGCCTATCCATCACCATCAGGAATTCGTCGTGCTGTTTAGGCTCGACATAAAGCTGCCGGGAAATGTCATGAACGCTCGCGATCATCTCTTCCGGGGAATCGAATCCGAAGATGTGCGCCATGGTTCGGTTCACGCTCAGGAAGCGCCCGTCCGGTGTACTCTGAAATATTCCGACTATGGCCTCGTCAAATATCCCATGGTACTTCCTCTCTGCTTCGAGGAGTGCGTCCTCACCCTTTTTGCGCTCTGTGACGTCTGAACCTATGACCAATAATTCGGTTACTTCTCCGTCGGCGCCAACCGCTGTGATCGTCAGTCCTAGCAAACGCGTTTCGCTTTTCATCTCAAACGGAACAAGTTCGCATCGCCGGGAGCTCCGTTCGGAGCACCAAGATCGAATTTCGTCTGGCATGTCAGGCCGCAGCCATCTGACACCGCAATCGGCTAGTTGTTTTCCCAGGACTTCAGTTCCAGATAAGCCGAACGTATTCGCGGCTGTTGAATTCCAGCGCGTGATGTTGGAGTCCTGGTCCACACCAATAAGAATCGATGGCACGGCATTGATGAAAATCTCCGCCCGCTGATGCGCCGTCCGAAGTGCTTCCTCACTTCGCTTGCGCTCACTAATGTCCCGCCCTACACCTGCAATGCCAGTGACCCGTCCTCTGTTGTCGTGCAGAGGCACTTTCGTGGTCAGGATATAGGTCTCGTTGCCTGCACTGTCGATGGCTTTTTCTTCGCGATTGTGTAAAGCTTTCCCTGAACGCATCACCTCTTGTTCATCCGCATAGAAAGCGGTGGCAAGTTCTCTGGGGAAAAAGTCGAGATCGGTTTTCCCCAGCAGTTCCTCAGCGCTACTCGCTCCCAGCACCTGAGCTGTATGTGCGTTGGCAATCAGGAACCTGCTTTCTCTGTCCTTTACGTACATAAAGTCGGGGATATTGTCGATCAGGGCACGAAGCCTCCTACGCTCGTCGTCCAGTATCAATTGTTGAGCAGAGAGTCGGCGATCCACCAGCGAGGTGATCACAACAAACCCCAGGATGACGAAAGTTACGACGAGTATGGAGGAGGTAGCAAGCGTAGATATGCTTACGGACTGCGACAGATTTGGCGCTACCCCGGTGGCCATGAAGCTGACCGCTGCCATGCCGGTGTAGTGCATCACGGGAATCGCCATGCCCATAACTACCGCGGCTGCGAGCTTGGGCGTCCAAGTGCGGTTCTCGTCTCGAAAATAGGAGATAAGCAACAGGCCCACGAGGGAAATGACGATGGCGAGGATGATCGACAAAATCCACAGGCCGCGGTGGTAATGGTGCATCGCGCCGAGACGCATGGCAGCCATGCCCGTGTAGTGCATGGTCGCAATGCCGGTGCCCATCAAGATGCTTCCAGCGGCAAGATGGAACGCAGTCATACGCTCGCGGCTTACCACATATAAGGCGATCAAAGATGCCAAGTCCGCAGCCAACAGGGAGAGGGCTACCGTAGGAACATGGTAGTAGACCGGTATCGGCAAGCGGAAGGCTAGCATCCCTGTGTAGTGCATCGCCCAGATCCCGCTTCCCATGGCAAATGCGCCCACCATAAGCCATGCGAGACGGGCCCGACCTTGATTTGCAGTTACGCGTCCTGCGAGGTCCAGTGCCGCATAAGATGCAAGAATCGCGATCACTATCGACATCGCAACCAGTCGATAGTCATACATTCCGGAGATCGGGACCAGGCCGGTCATTTCTTGGCTCTGCGCAAACGAGCGGACTCAGCTACGTGAGAGTCATCGGCGCAAGACGAAGTTCCCTTTAGTTCAAGGACGAAACCCGCCTCCAAGTCTCTCCTATAAAAATGTCCCGAGTACTGATTCATCGGCCGTTCTGCGGCCGATGATATGACTGCCCCGTCTTAACTCATTACGAGCAAGTGGCAGATAAGAAAAAGGAGTGCCCATGCCGGAAAAGATTCTTCTCGTGGACGACGACCACAACATCCTTGAGGGATATCGGCGCAGTTTGAGCCGCGAGTTTCTGATGGAAACCGCTCTCGGGAGACAAGCTCAGCGAAGAGCTCGTCGCGAAGGCCGCAAAGTCGGGCAAAGCCAAAAGCGCGTAGTTTCGCGACTGCGACTATTCCTGACGAGAATTCTTTTCAACTTGCTTCAACTGAAGTGGCGCAACAACAGACGCTATAGTTCGGTAGCTACATGGGAGGTTTCGCTACTGGCTGACCGACGAGCCGATAACTAATGGGATGGTCCGCCGCGTTTACCCAGCCAGCAGCTGGGATATAAGGAAGAACGGACACTATCGTGGTAACAGCGACGACCAACGCAGGTGCCTTCTACTTGTCATCCGTGAGCAATTCTGGATTTACGATCACGTATGCTACCTCTGGCGCACAGACCTTCAACTACATGGTGATCGGAAATCCGAGCTAACCCTTCTTCGGTTTTTTCTTGGCAGCCCACAGAGCCTTCTGCTTGATGCTCATGGCCTTCCGCTGAGCCTGCGTCCACTTGTGAGCCTTGCGCTTAGGTGTCGTGGGGGTAGGTGAGGTTGTGGTCGGTGCTGGTGCTGGTGTTCCACCTTCCAAAAGGGCGATGACCTTGTTGAGACGCGAAACTTCCGCTTTGACCGCAGCGAGAATCTCTCTCGTATCCATGTGTGGAAGTATACCCATGTCTATTCGCCATTGACGTAACTTTTTCAGGTCTGATTAAAGAACTCAATCAATCGCCCGACACACAAATTCATCTCCTTCTCTGCGACACTTCCAGTCCGAAACGGTATCGCGATCAACACTGCCCGAAAATGAATCCATGTCGGTGTCCACTGTGGTGCGCAAAAACCAATAGGGGACTCGCAAAGTGCAGAAACCCGGCGGTTTTGTCCGATTGGTGCGCGGCATTTGACCCGCTGTCTTTTCCGTTCCCATATCGATGTCCATTCGGTAGAATCCCGCTGCTATGCGACAGGTAAAATATCTCATTGCGGTTCTCTTCGGTTTCGCTTCTGACCTCAGCCAATTCCTGCGGTCGGCTTTTCAGTCTCGAACTGCTCTCGTGGCCGAAAATCTGTTTCTGCGGAAGCAGCTTGCCTTCTATTGCGAGCACAAGGTGAGACCTCGACCGATGACCGACGCCGCACGGCTGAGCCTGGTTTTATTGTCCCGGCTATTCGACTGGAAAAAGGCTCTCGTGGTCGTCAAACCCGACACCCTCATCGGCTGGCATCGCAAAGGGTTCAAGCTGTTCTGGCGCTGGAAGTCTCGCCCAGGCAGGCCAGCGCTACCTTTGGAGATCCGCGAATTGATTGCACGCATGGCGCGTGAGAACCCAACCTGGGGTCAGGCGCGAGTCGCCGCCGAACTCTCGCTTAAACTTGGAATTTTCCTGTCGCCCCGTACGGTACGCAAGTACTGGCCCCAGGAGCCAAGTGATTGCCGCGAGAGAATCTCTTCACAACAGTGGACGACATTCGTGCGTAATCACGCCAACGCGATAGTTGCCAGCGACTTTCTGGTGGCGGTAACTGCCCGCTTCCAGTTTCTCTACGTACTCGTCATCCTGGAACTGGGTTCGCGGCGGATTCTGCACTGCAATGTGACTGCCCAGCCCACGGCAGAATGGACCGCGCAGCAGTTCCGGGAAGCGATCCCGAGCGAGCACAGATATCGGTTTCTCATTCATGATCGGGACTCGATCTTCTCCGCTGAATTCGACAACGAGCTGGCACGAGGATTTCGGTTGACGGTGCTTCGGACGCCGCCCAAATCACCGCAAGCCAATGCCCATTGCGAACGACTCGTTGGCACGGTACGGCGCGAGTGCTTGGATTTCCTGATCCCTCTCACGGAGAAGCATCTCCGTCGGCTACTGCACGAATGGGTCCGCCACTACAATGGCGGCCGTCCACATCGCAGCCTCGGACCCGGCATCCCTGACCAAGGGCGAGGGCCAACCCTAGCGACTGGGAGCAATCGCCACCCGATCATAAAGGCTTCACAAGTGAGTGCTCGCTCTGTTCTCGGTGGATTGCACCACGAGTATGCTTGGCACAGGATTGCCGCATGAAGAGACGGGCAACAAGCTTGATCAAGTCGCCACTGGCGTGGCAGATGGCCGATGCTCCGGTTCCCCATTCTTGCTTTCCAGTGCTCGCAGAGCGTGGTGGTACACAGCTCAAAACGCCGCGTGCGACGGTGCTGGTGGATACGCGGGAGCAGAACCCCTTTGACCTTTCGCGATTCGGCTGGTTTGCTGGAGTGGAGAAAAAAACCCTCACACTCGGCGACTACTCCATCGCCGACTTGGAAAATGTATGCGTAGTGGAGCGGAAGAATCTTTCGGACCTAGTGCGCTCGCTGACGACCGATCGCCCAAACTTTGTGAGTCGGCTCAAGAGGATGAGCGCCTATCCCCATAAACTGTTGGTGATCACCGCTGCACTGAGCTCGGTGAAGTCGACGTACCCATTCTCCCGATGCAATCCCAACCAAGTCATGCAGGCACTCATCGCGGTGCTGGCGGGTTGGGGCGTGCCTTTCGTGTGCACGGAAACACATGAGTTGGGTGAGGAGACCGTCGCCTCCTATCTGTATCAAGTGCACCTTTACCACTGGCTCGAATCCAACGGATACGGGAGATTGTTGGCGGACGATGATCTGTAATTCAGGGCTATGTTCTGGTTCGATTTTCGGCCGCAGTCGATTTCTGCGTAGCACAGGATAGAGTTTTGGCGAGGGACAGTGCTTCAAAATGTTCGCCGCCTATAGAAGATGCTTCTCGCACATCCGTTCAAATTGCGACGCAGTAAACGTCACTTGCACTAATATTTATTGTGACGTGCCTGGACGGGGAGCATCGTTCGTTGCAGTCCTTGGCTACCGTCCTACCCCATTCTGATTAGGGAGTGTGCGTAATATTCAACTCGTTCACATACGCCTGTACCGTCGGGTAGGTCGTCGCGTCTTCTGCGCCATCAAGTTGTACCAACGCTGAGAAGTCTCCCTGGTTCGATCCCGAATTGGTCTCGGTTGTCGGAGTGTAGTGATTCAACTCGTAGGTCATACCATCAAAGGTCAGCGACTCGTACTCTGCGTAACCACCAGCATTGCGCAGGAACGTCCATACGATGTGATGCCAGCCCGTGGAGGTGGGCCCACCAGACCAGGGCGTCGAGAACTGACTGCGGTTGCAAGGCACATTCGGCGCCCCGTTCTGGCCGTTCAGGAATGTCCAGCCGTTACCACCACCATACACGCCCCAGTAGCCCGTACCGGCACTGATGTTGAATGCGCACTCAGTGTAAAACTTAGTCCAGTAACCACCCCACACATACTGTGCGTCAAGTTCAAACGCCTGATGTGCTTCCGGGTTTGGAAGGTATACGTACAAATCCATTGTCCAGTGTGAATCCAGGGTCGTCGTCTGGATTGGACTTGAAGCACTGAAAATCACATTCGAGTATCCCGAGCTGGCTTGTGTTTCCAAGAGAAGAAGTGACTTCCCATTTAAACTTGTGTTGCTAGAATCTCCAAGCGTCTCGGCACTAGCGATACCTTGCGCGCTGTAGCTCTTCGGTTCCGAGCTGCCGCGGCCTTGTGCACCACAAGGGTTTCCGATCCACAGCGCTTCATTTGGAGTGTTGTTGCAACTGGTACCTGGATCAGCAATTCCTAGCCTATCAAAATCGCAATACGCTGTGCTGGAATTGGTGCAGCTCTCTGCAACCTTATAGCGCACGCTGCTCGAACTCAACACGAACCCAAACGAGGTGACGGCATTCACCGTAGTAGTGTGTGTCCCGTTCGGTAAAACGTAGATGGTATTCGTGCTTCCCGCAAATACATTGCCGAGCTTGATAGCAGGTTGCCCCCCGTTAGAGTCCCACACTTCCAGATGGTCGGAAGTATTCCAGTTAGTCGTCGTGGCAGTAATAAGAACAGCGCTGGCGTTGGTAGAATTGTTTGCTGGGCTCGTGACAGTAACAACCGTATCGGCCGTCGCTGCAAAACAGGCTGGCAGCATGCTCAACCCCAGTACTACTAATGTTGCCGATGAACATAATTTACTAAGCATTGCTGTCCTTTGAGTCCTTTATCTGTTTTTCCGCTATTATCTTCCAGCTAGAAAGTTTCCGACTTGGTGAGGCATGGCAATTTAAGCAGCGGCGGTTGACTGCGTGGGACTGGATGCTCCGAACACTGCAATCAGTCCCGCTCGTTCATCATCTCTCGCGACTGTCGCATCAGGTATCACCAGATACACGCTACGCCCACAAACCGTTTTCGCGGAGGTACTCTAGGTCAATGACCGACCAGGCGGGCGCTCTTATCGAGCGATTGTGCGCCCTAAGACGACGCGAGAATGAGGAATATCTGTTTCACTATCCGATGTAGCAGTTCTTGAACTGGTCATTGTGCCTGAAATCAGTCGAGGTTCGGCTCGCGCCTCGCTCAAAAGTCTGCGCTTATCGTAGACCGCTGCCTGCTGCCGAATTGGTCTCGGACTGAGCAGTTTAGATCAGCACCGCCATGCATTCCAGGCCTATCTTCATACTTACAAGCGGATAACCTAGCGAAGTCATGCCTCTGGAGCAAGGCAACATGAGCCGTATCAATAAGCTGATACCCAAGCTGCGCAAAGCTCCGCAACCGCCTCTCTCGCATGCTGGAGCACCTGCTGATTCAGACCGAGCAAAGAGGCCAGCGCTCGTCCAACCCTCTTCTCCCGACTCGAAACTGAATCCTGGTGACCGTGTGGAGGGCTTGGCTAATTTTGGAAAGCCGACTGGAGAATTCGGAACAGTTGAGCAGACCAACGACGACGATGCACTTGTAAAGTGGGATGATGACGGTCGAATGAGGCTGCATCAACCTTGACTCAAGAAAGTCAGCAAGAAAGCTCATCCTCTCGCCAAGCCAGCAAGCGCCTAGGCAGTCTGCCATTGTTTCGCGAAAGCGAATCGCTTCATGCGGAACGGACCCCTTCCAGCGATTAGCAAGGAGTGGGTTCGGCGGAGTCTCTGCGTGGTGAGCAATGACGAAGGAATCTATTCAGCCTTCTGCCGACCACCGCTACAGAAGCCCGTCGTCGGGTCCTCATCGGCCTTAGAACAGTGTTGTGCCGAAGCAAAGCCCGCTAGTAGAAACAGAGAAAGACAACTCAAGATCGCTAGCCCGCGAGATCGCATAATATCTCCTAGACTTGCTCTATTTGGAAAGGGGGACTACACCTAGGGGAAGGGGCCGAAAAACAGGGCGATTATACGCCTGCAAGGAAGGCAAGGAAAAAAACAATCAAGTACCAAGCTCCGTAGATCATCAACGCCCAGAGGAAGATTCCGGCGGCGAGTACCACGTAGTGAGAGCGCATGAGTCGGAATACGGGATTTGGGAACAAAGGAGGCCCCAATCTCTCTCAAGGCTGGCCAGACCTCCTTTGAGTGGCTTCCCTCTGGCGAATGTAGCAGCGCAAAACAGGTACCCTCAGTGACAAATGAACTTATGTGGTGTTGAAATTGTTGAAAAGGAGCAAAAGAAGTCAGAGCGATCCCCCGGCGGACACTGTCGGCCTCTCTCGCTCCCAGTTCAACGAGATTCGACCGTAGCATGTGCTCATTGAGGACGGATGTGATGATTGAACGTGTGACAAAAATAGCCGGGAACCAACGGTTGTTCCCGGCCTTCCCTCCAAAAGGGGGTATTGGAGGAAGCGTCGTGCGCCGCCAACTGGGGTCAGCATTTCACACGTCGCTCGATGCCGATTCTTGTCTCATAGGCACAAGCTCTTCGTATGTGACGAATAAACACGATAACTGTGGAAAATTCAGCGGCGAGAGCCTAAAATAGCCGAATTTTCCCATAAGGGGCTTTATCCAAATAAATTCTGTGCGATGACCTTGCAGACGAGTGGCACTCGGATGAAGACTTTCTTCCGTGACGTTCTTGCCTGCAGTCAGTTTCGTGATTGCCGCGGCAGTACTTCTTCTAGCAGTTCGGCGGCTGTGTGGTTTCCACCGGCGCAAAGCTAACGCGGAAGAGCGAGAGCCTGATTCCGCCGAATCTGGTTTGCAGGGGCGCAATCAACGCAAGAAGGCGTCGCACAGCAATACGGAGAACTGCTTGAGGACCTCGACCGAAGATACCGTGACGAAGCGATTTTAAGACTCCAACAACGATTCGGTGCTGACCGGATCATTAGTAATCCAGCTTCGATTGTCGATGCGCAAATCGCTGGCCCTGAGCTGATGCTGGAGGTTGCCCTGCTCAGCAACGGTTTCTCGGTTGACTCCCTCGTGCTAACAAAGTTTTCGAATGATGGCTGCCTCGGAAAGCCGGAATACGAAATTTCCTGTAGACGCGCCGCAAACCTACGGCCGGGAGCAACCTTCTAACCGGCCCGAACCTTCTAAGAATCCGCCACACTCCGCCTGGCCATTCACATCCAAGGAAGGTCCATATGCTGTCTCGTCTCGGGTTCGTACTCGTAGCGTGTATGCTCGCCTGCACGCTTCCTCTCCCGGCGCAAACCCTCGTCGCTGACATTCCTGTCTCAGGCTACCCCGACGGAGTCGCCGTCAACCCCGGCACCAACCGCATCTACGTCGCTGTCACTCCGCCCAACAACTGCACGCCCGAAGTTAATGTCATCGACGGCGCGAGTAATACCGTCGTTGACACCATTTCAACGCCGAAAGGCGCATGGCTGACTGCCGTCAACATCTCCACCAACCGCGTCTATGCCGCAGGATGCGTCTCCGATATCTGTGCGCTCACCGTCATCGACGGCAACACCGATAAAATCCTGGACGTGCTTCCCATCACCAGCACGCAGGGCATCGGCATTCAAGGCCTCGCAGTCAACTCAGTCACCAACCGCATTTACCTTTCCGACGCAAGCGACGTGAAAGTCGATGTGATCGATGGCAGCACCAACAAAATCGTCGACTCCATCTCCCTCGGTGGCGGCCAGCCCCTCGGCCTTGCCGTCGATATCGCCCTTAATAAAGTCGCCATCGCGCTCGACGGACCTTACCTTTACATCGCATCCGGCGTCACGGACAAAATCATCGGGCGCGCCACCATCGGCGAGTTCGCCGCGAACGTCGCCATTAATCCCTTTACCAGCGAAGCTTACGTCACTAACGAAACCTTTGCGCCTTCCACCATCGCGATCGTCAACATGCGGAATGCCAAGGTCATGGCCAACGTTGCCACCGGGAATAACCCCTTCGGTGTCTGCGTCGACATCTTCACCAACCTGGTCTTCGTCACCAACACGCAGGATTCCACCGTCGCCGAGGTCAACGGCTACACCCAAACCAAAGTTGGCAGCGTCACTGCTGACAGCTTCCAGATCGACTGCAATCCCGCTACCCGCCTGGTTTATGCCGGTGAGGGCAATGGCGAGATCGTACATGTCATCTCGGAATAACCCGTCTGGAAAGAGCAAAAATCAGCCCGGTGACCGGGTCACCGGGCCTTCGTGCGAAACAACGATCATGCAGCTTTTTTCTTTTCACCAAATTTTATTAGGACTTTCGTGGTCGTTCAGACCACGCACGGTGATGCGCTCGCGGTTGCTTTGCAATTTGCCGCGCACGGAGCGGTACTCGCCGCTATCGTGAGTCTCCACGGCGAAACCGCTGTAGGCCCAGAGCTGCCGCTTGGTGCGGAAACGATGCGGTGTCTGCAGCAGCGCCACCAGCAAGGCCGAGCGAATCGGACCGATGGAAGGAATCTGGCGAAGTAACTGCACCGCCGCATGCTTGTGGCTCTCCCGCAGGAGTTCGCATCGGGCTAGCAGGCGCAGTGGCCGCAAACTATCGAGTTGCTGGTACAAACGCTCGGCTCGAATCCGAACTCCGGGTTGCTCGATCTTGGCCAGCCACTCGGCGCGATGACGTGGAGCGTAGACGCTCCTTGGCTCGCAAGAGACGCACACTTCTCGCGCACTGCCGGGACCGCAAAGCAGGGATTCATGAGTTCATTGAAAGGAGGGACGACTGATCGGAGAAACCGCCGCCCATTCCTTTCGGTTCGGGTACGATATCGCTGTAACCGCGAACTCTTCGTGGCAAATAGGGCATCTCCTGCCCTGTTCGACAATTTTCCTGTTCATCGGTTTCCGCATTTCGGCGAGTGAGCGGAGTTCCCCGTATCCTCTGGGGTGATGCGGATCTTCAATTCGCTGAACTCCAAGCCTGATTAGCCTGGGCGTGAGTTCCCGCCCACAGCACGACGTTGATCTGTGAATCGGACAGAATTCGTTCGGGCGCAGTCTCGTGGAGGTTCTTCCGTGGTGCCTGGATTGAATTGCGAAGCGGTTCAGCGCGGTGTAGGACGAAGGGAAGCAGAAAGGATCTAACAGTCCACGTTTTCCACAATTTCGTGCACAGATATTCCGTTTTCACCCTGAGAATTGCGTTGACATCGATGAAGCGACTGTTTAGTTTGGCTGGCGTCGACGGCTGAAAGGATTGGCGAAATAAATCTTGCCACTCCGAAGTAGGCTGAGTGATCTGCTCAGCAGGGCGACCTGACGAGCAACCAGACCCGAAAAAACCGACTGGTTCTGCGAGGAGCAGTTGGGGTTTGGAACTGCGAAAGCAGTGATCGCATCAAGGGCTGCGACGGTGCATGCATCCACGCTGTTGGCTCCCTCGCAGGAGTTGGTGGCTGGAGCGTAACCAATGTCGCAGCCTTTCCTATTTCCGGGATGCAGGTTCGCCGTTCTCCTCGGGTTTGTCAGCCCTCGGTGGAAAGAATCTTCGTGAGCGGATCTGACATCGCTCTCGCACTCTTCGCAGTTTTCAACACGAATTGTGGATAAACTCGCTAGAGATCACCTCGACACCCATTCCCGCAAGGCTTTGACCGGTTTGCACCAACTAATGGGCGAGGAGCTCTTCGGCTAAAATTGCAATGCGATGCCAGTGGCGATTGAGCTGCAGAATCTCGGTGATGCTCAGTTATGCAGAGAAATTGTTGCGAGTATCGAGCACGCACTCCGCGACAAACGCGGAGAGTGGCGTGTGTCGATCGCCGGATCGCGAGCCAGCGAGAATTGGGAGCTGCGAGTTGAAGGGCTCAACGGCTTTGAACGGACGTATACTTTGGCGGGCGTTGCCGGGGAGCATCAACCTGAGGTAATTCGTAGACTGATTCTCCAGTTGGTACCGACCGATTCTTCCTGAGCCGCTGTTCTTGTTTTGCAGCAGCAGACCGAACATGTAATGAGCACCCTTCGACAGGTCCGCCTTCAGTCTCGAGAACCGCAAATGCGCCAGGTTCCAAATGCGAAACACCGTCTCGACGAGCATATCCTGCGAGCCTTAAACAAGATCAAGAAGCCGAGCACGGCTGAAGACATCGCCGAGTTGCTCAATCGCGAGCTCGGCCCGGGAGATCAGCCTTTTCAGGTGAGAGAAGTTGCGACCTGGTTGCGCAACGCCGAGGAAAACGTGCTCTCTTTGTATTGGCTGGGAAATCGCCCGCGAAGGTAACGTTCTTAGCCATTCTCGACGTCCTGGTCCTGACCTCAAGGGGTACGAATCGAGGCGGATGCGACATTTTGCGTATTTCGCTAGAATGTGGTGCTCACGAAAGGAGCATTATGGCAAAGAAAAAAGTTGACCCGCTCAACAAGAAACAGTACGGCGCGGTGTCTGCGATGCTCACGGTCTCCAATATCCCAGCTGCTGTGAGCTTTTACCAAAGGGCGTTTGGTTTTTCTAAACGCACCATCATGAACGGTCCGGATGGAAAACCGATTCATGCTGAACTCACACTGCGCGGCACAACTCTGATGCTTGGGCCCGAGAATGATGCGATGGGAAAGCGGAGCGCCAAGAGCGTAGGCGCTTCTCCGGCCGGCCTCTTCATCTATGTAGAAAACGTGGACAAGGTCATCGACAAAGCGACCAAACTCGGCGCCACCAGCCAAGGTCCGGTGATGGATATGTTTTGGGGTGATCGCTGCGGCACCGTTGTAGACCCGGACGGTTATCCCTGGATGGTTGGCACGCATAAGGCTGAACCTACGGCAAAAGAGATGAAAAAGGGGATGCTAGAGATGATGCGGCAACAGCCGACGGGTACGGCCACTGCTGCCTAATGCATCCTCATTCGAAGAGATCCGGCTGAGCACGACTTCGTTCGGCTCCCCGAAAGTTGCTCAACCGTACGCCCACAAGCCGATAGCGTTGCTGTGGGCCCAAGTCCACTCGTTCTCGCAGCTTCAGCGCGATGTCCGTCAACTCTTCACAGGAGGAGGGAGGAGAGCCGGGCGTATGGCTGCGAGTAAGAATCTTGAACTCGCTCGTCTTCAGTTTGAGGACGATGGTGCGTGCGATCTGTGATTCTTTGCGCGAAGCAGACCAAAGCTTTTCTGCAAGGCGCCGGATCATAGGCTCAGTGTCCGCCAACAGCACGTCGTGTTCGAAAGTATCCTCGACCGATATCGATTGCGTAGGCCGATCCGGAACGACTCTGTTATCGTCGATACCGCGCGCGAGTTCGTGCAGGCGCCGACCGTAGCGGCCAAAGTGGTCTTCGAACACGCGCAAATCGAAGGTTCGCAAATCCCCAACCGTCTTTATTCCAAGTTTCGCCAGCTTCTCTCCTGTCGTGGAGTTTTGACGAGGGACAACCGAAGACTGTGCAGACCATCCTGCGCCACTCACGCATTCAAACGACGCTGGATATCTACACCTAGGGCGACGGCGATGAAACACGGGCGGCGCAAGGCGCATTCCTGAAGGCACTGGGGATGGAATCGGAGATGGTCCAGTGAACTGTGGGTTAAGTTGTGGTTGGCTCGCGGGGCCGATTTCCTCGCAAGCCCAAGAAAACAAATGGTGGGCGCTATAGGATTCGAATCCGTATGACAACGTAGTTTCATACACTTAGCCAGCGGCAGATGGCATCTTACGCGGCTAATTCCGCCTAGTTCGGTGTTAACGGCACGGGAACGGCACGGACCGCCTGTCTCAACAGATGGGCACCGAGTTATCTCTTTTGCAGCACTGTTAGACACTCCCCATCGTTCAGTTCCGATCCCTCCCACCGAGTATGCTGAGAGTCTAGACACAAAACTTGCTGCTGTCAGCGGCCTCTTGTGCGGAAGGAACCTGCGCTTTTGAAAGAGGACGCCACAATGACCATCGATAATATGCTTCACCAGACAATTACGGAGTTCCTTGATACAGTCAGCGCCCCGCTGACCACGGTTGCATGCCCGAATTGCGGATCGGCGGTCGAATACCGCGACTTCACATTTTCCTATGAAGGCAAGTCCTGGCAGATACCGTTTCCGATCTGCCCCGAGTGCAGCCCTATTGCGCGAGTCCCAGTGCATCGCGCCTAGTCGGGAAAGCGGGCTGGTGGTTTGTCACTCCACTCTCGCAAGAACATGCGGCAAATGTGCGCGCCGCAGATAGAACGCCTGAATCGGAATACGGGAACAAAGGAGGCCATAAGTCCCGCCATGACTGGCCAGACCTCCTTTGAGTGGCTTTCCCTCTAGCGAATGTAGCAGTGAAAACAAATAGCGTCGGTGACAAATGAACTTATGTGTTGTTGAAAAGCAGCAAAAAGAAGTCAGAGTGCAATTCCCACAATGGGCTTCTTCCAAATAAATTCTGCGCGAAGCCCTTGCAACCAAGTAGCAATCGGATGAAGATTTTCTTCCGTGACGTTCTTACCCGCAATCAGCTTCATGGTCACCGCTACTGCGCTTCTTCTAGCGGGCCGATGGCTGTTCGGTTTCCACGGGCGCAAGGCTAACGCGGAAGAGCGAGAGCATGATTCCGCCAAATCTGGTATGCCTTTTCCAGAAATACCCTGCACAATTTGCAACAAACCAGTCGATCTAACGGTCGATCTGTTTGCCGACGAACACGGCAAGTCCATACACGAAGACTGCTACGTCAAACACCTTGCATTCCCAAGGCAATCGCCTTCCAACAAGACGGCTGCGTAGACTCGAAGGGATGGGCGAGACCGGCTAGACAGCTAAGTTACGGCTAAGCAGGGCGAGCGCTAGAAGCGAAAACAGCTCATTTGTGCTTATGGGAAGGAAGTACGGATTCCGCACCCATCCTCTGACATGATCTAGGAAATGCTTTCTTCATCATCGAGAGTGCGGAGAATCTCCCCGATGCGAGGATGGATCTGCTCCAGCAAGGGCATCGCTCTTTGCATAGCAGCGTTGCTCCTACCTCTCGCCTCAGCATGATCATCGGCGTTTCGTGTTGTTATTTGCGTCTGGCTCGCTGCTTGCCTAAAGTTAGTGACCGCATCTCTAAGCAGCGGGTCGCGTACTCTCTCTACCAGCAGCATAACGCGCCTGTTTGCAAGATGAACTTGGTCATTTAGCTCTGCGCCAAGTAACTGCCGCTGCCAATGTCCAGTCGCGCGAAATGCCATTTCATCTTGATGATGCCCCTCCTGTTGCGCGGGCTAAATCTTGAACGGCTTCCTGCAAGGCCAGGAGTGTCTCGCGTTGAAAGTTCCTGCGTTGGTCCGAAAGCCGTTCGCGCCTAGCCTCTCTTCTAGCCTCACGCTCTCGATCACTTTCACGGCGATTCTTAATCCAATCGGAAATGAACCCTATGGCAAACCCAAGAATGAGAGTGACTACAGGGAACCAAACCACAGTTGTGTTTGACACGTCAGTGGGATTAGAAGCGCTCATGCGAGCAGTATAAGCCTGCCTCCTCCTGCGACGACGGTGCGCTGTTCCAGGCGAAACTGGCCGGCGCTTATGACTGGATTGCGAAATTCCAGTATGCTTCGCAAAGACGACAAGGGCCTGTTTGCGGGGTTTTCATCGGGGCCTAAATACCGCGTGTCGAAAGACTTTCCCTCAGTTTGTAGGACGCCGGGAACGGCCCGTGTCCTCCTGAGACCTGTTCGCGTTAGCCACGATCAGTTACAGTCTACTTCCGGAAGGCTCTGTGGTCTAACGGATAGGGCACCGAGAGTGCTGCTGGAAACTTTTGCCGGTGGCCAGCCTCACTGCTAGTTCTCGGGGGTGCGGGTTCGATTCCTGTCAGGGCCTCTCCACACACCAAGATTAGATGTTCGGGCGTTGTATTGGCAACGTCACTAGTGGCCGACGTACCAAACTATTTTTTGGTCTGTGGATGCTCGTCCAAAGGGGCATTAGGCGAATCTCAGGCCGTATTCGCCGCGCACGCTCCACATTCAGGGCAGTAGAGCGGCAGTCCCGAACCGCGTGGGGCTATGGGCGCATAGAGGAAGATCGCCGCGCACGCCGAACACTTCAGATTATTCAGGTCCAGCAGCATCGTGCCTTGCGGCACGTCGGCAGTTACGAAACCTGTTTTTGTAATGCCATCCATTCAAGCGATTGCAGCTTTTGCCGATGAGAAGCATAACACGTGATGCCTCTTTCTGTATGGCCTACAGTTGTCGGTGGACGAGGCAAAAGCCAAGACCCCACACTCTGCGTCATGCGCAAACGTTCAACCCGGACCCTGCAAGTCCTGTCGAACCGGATTAAGGAATTGCGTGACGAAAAAAATATAAGCCAAGAGGAGTTGGCTCACCGCTCCGGACTCAGCCGCACAGGGATGGGCCTCCTTGAGACCGGGAAACGCTGGCCGCGCCTCGATACATTGATGAGTGTCGCAGAGGGACTGAATGTCACGGTGGATCAATTGTTGAAGGGCTTACACAAAGGGAAAAAGTAGCTACCTGCCTAAATTCGACTTATATTCGCCTAGTCCACTTAGCGAGTCCAGATAACAAGTCCACTTAAAGCTATCATTCTAAACCATTTATAGGACATTAGTAACCAATTTAGACGTTATCAAAGACATTTGATGCGCGGCGGACCTCCGGCTAGATTGCTCACATGAGCGTAAGAGTCTTTAACAAGGAAACCGGCAAGACCATATACGAGTCGGACCCAGCCAAGCCCTACGAGATTCGACACCCGAAGGGACTATTGCCGGATCACGCGCCCGTTAGGAGATTCCTAAAGCGTAAGCCGCACTATCGCCACTTCCAGGGATTGCTTCGCTAGGAAAAGTCCTTGCCCCATGTGCGCGAGGTCCTAATCCTTGCGGTCCATAACTATAGTTCCGCCTTCACGACAGTTCCAGCCCGTCGTTTTGAGTTCAAAGCTTATGCCTATTCCGCCCAAGATTGAACCAGTCAGCATCCCATCTGGACCAAGACTGATCCTCGCAAAACATGTGCGCTTTCAACTAGGTCGCCGGGACGTATCGGATGCATTTTCGGCCTTAGCAAATCCCGCGAGTTTTTATCAGATCAAAACTTTCTCGCCGACACTCGGACCGGAGCCGGTTGGATCAGTGCCTCTGACGCGCTTCCCGTCCCTGAACTCCCGATCGTCGGCCAACCGGAGGCCATCCAGAAACGGGCTTCCGGGAAGTCAGCGACCCTGATTCCGGGCAGTTTGTCGGCAATTCGGAGAGCACAGGTGACAAGAATGGCCGATGATCCCCATTCTGGCGAAAGCTGGAACGAGTTCCTGTTGCTACTTTTTCCTCGCACTATTCGTTGCACGAGCCTTTGCGACCAGGGCGTCGAATCGCGGATCAGCGTGAAGAGACTGCAATTCAGGATCCGCGGAGAGTTCTCCCGGCGAAATGAGGCCGCTTTCGATGGCACGGTTCAGGTCACCGAAGGCTTCGTCCGGCCGACTTCTGGCAGCCTCAGTGCAGGCAAAGTTGTACCAAGCTTCGGCCACTGTGGCCGGCTGATCGGTTTTCTCCGCGGTCGCAATCACATCGCGAAACAATTTCTCCGAATCCGCATAACGTCCCTCGCGGTTGAGGCCCAACGCTTCCATCTCCATGCTCTGCAATGTAGACGTGTGGGTCGGACCCAGCACGCGGGTCTTGATCTCGATTACTTGACTCTGCAATTTGTCGGCTTCGGAGTAATGGCCTTCCTTCGCCATGGTGAGAGCAAGCATCGTCATTGCCCTGAGAGTTTGGGGATGTTCCGGCCCCAGCACACGGCGCTGAGCGGCAATCACATCGGAATACAGCTTTTCAGCTTCTGGGGAGTTGCCCTCTTCCTCGAGATTCTCAGCCGCGTGTGACATCGAAAGCAGGGTTGCGGGATGGTCCGGCCCTAGAGTTCGCTGCTGCGCTGTGATCAGCTCGCCATAGATCCGATCTGCTTCGGCGTACCGGCCCTGCGGCGTAAGAATCTCCGCCAGTTCGTTCAAAGTGCTCAAGGTTTGAGGATCGTCTGGACCAAGCACTTTGCGCTCTGCGTTCAGTGTTTGGCGGAACAGGCTTTCAGCGTCGGCGTGACGGGCTTCATTGGCATAAACGTAACCGAGGCGATCCATAGACGCCAAAGTATCGGGGTCATTGGGCCCGAGAACTTGGCGCTGGGCTTCGATTGTGTTTTGCAGCAACTTTTCCGCCTCTGGCAAATGCCCTTGGGCGCGGAGGAGTTGGGCCAGATAACTTTCACTTGCGAGTGTTTTCCGGTTTCGCTCTCCGAAGAGTGAGCTTTGAATTGCTCGCGCGTGTTCTACCAATTCTTGCGCGCGGCCATATAAGCCCAGGCCGGCATACGTCTGCGCCATTGTTTCCATCAATTGGGCCTGCAGCTCCGGGTCTTTGCGCAGGCCGGTTTCGATATCTCTCGAGGACTTATCCAGAATCTCGCGCGCCGTGACTGCGTTCCCGCGCGCCTCGCTGGGATTCGATACCTTGAACATGCCGGTCATAAACTTCGTGACACGGTCGGCGCGGTCGCGCTCTCGCGTGATCCTCCGCAATTCGATCGCCTGCATTACTCCAAACGCGATCAGCAAGAGCGCAGCCGCGGCTGCTGCAGCTACTCCAAACTTGTGGCGCTGAATGTATTTCTTTGTGCGATAAACCAGGCTTGCAGGCCGCGCAATGACCGGTTCGTTGCGCAAATAGCGGCCGAGATCGGCCGCCAGTTCCGCAGGCGTGCCATACCTGTGGGCGCGGTCTCGATCGAGAGCTTTCAAGGTGATCCAGTCCAGATCGCCGCGCAGCATGCTCGCCAGTTGTTTTGGATCCGAGCTGCGTTTTTCCGCAATATCCGCAGCGGCGGGGTCATTGCTAAGTCTTGTGCTCGGACTCGTCGGCTCTTCTTCGTGTACCTGGCGCAGAACTTCATAAAAAGGTTTGCTCTCCCACTGCTGCGCATCTAGGGCCAATACTCCGGTAAGGAGTTCGTAAAGCACTACGCCGAGCGAATAGACGTCGCTTCGGGTATCGACATCGGGCCCCATGGGATCCATCTGCTCCGGACTCATGTATCCGGGCGTGCCGACCAATCCTCCGGCACGCGTCACCAGCGTCCCTCGCTGCGGTTGCTCAGAGATCGCTTTAGCCAGTCCGAAGTCGATAATGCGCGGCATCGGCTTGCCATCCACCTCAACTACCAGGATGTTGGTGGGTTTCAGGTCGCGATGGATGATTGCTTTCTGATGCGCGTGCTGCACGCCTTCACATACGTTTGTGAAAAGAAGCAGGCGCTCGCCGGGTGAGAGGCGCTTCTCGTCACAATATTGCGTGATGGGCAGGCCCTGCACATACTCCATGGCGAAATACGGTTGGCCTTGGATCGTGGAACCCGCGTCGAAAACCTTGGCAATGGCAGGATGATCCATCATGGCCAAGGCCTGCCGCTCCAGATCGAAGCGTATCAACGCGGACTTGTCAAAACGGCCAGACTTGATAATCTTCAACGCAATCTGCCGTTTGACGGGAGCAGACTGTTCCGCCAGCCATACCTCTCCCATCCCACCTTCCCCTAATTTCCTGATCAGGCGATAGGGCCCAATCGAACCTAGGTTGCGCGCAGATTCCACGCGAGCAGCGTCTGGGTCAGAAGGGGCCATAGGATCTCTTGCGCCGCCGTCCACGCTGTGCGTGTTAGGGGCCGGGTCGCTCACGGTTCTGTTTCTGAATGAAGATGCAAATCGACGGTAAGTTTAGCACCCTAAGGGAAGGCGGAGACCCACGTGGCATAGCTCGTGCACTCGGCATTTCGACTCGATTCACTGTGCGATCACTTCCGGATGGTCAGCAACTCGAAGACTATCCCGAACGGGCTCCTGAGGAACTAACTGTCATTCTCCTGTTGCTAGGATGGGCAGGAGTTGGAAGCCGAGTCGGGCTGCCTGTTTACGCAGGCGCATTTCGGCTCGCCGCTGTGCCCGTTCATCACAA
>Ga0210394_10001613_pt1 | contig 35003 bp, 25 predicted proteins | sample IncBWC12MmetaG_FD_160121 | JGI IMG/M metagenome (GOLD analysis project Ga0210394, IMG submission 160121) | Forest soil microbial communities from Barre Woods Harvard Forest LTER site, Petersham, Massachusetts, United States - Inc-BW-C-12-M | ecosystem: Environmental > Terrestrial > Soil >... | reverse complement strand
GCGGCAGCCGCCCTTGCGCTTTGCTAGCCCTTCGGTTCCATCAACCTGGGCAAAGGACTTTCACCTCCTAGCTATCGAACATGCTCGGCACACTCTGCTCCCGACGGGCGTCCTCGCCCGTCGGTGGGTCGTGACGAAAGAACGAATCGAACCTGAAAGCGCAGAGCGGAGCGTTGATTCGGGTATCAATCCACGGCGCCGTATCGGCCTCGATTCCCACCGCCGGGCGAGGACGCCCGCCGGAAGCAGACGAGGACGTCTGCGCTACGGGTCGGGTGCTCTGTATCTCACCTCCGACGGGAAAACAGGTGGAGGATCCCTACGATGAGGGCGGCGCCAATGATCGACCAGAGGATCGGAAAGTCGTGCCCGCTGATCCGAATCATGAAGGGCTCCGGCAGCTTCATCTTGCGCGCCACCCACAGCCCGAGCATGGCTCCGATGAAGCCGAGGGCAGTCGAAGCGATGCAGCCGCCCCGAGCCCCGCCGGCGATGGCCTTGCCGACGGCACCGCAGATGGCCGCGATGATGAGGAAGAGGATGAGCCCTGGCAACGTGAAAGACATGGGCAGGTTCCTTTCGAAGAGTTCGCTGGGGTGTTAGCGCCTCGTCAAGGCAACATCGATGCCAGGGAAGTCAGATTCCACCACAGAGACGCAGAGACCACGGAGTCTCTGCGCCCTCTGCGTCTCCGTGGTTCAAAACTGTGGCGTCCGCGGTGGATGGAAGTCAGCGAGATGAATGCTTCCTCACCCGTCAAGGCCTGATGCGACCGTGCGGATGGCTCCGTCACGTTTCCTTCTCGGACCGCCGATCAGCCAAAAGGAGCTTGATGCGCACATCAGGCCTCAGTTTGTCCCACTTACCCGCGTGGTCCTCGAGCACCGCCCTCATGGCGAAAATCCTGTCGTAGAGAGACTCAGCCCACACAGAGGGGTCATGCAGCGAGTCACTCGGCGTGTAGCGTCGTGCCAACCATACCTTCAATTCATCGTATAGCTCTGCCTGATGTTTGAATACATGAACAGCCTGGATGTGAGCGCCGGCGTCGGCAAGTGACATCGCGCAAAGGCGTAGCGCAAGATAATCAACGCCTGTCTTCGCCTGGCTGTAGGCAAGCCGCGAGTCTTTCAGCTTGTCGAACCGGCTACGCGTTTCCGCCAAAATCGCCGGCAGCAGGACGCCCACAAGTGCGACCCCGAATCCGATGATGATTGCTTTTAGCGCGTCGGCGTACAGTTGATAGTAGCTGAGCCGAGTGGCGGTAGATACGTTCGGTTCGTTCCAGAAAACGAACGCGCCAAGTGACAAGGTCAAGACGAGTGCGATGCCAGCGACCGTGAGGAGGGCTCTGCTGAGTGTGCGGGTCATCGATTTTCTCCTTTCCTAGGAGAGCGCTATCCGAATCGTTTCCCTACCCGATACCAGCCAGCAACGCGCCTCATTCCTGCCTCGATAGCCTCGTCAAGCGACGCCTGGTGCCCTTTAGTTTCCCCGACGAGTTCAAGCGCGAATAGGTACCATCTGCCGAAGTCGTGCACTGACTCGATCGTACATCGGGATTGCCACGCCTTCGGCAACCTCAAGGCTGACAGCTAGAACATACGGGACTCGTTCCATGAGCCGGCCTGCATCCGCGTTGCAGTTCACGACAACCCGAAGGTGCTCACCGTCATTCACCACGACCGGATCAGTACCCTGGAAGATCTCGTGCTGAAGCGTTCCGCGGCGCACTGCTTGCCAATCAGCTTCCGAGCGTGCGAGGGCAAATCGTTTGAACTCGGGAACAGCGAACCAGAGTCCCGCGCCCCGATACTTCTGATGGTGAATTCGAATGGGTGAGTTCCACGCGAGAGTGACGGAAAGCTTTCGCCACAGTACCCGACCGGAAAGCTCGGAAGGTATTGGCAGATCATACAGGTGCGCATCACCATCGTTAAGCTCGCCGACCCCAAGAACTGTGACACGCTCATCCGTGCAGGTTGCCGTTTCCGATCCTGAGGTACACCCATAGCCTAGAAGGCGGCGTGCTATTTCCCGCGGGTCGCCCTCCCTGCCATTCGTGGCGTCTTCGATACTCTTTAGTGCTTCTCCCCACGTCGCTCCATGGGCAAGGAGGCACTTGGAGGCAAGGGAGCGAAAGGGGTCTGCGATGAGCAGCTGACCCGCGTTGTCCGTGACACCATCCAGAGTTTCGATGATTTGGATTGCGTCGCGCGTTACGCGAGCGGCGGCATTGCTCGTACCACATATCTGCATTCGTGCCGTTGTATCTCCCTCGCCACCAGGAGCCGCGACGCTAACGCCCAACGGCCGAGGTGACGGAGTAGGATCTAGAATTTCACTAGCGTATTTCGTTCCGAGTCGCGTCCTGAACACCTGCCGTCCGCCGGGAGCTAGTACATCTGGTTTAACGGCCCTTCTGAAACCAAAGCCTAGCGAGCCAACCGGGCTAAAACATTCGCGGCCGAGAATCGGGTTGATAAGGCCACCTGGCAAATTCACGGCACCTGCGCTGTCTCCGTGTGAAGCGCCGACCGTCATGCTATTGATCGACTCTGCCGGCGAAAGAATCCGTCGGTTCCTCGCATCACGAATAACGGATCGAATGGTGAAATTCTGAAGTTCGTGCGCATTTAGTCTCTCGACGGTTCCGCGATCACACTCGAGGACAATCGGATCGCCGTGGTTCCCAGCGCTCACGACGAAAAGAACACCATATTCAAAAGCGAGCCAATCGAGAAGCCGGGCGAGAGGGCTCATGACGGAGAAGAACGGCCGGTCGGCATGGCAAATTGAAAAATTGATCACCCTCACTGTCGGAGCAGACGGAGGTTCGTTTCCATCGCCCGTAAACATGCGTCGCACAGCGCTGTGGAGCAAATCTGTGCTGAGGAGATGGCGGGGGATATGTTCGCCACCCGTGGTCTCCTCCCGCGGAAGCATCACTGGACGGACGTAAAGCGAACTCTCAAGGGGCGGTGCGTCTTCATCGTTTAGATCACCCCGGATGATGATTGAGGCCATGGCTGTACCGTGCACCCGGCGCGCTGCGGTATAGTTATCCGCCCAATCCAGAGGATCGTCAACAACCAAGCGGTCTCGCAAAACGACGTGCTGCGCCAGCGGCATGCCATCGAGGAGCGCTCCGATCGGAGGCGAGTTCGGTTTCTGCGCCGTCCATTCAGGCGTCGTGCCCTCGGGCTCAGGAAGGATGTCAATTGCGATCTGGCCAGTTGCTCGCGCCTGCATTACTTGCTCAAAGTAAAGCCAATCAGTCGATGCATCTGCCGACCGGAAAGGAATGACGTCTGGGTCGCCCACAAACACTGTTACCGCCTGGACTGGCATTGCAGCTAAGACGGCGTGATATCCGATGTCAGGAATTGCACTGCGAGCAATTATCTGACCGTTTGCGGCCGCCACAACGTCTGCAAAATCGTCCTCAATCCGAGTGCGTGCCTCCGCGTCACGTCGGAACCAGAATTCGATTTCGACATGCACGATGCCACTACCGTTTGCGATCTGATACTGCCAATCCTCCAACACTCCGGTTTCAAGTAAGCGGTCTCGAATGCCCCATCTGCGTATCGATCTAAGCCTTCGAAACACATCTTTCCATTTGCCAAAGCCGTGCGGAAATTTAGCCGCGGGATCGCCGAGCCATGATTTCCACAGCCTTAGAAGCTGATCCATTGCTCGCTGGTTCGCGGTGACAAAGAATAACCGCCGGGGAAGGGCCTTGCCAGCATCCTTCTTGTCGAAAAAGAACTCGTCCGGCAATGCGTCTTCCGCCGCCCATTCTGACATCCACTCCATGCCTTCAATCCGGCGGACAGCCGCGACGAACTCTTCAACCGTCCCAACAATCTCGAAGACTAGCACTTGTTCTGGCGCAAGACCCAAGGGAGAGCTGCGCAAGTCGCCAGCGCGATCGGTAGTGATTTTCGAAAGCGCCGTTAGCTGAGGTTCAAGGCGGACACGCTGGCTATCGGCTGGGGGCGTATGTATGTTCGGCGCGCCGCCGCCCTTGCTCATGCGCGGTGCTTTCCCTCTCGTAGGGAACACTAAAATCGGATGATGACCCATTTAGGAGTTATGACCTCCCGCATGAGTTGCTTTCCACCGGGCTAATTCCTTGCGGACGATGTCCTTCATGCTGGCTCCGGGTTGCTGAAGGACATAACGACGATGAATGGCAAGGGCAAATTCCTCTAGTGCAGCAAAGCTGATGTCGCCGAGTTTCGTGGCGATGTGACGGTGGCTGTAACCAAGAGAAGTCTGGAGTAGCGCTTCCCAGTTGGCCAGCCATCGCTCTCTGTCGCCGAGCGAAGGCTTCGGGAGCAAAAGCCGCAGTTGGAAGCGGCGCCATGCAGCACGATCTAATAACTCTGCATGATTAGTGGCGGCCACAGTTAGCACGTGCGAGGGCAGGCGATCGATCTGCAGCAGTAGAGAACTGACGACGCGCTTGATTTCGCCCGTGTCATGGATGTCGCCCCGCTCTTTTCCCACGGTATCGAATTCGTCGAAGAAGAGAACGCAGTGACGCTGCCTCACGTATTCGAACACTTTCTCAAGCCGGGCAGCTGTTTCTCCAAGATAGCTTCCGATCACCCCTTCGTAGCGGACGACCAGAAACGAAACATTAAGCTCATACGCGAGCGCTTCAGCGAGCGAGGTTTTGCCGTTGCCGGGAGGTCCCATTAGCAAAACGGTGTGACGTGGTTCAAGGCCGTGAACGCGAAGCAATCCGGCGCGCTGTTGCTCCTCCACCAGCTCAACCATTGCTTGACGCACAGCTGTGGGCAGAACGAGATTTTTCATCTGGCGCGAGGGCGTCAGTTCGATAACGGGCGGGCGTTCAGCGGCTGGGTTTAGGGCGAGCAACGTGCGCTGTTGGCCATTGCCATTCGAGGTGGTGAGCTGGTTCGCAAGTCGGTCGGCGAGTACGTTGTGCTGCTTTGCGCGCTCCTCAGCGATGACGGCCTCGACCGCGCGCCGAAACACGGTGCTATCACCGCGCAACCCGGCGTCAACGAGGGTTAGGAGAAGGTCGGATCTTGGCACGAGTGACTCCCAAGCATCTTACCGTGCTGGCGTTGCAAACGGGGGGCGAGTTGAGGCTTACGAATGACGTGGACAAACTCGGCGGGTGACCGGGCCAGTCATGGAGGTCCGATGCCTTCTCATCCATGGAGAACGCGGATGGATAGGCATCGAGCCGGATGAAGCCGCCCGTGCAGCGTCACGGGCGAATCCATCGCGTTACCTCAACAATCCGGCAGCTTTGGGGTCCCCAACCCTCCCCTGTCACCACATCCAGCGTAACCAGCGGCAGGCCGATCGCCTGCCAAGTCTCCGGGAGCATCGGGTTGTTGGTCATGGCTACCAGCATCGGCGGGTCAGGCCGAAGATGGCGATGAGGAAGGGGAGGCGGTCGGCCGGGTTGTCGACGAGGTTCAGGGCGAGAACGTCCGGCCAGCGGAACCTGTAGAGGCGGGCGTCGATGCTTTCGACCTTGGGGGTGGGCTCGTCGTTCGTTTTGATGACGGTTCCTTTCGTTCGGGAAATGCCGGGGACCGCGAGGCGCGGACGCCGGCTGCTGCTTTGGGGGTACCTCCGGAAACGGCGGCGCTTGCGCGGGGGGGGGGCGGATGGTAGATCAGTTCCCGGTACGCGGTCCTGCGTGCAACGAAGGGCCTTGTCCCGCGTTGCCCAGCTGCTGCGGATGGATAGGAGCACGACGATTTCGGTGTTTTTCATCGGTTCTCTCTTCTCAGCCCAACGGGGAGCTTCGGTTCCATCTCGGCGTTCGTTCCGACAGGCGACCCTACATCCGATCCGGCAGGCGACCCGCTAGCGGACCCGCCGTCGGTGGTGGCAAGATCCTTCTGCCTTGAAGGCCGCGCTCAACCTCGTCGAGCGTGGCTGATGATCCCGTCCAACTGGCGCACCGCGCTGCGCGTCTTCACCTCCGACACCGCGCCCCACCAGGATCGGGTGGATCGTGTTCAGCGACAATTAGACCTGCTTGCCCCGCAGTTCTAGTTGACGCCGGACGAACAACTGCCTCTGAGAGGAAAACAACTGCCTCTGGAAGGCAAACAACTGCCTCTGGGAGGCAAACAACTGCCTCTGAAAGGCAAACAACTGCCTCTGGGAGGCAGTTAACTGCCTCTGGAAGGCAAACAACTGCCTCTGAAAGGCAGTTAACTGCCTCTGGAAGGCAAACAACTGCCTCTGGAAGGCAGTTAACTGCCTCTGGAAGGCAAACAACTGCCTCTGAAAGGCAAACAACTGCCTCTGAAAGGCAGTTAACTGCCTCTGGAAGGCAAACAACTGCCTCTGGAAGGCAGTTAACTGCCTCTGGAAGGCAAACAACTGCCTCTGAGAGGCAAACAACTGCCTCCGAACCGCAGGCAACCCACCGAAAATGGCAAATCGGCGACTCCCGCGGCCCCTTGCTCGTCCCTGCCGTCCCATCCCGGCCACGACAGAGCCTCAGGCTGACGGCAGTGCCGTCTCTCTTTTCCGTTTGTCTTGCCGCGTCGGGCCGGTGAGGATCGGCTGGCGAGGATGTGGTTTGGGGGGGATCATGAGACGGTACGCGCCTACTGTGCCCCCACCCTCACCACGACGAACGTGATGTCGTCGTCCTGCGGATGGGCGGCGCGGAAGTGGGTCACTTCGACGAAGAGACGCTCGATGACCTCGTTCGCGGTTGGCGCCTGCGCGCAGCGGCGGAAGGCGGCGGTGGCGCCGTCGTAGCCGAGCTGGCGGCCGGCGGGGTTGCGCAGCTCGGCCAATCCGTCGCTGGCGAAGAGCACCGTATCTCCGGCCGCGAGCGTGGTTGAACGTTCCTCCGCCAGCGACGGCGTCCGGCCTCCCAGCGGCAGGCCTCCGGCGCCGACCTCTTCGATCTCGCCGGTCGCGGCGCGGAAGACGAGCAGCGGCGGCATCGCCGCCGAGGCGATGGTGATGGAACGCGGGGACACGACGGCGAGGGAAAGGCACATACGAAGGGTGCCGAGCTGCATCGCCGCCATGGCCCGGTCGCACTGCGCGAGCAGGTTCCCCGGCGATGCGGAGGGCGTCAGTGAGGTGAAGAGCGCCTTGGCGGCGGTGACGACGATTCCGGCCGACAATCCGTGTCCGGTGGCGTCGCCGAACGCGAAAAGGAGCGAGTCCTCTCCCACCGGCCGGACGTCGTAATAATCGCCGCCGACCTCGGCGGCCGGTTGCGTCGCGGCGGCGATATCGAGGCCGGCCAGGTTGGGCATCTCGCGGGGAAGCATCGAGAGCTGCAGCTCGCGCGCTTGCGTGAGCTCCTCGGATTTCCTCTTGTTCTCGGCTTCATGGATGCGCGACTGGCCGAGCGTGCGCGCCAGAAAGAGCGACATCCCGATGGCCGAGGACAGGATCCCGAAGACGTAGACCTCGTGTACGCCGGCCACCGATTCGAGCAGGCCGAAGTTGATGAGGATCTGCAGCAGGATGGTGACGACGAAGATGGCGAAGCTGATGAGGTAGAAGCGCGCTCCCTCACGTTTCACGAGCGTCCTGCCGTGCTCGATGCGAGCGATCTCCACGATCAGCGCGAGGAAGTAGACCATCCAGCCGTAATCAGAGAGCGTGCTGTCGAAATACGAGGCGCCGTACAAGAGGACCCCGGCGGCAACGAAGGCGCGCCACCATTTCGGCCAGGGACGCGTGCGCAACGCGTAGTACGTCAACGCGCCGAAGAGGATGGCGATGCTGGGCAAACCGTGCCCTACTCCGTTAGCGATGGCGCGCTGGGCCTCGGTGGCCAGCAGAACGTCGCGATATTCGCGCAGCACGATGCCGGCGAAGGTGAGCATCTCCAGCGCGTAGAAGAGGTTTTCCCGCGCTCTGGGGTTGAACCCGAACAAGACCAGATGGAACAGGGCCAGAAAGATCGGCAGGGCGATCACGGCGCCGCGCACTGCCACCGTCCACTCGCGGCGATCGTCCTCCGTCGTATCGGTCCGGTTCGACAGCGAGACCGCAAACCCGATCCCCTCGGGCGGGCGCGGAGCCTCCGGAGGATAGACGTAGCGCACGGCGATCAGATGAGACGGTCCGTCGAGGCGGATCAGCGCCGCCTCCCTGCGCACGCCCGGGATCTCCGGCGTGGCGTTCTCCGGCTGGCCGACGGTCAGCACGGGCCGTCCGTCGACGTAGAGGCGCGCGGAACCGGGCGCCGCAAATCGCAGCGCCAGCGTCTTCGATTGCAGATCGGGACTGACGAGCACGTGCCTGCGAAACCAGCCGGCGCCGCTCCAGTTCCCCGACGCGAGGTCGCCGGAAGCGAGTGCGGGCTTGACCGTCATCCATCGCGAGTCGTCATACGCCGGCGATTCGAGTCCCAGGCCGTCCCCCGGCGCGTACCGCCAGGCATAGCCGAGGTCGACCTGGCCGGAGATGTCGAAGGTCGACGCGGACAAGCGCACGGGCAGCGGTTCCTGCGCAATAACCGGCAAAGCAAACGCGCACGCCAGCAGGCCGGCGGCTAGGAATCGGAAGCGCACGAGGCAATGGTAGTGCGGGGCGGGAGGGAACGAGTGATCCGCAGATGACGCAGATGGTGCGCAGATTCTCTATCTGAGTCCATCTGCGCCATCTGCGGATCAGTGTTTTCCCGGCGGCGATGAACGAATCGTCAGGCGACGGCTCACGCCGAGGGCTGCCGCGTTAGCGGCAACAAGATGGTAGCCAGGGGTGCGAGCGTTTTTTGCGAGCACCCCTGGTAAAGAGACGTCGTGGTTAGTGCCGCGTCAGCGGCACTGGAGTAACCGGCGCCTCTTTCCAGTGCCGCTGACGCGGCACGCTTTCGAGAGACCACGCGGACCAGGGGTTGCTCGCAAAAAGCGCTCGCACCCCTGGCTACCTTCTGGAGCCGCTATCGCGGCGTCGTAACGTCTAAACTCCATGAGCCGCCTTTCTGCGGCTTCGCAGAAGGAAAGCAGGCGTCCTCGCCCAGCGGTGAAACCGAGGTCGATACGGCGTCGTTGATCGATACCCCGAATCAGCGATTCGCGTTTTCACGTTCGATTCGTTCGTTCGTCACGACCCACCGCCGGGCGAGGACGCCCGGCGGGAGCAGGCGGGGACGCCTGCTCTCCTCGGGCTATCGGTTGAACTGCGTCGTCACGTAGTCGTAGAACGCCTGCTGACCGGTCGGCGAGAAATTCAACACCACTTGCACCGCACGCCCGCCCGGGGACTGCTTGATGCAGCCCTGTTTGTTGTTGAGCGTCGTGTCGATGACGAGGTTCATCGTCGTCGGGGTCGCGAAGAAGCCCTGGTTGGCGAGCCAGCAGGTGGTGACGACGTCCCACATGTCATAGAACGTCTCGTAGCTCACCAGCATGTAACTCTCGAACGCCAGCTCGGAGTAGCGCGAGCCCTTCCGGGCCTGCACGGCTAGCGTCTCCATGAAGCTGGTGGAGATCGTGGCCTGATTGGTCATGTCCAGCGGAAACTGAATGATCGGGCAGGTCGTGTTCTTGAAGACCCAGTCCACCGAGGTCGCATCCCAGAAGGCATTCCACTCCGCGCAGGCGTTCCATGGCGGCGTGGGCACCGTCGTCGGATCGAGATTGCCGGGAACGTTGATCGCGCCGCCCATCCAGATGATCTGCTCGATCTTCGAGGCCAGTTTCGGGGACTGCTGGAGCAGATTCATGATCGGCGTGAAGGGACAGGTGACGAGCAGCGTCACCGGTCCTTTGGCCTTTTCCATCAGCGACCGCAACAGCGTGTCGCCGTCCGGGAACGGCGGCCACTTCGGATTCGGCGGAAAGTTCTTGAGGCAGGTGATGGCCGATTCCCGGACGCAGTCGCTGCGGTACGACCACGGGAATGGATTCCAGCCGCGCGCGCTGCTGAGCCCGATCGGAATGTCGGTGCGGCCGATATAGCTCATGACCTGCCAGTCGGTCTGCATGGCCGCGGAGTCGATACAGTCGGCGTTGACGATCACCACGCCGAGGAGATCGATGCCGGGCATGGTGGTGAGAAGAACCTGCGACATGTATTCGTCGATCGCGGCGTCGTGAACGAGGATGACGTCCATGAAATGCTCCTCTCGTTTGGGGGTGGATCGGCATCCTAACATAGTAGGATGGCGCGATATCCCGACATCTCGCGATAACTCCACTTCGTCACGAAAGGAAGACGCATGACCACCACGCGCGCGATCCTCTTCTACGTCAACGGAAACCGTTTCGAGATCGCCGATCCCGACCCGACGACGCTCCTCATCGACTGGCTGCGCGGTGACGCCATCGGGCTCACCGGCACGAAGCTCTCCTGCGGTGAGGGCGGCTGCGGAGCCTGCACGGTGATGCTCTCGCGTTGGGAGCCGAAGGAGCGCCGCGTCGTGGAGACGGCCATCAACTCCTGTCTTCGCCCGCTCTGCTCGCTCGACGGCGCCATGATCACCACCACCGAGGGAATCGGCAGCACGCGCGAGAGACTCGACCCGGTGCAATACCGGATCGCCGCGAACAACGGATCGCAGTGCGGCTACTGCACGCCCGGGTTCGTGATGAACATGTTCACGTTCCTGCGCAACAACCCAAAGCCCACGCAGCAGGAGATCGAGGACCTCTTCGACGGCCACATCTGCCGCTGCACCGGCTACCGCCCGATCCTGGAGGGGATGAAGGGCTTCGCCGCCGACTTCAGGAAGCACAACACCTACGCGACGAACCACCGCTGCTTCGCCGACGTGCCCATCGAGCAGCATCTGCCCGGGCCGCGTCCATCGCTGGAGTTCCCGCGCGATCTGATCGAGCACGCCGGCAGGATGGCGACGCTGGAGTGCGCAGGCCGCGGCTACCGCTGGTTCCGGCCGGCAACACTCGAAGAGGCCCAGCACATCAAGGCCTCGCACGGCGGCAACTCGCGCAACGTGAAGCTGGTGGTCGGCAATACGTCGATCGGCATCTACAAGGCCGACGTGGACGACCCGCACGTCCTCATCGACATCCACGCCATCCCGGACCTCCTCGGTTTCCGCGAGTCGAACAGCGGGCTGGAGGTGGGCGCGGCGGAGCCGCTGCAGAACGTGATCGATGAGCTGCAACGCGTCATCGCCACCAAGCCGAAGGAGAAGACCCGCGGCTTCGCGGCCTTCCGCCGGCATCTGCTCGACGTCGCGAACCTGCAGGTACGCAACATCGGCTCGATCGGCGGCAACGTGATGATGACGCGCGCGCAGGCGGAGACGGACTCGCCCTTCCCCTCCGACGTCTACCTGGTGCTGGAGACCCTCGGCGCGTCGATCACCATCGCCTCGCGTGACTATGAGGGCGGCAGCAGGACCTTCGCGATGGCCGAGCTGCCCGCGGTGTCGGCGCTGCCCGCGGACGCGATGGCGCGGTCGTTCCACATTCCCTATTCGCAGGTAGGGGACGAGATCGAGACGTTCAAGGTCGCCTATCGCGATCAGAACGCGCACGCCATCGTGAATGCCGGCTTCCTCGTTCGCCTGGACAGAAAGGGGATCGTGCAGAACGCGACGATCGTCTACGGCGGACTGGCGGCGATGCCGTCACGAATGCCGAAAACCGAGGCAGTCATCACCGGCGCCAGATGGGACGACGCCACGCTGCAGGAGGCGCTCCGCGTGCTCGCCGGCGAAGTCGCGCAGACGATCGGCCCCATGCCGGGGGCGAACTTCCTCCCCGAGGGCTACCGCGAGTCGCTGACCGAGACGCTGCTCTACAAATTCTTCCTTCGCGTGGCCGACGAACGCTTCCCGAAGGAAGTGCAGCCGGCGAACCGCTCCGGCGGCGAGATCTATGTGCGGCCGCTCTCCGGCGGCACGCAGACAGTGAGCGTCTATCACCAGGAGAAGCCGGTCGGTGAGCCGATCCTCAAGACCACCGCGTTCGTGCAGGCCGCCGGCGAGCAGAAGTACACACAGGACATTCCGCTGCCGCCGCACGGCTACGACTCCGCGTTTGTGATCAGCGAGATCGCCAGCGGCACGTTTTTGTATAAGGGGAAAGAAGGCGCGAAGGCCGCGCTGCTGGCGGCGCAATCGAAGTACGAGGGCGTGATCGCCTACATCACGGCCGAGGACGTCCCGAACAAGAAGAACCCTTACCTCGGGTTGGGCGGAGACGACCTGGTCTTCGCCCTCAATCAGCAGATCATCTGCTGGGGCCAGCCCATCGGCCTGGTTGTGGCGAAGGACCGCTGGACCGCCCAACGCGCCGCCTACTACATCCAGACGGCGATGATCGACTTCCAGCCGGCCAAGCCGGTGCTGACGATCGACGAGGCCGTGGCCCGCAAGGACTTCTTCACGGACCAGCAGTTCAACCAGCACATCCCGTTCATCACCCGCCAGGGGAGCGACGAGAAGTGGCTGAAGGATCCTGCCAAACCGATGAAGGGATGCGAGGTCATCGAAGGAGAGATGGGGAACGAGGCGCAGGAGCATTTCTACATGGAGACCCAGGGGGCGCTGGCGCTTCCCGACGCGCAGGGAACGATGACGCTCTACGCGGGAACGCAGCAGGGATCGTCGGTGCAGGCCTCGGTCGCGCAGCTCCTGGAGATCGACAACAGCGCCGTGACGGTCTTCCAGCGTCCGCTCGGCGGCGGATTCGGGGGCAAGCAGACGCGCCCCCTGGTCATCAATCCGGCGCCGGCGATCGCGGCGTGGATCCTCAATCGCCCGGTGCGGTTGCTTCTCGACCGCAACACGGACATGGACGTGACCGGCAAGCGCCATCCGTACCAGGGCCACTTCCACGCCACCTTCACGAAGAAGGGAGAGATCCGGGGCTACAAGGTCCGGCTCTTCTCGAACGGCGGATCGACGTATGACCTCAGCTTCCCGGTGATGGATCTCTCGCAGCAACACTCCGACGGCGCGTACTTCGTACCGACGTGGCACAGCCGCGGCGACGTGACGCGGACGAACAATGCCAGCAACACGGCCTTCCGGAGTTTCGGCGTGGTACAGGCCACACTGATCTGCGAGGAGGCCATCGAGAAGATCGCCCACGCGTGCGGCATGCGCGCCGAGGATGTGCGCTGGGCGAACATGTACAAGGACGGATCGAAGCGTTCGTACCAGTTGACGCCGTACGCGCAGAAGCTCGATCAGTGCAATATCCGCGACCTCTGGAAGCGGTTAATGAAGTCGTCCGACTTCAACAAGCGCCGCGACGCCGTCGACAAGTTCAACGCGAAGAATCGCTGGCGCAAGCGCGGCCTGACGATGATCCCGCTCAAGTACGGCGTCGGCTATCAACCGCGCCTGCTCGATCAGGGCGTGGCCTACGTGGCGGCGTACGCGGTGGACGGTAGCGTGATGCTGCAGCACGGCGGCGCGGAGTCCGGACAGGGGATCGACACGAAGATGAAGCAGATGGCCGCCGAGACCCTGGGCATCGACATGAAGATCATCCGCGTGGCACAGACGTCGACCGACACGATGCCGAATGCCACGCCGACCGCCGCGTCCTCAGGGTCGGATCTGTTCGGCGGCGCCGTGCGGAATGCATGTCGCGAGCTGCGCGCGCGCCTGGAGAGGTACTGCAAGGAAAACAAGGTCAAGGACTGGAAGAAGAACTGGAAGAAGCTCTGGCCGTCGATCATCAGCGGTGCGTACGATGCCCGCGTGAATTTGGCGGTCGAGGCGTTCTATCGGACGCCGCTGATCGGCGATGTGGAGGGGAGGAATCAGTACGGACGGGCCTTCCTCTATTTCGTCTACGCCGCCGCGGCGAGCGAGGTGGAGATCGACGTGCTGACGGGCGAGACGACGGTCCTGCGCTCGGACATCCTCATCGACGTCGGCCACAGTCTCAATCCCTGCCTGGACGTGGGACAGGTGGAGGGCGGGTTCGTGCAGGGTCTCGGCCTGATGACGACGGAGCAGATGATGTACGAGCCCGACGGCCGCCTCTATTCGAACGGCACGTGGGAGTACAAGCCGCCCTGTTCGAAGTCGATCCCGGTGGACCTGCGCGTGACGATCGACAAGGGAGGCGATCCGAATCAGACGAATTCGGCGGTGATGTCCTCCCGCGGCATCGGCGAGCCACCTCTCGTGCTGTCAACGTCGGTTTTCTTCGCGATCAAGCAAGCCATCATGTCCGCCCGCCGCGATCAAGGCGACGATACATGGTTCACGATGCCCGCCCCGGCGACGGTGGGGCGGGTGCAGAGTCACTGCAGGGTGAGGCGGGGGGCGATGCATTTGTGAGGTGGGTTAGCGCTCGAGCTCATCGCGCTTCATTTCGCGCAGCCTCCCGGTAAGTCTCCCACCATGTCGAACGTCACAGGGCGATTGAGGGGACGTTGAGCTTTCCCATTGGTTGCGGGGCGGGATTTGAGGAGTCGGCTCGTTTGGTGTTCTACAATCCTTGGAGTGCCTTGAAAGGCGGAACGGCCGGGGTCATCGCCAAAAGCATGCCGGCCCTCGTCGGTGCCAAGGTGAAGGCCTTTGTGACGTAGGGAGCGGAGTCATGACCACGATTTCTATCGAAGAGGCTCAGGCGAAGCTGCCGGATCTGATCCACCGCCTCCACTCGGGTGACGAGGTCGTTATCACTGAGAACGATCAGCCGGTCGCTCGGCTTGTCCACACAGCAGCCGAGACGCTGCTGAAGCCTCGCCAACCGGGAATCCTACGGGGATCAGTGGTGTATATGGCCCCGGACTTCGACGCGCCGCTGGAGGATTTCAGGGAGTACATGGAATGAGAGTACTGGTCGATACCCACGCGGTGATCTGGTGGGTCGATCAGGACAGTCTCCTGAGTAACGCATCTCACTCCGCGATTGCCGACCCGGCCAACGAGCTTCTCGTCAGTGCCGCGACGGTGTGGGAAATCGCGATCAAGCTGGGCATGGCAAAGCTCTCGCTGTCGATGCCGTACCGGCAGTGGATGAACCAGGCGCTTACCGGCCTGCAAGCGTCGCTCCTTCCCATCACGGTGGAGTTCGCGGAGAGGCAGGCGGAACTTCCGCGCCACCACCGAGACCCGTTCGACCGGCTTCTTATCGCGCAGGCGCTCGTCGAAGATGTACCCGTGGTTAGTGCCGACGCCACCTTCGAGCAATACGGAGTCACCCGCATCTGGTAACGGATGACCTCGTTTGATCCGCCGGAGTCATCGAACCGTGGGATGACCGAGCAGGAGATCGATCGAGCTCATCGCGCTTCATTTCGGGCAGCCTCCCGGTAAATCTCCCACCTATCGGCCGGAGTCAGGATTCCGCAAAACGGGTCGTTCTGCCGCAGCCGTCTTCCCTCCTCGGAATCATCGAGCAGAATGCTCCGGATCTCCGGCCAGGAGCGCTGGAGAATGGCCATCCATTCGTTCGCCGGGACATTCCCCAGCCCGACCCAGCGCGCACAAACCTCCCGCGCATGCTCTAGTCCTTCGCGGGCAGGATCGCGGTCGATCTTCGCGACGATGCGGCAAGCCATGGTCAGACTGCGGCGGTCGATGCCGTCATGCGTCTTCACGGCGGCGATTCTACAGGGATGCCATCTCCACCGATGGCCGAGAGCTCGTTCCGCCCCGACCTCAGCGATCGACCGGGAAGATCATGCTTCACTGCCTCTCAATCCACTTTCGTGGCGATCCATAGAAGCACCTCCCATGCCCTTAGCAGCGCAATCAAAAGAAGAGTCAGCAGCGAGACCGCAAAGAGCGCGGGAGCAGCCGCGATTCCGAACAGGTAGAAGGCCCCTGTGGTAAGGAACGATACGTACACCGCGGCTGGCAGGATCACTCCGAGGACCCAGTCTGATGTTTCGATATCGGGCGATTCCACGGAAGCCGTCTTGGTCAGGCGGTACGTGGTCGCCAGTTGCAGAAGCCGCCAGGCAGTCGTCAGCGCGATGGTGGCGCCGAGAGTCCTCGGGCCTGCGATCGGGATCAGGGCGACTGCGCAGAGGACGAACGCCTGGATGAAGTGGTAGCAGATCGGCGAAAAAAATGCGTCGACGTACGGGAGTTTCTCCTGCGTGATCAGGCGGGACCCGAACGTGACAGCGATGAACATGAGACCGGTCAGTCCGGCGGCGGCTGATCCGCAAAGGTAGTAGAACTCAGTCCAGTTGGACACCTGGCAACGATATCCCGGGAACGGCCCTCCCGCGTGCAGTTTGCACGGTTTACCGCGGCCTGGGTCCAGGAGGTGGCGTTCGCCTGCCGCTTTCGTTCACGCTAGTAATCCGTCGCCGGATTGAAGACTTTCGTGGCAAAGGTCGCCGGCACGGCCGGCGGATGGATCTGCGGATTCGAGCGTCCTGCCAGGCTCGGATCGAAAGGTTGTTCTCGACGTCCACCAGGCCCGTATCGTCATCCAGATAAACCCCATTGCCACCATATCCGTCGGAACCCCGTCGGGCCGGTCATGTAGACGATCCGGTTCGCGGAATCGACGCAACTGATCCGAAGCTTCGACGTGCTGAACTGTTCGAAGTCCAGAACCTCGATATCGCCCGAGAGCGCGGGATTCCCGGCCGGCTGGCCGCATGGGTTCCCTGCGGCGGGAGCCAGATTCTTCCACGTGCTCGAGATCGGATCGGTCGCGTCATACTGAAACCGATCGAAGCATTCCCAGCCGCTGCCGCCGACGTAGACCGCACAATTCGCATCGGGCGCCGCAGCCGGCGGCGGCGGGGCATTGGGTCCTGTCAAAAAGACGGTGTTCGCAATGCGGTAGAACGCGCCGAGAAGGCCCCCGAACCGCGGCCGGAGCCGCCTCACGCCGTTGTAAAAGAGATTCTCGAACGCTGCCGTCTGCGGGGGAAGCGTTGCCTTCCACAGGTTGCCGCCGGCGTTCGTCCAACTCGTGACACGCAGGCCCCCGCTCAAGACCGGTGCTTCTCCGGGATAGTTCTCATAGATCGTCGTAGATTGCGCCGTTCCCGAATCCCCCGACGCGAGCTCGAAGGTGGCCCGGAGCGCATAGCCGCCGCCTCGAACCATCACGATGACCGGGCCTGTTCTCGCCGGCTCGGAGGCCCGCAACGAGGCCACGGCTCTCCGGGCGCGGTCGAGTGACTGGAACGGTCCGTCCGTCTTTCCCGAATTCGGAGCCGCGAGGGTTCCGCTATAACTGTCGCTTCCGTTCGTCGCGACAAAGAAGTCCGCGAAGGGCGGCGGCGTGATAGCCCGCCGCCTCACGTTCGTAGCCGAAGCGCCAACGGGACGGACGGATAAGCTGCCTCCCGTCAGGACCATCATCGTGATCGTGACAATCGAGGGCAGCATCATGGAACAGACGATTTCGAGGGGGGGACGCTTACGTTCTGACGAACTTTTCCCTGACTTCCGGGAACCAGAATTATAGCAGGCCCGACCTTGACCCCTGTCACTTGCATCAACGACCGTCAACTCAAGGTCCAACCCTTGGTTTCCCCTAACCTCCCTCGCATGCTCGAGCCCTTCGCGGGCAGGATCGCCGTCGATACAGCGGCACGCGCTCGACTACTGCGTCTTCCCGCACTTGTCACACGGTGCGACTGATAACGGCTTCGGCTGTGCCTTTGGCGCCGCCTTGGCCCCGCTCATCGGCGCGGTGGATGCGGCGCTCTTCGGGCTGTCGCTGAGCGAGATGACGCGCGCAAACGCCTTCACCGTTCCGTCCGGCTTTTCCTGCGGCCATACCGCGACGTAGTTGAGCGTTTTCAGCGCCTTGTCGTAGTAGAACGCCCCCTTCATGTAGTCGCCGAAGCCGTAGGGATCGATAGTCTTCGTCTGGAAGCCTGCGCTGTCGAGAGGTCCTTCGCTTCGGTCGGGAAAGCGCCTGTTCCGGCGAACATCACATAACGCGCCACTAACGTGACTGGATCGGTGCCGGGGGTCGCAGGCTTCGACGTCGTCTCAAGCCAATACAACATGCTGGCGGGATTCCCGAGCGGCCGGTCATCGGTGATGAACATCGGCAGGATGACCGACCCATCGGCGGCCTTGGCGCGAATGACTTTCAGTACGAAGATGATCGGCGTCGGATCCTCTTTGAGCGGAACGAGAGCCAGCACGACGACGGCCACTTGCCGCGAGATTGAAATACCGTTCACTGTCACTATCTCGACGGAAGGGTAGACCGCCAGGACGGTCGACGGACCGACGGCGGCGATGGGTGTGGGCGCGACAAAGGGGGGCCCGACTCCGGTATCGGTTCCCTGCAGCGCAGCGAGCGGATGACCCGGGTCCGTCACATCGAAGCCACTGGCTGAGGCAGGCGCGATGCTATTGCCGTGATCATCGGAAAAGTAGAGGGTCGTTCCCTGCAGGATGAAGAGACGCCCGCTGGAGGTGGCGGTCACGGAGGCCATGCCGCCGCCAAGGCGAATCCCGGAGTCCTGCCAGACCGCGCCCGAGTCGTTCGACACGAAGATCTGCCGCGAGTCGTCGTCCGACCGCTGGCATCGGACGGAGAGGACCAGCCGCTGCTTCGTCGGATCCGTCTTGTCCACGCCCCACGGATCGGCGTAGAGCTCCGGCCGATCAAACCCCACAACCCACGGCACGCCCTGCGCGCAGTAGCTGCGTTGAACCTTTCCATTGGCATCGAGTGCGCCGACCAGTGCCGCGTCCAGCTTGTTCACGGTCGTAGACCACTTGTCGTCCTGCGCCGAATAGCGCCAGAGCAGCTCCGCGGGACGGATGCCGCCGCGTTCAACCGGATATCCCACTCCCCCGGGTGCATTGCCGTCCGCCGTCGGCCACTTGTTCCACCACTCGGAGGATTTGAACTGCTCGTCGAACGTGTTCGAGTAACCGTTCCACGACAGGAGCATGTCGCCGTTGGCGAGCTGGATGGTCTGCTGATCGTTGGACCAATACCCGCCGATGTTTGGCGCGCTCGGAAGGGGGATGTCGAATGGGCCGGGGCCCGCAGTGTGCAGTCCGCGGGCGAGACCGTTGGAGTTTCCGAAGACGAAGAACTTCCCGTCGCCACTGACGCTGATGACCGGCACGACGCCGGCAGAGATCTCCGTCCATCCGTCGCCCTTCGCATCCAGCTCCAAGGGGTTCGGAATGGGCGATTGCGCCTGAGCCGAGGCGAGGCTCTTGCACGTGCATGCGGTTAGTGCGAATGGCGACAGCGCACAACACACGAGACCTATGGAACGCCACCGGCGAACAGTTTGGTTCTGCATGGCAATCTCTCCTTGTGGCGATTAGTAAACCATACGGCACCGGCGTTCACCAATCGCGGCGGGAGAAAACGGCCTGGGACGTCTGCCGGAGCGGTGGAACGCACGCGTCCAAGCCGAAAACAGTAAAGCCGCTGTTTCCAGCGGCTTAGATCGAATCGCGATTGGTAGCGGGGGCGGGATTTGAACCCGCGACCTTTGGGTTATGAGCGGGATTTTGTCGACGAGCCAGATCGAGTGAGTTCGCTTAGTTCCATCGTTGCAGCAGATTGCGCTGACATCTTTTGGGCTCGTTCGGGCTGGTTTGTCCTGAGTTCACGGACAAAACACGGACAGCAGACGGCCACGCCTGGAGCGAACTTCGACGGTCGTCCGGAAACCGCTCGAGCGTGTCGTCACCGGCGCGATGCCCGATCAACGCCACAAGCAGCGAGGGCCGGCCATCCGACCTACCGTACAATGCATTCCAAAATCAAACGGTGGCCACATCGCCTGGGAGACTCATGACTAGCCGCAAGACTCTGCTGTTCACTGCCATCGCGGTTGCCTGGCTCACGCTGACGCTCCGTCTCTCCGCCGCCTTTTCGGGGACCGATCTGTTTCTCCCGGCGGCTGGACGCGTTCTCGGTGCGGGCGGCACGGAATTCGTAACGACCGGTTTCGTCACGAACCTCACCGATCACACGGTCGACGTCCAGTATCAGTTCCTGCGGGCGGGGCAGACGAACCCGACTCCTCTCACGGTCAACGACACTCTGGCCCCGGGTGAGGCGAAGACCTACGAGGACATGACCACCTCGCTCTTTCACCTGTCCCAGGCGTCGGGTGCCGTGAGAGTGCGCGCGTCCGATCAGGTGCTCGTATCCGCGCGCATCTACAGCCGCGTTCCCGGTGTCACCTCGCTCGCGGAGACCACCGGCGCTTCTTTCACCGCCGTGCCGGCGAGTCTCGCCATCGGCCCCGGCGAGCAGGGAACGCTTCAGGGCGTCAATCAGAACAATGATTTCCGTTACAACTTCATCCTGGTGGAAGTGAGCGGCGCCGAGGCCCACGTGCAGGTGCGCCTGCGCGGCGCGCTCGGGGAAGAGATCGCAACAAAGACTTACACGTTGCTTCCCTACGAGCAGGTGCTGGTGAGCGCGACCGATCTCACGGCAACGGTGGACGGTGGTCGCATCGACGCGACGGTGACGAGCCCGGTCGGGCGCGTGATCTTCGCCGGGTCCCTTCTCGCCAACGGAAGTCAGGACTCGACCAGTTTCGAGATGAGCTTCAAAGGCGATGTCGCCGGAGCGCCGGGGCCGACCGGCCCGACGGGACCAACTGGCGCTACGGGAGCGACAGGCGCACCCGGTGTGACCGGGGGCCCCGGACCAACAGGAGCCACGGGTGCGACCGGAAGCACGGGTTCAACCGGAGCAGCGGGCGCTGCCGGCGTTACCGGAGCCACCGGAGTTACTGGAGCGACCGGGGTCACGGGCGCTACCGGTGCAACCGGGGTCACGGGCGCTACAGGAGTTACCGGTGCTACAGGAATTACCGGCACACCTGGTCTGCCCGGTGCCACCGGTGCGACGGGGGCCACGGGCGCGACGGGCGCCACGGGTCCGGTCGGCGCTCCGAGCGGGATTTTCGACTTCGCCGATTTCTTTGCGCTGATGCCCGGCGACAACTCCGCAACGGTCGCTCCGGGCACGGCTGTCAGCTTCCCTCAGAATGGGCCCTCGAGCGGCAGCGGATCGATCGCTCGTACGGGTCCCTCGACATTCCTGCTGGCCAACATCGGCACGTACAACGTCACCTTCCAGGTCAGCGTCACGGAGCCAGGTCAACTCGTGCTGACGCTCAACGGGGTCGAGCTTTCGTACACCGTCGTCGGCCGCGCGACCGGTACGAATCAGATCATCGGAACGGCACTGGTGACGACGTCGGTGATCAATTCGATTCTCAGCGTCAACAATCCCGCCGGAGAGAGCACGGCCCTCACCATCACTCCCCTCTCCGGCGGTGTCCGCTCCGCCTCGGCTCATCTCGTGATTACCGCACTGGGCAACACCGGCCTGACCGGTGCGACGGGAGCCACCGGCGCGACCGGTCCGACCGGATCGACGGGCGCGACAGGCTCGACGGGCGCGACGGGCGCGACCGGTAATACGGGCCCCACCGGTCCAACAGGGCCGACTGGCCCGGGAGCGTTGATCCCGTTCTCGACAGGCATCATTCTGAGCGGACCGACGGTCGTTTCCGCGGCTCCGGTCCTGATGGGCTTCGGCAGTAACACGACGGAGACCATCAACGGAACCGGAAACTCGACGTCACCCCCCCAAGCGGGCGGATTCGCATTCCCCGTTCCGGCCGCCGGAACCATTCAGAATCTTAGTGTGAGTGCCGATCTCCTCGTGGCGAGCGTCGCTTCGATCAACGTCACGCCTCTCACGTACAGCTTCGACGTGTTCATCTCCCCTTCTGTGAATTCCGGTACGAGTCACCTGGCCGCGTCCTATGTCGTGACCCCGCTGACCAGTACGGTCACGTTTGGTGGTCCGGGGAACACGGTGGTCGCGGGAACCTTCTACACCGCGTCCAATATGGCGAATGGACCCTTGGTCGTGTCGGCGGGCGACAGGATCGGGATCCGCATCAGAACCAGCCAGACGTCTGATCCGTCGGCGGCCGACGTGACGCAGTTGTCGTTCAACGCGAGTTTTCAGTACACACCGAACTGACGCTCTGATGTGACAATTGGCTCGTGATCGGGACCACCGCGCATCGTGAAAAAGGCCTCGCCTCGCGAGGCCTTTTTCTTCTCCTTTCTGTCGTTGCCGCTCTTCTCATTATTGCGGCGTACGCCAACTCGCTTCACAACGAGTTCCACTTTGACGACAGCCACGTCATCGTCAACAACGCGTACATCCGCAGCCTGCGGAACATCCCATCGTTCTTCACCGACGCGCACGCGTTCTCCAGCCTGCCGCAGAACTCGACCTATCGCCCGCTCGTTTCGCTCTCCTTTGCGATCGACTACGCGGCCGGACGCGGCCTCGACCCGGTGGCGTTTCACGTCACCCAGATCGGGCTGCTCATCGCCGTGTGGGCGATGCTGATTCCGTTCTACCGGCGCGTGCTCGATCTCGCGGCTCCCGCGTCCGTCAATCGTCTGCTCGCACTGGCAGCCGCGACGCTCTTCGCGGTTCACACCGCCAACACCGAGACGATGAACTTCATCTCCTGCCGCTCGGAGCTGATCTCCACGCTCGGCCTTCTCGGTGCGTTTCTCCTCATCCAGCGCTCGCCGGTCGCGCGCCGCTACCATCTCTATCTGCTGCTGATCGCACTCGGCGCGCTGGCCAAGGCACCCGTCGTCGTCTTCGCCCCGCTCCTGACGTGTTACGTCTTTCTCTACTCCGAGTCCGCGCGCTCGTGGCGCCTCGCATTCCGCGCCGCGTTGCCGGCGCTCGTGACGGGCGTGCTGCTGTTGCTCTTTTTGAATTCCATGAATGCGAAGGAGTGGACGTCGGGCGGCGGTTCGACACTGCAGTACGCGCTGACCCAACCGTTCGTCTGGTTCCACTACGCCCGGCTCTTTCTTCTTCCGGCAGGGCTGACCGCCGATACGGACTGGACACTGTTCGAGCACTGGTACGACACCCGCGCCATCGTCGGTTTCGTCTTCGTGATCGCGCTTGTCGCCGTGATTCGACGTCTCTCGAAAACGCGGCAGACAACGCCGATCGCGTTCGGCCTGGCCTGGTTCGGGATCGCGCTCATTCCGACGTCGAGCTTCTTTCCGCTGGCCGAAGTGGCGAATGAACATCGGATCTTCTTCCCCTATATCGGACTGACGCTCGCGGCCGTTTACGGCGCGTGCATGGCCACTCGCAGCCTTGAGCAACGTGTCCGGGATGCAGCGTCGCCCGAGTTCCCTGATCGAAGGATCGATCCTACGACCGGTCGGGCGCCGGCAAGCTCCCACCGGATCGAGATCGCAGCGGCGCTGCTCCTCGTCATCATCATCCTTGCCCATGCCATCGGGACTCATGCCCGCAATAAGGTCTGGCGCACGGAGGAGTCGCTCTGGAAAGACACAGCCGAGAAGAGCCCGGAGAATGGTCGCGCGCTCATGAACTTCGGCCTGACACAGATGGCCCAGGGGAGGTATGCCGTGGCGAAGTTGTATTTCGAGCGCGCCCAGCTGCGCAACCCCGCCTATTCGACGCTCCAGATCAACCTGGGGATCGTCGACGGCGCCCTCGGTCTGCACGATGCCGCGGAAGGTCATTTCCGCGAAGCCCTTCGCCTGAAGGACGATGCCGACGGCCATCTCTACTACGGGCGATGGCTTTCACAGAATGGCCGTGGACCCGAAGCGGTCGCGCACGTCGCGCGAGCGATCGCGCTCGCTCCAGGTTCGGCGCCGGGCCGCTCGCTGATGATGTACCTCGACGCCGCTCGCGGCGCGCTCGCCCAACTACGGGATGTCGCGCGAGAGTCGCTCTCGATCGATCCTCGCGACGCTGAGGCTCAGGCGTTCGCGTCAGGACGCGCCCCGTTTCGTGTCGCGACAGATGATTACGCTGGATGGTTCAACGATGGCATCGTGCGAACGAGCAGGGGCGACGATCTCGATGCCGCGATTTCGTATCGTCAGGCCCTTCGCTTCAGTCCGCGCTCTTCCGACGCCCTCAACAACCTCGGATACTCACTCGGTCGTCTCGGATTCCGAAACGAAGCGCGTGAATCGCTCCTACGCGCGCTGACTGCTCGTCCTGACTTCCCACTCGCCGAGAACAATCTCCGCTGGGTCGAGGCCCTGAAGTAGAGCGTGCCAGTGGCCGGCGTTCTGACTGAAAGGTCACGCATCGCCCGGATGGCCACTGATGGTAGCGGGCAGCGGGCGAGAAAAGAAGGGAGGGAACGTCGCCGATCCAGCTACACGGACACTTCACGGACAACCGCTTCGTTCAGCGCTCGCTCACGCCGTTCAAGACCAACAAAGCCACTGTTTATAGTGGCCTTCGTGTAACGCGGATTGGTTGCGGGGGCGGGATTTGAACCCGCGACCTTTGGGTTATGAGCCCAACGAGCTACCAGACTGCTCCACCCCGCGACACTGGTGAGAAACGCTTGGCGGCTGGATGGCTCCGGCCGCGTTGAGGGGGGCGATTATCGGCGCGCCGTCCTCATGCGTCAAGGGCCTTCGTAACCCTCCCCTCCCCATCTCCATTCCCCGGGAAGAGGCTGGCACGATTATCGTTTGTCCGATCAGCCGATGAAGCGTCTCTTCCTCATTCTCCTCGTTGCCTCGGCGGCGCAGGCGTCGACGCTGCCGGGCTTTCACGTCCAGCTCCTGCACACCGTTCCGGGGTTCGTCACCTCGCTGGCCTTCGACTCCCAGGGCACGCTCTACTACTCGGTCAAGAGTGGCGACATCTTCCGCTTCGGGACGGGCGGCACGCCCGACACGGTGGTGGCCCATGTACCGACCATGGACGACGGGAACTGCGGGCTGATCGGGCTGGCGTTGCGAGACGACAACACGGCCATCGTTCACTACACGACGCCGGAGATCACCTACGACATCGTCTCGGCGGTCGATCTGACCACCGGCGTGGAGACCGAGATCCACCGGTTCCCCTGCGACAAGGACGTCCCCAGCCGCGGCGTCTCCACCGAGCATCACGGCGGCAATCTCACGTTGGCGCCGGACGGCTCGATCTTTCTGGCCATCGGCGAGTATGGCGTCGGCTTGCTGGCCCAGGACCCGGCCTGGAACGGCGGTAAGGTCTGGCGCATCCTGCCGGACGGTTCGGTGGTGCAGTTCGCCCTCGGCTTCCGCAATCCGTTCGATCTGGCCTGGGATGCCACGACGAAGCGCATCATCCTCAGCGACAACGGCGATGTGGCCGACGACGAGATCGATGTCGTGGCCGAGGGGGACAACTGCGGCTGGCCGTACACGGCCGGAAACGAGCCGCCGGTGGCGGGCATGCAGCCGCCTGTCTACACCTTTCCGGTCGTGGTCGCGCCGACCGGCCTGGCGCCGCTGAGCGGGCGGAATCCCATCCTTCACAGCGGCTATCTTCTGGGCAGCTATGTGGCCAAGGCGCTCTTCTACGTCCCTGATGTCTACGCCCATCCGGTGCCCGACCCGGTGGCGGTCATCCAGGGGGAGAGCGATCCGATCATCGACGTCAGGGAGGCGCCGAACGGCGATCTCTACTTCGCCAGCGGCACCGCGATCTACAAGCTGATCGTGCCAATGCGCGGCGACTGCAACGGCGACGGCCTCGTCGACGCGGCCGACGTGAGCGCGCTCGCCAAGCTGCTGGCCGGTGGTCCGCGTCCGATGACGGCGGCGCAGAACGCGCCGGTGCCGGCGAGCTGGGGGTGCGACGTGAACGGCGACGGTGTGATCGATTCGCGCGACCTGGCTGCGCTGGAGGGGATGGTGCGGGGGCGGGCGGTTCGTCGTTGAGGGGAGTGGGGGGTGGGGGGTGGGGGGTGGGAGTGCGAGGGACGACGGGGGGGCAGACGACGGGGGTTCAGAGGCGGAATGTTGAATGTTGAGTGTTGAATGTTCAGTGTTGAATGGAGCGGCCTGAGGGGAGGCCTCTTTCATTCAACATTCAACATTGAACACTCACCATTCAACATTCCGCCTTTCCCTCTTCCTCACCCCACGGCCCTCTCCCACGCCCCCCAAACCCCCCCCCCCCCCCCCCCCCCCCCCCATTCTCCCCCCCCCCGAATTTTCCAGCTACGATTCGCCTTTCACACGCGGGAGGAAATTCATGTACGACGAACAGATTGCCGGGCCGATGCGCCAGGAGCTGACGCAGCTCGGGTTTGAAGAGACGCGGACGGCGCAGGAAGTCGATGCGGTGATGCAGGAGAAGAAGGGGACCGTGCTGGTGGTGGTGAACTCGGTGTGCGGCTGCGCCGCCGGTGTGGCCCGTCCGGCCATCGCGCTCTCGCTCGAGAATGAGGTCCGTCCGGATCGGATGATCACGGTCTTCGCCGGCAATGACCGCGAAGCGACGGCACGCGCGCGCGAGTATTTCGTCGGATACCGTCCCTCATCCCCCTCGGTGGCGCTGTTCCGCGACGGGGAGCTGGTGAAGATGGTCGAGCGCTGGCAGATCGAAGGCCGGGCCGCTCATGACATCGCCGCTGAGCTGGCGACGGCGTTCAATCAGTTCTGCGTCCGCGAGACGGTGTCGTAGCGCGGTCGCGGGGTCTTGAGGTTGCGCGGTCTCGCGGTTGTTCGTCGGGGACATCGATGCGTCACTTCGTCCGCCGAGGTGAGGTCGTGGAAGCCGCCGGATGAGCAAATTTTGCCGAAATTGAGGACGCGGGGCTCGTTCATGAGCTAATTTTTGTCAACGATGAAGTCGTGTCTTCATGAATGAAGTCGTTCTCTTCATGAATTGACAAAGTTTGTCAATCAATGAAGTCGTTCTCTTCATGAATTGACAAAATCTGTCAAACGATGAAGTCGCGGACTTCATTCATGAAGACTTTCTCTTCATTCATGTGGACGTTCTCCCCATTCGTGGGGAACGTTTGCTCATCGGCTGGGTCGCAGGACTCATGAATCATCCCACCATCGGCGAGGTCGCGGACATCATCACGAGTGCGGCCGGAATCGACCGGGCAGCCGATGCCGACGTTGACAACGTGACGGCGCTCCCTTCGCAAGCGTTGACTACGTAACATACAGATGGGGCTCAACTTGGCCCGCTCCGTGCTCTCTACGGCTCGACGGGGCCGCGCAGTTCGGCAGGATTGAGGAGAGACCAATGGAAGACGTACGCAACTATCGCATCGTCGAGGACGAGAGCGACGTGACCGAGGAAGAGCGTGAATACGAAGCCGCGCAGCGCGAGGAGGTGCCGTTTCACATTCCGCGGGATTGAGGCCGGCACGGCCGGCGGCGTTGGTTGCCCAAGGCTCGGCCACCATCTTCGTCGGATCCCGCGCAGGTTCCGAGTGCCGCCGAGCCGGCGGCGGTCCAGCCGGCGGGCCGCCGGCGCTACGCTGTTTCGCTAGAACACCATCTCGTCGTCATCCAGGCCGAAGTAGTGGCCCAGCTCGTGGATCACGGTCTCGCGGATCTGGCGCTGGGCTTCGCGCGGGCCGTGGGTGACGCGCAGGATGGGGCCGCGGAAGATGGCGATCTGGTCGGGGAGGCGGAAGGAGCCGACGGTGCGGCGGGTCATGGGCGTACCGCGGTAGATGCCGAGCAGCTCGCCGTGGGGATCCTCCATCACTTCGAGATCGGAGGAGCTCGGCTCTTCCTCGACGATGACGACGACGTTGTCGAGCAGTTCGGCGAACCGCTCCGGAAGCGAGTCGAGCGCCTCGGCGACGAGGCGCTCGAACTCGACGGGATCGACAGGCACTACCAGCCCGGGGCGATGTTGAATCCGGTCACCCATCCGCGCTGCGGCCGCTGGAACGGCTTGGCAGTGTAGAACTCAAGAGGAATGTAGGCCAGCAGGAGGCGGACGCCGACGCCGGTGCTGACCACCGGCACGCGGTCTGTGGAGTTATTGGTTGAAAACGTCCATTTCACGTGACAGTTGGATGGTACAGGAGCACTCAGGGGCAGGTTAGCCAGGGCGCGGCACCCATTGTCCGTCGACCACGCGGCACCAGCATCGACGAAACCGAACAGCTCCGTCGGGATAAAGCCGCTGAAGAGGCCGAACTGTTTGTTGCCGATCACCGGGACGCGAACCTCGGCGTTCCCGACGACGATCTTCGAGCCGACGAGACGATCGAAGACCGGGCAACTCGTCGAGCCGGGCGTCTGTACACACTCATCGAGGCCGATGGAGTTGATGTTATACCCGTGGATCAGCGAGTCCTGCCCGATGTAAAGGGGAGAGATCTGTCCGAGCTGAGTACCGCTGGAAGTAGGAGTGAGATAGGTATCGGAATCCTTGCCATAGCGGCCGTAGTGGATACCGCGCACGGCGAAGGTCACCGGGTTCATGAAGAAGTACTTCCGCCAGTCGGCCAGCGCGGTCTCGAACTTGAGGTCGCCGGAGAGGGACGAGACCTCGTAGCGATAGCGCGTGCCGCGCACCGGCGAAAGGAATCCGAACACGGAACTGTCGCCGACGAACGCCGCGCCGACATGGGCGAGACTCAGCGAAAAGTTGAATGGTGAATGCTCGGTGGTGTCGGAGATGATCTGGCCGGTGTTGTTGTCGATGATGGCGGTCTCGACATCCGACTTGAAAGCCTCATGCGAGAAGCCGCCATTGAACTCGACCCGCCGGGTCTGGCTGAACGGATACTGAACGACGCCGGAGACGTCGTCGAAGCGCTGGATGTCACGCTCCTGCTGAATGATCAACGCGTTGGGATACGTCGTGCCGCCGACCGTGACCGAGGCCTGCTGTGCTGCCGTAACAGCGGTGACGTACGGCAGATGGGTCGTATCGATGCCCCAGTTCAGGCGATGCTTCTGGTTGAGGTAGAAGACCTCGCCGGAGAGTTGGTCGCCGACCGTGCCGACGCCTGACGTACCACCGCCCTGGAATGTGATGCCGACGTTTTGGTAGCCGAGGATGTCGCTGTAGTAGGCGCTGATGCTGCCACCCACGCCGGTTCCGAACCCGCCGCCCGTGCTGACGCCGATGGTCGGCGGGCCAAGGTAGGCGATGTGGAGATTCGAGTGGTACTTGGCGGGTGCGAAAATCGTATCCGCCGGCAACAGGCCCTCGGCGGGATTCTGCAGGTAGGCGGTGATCGTCGAGCCGGTCCCGCGCAGCGGCGGAAGCTGGCCGGCCCTGGCGGTCGACGGCACCGTATCCGTGGTGTCCACGGCGATCGTGGGCGGGTTGGCCGCCAGTTTGTAGATGTTGTAGTTGTCGTTCTCGTAGAGTGAGAAGGCGATGTCGCCCGTCTGCAACGCCACCGAGATGGCCGGCGACATATCGGTGATACCGGAGACGCCGGTCTGAACGCGCGTGACGCGGTAGACGCGACCGTCCGGCGAGTAGCGATAGATGTCGGCCAGCCCTTCCGGGTTGGCGATGAAGTAGATGCTGCCGTCGGGTCCGTACTGCGGGTTGATGTTCTTGGCGTTCGAGAAGAGCGGCAGGGTCTTGATCGCGCCGCTGTTGACGTCGATCGTGGAGATGCGCATGCCCTGGAAGTAGAGCTGATCGAGATTGGAGTCGGGGCCGTTACCACGGTCGGAAACGAAGGCGATCGTCTTTCCATCCGGCGAGAAGGCCGGCTGCAGGTCGGCGTACTTGTCATTCGTCAGCCGGCGGACGTCGTTCGTTTCGGTGTTGTAAAGGAAGAGGTCGGAGACGCCGGTAGCCTGACCGGAGAGCACGATCGTCTTGTTGTCGGGAGACCAGGCAACGCTGCTGATGGCATCGATGCCGGGGACGTGGACTGTGCGGACCCTCTGCGTATCGAGGTCGACCATGCCGAGGTAGTTGTCGCCTCTCTCGAAGGTGACGAACGCCAGACGGCGTGAATCGGCCGACCAACTGCCCGCGGAATCGATGAAGCGCAGAGCCTCGAAGTGCCCGTTGCGGTCGGTCGAAGCCAGTCGGCGAATGACCTTGCCGGTCTGCGCATCGGCGAGGAAGAGATCGATGTCGAAGATAGAGCGCGTGGAAAGGAAGGCGATGTATTTGCCGTCCGGGCTGTAAGCCGGTCCGACGTTGAGGTTGCCGCGCGTCCCTTCCCTGCTGCCGATGAGCGGTGAGCCGGGCTCGGAGGGGCGGTCGGCGACGATGGGGGCGTACAGCTCGTGGGCCGATTCCTGCCAGTCGGCGAAGATCTGTTTCGCCGGCACGCCGAGGGCGCGCTCGAACGCGGACTCGGTGTTGGTCATACCGGCGGCGAGGAAGTAGCGGACGACGGCGTCGTCACCGAACCGGCCGCCGATGTAGGCGAGAAGGGCCTGACCGTAGCGATAGGGGAAGTAGTACGGATCGCGCTCGAGCTGATGAAGGGTGGGCAGCCGGTTGTGAATCTCGGCGTCGCGGACCCACATCGACGTCAGGGGGTCGATGCGGCCTTTGGAGAAGTACTCCGCCATCCCCTCCACGATCCACAGCGGCATCATCTCCAGGTTGAAGCGCCGGCGGCTGCTGGTGATGCCGTTGGCGATATCGAACTGGAAGACGTGGACCAGCTCGTGGCCGATGACGTGGTCGTTTTCCGCATAGTCCCCGGTCAGCGGCAGCACGACGCGGTTCATGAACGGATCGGTGAATCCGCCGGTCCCCTCGCCGATCAGCTCGGACGAAGTCGTCGTCTGCTGGAAGTCGGCGGAGTTCGCGTAGAGGACGATCGGCTTGCGGGTGAAGGTGTGGTTGAACGTCCGCGACAGGCGCGTGTACCACCGCTCGGCCTGGCGGCCGACGTCGTTCACCACGTCCGCTTCCCGGTCGTAATAATAAATGTCGAAGTGCTCCGTCTTCATCACCTTGAAGTCGAAGTGCTCCCACTGGACCTTGTTGCGGCCGAAGTACTGCGCGTTGAGTGATGTGGAAAGAAAAAGAAGGAAGAGGAAGGCGACTGCGATTCTGCGCATCGAAAGAACCTCTCTGTTGAAAACATCCGAGTCCGTTTGTCGTGCTGCGCTGTCAGTTCGGTGCCCCATCGGCAGGGCAATGCTACTCCTCCCGGCGGTCTGTGCTGTTGCGAAGAGGTGAACGGGCGGGTTTATCAGAAATCACTTGTGAAGCATCTTGAAGGCGTGTACCCACGTGCCTGACAGCACACCGTGGAGGACCCAAGCCATGCACATCGGCTCCAGATAGCGGGAGGCTTCGATGCCGCCGAGGTCGATCACGCCCCAGCCGAAGGCGTCACAGACTTGCGAGACGAGCTTCTTTGCATCGGCGTCGTTGCCGCCGATGAACATGTCCGGCGGGCCGCCCGACAACTGCGGCTTGAAAAAGAGCCCGTTGCCTGCGGTGTTGAAGGCCTTGACGACGCGGGCGTGCGGCAGAAAGCGTTGAATCTGCTCGCCCAGCGAGTCGGTGTGGCCGACGGAGAGCCGTGGTGCGCCGGTGCTGAAGTCGAGGGGGTTGGTGGCGTCGATGACGACCTTGTGGTCGAAATGCTGTTTGCCGGCCAGGCGGATGGCGTCTTCGGTGGCCACGCCGTGCGTTGCCAGGACGATGAGATCGCCGAGCTTCGCCGCTTCCTCGAACGTCCCCGCGGAGACACGCCCCCCCTCGCCGCCGACGAATTCGCTCAGTTTTTCCGGCGAACGCGAACCGATCATCACCTCGTGCCCGAGCGCACCGAACCCGTGCGCAAATGACTTGCCGACGTCTCCCGATCCGAGGATTCCGACTTTCATGTTGTGCATGAGCGAAGTCTATGGGTTCTCGATGCCACCGTCCACGCCAGCCGATGTGTGGAAATGCGCCCAGGCGGTCGGGTGGGTTCGCATCTTGCGTAGGAGCAAGACCTGAACAGGAGATTTCATGCGAAAAAGCATTCTCACCATCATCGTCATCCTCATCGCCGCGGCGGTGAACGGCCAGATCGTGGTCACCCGATCCGCGGTGCCCCAACTGCTGATCCCGGCAGCGGGCGCGCAGCAAGGCGGCGGCAACACGTTCTTCCGGAGCGACATCACGCTGATCAACTACCGAGGGGTGGACCAGCGCGTCCGATTACAGTGGCTGCCCCAGGGCGTGACCGGCGCCGGGGTCTCTCCGGTCGACATCACGATCAACGCGGCGTCGGGAATCGCCAGCGAAGACTTCGTGACCGACGTCATGCAGCAGACGGGGCTGGGCGCAATCCTGGTGACCGGCATCGACGGAACCGGCGCGCCCGATCCGTCCGCGCTGCTCGTGGCGACCTCACGCATCTGGACACCGGAGCAGGGCAGCAGCGGAACGGAGTCGCAGTCGCTGCCGTCGATCGCGACCACGGATATCTCCAGTGGGCTCGTTTCGATATTGGGGGCACGGCGCGACGTGCGCTATCGCACGAACACCGGCATCGTGAACCTGAGCAGCACCCCGCAGACGTTCCAGGTGACGGTGGGCGGCTCGTTCGGCACCGAGACGCATCAGGTCAGCGTCGCGGCGATGTCGATGACCCTGGTCGCCGTAACCGGCTCCTCGAGCACAATCCCTCTGCAGATTAATGTCGTCGACCTCGGGCCGCCACCGCGCACCACCTTCTGGGTCGCCTACGCCTCGTCGGTCGACAACATCACGGGTGACGCCTGGACGATGCTCGGCTTCAACACCGGGCCACCGCCGCCGTGAGGGCTTAAAAGCGGCTGACGCGGCCCCGCCTACGATTCGCCCGTAAACCGGAACTTCGCCACTTCCGCCTCGAAGTCCTTGCCGCTGGTGACCAGACTCTGCACCGTGGCGTTGAACTCGCGGGCGATAGCGTCGTTGGCCTGGGCGATGTCGAGCATCGTTTTCGAGGCGTCGGCGATGCGGTCGGTCTCGCGGAGCTGGCGATCGAGGGAGTCGCGCATGGCGCGAGCATCCTCGGCGATCTTCTCCAGCGCGGCGGTGATGCCTCGTCCGGCCAGCGACTGTTCGTCGGTGGCGTTCCTGACCTGCGCGGCGATCTCGCGGACGCGGTCGGCCTCCACGGCCAGCAACTGCGTCCCCCGGGCCTGCTCGCGCGAGGCGCGGTTGATCTCGGCGATGTGATCGGACATGCGCGAGGCCACCTCGTGCAGATGCCGGCTGGCCTGGGCCTGATCTTCGAGGGCACGCGAGATCTTCGTGGCCATCTCGTATGAATGCGCCGCGCTGCCGACGATCTTGGCCAGCGAGGCGGAGGCGTCATCGGCCAGACGAACGTTCTCCTCGACGCGCCGCACGCCTTCCTGCATCTTGCTGGCGGCCTGCTTCGATCCGCTCTGCACCGCTTTGACGATGGCGCTGATCTCTTTCGTCGACCCTCGTGTCCGTTCGGCAAGCTCGCGAATCTCGTCAGCCACGACGGTGAAACCGCGGCCATGCTCCCCTGCCTGTGCGGCGATGATCGCCGCGTTCAGGGCGAGAAGGTTCGTCCGGTTGGTGATCTCCTCGATGACGTTGACGATCTGGTTGATCTGCCCGACGCTGCGCTGCAGATCGTCGAGCGTTTCCGCGGTGCTGTTGGTGACGTCGCGCGAGATGTTGATGCCGTCGACGGTCTTGGCCACCGCACCGCCTCCCGCTTCGGCATCCTCACGAACCTGACGCGAGATGTCGGCGGTCGACTGCGCGCTGGCGCGCAACTCGGCGATGGTGGAATCCATCTCCGCGACGAACGAGAGCACCTCTTCGCCGATACCGGCCAGCACCTCGGTGCGACCCGACATCTCGTTCATGGAGGCGTTCATCTCCGTCGTCGACGATGACGTCTTCTCGACGGACTGGAAGAGGTAGTCCATGCTGCGGGCCACCTCCTCCGACGAGGCCTGCAGCTCGAGAGCGCGGCTCGATGCATCCTGCGTCAGCTCTGTGACGGTGTCGGCCGCGCCGAGCACGCCGCCGATGCCGCCGCGGACGTTCTCGACGGCGAGCGACGAGCTCTCGGTCAGCGTCGACTGGTCGCGCGCCCGAAGGAGGAGCGATTCGGTGCCGCCGGTGATGACGCGGACGCCCTGGGTAATCGTCGAACCGCTGCCGCCGACGCGCCCGAGGAGACGCCGCAGATTGGCTCGGGTCTCGCCGAAGCTGCTGGCCAGATCGCCGACTTCATCGTCGGAGAAGACACGCGCGGCGGTGTTGAAGTCGCCCTGGGCCATATCGGCGGCCAGCGCGCGGATGGCGCGCACGGGCCCGGCCACGTCGCGTGAAAGGAAGAGCGCCGCGGCGACGAATGCGATCAAGGTGAAGAGCGCGATGACGATCGTGTAGAACGTAATCTGCCGCGGGATGCCCTGGTAGGGCAACCAGGGGATCGTCAGGACGAGAATCGAACCGTCTTTCAATTTGGCGAAGCGGGCCACGTGTGACGCGAAGAACGCTGTGCTGTCGCCGTTTCCGATGCGCCGGATGGCCTCGATCTCGGCGGGCGTGAGCGCATCCGGAATGCTGGTGCGCATCGCGCCGCCCTTCGAGATGATGGCCACCGCGTAGTCGGAAGGAACGTACTCGCGGAGGGTGTCGACGATGGCCGGATCGATCTTCGCGGAAAGGTTCGCGCTGTCGAAGACGCGTTGGAAGCGGTCGGCCGCCGAGGCGACGGCAAGCTGTTCGAGCGTTGTCGACACTTTCGACGAGATCAGGGCCACGAGAGCGGCGAAGGAAATGAGAAATGAGCCGATGAAGACGATGGCGATCTTGCGTCCGAGCGGGAAGCGCCGTCCGGTGTAATGCAGGGCGCCGCCGTGTGAGGCATGCTCAGCCAGCAGGCGTTTGCCGGCCGCGTAGGCCCAGATCACCGAGGGGAAGGCCCCGATGAGCGCCGAGACGAGGAAGTAACCGAAGCCGAGCGCGGTCCGCATCACGATGAGGGCGGAAACGAGCGCGAAGAGGATGCTGCCGGCGCCCCACAGAAGGAGGGTGAGGAACTCCGTCCGCTCGAGGCATCGCGTAGCTGCCTCCGAGGCATCTCTGCCGTGGCGGATCGCCTCGTCGACGGCCTCGGCCAGCGGAGTCAGCCCGATCCAGATCAAGACCGCGTTCACCGTAAAGAAGACAGCGAAAAGGCCCACGATCGCGCTGGCCGCGGCGAACGACATCCCGATGACCTGACTGAGGAAGACAAACGACAGAGGCCCGATGACCACCGCCGGCGGTATGAGTATCCAGATGACGTATTTGCGTGAGAAGGACAAGGGTGAGGGGATTATATGGGTGGTCGGTGGTTGG
>Ga0210394_10001612_pt1 | contig 35020 bp, 27 predicted proteins | sample IncBWC12MmetaG_FD_160121 | JGI IMG/M metagenome (GOLD analysis project Ga0210394, IMG submission 160121) | Forest soil microbial communities from Barre Woods Harvard Forest LTER site, Petersham, Massachusetts, United States - Inc-BW-C-12-M | ecosystem: Environmental > Terrestrial > Soil >... | reverse complement strand
TCTTTTTTCCTGTCGTTTTCCTTTATGGAGTGAGCCGATTTCTGTTCATGGCTCTCGCGTCCACGGTCGTTCTCGCACTGTTCGCGTCGTACCTCGTGGCCATGACCGTTGTGCCCATGTATTGCGCCAAGCTGATGCACAAGCATGAAGCCGACGAAGAATTGGAGGGCGACCAAGTATCGGTCTTTGGTCGCGTAGTGAAACGCTTCAACCATGCCTTCGAACGCATGCTCGGGAAATACGATCGGAGTTTGGCGAAAGCCATGCTCCGGCCCGCGGCGACCGTGATTGGATTGGTGGGAATTTCGCTGCTGAGCCTGTCGCTGTACCCGCTGCTCGGGCAGGCGTTCTTTCCGCGAACTGATCCAGGGCAATTCGTCATCAACGTAAAAGCTCCATCCGGCACTCGAGTGGAGCTGACCGAAGAATATGTGAAGCAAGTCGAACAGATCATCCGCGACGTTGTGCCCAAGAACGAACTGCAGATGGTGGTCTCGAACATAGGCATAACTCCCGATTTTTCCGTAATTTATACTCCGAATTCCGCGCCACACACGGCCTTCGTGCAGGCCAGCCTCGTGGAGGGCCACAAAACCGGAAGCTACGAATACATGAAGCGGGTGCGCGAACAGATTCAGAAACAATTGCCGCAGCTCACCGTTTACTTTCAGTCGGGAGGACTCGTCGACGCCGTCTTGAATTTAGGTCTTCCCGCGCCCATTGATATTCAGGTTAGTGGCAGCAGTCTCCGGACTGCACATGAAGTGGCGTCGAACATCGCCTCCCAGGTGAAAGAACTCGCGGGCGTGGGCGACGTGCTGATTCCACAAGACGTGGACTATCCGGCGCTCGAACTGAACGTAGACCGCGTCAAAGCTGCGCAGCTCGGACTCTCGCAACGAGAAGTGGTCGACAACGTGATTACCGCACTCACCTCCAACGGCATGATCGCCCCGAATTATTGGGTGGACCCAAAGAGCGGCAATCCCTATCTGCTCACCGTGCAGTATCCGGAGAACACCGTGAAAACTCTGAGCGATCTGCGGCAGATTCCTCTCCGCGGGCCAAAGATTTCGCAGCCAACATTCCTGGACACCGTGGTGACCATGAAAAGTATCTCCGCTCCGACGGAAGTGGACCATTACCAACTGGCACGCATCATGGATATTTACGTCGCGCCACGCAAGGAAGGTCTAGGTCGCGTGACCTCCCAGGTAGAGAATATCGTCGCGAAGACGAAACTTCCCGAGGGCGTACGCGTCACGCTTCGCGGCTCCGTTCAAGGCATGCGCGCGTCTTTTCAAAGCTTCGGCGTTGGATTGATTCTTTCCGTGGTGCTCGTGTACCTGGTGTTGGTTGCGCAGTTCGCTTCCTGGACCGATCCATTCATCATTTTATTAGCGGTGCCACCCGGTCTCGCAGGCGTATTGCTTTTTCTGCTGGTCACCGGAACGACGCTCAATGTGATGTCGCTGATGGGCGTGGTCATGATGGTGGGAATCGTGGTGTCTAACAGCATTCTGATCGTGGAATTCGCGCGGCATCTGCGAAACGAAGGCAAATCGCTGAAGGAAGCGGTAGCGACAGCGTCTCGCCAGCGATTGCGGCCAGTGCTCATGACCTCCCTGGCAACCTTGTTAGGGCTGATTCCGATGGGCTTGGGCATCGAAGCCGGGAGCGAAGCCTACGCTCCGCTGGCACGGGCAATTATCGGTGGGCTTCTCGTATCGGTGGTCGTGACCGTGTACCTCGTGCCAGCCGCGTATTTGCTGGTGCATCGTCGCGAAGAGAGCCGCGAAGGAACCGAGGTGCCGGCATGAGGAATCTTCTGAACAGGATCTGCATCACATTGCTGCTTTGTGCCTCTGCCGTAAACGCACAAACGCCGCCAGTCAACACTTCCGCCCCGCCCGCAGCTGCAAGGAACTTAACGATCCAGGAAGCGGAAGCTCTTGCATTGAAAAACAATCCGCAGATTACCGTCGGCAAGCTGCGCGCACTGGTAGCGAAACAGTTGGTGCGCGAAACGCGCTCAGCGCTGATGCCCACTGCCGTTCTCAGCTTAACGGCGGTGGATTCGCGTGCGGGAAGCCGCATTGCAGCAGGCTTCCTGAATAATCCGGTGATCTATCCGCGTGCAGCTGCGGGTGTTACTGCCAGCCAGTTACTCACCGATTTCGGGCGAACTACCAACCTGGTTGGCAGCTCGGAACTCTCGGCAAAAGCCGAGGACGAAAACGCCGCTGCAACCCGCGCCCAGATTCTACTGCTGGTCGATCAGAGCTTTTATGGCGTGCTCCAAGCAAAGGCGGTTTTGCAGGTAGCGCAAGGGACCGTGCAGTCTCGCGGAGTAATCGTCGATAAGATACAAGCGCTGGCGCAGTCCAAGCTCAAATCCGATCTGGACCTTAGCTTCGTAAAAGTGGATCTTGCTCGAGCCCGCTTGTTGCAATTGGAAGCGCAAAACAATTACGAGACTTCTCGCGCTGGCCTTTCCGCACTCTTGGGCTTCCCCGACGAACAGGATTTCGAGCCGGTCGAGGATGCCACGACAATGACTCCTCCGGCGGGCGATGTTGTGCCGCTGATCCAACTGGCCATGCAACAACGTCCGGAAGTGGCCGCCTCGCAATATGACGTCGATTCCGCCGCGAAATTCGGTCGCGCCGAACACGACCTTGTGCGCCCCACGATCAGCGCGCTCGCGGCTGTAGGTATCGCACCAGTGCGCGACGACCACGTTGACAACTGGTACGGCGCTGCCGGCGTGAACATCAACATTCCGATTTTCAACGGCTTCCTTTTCAACGCCCGCGCCAAAGCCGCTGATCTCGAAACAGAAGCGCAACGGCAGAAGCTCACCGACCTGCGCAATAACATTGCGCGCGACGTGCGCAATTCCTGGCAGCAGAATCTGCAGGACTACCAGCGCATGGAAGTAACGCGCCAATTTCGCGAGCAAGCCGATCAGGCCTTGGATCTCGCGCAGACCCGCTACAATCTGGGTCTCGGCTCCATCGTCGAGTACACGCAAGCTGAACTTCAACAAACCGAAGCACAGATAGCGGACGCCGACGCGCGCTATCGCTACCGTCTCTCCGAACTGGAACTCGCTTACACCACCGGAACGCGGCCTTAACAACCTGAAAAAACCGAAACGCAGCGGACAACACTCCCGTCCGAACACTCATCTATTGCTAGAAATTCAGGAGAAAATGATGGACGGGGCGGTGCACGCAACACTGAGGCGGCAGCTTCCTGGCCGGGGTGTCTCTGTAACACTTTGATTATGCTGGGGTTCGTTCAAACGTACGGTCGGAGTGTTACAGATTATTAACATTCGGTTGATATAAGCGTAAGAGTCCGAAACTAAGGTCTGTTGCGGGGCGGTTTGTTTCCTACTACTTGCTCGTCGAATTTTGTCCGAAAAAGAGAGAGGCAATGAAAAAACTTGCGTCACTAGCACTATCGCTGTTCCTTCTTTCTGGGACGGCGCTCGCTGATTCACCCAAGGATTCACCGAAAGATGCACCAAAAGATGCACCGGCGGCGAAAACCTCTCCGGCTGCAAAACCTGCGGCACCAAAAACGAATGCGGAGATCGCGGCGGAAATGGAAGAACTCCGCCAGGCTCTTCAATCACAGCAGGAGCAATTGCAATTGCTGAAGGAAGAGCTTGCCAAGCGCGACCGTCAGATCGAAGAAGCGCGCGAAGCCGCCGCGTCGGCAAATTCGCGGGCTTCGGAAGCGGCCGTGAAAGCCACCGAAGCGGCGAACACTTCCGCGGAAGTGAAATCCACCACCACGGCGCTCAACACCACCGTGAATTCGGTTGCGGCCAACGCGGAAGCGCTGCGAACCACAGTCGCGGCGCAAGGTGGAGATGCTAAGTCCGACGAAGGTCCAGCTACGATTCGCTACAAGGGCGTCAGCATCACCCCTGGCGGATTCGTCGAAGCCGCAACGGTGACTCGCAGCCGCGCAGAAAGCGCGGATATCAACACTTCCTTCACCAACATCCCGTTCTCGGCCGCGAATCTCGCGCACGTCCCCGAGACTAACTTCTCAGCACGCCAGAGCCGCCTCTCGATGCTGGTGCAAACCAAGATCGGAACCACCAATGTCAACGGCTACTATGAAGCGGACTTCCTCGGAGCTGGAACCACTTCCAATAACCGCCAGACCAACAGCTATGTGTTTCGTCAACGCCAAATCTGGGCTCAGACCGCCTTTGAGAATGGCTGGACCCTCACCGGCGGACAGATGTGGACATTAGCTACAGAAGACAAGAAGGGCGAGGTCAACCGCTTGGAAGACCTCCCGCTGATGATTGACCCAAATTACGTGGTAGGCTTCACTTGGGCTCGCCAGTACGGCTTTCGCGCGGTTAAAAACTTCGGAGACAAATTTGCTCTCGGCGTTTCGATCGAGGGTCCGCAGGCCACCATCGGCGGCCGCGGCTTCTCCACCGTCACCACCATCAACTCCGCCGCTGCCCCTTCCACGATCCTTACCACCGGTGCTACCTCGGCAACGACCGGGAATTTTTTCCTAAACGCTCCTGGTCTTAGCGGCGGTCTCTACAACGCTTTTGATTCCACCGGCTACACCGTTAATAAGGCTCCGGACTTTATCTTCAAGGCCGCTGCCGATCCCTCCCACTTCGGTCACTACGAACTGTTCGGTATCGTGAGCCTGTTCCGCGATCGCATTTATCCTTGCGGCGTCGTAGGCACCACCACCACCGACACCGTTCCTGGGACCGCGACGCTCCCGTGCACTGTTAATGGCGTTACCTCCACAACCGTCAGCAGCAATGGCGCCACAACCAGAGGCGCCACCGGCGGCGGCATAGGAGCCAGCGCTCTATGGTCGGTGTTCGACAAGAAATTGGACATTGGCATCAAGGCTGTCGCCGGCGATGGTATCGGCCGTTACGGCTCGGCCCAACTTGCCGACGCCACGGCTCGTCCCAATGGAACGCTGGCACTGATCCGCACCGCTCACGGTTTGGCGAGACTCGAGTTGCACCCCACTCCCAAGCTCGACCTCTACGCCTATTGGGGCTTGGAATACGCTTGGCGTGCAGGCTACTCCGGCTACGACGCCATCACCATCACCAAGACCACGGCGATTCCTGCAACACTCACTTCGCCCGCCATTCCGGCCACCACCCACACCACTATTTCAACAACGGGTATCGGTGGCTACGGCAACTTTGCCGCCAACAACTCCGGTTGCGGCACGGAAGGAGTTCCCGTCAATGACTTCAACCCGTCATCCGGTTCCAACTGCGCTGGTGACATCCGCCTCATCCAGGAAGCAACCCTCGGCTTCTGGTACAAGTTCTACCAGGGTTCGAAGGGCCGGATACAGCTCGGTATGCAGTACTCTTACCTATCCAAGGTCGGCTGGTCCGGCACCGGCGGTGTACCTGCCGGCGGTACACCTAACTCCCCCAAGGGCATCGACAACATGGTGTGGACCTCCTTCCGCTACTACTTGCCCTAATTTGCAGCAAGTGCAGATCGGAAGTTCGCTGGATCATCGTAGGGCAGCCGGAAACGGCTGCCCTTTTTCCTAACTGAAGTCGAGACGCAAACTCGGGGACATAGGATTGAGGGCGAGCACGTCAAAAGCCACTGGTGCTATCGAACGCTGGCGATTTGGCTAGCGAGCAACTCGCAACAGCATTCCAGTTCCACCTCGTATGCGCACATCGTTGTGATCGGCGGCTAGAACAATCTCGCCCACGGGCTCGGTGCGTCCCGCATGTGCGATCGTCAGTCCCATCATTCCGTAAACGCCGCATGCATTCGAAGAGAAAACCCAGAGTGCCTGCAGTCGATCTTCCGCGTCCATGGCGCCTCGGCACTTCGATCCAGGCTGCGCGCGAACGTGGACCAGCACACCTCCAAACACGCCTTTCCCCACTTCATTGCTTGATTCATCCGTGACCGGCCCCTCGATTCCATAAACTTCATCCCCACCGATCTGGCGCGTAGTCGCCCACGGGTAGGGGGTCCCGAAACCAGGTGAGGTCTCGGGAGTTTGTGCGGCCTGCACTTCCATAAACCCGGCAATGGCCCGCAAATTGGCGACGACCGACATTTTTTGCTGACTAATTTCAAGCGAATCAAAGCGAAATGAAATTCTTCCGTTACGGCCCGTTCCTGCCTTCTCGACGGACACAATCGTTCCCAGAACTCTCGCTCCCTCCGGAATCCTTCCGTGATTCGGCAGCGGCACTTCCTGCATGATGCGTGCTGTTATTTCTTGCCCCTCTCTTGCCGTCTTCGAAGAGAAGCCATGATTTAAGCGCACTGCCAGCACCGTTCCCGCGGGAATTTCAACGGAATTATGACCGCCGGAGCCAGCACCAGTTGGCGCTAGAGTTTGCGCCTCTATCGAGGCTGGGCACAGCAAGAGAAGAGTTGCAATGGAAAGCCTGCGGATGGCGTTTTCCAATCTTCCTATTCTCATGGCGGCTCCTGGCATCGACCTTGCGGGGCCCGCACGAGCGTTCCCAGGTCTTGCAAAAGTCTCCTCCGCTGAGACGCGCGCGACAAGTCCCCTGGCTCCTGCGGAATTCTCCGCCTACGAACCAGCTAAGTTCTTTGCGTCTGTCCGTCACACGCCTTGGTCATCTAGGCTGATCTGCGGAATTTCACCTCAAAAGAGTCAATCCGAGTCGTCCGATCCGGAACCATCTGCCGTCTTTCGGCTCGCACCGCTTCACCTCAAGATAACCCGCCTAACTCCATTCTGTTCTTGGGGTTGAACGGCCCAACCGGCAATGTTTCTAATTTTTAACAAACTCTTCTACCCCTGTAACAATGCTGTAATCTCTTCCATCCACACTTGGCCTTCACTGTTCCTCTAGCTCTCACCTAACAAAACGACGGAGAGGTAATCTATGAAGCGAGTTGCAAGTCTGGTTGTGGCTGTCCTTGTCCTGGGAACCCTCCTGTACGCTCAAAATCATCTAGTCGTTACCGGGGCAGGTGCCACATTTCCGTATCCCATATATTCCAAATGGTTTGACGTATTTCACACCAAGAGTCCCGACGTAGAGTTTAATTATCAGTCGATTGGTTCCGGCGGAGGGATCAAACAAGTTACCGAAGGAACTGTGGATTTTGGCGCCAGCGACATGCCGATGACGGATGAACTGATGAAAGCTTTCCAGGACAAGCGTGGCACCGGTATTCTCCACTTTCCGACGGTGCTGGGTGCGGACGTGCCTTCTTACAATGTCCCAGGTGTAACCGGAACGTTGAATTTCACCCCGGAAGCCCTGGCCGGCATCTACCTTGGCAAAATCACTAAATGGAACGATCCTGCCATCGCTTCCGCGAACAAAGGCGTGAATCTGCCCGCCAATGACATTGTCGTTCTACACCGATCAGAAGGGAGCGGCACGACGTTCATCTGGACCGATTATCTTTCCAAGGTCAGCAGCGAGTGGAAGAGTAAGGGTGCCTCGATCAACTGGCCGGTGGGTCTCGGTGCCAAGGGGAACGAGGGCGTAACGGGACTGCTTAAGACAACACCCAATTCGATTGGCTACGTCGAACTCATCTACGCGGCACAAAATAACGTGGCTTACGGCGCCGTGAAAAACGCCGCCGGAACATTTGTGAAGGCGGATCTGGCCAGCGTCAGCGCGGCTGCAGCTGGCGCCGCCAAGGACATGCCTGCGGACTTCCGGGTCAGCATCACCAACGCTCCCGGAGCAAAAGCCTATCCCATCTCCAGCTTTACCTGGCTCCTGATTCCGCAAAGGTTTCAGGATGCCGGCAAACGCGAAGCGGTGAAAAAATTCCTGTACTGGATGATTGCCGACGGACAAAAGGATGTCGAGGCCTTGTCCTACGCAAAACTTCCCAAGGAAGTAGCCGATAAAGAAAAGAAGGCGGTCGACAGCATTCAGTAGCAGAACAACGAAACTGTGGCGACAACTAGCACAACCATGAAGGGCGCGGAGCCGTCGTTGGGCTCGCGCTCCTTCCTCTCGCGCCTGGCGTCAGGCGACGAATTCGCACGTCTGGTCACGCTGATCTTCGCTGCCAGCGTGGTTCTCATCACCGTGATGGTCGTTTGGCAGTTGTGGACGAATTCCGCCCTTCCTCGCCACAAGTTCGGTCTGCGATTTCTTATTAGCGATGTCTGGGATCCGCTGGCAGACCAGTTCGGCGCGCTTCCCTTCATGTACGGAACCCTGGTCACCTCCGGGGTCGCGCTGTTTATCGCTGTGCCCCTCGGAATCGGCGCCGCCATTTTTCTGGCGGAACTCGCTCCGCCTAGAATTTCCGACACGTTGCAGTTCTTTATCGATCTCCTTGCTGCGGTGCCCAGCGTGATTTATGGGTTGCTGGGCTTCCTGGTCGTCGTTCCCTTGATGCGCACGGTAATTTTCCCGGCCCTGAACAAGCCTCTTGGTTTCTTGCCGATATTCAAGGGCCCTTCGTATGGCGTTGGCTTTCTGACCGCAGGGATAGTCCTGGCGATGATGGTGATCCCGTACATCATCTCGGTTTCGCGTGAAGTTTTGCTCTCGGTTCCGCGAGATCAACGCGAAGCCGCACTAGCCCTGGGTTCCACGCGATGGGAGTCTACCTGGAAAGTGGTCGTTCCCTTTGCGCGAACTGGTATCATGGGTTCCATTTTTCTCGCGCTCGCTCGCGCTCTGGGCGAAACCATGGCGGTTACCATGGTCATTGGCAATACCCCGAAGGTGGTTGCGTCGCTGTTCGCGCCCGGTTATTCCATTGCCGCGGTTATCGCCAACGAATTCACCGAAGCCACCGGCGATCTTTACGTTCAATCTCTTTTTGAATTGGGCCTGGTTTTGTTCTTGATGACCTTCATCCTCAACGGGCTGGCACGTCTGCTGATCATCGTGACCACCCAAAGGGGTAGCGGCGTGGGCAACGGATGAGTGCACGGCTTCGCTGGCGAAAATTTGTAAGCAACTTCATGCTCGGCCTCACCGGCGTGTGCGCACTGGTTTCCGTTGGCGTTCTGTTTCTGATTCTGGGCTATCTGCTGTATAACGGCGGAACGTCCGTCAATTGGGATTTCTTTACCAAGCTGCCCAAGCCCGTGGGAGAAACGGGCGGCGGCATGGCCAACGCCATCATGGGCAGTGCCAAGCTGCTGCTGGCGGCGTCTCTTATCGGTGTTCCCATTGGTTTCTTCGGCGGAATTTATCTTTCGGAATTCAGCGGAAGCTTTACCGCGTCGATCGTACGTTATGCAGCAGACTTGCTGAACGGTGTGCCTTCCATCGTGATCGGCATCTTTGCCTACAGCGTTGTGGTTCTGCCTTTCAAACACTTCTCCACGCTTGCTGGCGCTTTTGCGCTCGGCATAATGATGATTCCGATTACCCTGCGAAGTACCGAAGAGTTCCTGAAAGCCGTTCCACGCAATTTGCGCGAGGGTTCCATGGCTTTGGGCGCAAGTAAATGGAAAACCATCACCAGCGTGGTGGTACCGGCGGCTTACCGCGGCATTCTCACCTCGATTTTACTGGCCCTGGCTCGCGTTGCCGGCGAAACGGCTCCGCTGCTGTTCACTGCCTTCGGCAATCGCTATTGGAGCAACGGTTGGACTCAGCCCACCTCGTCGCTTCCGGTTATGATCTTCAACTATGCGGTGTCTCCGTATGAAGACTGGCACCGCCAGGCGTGGGCTGCCGGTCTGGTTCTCTTGGGCCTAATTCTGATCATTAATATCGTCGCGCGCACGATTCTTTCGCGTGGCATCGCGGTACCGAGGTCATGATTATGCAGGCTCCGTCAAAGGCAGGGTTATCCGTGAATATCGCATCAACGGGCGTGACCAAAGGCGAGAGCCACGCGGCCTTGCCGATGCGCATGACCATTTCCCACCTGAATTTCTTCTACGGTACCAAGCAGATTCTTTTTGACGTCAGTTTGGGCATTGCCGACAAGCGTGTCACCGCTCTCATCGGCCCTTCCGGTTGCGGTAAGTCCACATTACTTCGCACCCTCGACCGCATGCACGAAACCGTTACGACTGCCCGTCTGGAGGGCGAGATACTTCTCGACGGCCAGAACATCATGGCCCAGGACGTCACGCAACTTCGGCGCCGCGTTGGAATGGTTTTTCAACGGCCCAACCCGTTCCCGAAATCAATCTTCGAAAATGTCGCCTACGGGCCGCGCATCAACGGCTTCAAGGGACCAATTGCGGAAGTGGTCGAAAAGAGCCTGCGTAACGCCGCACTTTGGGACGAGGTGAAGGACCACCTGCACAAATCGGCGTACGAATTGTCTGGCGGGCAGCAGCAGCGATTGTGTATCGCGCGTGCCCTCGCCGTTGAGCCGGAAGTGCTCCTGTTGGATGAGCCCGCGTCGGCTTTGGATCCCATCAGCACCGCGAAGATCGAGGAATTGCTGGTCGAGTTGAAAAACCTGACTACCATCGCCATCGTGACTCACAACATGCAGCAGGCCGCGCGCATCAGCGATTTCACGGCGTTTCTCTTGACCGGTCAACTCATCGAATTTAGTCCGACTCCGCATTTGTTCACGACGCCGACCGATCCGCGAACGGAAGCGTATATCACCGGGCGTTTTGGCTGAGCAAAACCGGTAAGCGAATTTGCTGGGCAGTGTCTGCGGGTGAAGGTACTCTGCGAACGGGAAGGGTTCCATGGAACGCCATTTTGAAAAGGATTTGAACGAGCTGAAAGAACGGCTGCTGTGGATGGGCAGTCTGGCCGAGCGCGCCGTGCATCAGGCGGTGCATGCCGTTCTGGATTCGGACGAGCAGCTTGCCAAGCGAGTTTTGGACGAAGAAGACGCCATCAACGAACTGCAGTTGGAAATTGACGATCGTGTCGTGCAATTGCTGGCTCTTCACCAACTCATGGCCGTCGACCTTCGTTTTGTGCTTGCCGTTTCGCGCATCAACAACGATCTGGAACGTATCGGCGACCAGGCCGTGAACATCGCGCAAGGCGCACTGCGCATTCTGCGGCACCCGCGCGTGAAGCCGTATGTCGATCTGCCGCGCATGAGCGAGGTTGTCGAAGAGCAGGTTCGCAACGCGCTGAACGCGGTGGTGCGCCGCGATGTGGAACTCGCTCAAAAAGTAATGGCCAATGACGATCAGGTGGACCATTACCGCGATCAGATCTTCCGCGAACTATTGACCTACATGATGGGCGATTCCAGCGTCGTTTTTCCCGCGTTCGAACTCATCTTGGTCGCAAAGAATTTGGAACGCATCGGCGATCACGCCACCAACATCGCTGAAGACGTGATCTACATTGTCCAGGGCCAGGATATCCGGCATCCGTCCGTGGATCGCCGCTAGCTTTGCGCAACTTCTGGCTGCTTCTCTTCTCGCTCGGCCACCGTGCGGCCTAGAAGCCAAGAGCTAGCGAGCAACAGCACGCTCAATAAGGAAATTAAGATTCCAACGCTGCGGTCCCAAGTCCGCGTAAAACGAACTGTCACCAACGATTCGCCGGAAGGCACGGGCACGACCATCTCGTTAAAATTGTCAGCTCGTTGCGGATCAATTTTCTCGCCATTCACTTCCACCCGCCAGGCCGGATAGTTCAGCACTCGCAAAGCGATTCGCGATTCTTTCGGCAAATTAACGGCGATTCTCTTTTCTTCCGTTGTCCACTCAAGGACCTGTATCTTGGCGGTCTCTTTCGGCGCGACAGAATCTTCCGGCAAGAGTTGCGCGAGCGGCGCTTTCACCGGCAAATCCTGATGATCGTCGCCCAGCGGGTCATATTCGTCCGTGCCGTCAAAACCAGTTCCGTCGCTCACCATCGCCTCAAGTGTCGGCATTTCATCCGGGTCCCACCAGCCGTTATCCAAAAATAAGGCCGCCAGCGGAGCCGTCAAAATCAGAACAGTTAGAATCCATATGGCAAACCGTTTTCTTTCGGCAGCCAGAGCGAGAAAGCAGGCACAGAGCAACGCGACCATGGACATCCAGCGCCAGGGAAACTGAACAAACCGCAGCTTCGGCAAAACATTCCATAAAGGCGCGGTGAACCGCATCATCAACATCGAACCGGCAGCCGCAAGCATAAGAAATACGCGCGAGACGTCGCATTTCCCAAGTCGAGCCCTGCTAGAAGATCCAAAACAACCAGATCCAAGGGCAGCCAGAGCACAGAGCAAGATCACTCCTAGCGCACATGTACTGGCAATGCAGTTAAACCAGTTATGTTCAACATCGCCGATTTCCGTGAATAGGAAATTCTGTGAAGGCAGCAAGCCGGAGGAGAGCGCTTGCGAAATATTCACCCAGCGTTGTTCGTAAATCGCAGGAACCAGATAGAACCCGGCAAGGCCGAATCCAAGTACCATACCGGCTGCTCCACGCGCTGCAACTCTCCACGAGCGCGAAGTAAAAGCAGCCCACGCGAAAAGCAAAGCTGAGGTGTAAGTTGCAATCACGGCTGCGGGGGCATTGCTCAGCCAAATTGCGGCAAACGGTACGGCAAACGCAACTAACTTTCGAGAGCGGGACGCCTGGTCTTCAAATAAGTTGCCAACACGAAGCGCACCAAGCAAAAGCAAAGGAAAAAACGCGCAGGCAAGTTGTTCCGCGAAATCACTGCGAATATAGCTCATCAGAAGAAAATTTGGGTTTGCGGCGTAACACAGCGCGCCAAACAAAGCGGCGCCTTCTCCTACCAGCCGCCTGATCAGAACAAAAGCGGAGAGCCCCGCGATGGTCTGCGTCAACACTACAAACAGAATAACGGCCCACGCACCGGGAAGCACCCGCACCAGCGCGGCACCCAAAAGCCACGACAGCGGCGGATAAAAAATAAATCGCGGCTCACCGAACCCGTGATTCGTCAGTGCCGTCCAGCGAGGGTAGAGCGTGCCTTCTTTCCATTGAAACGCCACGTCTTGCCAGGAAGCCACGTGAAATTCAAAATCGTGGCCCGACGCGGTCCCCCGCACGAAATAAGGAGACACGATCGCCAGGGAAACCAGCAGCGAGAGCAAGCAAGCAATTACCAGCGGTGGCAAACGTCGCTTTGAAATGGCCACCGAACGTGGATCGGAAACTGTCATAGTGTGTTCATGGGATTGTAACGAAACTCGACCGCTTGTGGATTGCAGCGCTCATTTACCTGCTGGCCCGCCGGGAAGTGAGCGATAATACACGCGATTATGAGCACCGTGACGACAGGCGTCGAACCCATCATCGAAGCGCGAAAGCTGGAAAAATTCTATCCGCAGCCCGATGGCAGTCGCATCCAGGTGATTGCGCCAACAGATTTGGCCGTGTATCCGGGGCAAATTATCGCTTTGCTCGGCCCCTCTGGCTGTGGAAAATCCACCATGCTGCGCATGCTTACGGGACTCTCGCCGACATCCGCGGGCAGCGTTTACTGGCACGGGCAACCGGTCAGCGGCGAAGCTCCCAACGTGTCCATCGTCTTTCAAAGTTTCGCTCTCTTTCCGTGGCTGACGGTGATTCAGAACGTCGAAGCTCCCCTGGAAGCCCGCGGCATACCTGAAATGGAACGCCACAAGCGCGCGCTGCGCATCATCGACGCGGTGGGCCTGGACGGGTTCGAGTCCGCGTATCCCAAAGAACTTTCCGGAGGTATGAAACAACGCGTGGGTGTGGCGCGCGCGCTGGTTGTCGAACCCGAAGTGCTTTTTATGGACGAACCGTTTTCCGCGCTGGATGTGCTTACGGCGGAAACGCTGCGCGGCGAATTGTTGGATTTGTGGATGGAGAAGAAAATCCCCACGAGAGCCATTTTTATCGTCACGCACAACATCGAAGAAGCGGTCATCCTCGCGGACCGCATCATCGTACTCGGGCGCAATCCTGCACACATTCACGCGCAATTCAACGTGGACATTCCGCACTATCGCGACCGCAAAGATCCTCGCTTCGTGCAACTGGTCGACATGATCTATCGCGCGTTGACCAAACAAGACCATCCGGAACTTCCCGCGGAAACCCGGCAGAATGCTGAAAACGCCGAGCGTCGCCGCATTTTGATGTTGCCGCATACACGTCCCGGCGGAATGGCCGGTTTGCTGGAGATCCTGGTGGACCAGGACGGGCGAGCGGACTTGAAGGTGCTTGCGGACGAATTAAGCCTGGAAGTAGACGCGTTGCTGCCAACCGTGGACACTGCCGTGTTGCTAGGTATGTTGAAACTAACGGAGGGCGAGGCCATCATCACGCCCGAAGGCCAGGCGTTCGCTCAAGGCGACATTCAGGAGCGCAAAGCGATGTTCCGGCGGGCCGCGCTAGCCAATGTTCCGCTGCTGCGACAAATGGAACAGGCTTTAAAAGCAAAGACCAATCGCACTTTGCCGGCGGAATTTTTTCAAGACCTCTTGGACGAACATTTCAGCGATGACGAAGCGCGGCGGCAATTAGAAACGGCCATTCAATGGGGCCGCTACGCGGAAATCTTCGATTACGACGCAGCTACCGGAAAACTAACGCTCACCGAGGCCTGACCCGCACGTGCCCTCTCCCGCGCCTCTTCCCGTACATCCCACTCCGCTTCCGCCCGCTGGCAAGCGGCCCGCCGGTTCTCGCTGGGCCTACGCATTTCTGATCGACATCGCCGTGTTCGCAAGCGTGTTTGCGGTCATTTTTGGCGTGTACTCTATCGGACGCTCCTGGCTCGGCCCGGTGAAGGTGGAGTCCGCCATCTCGCAGGATCCCCGCAGCCTGCCGCTCTATGCGCTTTATTCGCTGGTGCGCATTCTGGTGGCGTATGTGCTGAGCCTGTTGTTCGCGTTGGCATATGGCTATGCAGCCGCAAAATCAAGGCGCGCGGAAATCCTTTTGATTCCGCTGCTGGACATTCTGCAATCCATCCCGGTGCTGAGTTTTCTTCCAGGCGTGATGCTGGCGATGGTCGCGCTGTTCCCTAGCCGGCAACTCGGTGTAGAGCTAGGCTCGATTATTTTGATCTTTACCGGGCAGGTGTGGAATATCGCCTTCAGTTTTTACTCCTCACTGAAAACCGTCCCGCGCGACCTCCGCGAAGCCGCCATCATTTACCGTTTCAGCCGCTGGCAGCGATTTGTCCAACTCGACCTGCCGTTCTCCACCATCGGCCTTGTGTGGAATTCGATGATGTCCGTCGCCGGAGGCTGGTTCTTCCTGATGGCTTGCGAAATGTTCGTGCTCGGCGACAAGGATTTTCGCCTACCCGGTCTTGGCTCCTATCTGCAAACCGCCGCCAGCAATGGAAACACCCGCGCGATGTTGTGGGGTTTGAGCACCATGGTCGCCGTAATCGTGCTAATGGATCAGTTGATCTGGCGACCGGTCATCGCGTGGGCGGACAAATTCAAGTTTGAACAAGTGGAAAGCGGCGGCGCAGCCCAGAACTCTTTGCTGAATTTCATTCGCCGGGAATCGTTTCTGATTCGGTTGTATCGCCGCCTTTTGCATCCCTTATTCAATTGGCTGACGATCCGCTTTGCCAGCGGCGCAAAGCGCGCGGCCGCAACGATCGGAGCGTCGCAGGCCGCGAAGCCACGACGTTGGTTAGGTTGGTTTTTCGCGGGACTGGGTGCCGCGGCAGTGTTTTATGGAATCTACCGAACAATCGGAGAATTGGCGCAATTAACGGTGCAGGACTACTACTTGCTGTTGCGCAGCGCGGGCCTCACGTTTTTGCGGGTCAATCTGGCGCTGGTCATCGGCGCGCTGTGGACCATTCCCGTGGGCGTTGCCATAGGATTCAGCCCGCGATTCGCGCGCGTCATGCAACCGCTGGTGCAACTCGCCGCTTCAATTCCGGCGACGGCGCTTTTTCCAGTGATCCTTTTATTCCTGATCAAGTTACGCGGCGGCGTGGAAATTGCCGCCATGATGCTGATGCTGCTTGGCACGCAGTGGTACATCCTGTTCAACGTAATTGCCGGAGCCATGGCCATTCCCACCGATCTAAAGGAAGCCGCACACGTGTTTCGATTCAGCAGGATTGACCGCTGGCGGCGACTGATTCTTCCCGGAATATTTCCTTACCTGGTAACCGGACTCGTGACGGCCTCGGGCGGCGCGTGGAACGCCAGCATCGTCGCGGAGTATTTTCATTTCAAAGGACACATCGTGGAAGCGCCTGGCCTCGGCAGCACCATCAGCCGCGCCAGCGATGCCGGACATTTTGATTTGTTGCTGGCTTCCACGTTGATCATGGCGGCGGTAGTGGTGCTGATCAATCGCCTGCTATGGAGACGCATGTACCGGTTGGCTTCGACTCGCTACAAGCTCGAAGCCTAAGACTCAACTCGAGGTGAGTTGGTGGCTCAAATAATCAATCTGCCCCACGTGATCGTAGAGATGCGTTGCGCAGCGAAAGAAAATGGTGAAACGATGTTTGGCTTCCGGTTCGCCTTCTCCGGAATACGGCAGGGTCCAATCCGTGGCGGACTGCGCTTCCAGCGTGGCCACAACCATGTCGATGGTCCGATCGAAGCGCGCAACAACTTCGGCCTTGGGATGCTTCGCCGTATCGGTGAACTCTAGATCGCGATTGCGCACATAGCCCGTACCAGCAATCTGCGTCCCGATGTAGTACCTCAAGTTGCCGGTGAGATGTAGCAGCAGATGGCCGACGCTGTTGCCATAGGTGAACGGATTCGTCCAGAAGTGCTCTTGCGAAAGCGGATCCACCCAGCGATGCAGTTCGCCAGCGCGTTCGCGATATTCCTGGACCAATGCCGATTGAACGATGCTGTGAAGTTCGCTCATGGAAATCCTCAAAACTTATTTGTCCCAGCCGTTTAGTGCGCTTGCGCCGCGCGATCATCGCGAAAGATCGTGCCTTCTTTCATCACAAAAAACACATGCTCGGTCTGGCGAATATTTTGAACGGGATCGCCGGGTACCGCAACCACATCGGCTAATTTACCTGTCTCCAGAGAGCCCAATTTGTCCGCTAGTCCCAACAAATCCGCGTCAGCGGACGTCCCAGCCTTTAGCGCGTCCACCGGTTTCATGCCCAGGTCCACCATTTGATGAAATTCCTCGGCGTTGCGGCCGTGGGGGTAAACCGCTGCGTCGGTGCCAAGGCCAATCTTGACGCCCTTGGCTAGAGCCTTCTGAAAGGTCAGATGCACGGCAGCAATAGCGAGATGCGCTTTTACAGCGATGGCCGGGGGGACAGCGACTCCGCGGTCAAACTGCTCCTGAAGTCCCTGAACCGCCATCAGTGTTGGGACGTAATATGTTCCGCGTTGCTTCATCATGTCCAAAGCTTCGTCGTCCATAAAACTCCCATGCTCGATGGAATCAATACCCGCGCGAATGGCGCGCTTAGCGGCTTCGGCTCCGTGCGCGTGAGCGGCGGTCTTGCGGCGCAGGGCATGCGCTTCATCCACAATCGCGTTTAGTTCTTCCTGCGTAAGCTGCGGCGTATCCACATCGTCGGTCGGGGAAAGCACACCGCCTGACGCGCAAACTTTAATAATGTCCGCGCCGTATTTGTGGTCCAGCCGCACGGCGTATCTTGCCTGATCCGGCCCATTGATCACGCCATCGAGTGGCCCGGCCTCATGGCCGAAGATTCCTTCGCGAAAACCACCCTGCCCATCGCAATGTCCGCCGGTTGAGCCGAGCGCATGCACGGTGATCAGCATACGTGGACCAACCACGTCGCCATTGCGAATGGCGTTGCGCAATCCCACATCCATGTAGTCCGAGGAACCTACGTCGCGCACGGTCGTGAAGCCGCCCATCAGCGTCACGCGCGCATTCACAGTAGAGTGGATCGCTTGTTCCGGGATGGGTTTGCGCAAGGTGTCCAGCTCCGCCCGAATGTAATCTTCGGAGTACGACATGGTGAGATGCGTATGCGCATCGATGAAGCCGGGCAGCAATGTAGCGTCGCCGAAATCCAGGACTTCCGCGCCTGGTGGAATCTGGGCCGAAGCGCCCACTGCTACAATTCTGTTTCCCGTAACAACCACTATTCCTGGCGTAACCACGCCGCTTCCCTTACCATCGAACAGCCGAGCCGCTTTTAAGACGTACGTTTTCTCGGGCGGCTTCTGTCCCTGTCCATAAACAGGCGCCCCTAGCAGGTACAAACTGGCAAGTAACGTCAGGATGGATGCGCGTCGCATAAGTAATTCTCCGGGAGCTTGATGAGTTCAAATGGCAGGCAGACTTTATCCTGCCCTCGGAAAATGTCAAGAAACATCCGGATGACAGAGACGCATCCCACTTGACGCTCGCCAGAAGGATTCGGAGGGCGCTGTGCCGGCAGTACCCGCCATACGCATCACAAAACAGAACAAGCAAGCCATTCGGACGAACGGCGACTATGTACTGTATTGGATGATTGCCGGCCGCCGGGTGCATTTCAATTTTGCGCTGGATCGCGCGCTGGAATTTTGCGACTCGCTCAAAAAGCCCTTGCTTATTTTTGAGCCCTTGCGCGTCGACTATCGCTGGGCCAGCGATCGGCTTCACCGTTTCGTCCTGGACGGCATGGGGGGTAACGCGCGCGAATGCCAAGCCGCGAAGATTGGCTATTTCCCCTACGTCGAGCCGGAGCTCGGAGCGGGTAAAGGCTTGCTTGCGGCACTGTCCGAGAAGGCATGCGTGATTGTCACCGATGAGTTCCCCTGCTTTTTTCTGCCGCGCATGGTCGCCAGTGCGGCGCAAAGAGCTTCGGTCCTGATGGAATCCATTGACTCCAACGGTTTGTTGCCAATTTACGCGACCGAACGAGTTGCTTTGCGTGCGTTCGATTTCCGGCGTTACCTTCAGAAGGAGTTGCCTAAGCATTTGCGTGAATTCCCGCGCGCAAACCCCCTTGCAAAATCGAAGTTCGCTCGCGGAGCGAAGATTCCCGCGAACGTATCGAAACGCTGGCCGGCCGCTTCGGAGAGAATGCTGGCTGGAGAGCAAGATTCGCTGAGCGCGCTGCCCATCGATCATTCCGTGGGCCCTGCTCCGCTCCAGGGTGGTCACTCCAGCGCGCGTAAGCAAATGACCGAATTCCTCAAGAAGAAGCTTTCCCGCTACGGCGAAGAGCGCAACGAACCGGAACTTGACGCTACTAGCGGATTTTCTCCCTTCCTTCATTTCGGGCATCTGTCGGTCCACGAGATTTTTGTACAACTCGCGCGCCGCGAGAAATGGAAACCGGAAAAACTGGGACTGCGTACCAATGGAAGCCGCGACGGTTGGTGGAATATGAGTCCTTCGGCAGACAGTTTTCTGGACGAGCTGATCACCTGGCGGGAAGTCGGCTACAACTTCGCCACGCACCGTGAGGACTACGACCGATACGAATCGCTGCCGGATTGGGTGAAGAAAACCCTGGCGGAACACGCCCGGGATCAGCGCGATCATCTGTATTCGTTGGAACAATTTGAAGCTGCACAAACACACGACCCTCTCTGGAATGCGGCACAGACACAGCTGGTAAAAGAAGGTCGCATCCACAATTACCTGCGGATGTTGTGGGGAAAGAAAATCCTGCAATGGGCTCGCGCGCCCCAGCAAGCCGCGCAGATCATGATCCATCTGAACAATAAATATGGCCTGGATGGGCGGGACCCGAATTCCTATAGCGGCATTTTCTGGGTGCTGGGGAGGTACGACCGGCCGTGGGCGCCGGTGCGCCCGGTGTTCGGCATGATTCGCTACATGAGTTCGGAAAATACCATGCGGAAAGTTTCAGTAAGAAAGTATATCGGGAAATATGCCCCCTCAACCCCAGGCGCAAAGTAGCTTGCTGGAGGTCGAGTCAGATGCCAGGAATGTGCGTGGTAAGATCGAAGGCCGAAGCCGCAAAAGAGCAGGAAATGCGTGAGCGAGATATTCCGTTATAGGAGCAAAATGCCGGCGTCCGCAGAGACCGTGTATAGCTTTCACGCGGAACCGGACGCCTTGGAAAGATTGACGCCGCCTTGGGAAAAGGCGCAGGTTGTGTCCCGTTCCGGCGGCATCGATAAACCCGGCTCGCGGGTGACTCTGAAGGTTTCCGCCGGCCCTTTCACACAGAACTGGGTCGCCGAACACACGGCCTGCGAACCGGGCCGAATGTTTCGCGACGTGATGGTTTCCGGACCGTTTCCTCGATGGGAGCATACTCACGAGTTTCTGCCGGAAACGGATGCCTCGAGTTGGCTCGCAGATACCGTCGAATACGATTTTCCGTTGGGCTGGCTTGGTAAGTTCCTGGCCGGAGCGTATACGCGCAAACGGCTACAACGAATGTTTGCATGGCGGCACAAGGTGACGGCGGAAATATTGCTAGAGCGCGCGAAGAAAGCAGGCAATGGAGATGGCGGCCAAGAGCATTCGCCCTGAACTGTTGGAGAAATACCAGACGCACCATGGCGAAACGCTTGCCACGTTGAGCGCTCGGCAACCGGTGCTACTGGTGTTTCTGCGGCATTTCGGTTGAACGTTTTGCCGCGAGGCGGTCGCCGAGCTGAGCGAACTTCGGAAAACAATCGAGGAACGGGGCACGCGCCTGGTGTTCGTGCACCTTTCCGATAGCGATGAGAAGGCCAGGAAGTTTTTCGGCCAGCACAAACTGGAAGATGTGCCGCGAATTGGCGACCCATCTGGTGAACTCTATCAAGCATTCGGCTTGACACGCGCGAACTGGCATCAATTTTTGAATTACGAAAGTATTGTGCGCATGCTGAGCGCCTGCCTTCGGGGACACTGGGCCGGGGCGCCCGCAGGGGACATGGAACGCATGCCTGGCACGTTTCTAATTCAAAACTCCGAAATAAAAAAAGCCTTCCGCAACCAACTCGTCTCCGACCGGCCAAACTATCTGGAGATGGCCAGCGTCGCTTGATTGGCATTCGACGCAAGTCGCTGCGGTGCACTTGCGTCTAGTCCACCGGATGCCGCAGGATATCTGCTTGGCTAATGCCTGTCACAATGGTGCATAGTCACTTCCAGGGAAACTTGCCGAATGCCGAATAGTCCCGATGTCTTGATTGCCGGCGCAGGACTGGCTGGGCTGTGTTGCGCGCGGCGCCTGCAGGAATCGGGCGTGTCCTTCCAGATTCTAGAGGCTTCGGATGATATTGGCGGCCGAGTACGAACGGATATCGCGGACGGTTTTCTGCTCGATCGCGGTTTCCAGGTGCTGTTGACGGCGTATCCGGAAGCCAGCCGGCTTCTGAATTACAAGAAGCTGGAGTTGAAGGCGTTCACGCCGGGAGCCTTTTCCTGGTACGCGGGACGCATGAACCAGTTGGTGGATCCGTGGAGAACTTCGGGAGCGTGGAAGATCGCGCTGCAATCGGAATTTGGAAGCTTGATGGACAAGGTGCGCATCGCAAGACTGCGAAATCGGGTGATGCGCAGCTCCATCGAGGAGATTTTCAAACGCCCGGAGCGTACCACCAAAGACGCCCTTGCAGCGGAAGGGTTTTCCAAGGAGTTCATTCACCGGTTCTTTCGCCCTTTTCTTGGCGGGATCATGCTGGACGCGGAATTGAAGTCCTCCAGCCGGATGTTTGAATTTGTTTTCAAAATGATTTCGCAAGGCGATACCGCGCTCCCGTCGCAGGGTATGGGCTCCATCCCGAAGCAGATTGCGGAGAAAATTTCCGGAAGCTTTATCCGCTTGCAGACCAAGATTGAAGCCCTGCACGAAAACGAGTTGACCTTGGCCGGAGGCGAAACACTGCAGGCCAAAGCGATCGTGGTAGCCGCGGATGGTCCTTCGGCAGCGCATCTGGTTGGCGAAGTGGAGCCTGCTTCCCGCAGCGTGTCCTGTTTCTATTACGCGGCAGCAGAGCCGCCCGTGGCCTCTCCGACCCTGGTGCTGAACGGCGACGGTGCGGGACCCGTCAACAATTTCGCAGTGATCAGCCAGGTGGCGCCGTCATACGCCCCAAAGGGCCAGCATCTGGTATCGGCCACGGTGCTGGGAGTGCACAAGCTCACGGAAGCGCAATTGAGCGGATTCATCATCGCCCAGATGAAAAACTGGTTTGGCAAGGTAGCCAGCAACTGGCAGTTTCTGCGCAGTTACAGCATTGTGCATGCGCAGCCCCAACAATTCGTGGGGGCTTTGGAGCCTCCGGAGCGGCCAGTGCGTATACGTCCGGGCGTTTATGTCTGTGGTGATCATCGGGACAATGCCTCGATACATGGGGCAATGGTGAGCGGCAGACGCGCTGCCGAAGCGGTGCTCTCCGATTTCTCGCGCTGACCGGTTCCAGGGTTCCGAGATTTACGAGGTTTGGCGTCCACGGATCGAGTCTTTCCCCTAGGTTTTCCACATTTCCGTGGGTAACGGTCCCTCGGTACTATTGACCCCCAGTTTACGCCCGCCGAGACTCGACGTGAGATGGCGCCTTACGCGAATTTTCTGGGCAGACAGGTGACGGTGCAATACCGCGTCGGTGACGTTCTGTTGGTGGCCAGCGGAACGTTTGTTGGCGATTGCGGTCGCTCTATTTTCTTGGAACAACATCTGGAGTTGGCCGGCAAGCGGAATTATTTTCGCTGGGAAATCCCTTACCCGTACATCCACCGCATCGCAGAATCAAGTGCGGTTGAAGCCGTTGTGAATGCGCCGCTCGAAGAGGAACTCCCCCAAGAAAATACACGTGCCGCTGCAGCAGGCGCTTCCGCCGGTTCTTCGCCAAGCGGCGCACACGTTCCTGGACTTGCCCCACTTCCCCGTCCAAAACCGATCTGAGTTCTAAAGCATCCATTCCATGCACGGAGAAGTGTGGGAAGTCCCACGCCGTTCACCGCACTAGGGAACGGAATCCGTTACAATTTCTTCGCGCGCGGATGCTCGAACCGCGTCCAGGAGGCTGAGTGTGAGCGAAGCGCAGGGTGATAAACGAAAAATTGGATTCATTGGCCTGGGGTTAATGGGCCGTCCGATGGCGGCGAATTTGTTGAAAGCTGGACATTCGCTGACAGTGTGGAACCGGACGGCAGCTCGCGCCCAGGAACTGGTGGCCGCAGGAGCGAAGCTCGCGAGTACGCCGCGAGAAGTTGCCGCAGCCAGCGACATTCTGTTCACGATTGTGAGCGATCCGCCGGCGCTGGAGGAAGTGCTTTGGGGACACGAAGGAAAACATGATGGAGCGCTGGAAGGGCTGCGAAAAGGCAGTGTGTACATCGACTCGAGCACCATTTCGCCGGCACTGGTGAAGAAACTCGCCGCGATATGCAGCGGGCGCGGAGTTCGGTTTCTGGATGCGCCGGTTACTGGCGGCGATTGGGGCGCAAGAGAAGGAAATCTCGTTTTTATGGTTGGCGGAGACGGAGAGACGTTGAAAGAGGTTGAGCCGGTGCTCGGAGTGCTTGGAAAGAAATGGTTCCACCTGGGACCGAACGGCGCGGGGCAAACCGTTAAGTTGGCGATGAACGGAATTCTGGCGCTGCAGGTGGATGCCATGGCGGAGGCGATCGCGATTGTGCGGAAGGCGGGGTTTTCGGGCGAGAAGTTGGTGGAAGTGATGCAATCCACCATGGCACGTTCCGGAGTGTTGGACGTGAAATCGCCGCTAATGTTAAAGGGCGACTACAAGCCCAGCTTTCCGTTGCGGCTGATGCACAAGGATCTGGGACTGCTGTTGGACCTGGGGAATCAGTTGGGTGTTGCGCTGCCAACGACCGCGGCCGCGCGCGAGGTCTACAGCAAGGTGAAAGGCGATGCGAAGGAAGACCTGGATTATTCAGCGGTCATGAAGTTTTGGGAGAGGTAGACGCCTTGGCAGCTTCCTGCGCTTTGTTCTGTCCGGACAGAAAAATGTCGGCGCGCCGACATTTTTGATTTTTTGCCAATAAAAACGCAGAAAAAACGTCCCGAAGGTCGAAAACTTTACCATGATCCCTCCGCTCCGTAGACGACACTCGCGCCGCGCGAGCGTCGTCTACTCCGGTCGGGATGACACGTTACGGTGCTTTGCGACGCTTGGTACTGCGCGATGAGAACAGCCGTAGGAAGAAGCGTGCGCGTCCCAGCTTCGACGCTACCTCAGGGAGCGCGGCGGAAAGAAGCCGATCGGAAGATCGCGCGAAGTGCGCAGACCGGATGGCGCTTCCAGAATTGCGGGTATGGAATTGACGGCTACCGAGGCGGTAGCGATATCGCCGTGAGAGCCGTTGGGAATAATCAGGCTGATGTTTGGATGGCCAGTGAGTTCGATGGTATCCGCGGGATCCTTGGCGCCTACGTACATTTGCAGTTCCAGATAAATTAGTTCCTTGCCGGACGAAAGACCGCGAGCGATTTGATGAACGCCGGCGGCCTGACCCGCTTCCACGCTGAGAAATTCGGTTTGCACGCGTTCGGCGGCAACTTTTGGCTCGATCGTTTCGGTAATTTCGTCGACCGGCAAGCCGAGGCTATCCGCGATCATGGCCACGGATTCCGGCAAACCCACGTGCTTGATTACGCCTTCTTTTACCTTGGCACGAAATTCCTCGACCGCCATGCCTGCGCCAATCTTTTTCTGCAGCGGTAGGCGGCGTTTGGAGGCATCCACGATACGCAGGGCCTTAGCGTGTTCAATTCGCTGCGAGACGGCGGCGAGGGTGATGACCATTTTGTCCATCACAAAGCCGGGATTGACGCCCGTACCGACAAGAGCGACGCCTGATTCTTTTGCCGCGGCGTCCAGTTTCGCGGCTAGATCGGGAAACGTGCGGTAGGGATAGGAGAGTTCTTCGCAAGTGGAGACCACGCAGGAACCAACATCCAGGCAAGCGAGCAGCTGATCCATTACCTTGGGAAGCGAAGACGAAGTGGTGTGCATCACGATGTCCGCGGACTGTTCGAGAATGCCGCGCGCATCGCCGGAAACTTTTACACCCCAAGGAGCGTCGGAGGCGCCGATAACTTCGCCGAGGTCGCGGCCGATTTTGGCGGGATCGTTATCGATGGCGCCGACAATTTGCACGGTGTCTTTTTCGCGAAGGAGCTTGGCAATCGATGCGCCAATAGGGCCAATTCCATATTGTATGGCTCGAATTTTCTTTTTCACGGGCTTCTCCGTTATCTTGCAGCGCTGGGCAGTCCTGCGCGTCAATTTGCCATAAGGCGAAACGATAAGCGTACTGGAATTTGGCAAGACAGGCAATTGCCTGGATCCGCGGACAACGGGGTTTCGGATTACGCGAACTTACCGGGACTTGAGTCAGTTGTTCGGTTTATGCGAGGTGTCGTTTCGTTCGCCGAATAAAAAGCGTCGCAACCGGGTAGGAATCATCGACATTGGAAAGTGGCCGAGTCCGGCAACTGCAGCAGTTCCGGCCCCGACCCGAAGTATTGCAAGGATTACGACCCCAAATATGATGAGGCAGGCGACGATACGTTCAATCCATGAGTGGTCCATAGAACACCTTGGGCTGAGATTAGCACCTCTAGGTGTACGCAGCAATTATCTAGATGCCTCAAGCCCCAACAAACGCGGAAACTGGAAACTGCCCCACTACCCGTCCGCGGGAGACACCACCATGCAAATGCCGCCGAATTGTTGCCGCTTTTTGCCTGAGCAACGCATAATGAGGGCGGCTGAAGCAAGGCCGAAAGGAACTTTCATGGGCGCGAAAAAATTGAGTGACGCAGAAGTGCAGCAGGAGCTGGCGAAAGCCAAAGGCTGGAGCCTGGTGAATGGGAAACTCCACCGCGCGTTCGAGTGCAAGGATTTCGCCGCGGCGTTCGGAAAAATGACGCAAGTGGCGCTGGTGGCGGAATCGATGAACCACCACCCGGAATGGTTTAACGTGTGGAACAAAGTGGTGATCGACCTGAATACCCACAGCGTGCAAGGGATCAGTTCGCTGGACTTTCAGTTGGCGGCCAAGATAAACGAAATTTTCGGCAGCTGAGCGTCCACCGAAATCGAATGCAGGGAGCTCATCAAAACAAATTTCGGTTGCGCGGGTGGCAGGTCATTACCCTGCGCTGGCTGGCGGCACTTCTGGTGCTCGCGGCGTTGCTGCATTTTCTCCCTTGGGAGCAACTGAAAGAGTCCATTCGCAGAGTACCGGTCACGCGCTTTGTAGTCGTTCTTGCCGGTTACTTGCTGGCGCATGTGGTTGGCTCGGTAAAGTGGCGCATGATAGTAAATGCCGCTGGAGCGCAACTGGATTATCCGACTAGCGCACAGTGCTATGCGGGCGGCTTGTTCGCCACATTGTTTCTTCCTTCGATCATCGGGGGAGATGTGGTGCGGCTGGCGATGGGTTTACGGCGAAGTCCCAATCCGGCGGCGGTTCTGGCGGGAAATGTAGCGGACCGCTTTCTGGATGTTCTGGCACAAGTTGGGTTAGTAGGGCTGGGGTTGGTTTTGCTGCCCGGCTCGGTTCCCACATCGTTACGCGGTCAGGCGCAAAAAGGTCTGGTAATTTTGACCGCGGTTGCGGGCGTCGCGCTGGTGGCCGCTATCTTATTGCGCAAGCCATTGCTGCGTGGCAGGTCGATTCGGTTTCGGCGACAGCTGGCGCGATTGCAGTTTGCGCTGCGCACGGTATCGAGGAAGCCGCATGTGCTGTTTTTGGGTTGGCTGCTGGGGACCGGGATTCAAACCACGTTCCTGACACTTACGGCGCTTCTGGCAGTGTCCTGCGGGCTGTTTTTGCCGTTGCGGGTGTGGTTCTTCGCCTGGCCGTTGGCAAAGCTGGCGGCGATTCTGCCGCTGACACAAGGTGGAATCGGAGTAAGGGAAGCAGCGCTTGTAGCATTGCTGTCCCCATTTGGGGCACCCGGACCGCTGGTGCTCGCCGCAGGGCTGGTTTGGGAAGGTGTCATCGTTGCTGGTGGATTGATTGCGGGAGTAATCGCATTTCTATTGCGGCGTGGGCAGAGCTCGCCCCAACCTAATTAGAGAAGGCTCAGAAGCAGTGCCTTAACCGTGATTGTTCGCGTGGAATCGGGTGGAAATGCTATGCGTCCCTCGCTAGCCACTCTTGTGGCTCATCTTTTTGGCCGTCCCAGCCGATAAGGTACGTGAAAGTGACGTGCCCTAAAAGATGACCCAGGGATGACACCCGACAGGGACTATGGATTGGGACCTCCTGAGCTTGGAGTGGTGAATTATTAGGGAATTATGGTGTATCAGTTGCAGGAACTTACTGGCTAGAGCCAAATGAACTGCAGTTTCGCGCCGCGGAACGCGATGAACGTGACAGAACGCTCGAGGGCAACATGACGTCAAAGATCGGAATTCGCGTCAAGCTCACGAACATAGAGACGATGAGGGAGCAGCTCGGAGTGATCGGAACGAATCACTTGTTGCAGGAAATAGAGACGTTTCTGCAGAAGCGTTTGCGCGGCACGGATGGATTGGAACAGGCTGCGCCGGGGGAGTTTCATCTTTCGATCCTGAATGCCGATTCCGGCTGCATACCGGCACTGCAAAGGAGATTTTCGCCCTCCGTGCTTCAGGGGCATTTCAGCAACGCTGGGGGGTGTGTCCCCGATTTCAGCGTGGAGACGGAGACGCAGGGTATTCCCAGTACAGCGGGCAGTGAAAGCTTCGAGGAAGCGCTGTACCCCGGGGCGGTGCAGGCCACCTTTCGGCGGTAGATGGATACTTTCCGAACCGTTGTATCGGTCTTTTTAGGTTGACACCTCCAAGCCGGGGTGTTAGAAAACGGACAAAGGCAAGGCTCGGTCCGGTAGGTCTTCCGACGAGAGAGCAACCCGCTTTCATGGATGGAAGGCGCAGAGCTACCCTACCTCGGTAGTTCAGCTGCGCCGGCTGGGACTTGTATGCAGTACCCCACCCCACCCCGGGAGGCGGAAACTTCATGTTTTCGCCTCCTTTTTTTATTTCCAGGGAAGAGATGTCGCTGACGCACCCCTCCCCCCTGTTTTTCGTAAGTGCAGATTCTAAAAGAGATATGGGCGCGCTAAATTGTTTGTAATCTGCAGTTGCGTAAGTGCAGATTCTGCAGGGGTTAATGGAAGGAACAGCGTCGAAAAAGAACTTTACTTAGCGAGAGTCACACCATTAACTGATACGTAGTATAGACAATCAGTACTTAGTTGTCAAGAGAAAGCTGTGGAGAGCAGCACAGGTTCTAAAAGCTCCCCGGCGCCAACACTCCCGAGGATGAAGGCGCCCGCTTCAGAAAGCGGCCGCTACACAGGCTGGGAATTGGGACAGTCGTGCCCTCCCTTCTCGGGAGTGAAACCCAAGATGGGCGGCGTAAAGCCGCCCCTACAAAAACGGATGATTCTCTTTTCGGACCGGGTACCCCGCGAGGGTGTGGCAATAAAGCGGCAGCTAGCTGCCCGCACTCCAAAGGGATTTGCCCGCTTGGCGTGCGTCGGGTAATTTGGGATGGATGAACTACGAAAAGAGTTTGTTGTTGGACCTGCAGAATATTACGGTGCTGCGGGGAGACAACATTGGGCTGGAGAATTTGTCGCTGCAGGTGGCGCAGGGCGAACACATTTGTATCCTGGGGCCGAATGGTTCGGGAAAGTCCACGCTGATTAAGGTGATCACGCGGGAGTGCTATCCGCTGGCACGCGAAACCAGCCGCGTGAGCATTCTGGGGCGGAGTCTGTGGAACATCTTCGAATTGCGCTCGATGCTGGGAATCGTTTCGCCGGATTTGCTGGCGGCGTGTTCGACGGATGCCACGGGGATGGACGTGGTGCTTTCGGGATTTTTCAGCAGCACGCGGATTTTCCCGAATCATGAAACGCTGCCGGAGCAGAGGGAGCGCGCGGCGGAAGCCTTGAAACGATTGGGCGTGAGTCATCTGGCGAAACGGGCCGTGGCGGCGATGTCGTCCGGGGAAGCGAAACGCACGTTGATCGCACGGGCTTTGGTGCACGAACCGCAGACGTTGCTATTCGATGAGCCGGGAAATGCGCTGGACATTGCCGGACAAGTGGACCTGCGCCAAACGATGCGCGAGCTGGCGCGAATGGGACTTGGAATTTTGCTGGTAACGCACCACGTATCCGAGATCATTCCGGAGATCGAGCGGGTGGTATTGCTGCAAAAAGGACGCGTTCTGGCGGATGGGCCAAAGGAACGCGTCCTGAATAACGAACAGCTAAGCGAGTTGTTCGGAGTGCGGGTGAACCTGATTCGCGAAGACGGCTACTACCATCTGCACGCGTGAAGAGCGCAATTATTTCCCAGCGATACTGTCGGCGATATCGGCCGCGATGGGCACACGAAACGTTTCGTGCTTGTAAGCTTTCACCATCAGGAGAATCCAGAGCACGAAGCCGAGAAGGCCGATGATCAGGCTCAGCCCGCCAAGAATTGTCCAACCGATCATGCCGCCCAAGAATCCATTCATGAAAAGCAAGCCGATGCGTATGACGGTGAGACCGCCGAAAACGACGATCGATTGAGCGGCTTGGAATTTCACCCAGGGACGCTTATCAATCAGCAGGAAAATAACTCCGGTGAGCCATCCCAAAACGTAGCAAAGCAGTCCGGCCACATTTTCCTGAAGACCTTCGCTAGAAGCGACCACGGGTGCAACCGCTACCGGCGCAGCCGATGCGGACTGACTTGCACCGCACTTTGGACAAAAAGTTGCCGCACCTACTTCCTGACCGCAAGCTTTGCAGAATGCCATTCTGGGCTCCTCTGTAACTTCGAATTTGACCGCGAGCGTAACAAAGCGGCAACGTCCGCGCAATGAATAATTCCGTTTGGAACAGAAGGGTAAGGAGCGCTTCGGAGGGAGTTAAGTATCTGTGTGGGAATCTGCAAAAGTAAACTTCAGGGGCTAAAGCCCAGTTGAGAGCGGACGACTTACGCTGGGGCTGAAGCCCCAGCCTCCTAAAGAAAAGACTTTTTCCGCAACCTGTGAAGTCGCGCCCTCCCGTTGTTGGATGCGCAGGCGTTAGAAGACGAAAGCCAAAACCCGCACCCTGAAAGGCGCAGGGTGCGGCACCCGGTGTTGCCGGTACGTGGGCTAGATTAAGAGGTGGTAGAGGTGCCGAAAGCTAGAGTTATGAGGGTTTTTTGCTCGAGCTCGTGAGCTTTGGCGGAGCCAGTGGCAGGGCTAGCGCTGGCGGACCGTTTCACGGAGCGGACGCGCAGATTTTTGGCCTGGGCGATGCGTTCCAGGCGCGGCAGTAGATAGAAGAGAGCGCCCATGTTGGCGGGCTCTTCCTGAACCCAGACGATTTCGCGGGCGTTGGGATGGGCATCGATCGCCGCGGAAATTTCCGCTTTCGGAAGCGGATAGAGCTGATCGAGGAACCACACAGCCGTGTTGGTGTCTTTGCGCCGGCGGCGTTCGGCACGGAGTTCATGGCCAACTTTGCCGCTGGCGAGCAGGATGGTGTGGGCGTCCTGCACTTCATTGTCTGGAACGAGCGTGAGAAAACGTGGCCGCGCGAATTCCTCGATACTGGAGGAAGCATCGGGATGGCGGAGCATGCTCTTTGGCGTAAAGACGATGAGTGGCTTGCGCCATGGGCGCAGTGCCTGGCGGCGCAACAGATGGAAGTATTGCGCAGCGTTGGACGGCTGGCAGATGTTCATGTTGCCTTCGGCGGCAAGCTGCATGAAGCGTTCGATACGCGCGCTGGAATGTTCCGGACCCTGGCCTTCGTAGCCATGCGGGAGAAGAAGAACCAGGCCGGTGGGAAGATTCCACTTGTCTTCGCTGGCGCTGAGGAATTGATCGATGATCACTTGCGCGCCATTCGCAAAATCGCCGAATTGCGCCTCCCAGAGAATCAGGGCTTCGGGATAGTCGCGCGAGAAGCCGTATTCAAAACCGACGCAGGCGGCTTCTGAGAGCGAAGAGTTGTGAATTTCGCAGAACGCCTGGGTGGGAGAGAGATGACCGATGGGCAGGTATTCGTGTTCGGTTTGCGTGTCGACCAAAACGGCGTGGCGCTGATTGAAGGTGCCGCGCTGGGTGTCCTGCCCAGTAAGGCGAACCGGAGTTCCCGCGAGAACGAGCGAACCGTAAGCGAGTAATTCCGCGAAACCGAAGTCGATCGGGCGCTTGCCGCGGCCCATTTCGGCGCGCTGCTCGAGGAGTTTCACGATTTTCGGATGTGCGTGGAAGTTTTCCGGCACGCGCACGAGTCCATCGGAAATTTCGGTAATTTTTTCCTGCGGGAGACCAGTGTCGACTTCATATTCGGCTGAGTATTTGCCGCGATTGTAAGGCGCCCAATAATCCGGGAGCTTGCGAAGATGCGGCATTTTGGTGAGCTTGCCGGCGGCGCGTTGGGCTTCTTCGTATTCGGTTTTTATCCCGGCGGCAATGGTATCGGCGGCGATGCCAGTTTGTTGCGCGTAGATTTTCCAGAGCGGCGCGTGATTCTTGATGGCTTCGTAGAGGCGCGGCTGGGTGATGGTAGGGTCGTCCACTTCACTGTGCCCGTGGCGGCGATAGCCCACCAGGTCAATGACCACGTCGGAGTTGAACTCCGCGCGATATTCGGCGGCGAGGCGGCCAATGCGCACAACTGCGTCGGGATCTTCTGCGTTGACGTGGAAGATGGGAACGCTTTGGCGCTTGGCGATACCGGAGGCGAAGCGCGAAGAGTGCTCCTGCTGGGGACGCGTGGTGAAGCCGATGAGATTGTTGACGATGATGTGGATGGTGCCGCCGACGGTGTAGGCGAAAAGATCGGCGAGATTCAGCGTTTCCGCCCAAATGCCCTGGCCTGCGAAGGCAGCGTCACCGTGCATGACGACAGTCCAGACGCGATTGCGCACTTCCTTTGAGCGGTCGACGTAGGCGCCGCGAAATCCCTGGCGCGTTTGTTTGGCTCGTGCGCGGCCCATGGCGACAGGATCGACGGCTTCGAGATGGCTGGGGTTGGAGACGAGATGGATATTTAGAGATTTGCCCGCGGTAGTCGTGTAGGTTCCGGTGGCACCGACGTGATACTTCACGTCGCCCGCGCCGAGAACGCTGCGCGGGTCTACATCTTCGAAACCGGCGACAACTTCGTGAGCGGGCTTGCCTGCGATGTGGGTCATGACGCTGAGGCGGCCGCGATGGCTCATGGCCATGACGGATTCCATGCCGCCGAGTTCGCCTGCGGAATCGAGAATGGAATCGAGGAGAGGGATGAGCGAGGTGTTGCCTTCCAGGGAGAAGCGTTTGCTGCCGAGGTAGCGGCTTTGGAGAACTTGTTCAAAAAGATCGGCGCGGATCAGGCGCTCGAGAATTTTTCGCTGGTTCACCTCGGATTGGACGCCTTCGATGCGCTCGGCGATCCAGCGGCGGCGTTCCGGTTCGGGTAGGTGCATGAATTCGACGCCGATGGTGCCGGAGTAAATGCGGCGGGCTTCATCGGCGAATTCTCCGGAAAGGCCTTGGAGATCGGGAAATTTTAAAGGGGCGAAGATGCCCAGGGGATCGAGGGTGGCTTCGTAATAGCCCCAGTCGCGGAAGAGGTTGAAGATGCGTTCGCGCTCGACGGAGTCGCTGCCGGATTTCGGCGGTTTGGGCTTTGCCGAGGGCTTTGCGGGTTTTTCAGGAACGAGAGTTGTACGGTTCGCCATGGTCGGTGGTCCAGAACTATCTATTTTGCCACAAACGGGGCGGGGACGTTGGAGAGGGGTTCCGGCGCGATAACGAGACATCGAGGTTGCGGGACACTGGGCAAAAACCATGTCCTCAGGGGCTAAAGCCCCTTGAGAGCCAAGTACTTAATGTCGGAGCTAAAGCTCCGACCCCCGGTGCCAAGCACTTTCAATATAACGAGACCCTGAGGGTGACTCAGAGATTGCGAATAGTGTCCTCCAACATTCTTGCTATTTCAGAAGGCGCCATAGTCGCTGGGAGGGTGACGGGTGCGCCGATACGGACGGTGAGTTCGCCTGCGTGCGCGAGGCGGCGACGCTCTTGCTTCATTTGCCAGACGCCATCGAGGCGCATGGGAACGATCGGGAGATTGAGATTTTGCGCGAGCAGGCCGATGCCGGATTGGAAGAGGACCATTGCTGGCGAGTCGCGATCGTTGATGACACCCTCGGGGAAAACGAGGATGGAGTAGCCGCGGTCCGCGCTATCGCCAGCGAAACGGAAGCTTTCGCGGAAGCCAGAGAGTTGCGGGAGTGGGAAGACGTTGAATAACGAGACTACTAGAAAATAATTGAGCTGGAAAAGCCAGCGTTTCGCGAAAAACCACTCGGCAGGAGGATGGCGAAGATCGCGAAGGGTTTCGCCGCCCATGGCAGTGGCGAGATGGTGGCGGAAACGCACGGGAAGAGCGAAGAGGATCAGGCCGATATCGGCGCGGCGGGTGATGTGATTGGAAACGAACAGGACCGGGCCTCGAATGGTGGCGAGATTTTTGCGACCGATGATTTTCGGGTGCGCGAGGAAAAGCGTGGCTGGCCAGGTGAGGGCGTAATAGACGAGGAGGCGGAACCAGCGGATTGGTGCGCGCTGCGTCCAGCGGGGATAGGCGTAGTCGGTGCGTTTTGCGGCGGGTTGAGCGAGGAGTGTTTGGAGATCGCCGATGGTTCTGGCATTAGCGAATTGGGTTTCGTTGAGTTCGACGTTGTAGCGATGCTCGAGTTTGCCAAGGAGTTCTACGCGATCGAGGGAGGAGAGATCCTGTAAAGATGCGTTGGGGGAGGAATACAGGAGTTGCGATACGTCGTTAGGTGCGCCTGTCAGTGCTTGTTGAGACGCTGCAGTGTTGCCACGATCCTTCGACTGCGAGCCGGCAGAAGGCGCCGGTTCTCCGCTCAGGATGACAGAATTGCCGAATAGTTCGGCGGCGCGGGCGGTTAGGAACGCCAGGCGCGGCTTGCCGGTGTTGGTGCGGGGAAAATCCGGGTCGGGCCAGATGAACCAGCGGCGGATGCGTTGGTAGTCGGCGAGTGTCGCATTGGCGGCAGCTAGCGACTCGCTTGCGTCGGAATTTTGTTCCGAGGGTGCCAGAAGCAGGATGGCGCAGGGTTCGGCGTTGCCTTGGATTTCGAGTGGAACCACCACGGCATCGCGGATTTGCGGTTGTTTGCGTAGAGCGGCTTCCAGATCCTCGGGGTAAATGTTCAGGCCGGCGGGCGTGACGATCACGCTTTTCTTGCGCCCGCGAAAACGTAGATTGCCCTGCGGATCGAGTTCGCCGAGATCGCCGGTTCGCAGCCAGCCGTCGTTTACGTCGCTGGCGGACTGAAAGACTCCCTTCTCCCAGTACCCCGCGGAAACATTTTCACCGCGAACCATGATTTCGCCATTGTTCGCAAGGCGAAATTCGCGGCCGGGAAGAATTTTGCCTACGGAGCCTTCGGCGGCCTTGAACGGATGATTAAGGCTGATGAGCGAGGCGGTTTCCGTCATGCCGTAGCCTTGCACAACGGCGTAGCCAACGCGTTTGAAGAATTCTTCGGTTTGCTGTGAGAGAGCGGCGCCACCGGAGATAAAGGCCCAAAATTTCCAGCCGAGGCGGCGATGGATTCGGCGAAAGCGCCAGGCGCGGCGGAGAAAAGACTCGCCTTGCGCGGTTGCGTAGGCGGAAGTAAACCATTTGCGCCAATCGCGGGAGTCGATTTCCTGTTCGAGTGCGGAGCGAACGGCGTCCAGTATGCGTGGCACGGCTACGAGAGCGGTGGCGCGCTCGCGTTTAATCGTGCGGAGAATTTCCTGAGGCTGCTGCAAGTTTTCGAAAACAACCGTTGCGCCGAGCAGCGGCGGAACGAACAGAGTCATGAACTGGCCGAAGACATGGCTGAGCGGGACAAGCGAGACGAATCGCAGCGGATGGAACCAGCGCTCGTAGCGGCGGTATTCCTCGATTCCCTTTTCCAGCGGCTCGAGGTTGGCCAGGAAATTCCCATGAGTTAAAACGACTCCTCGCGGCTCGCTGGTGGTGCCGGAGGTAAAAAGAATTTCCGCGATTGTGGAACGAGCCGGCGCGTCTCCCGGATCTGGTTTCGCATCTGGCGGTTGCGTTGGATTTGCGTCGACGTCATGAAATTCGTTAATTACCAGGGATGGTGGAGCGCCCGGAAACTCCGCTAGCGAGCGATCACGCAGAATTAGCTTTACGTTGGCTTCCTGCGTGGTCCGGCGGACGAACTCGAGATTGGCGGCC
>Ga0210394_10001610_pt1 | contig 35079 bp, 25 predicted proteins | sample IncBWC12MmetaG_FD_160121 | JGI IMG/M metagenome (GOLD analysis project Ga0210394, IMG submission 160121) | Forest soil microbial communities from Barre Woods Harvard Forest LTER site, Petersham, Massachusetts, United States - Inc-BW-C-12-M | ecosystem: Environmental > Terrestrial > Soil >... | reverse complement strand
ATCTTCCTGCTGGCCGAGGTCACCGATCATGGCGATCACTTCGCAGCCTGGATAGGTCTCCTTGAGCCAGGGAATGATGATGGAGGTATCCAGCCCCCCCGAATATGCGAGCACAATTTTCTTGGGCAATGCCTTCTCCTTGATTTGTGGCCGAAATTAATTGAGCAGCGTCAGCAGAATCGCTTTCTGCACGTGCAGGCGATTTTCGGCCTGTTCGAAAACGATGGAGCGCGGCGAATCCATGACGGCTTCGCTGACTTCCGAGCCGCGGTGGGCCGGAAGGCAGTGCAGGAAGATCGCGTCGGGCGCGGCATGGGCGAACAGTGCGTCGTTGACCTGATAGCCGGCAAAAGCGGCGTCGCGCGCGGCGGCTTCCTGTTCCTGGCCCATGCTGGTCCAGACATCGGTGTAAATCGCTTGTGCGCCCGCGACAGCTTCGGCGGGCGAGCGCAGGATTTCGATTTTGCCGCGCGTTTCGCGCACGACGCGCTTGGCTTCGGCGACAATATTCGGGTCAGGCTCATAGCCCGCTGGCGTTGCGACGCGAACGTGGGCGCCGACGCGCGCGCCGACGCTGAGCAGCGAGTGGCAGGTGTTATTGCCATCACCAACGTAAGCGACTTTCAGGCCGCGCAGGTTGCCGAAGCGTTCTTCGAGCGTGAAGAAATCGGCGAACGCCTGGCAGGGATGATAGCGATCGGAAAGCGCGTTGATCACCGGAACGCCAGCGTTGGCGGCCAGCTGGTCGAGCGATTCCTGTTTGAAGACCCGGGCGACGATACCGGTGACCCAACGTTCCAGGCTTTTCGCGACGTCCGGGATGGATTCGCGCTCGCCGAGATGCGTGACAGTGTGATCGAGAAATACCGAAGAGCCGCCCAGGCTGGCGATGCCGACTTCGAAAGTGACGCGCGTGCGCAGCGAGGGCTTTTCGAAAATCAGCGCGAAGAAGCGGCCCGCGAGAGCGCCGCGGTAACGGTCGGGATGCGCTTTCACGTCCGCGGCGAGGTGCAAGAAGTTGCGGACCTGCGCGGGGCCCCATTCCATTCCGGTGAGGAGATCGTTGGTGAGAGCGACGGGTGCGGCAGCAGTAGTGTTCATATTTACCTCGCAGCAGCCAGAGCCATCGGCTGCGCTTTCGATTCTGCGTTTTGGGTCGCGTTGAGTTTTGCAGCTTGCTTCAGGGTCTTTTCGAGCTTGGAAAGAAATTCGACGACATCTTTGTGCCGGATGATGAAAGCAGGCAGCAGGCGCAGGATGTGTTCGTGCGTGCAATTGATGAGCAAGCCGCCGCGCAGGGCTTCGGTGACGATCGCAGCTCCGTCTATCGAGAGATCAATGCCCAGGATCAGGCCTTCGCCGCGCACTTCGCGGATGAAATCGAACTTGCTGGCGAGCCGCTCGATTCCCTGGCGCAGCTCGGCGCCACGTTCGCGAATGTTCGCAAGAAGATTGGATTCCTCGATGATATTCAGGAATTCCAGCGCGGTGGCGCAAATGAGCGGGCCGCCGCCGAAAGTGGTGCCGTGCATTCCGGGGACGAACGCGGCCGCGAATTTTTCGTTGGCGATGATGGCGCCGAGCGGCAAGCCGCCGGCCAGAGGCTTGGCCACTGCTAGGATGTCCGGGCGCGACGTGAATTTCTGGTAAGCGAAGTGACGGCCGGTGCGGCCCAGGCCGCACTGAATTTCATCGGCGATCAGCGCGGCGTCCTGTTGCGTCGCAAGAGCACGTGCGCGTTGCCAGAAGGCTTCGCTGACAGGGAAGATGCCACCTTCGCCTTGGATGGTTTCGAGCACCAGCGCGCAGACGGTGTCATCGAATTTAGCTTCGAGATCGGCGACATCGTCGAAGCGCACGAATTCAACGCCGGGAACCAGGGGCGCGAACGGCTCGCGGTACTTTGCCGGATGCGTGATGGAGAGCGCGCCGAAGGTGCGGCCGTGAAAGGAATTTTCCAGCGCGAGGATGCGAGTTTTGGGTGCGGCGCCTGTGGTTTTCGATTGGGCGTGAGCGTAGGCGCGCGCCAGCTTCAGCGCGCCGTCAATCGCTTCGGTGCCGCTATTGGTGAAGAAAACGCGGTCGAGGCCGGACCATGCAACGAGTTTGCGCGCGAGCGGCGCTTGATAGGGATTCTGAAAAAGATTGGAAAGATGGATGGCGCGGCCGGCTTCGCGGCGAATCACGCGCACCAGGCGCGGATGGGCGTGGCCGAGCGCATTCACGGCGATGCCGCCGAGAAAATCAAGATATTCGCGCCCTTGCGAATCGTAGAGGCGGCAGCCGCGGCCGTGCGTGAACACCAGCGGAGGACGCCGGTAGGTGTTCATCAGGTAGCGCGCTTCGGCGCCACGAATCTGCGCTGGAGAGAGCGGTTTCCCTGGCAGCGAACTTTTTTTGCGCGCCATTTTCAACACGGGGCTCCGTGAGCGGCTTTGGCGGCCGCGTGAACGATGGGCAGAACGCGCGTGCCGGGGCACCGCGCGCCGTGCACGGCAGAGACCAGGGCGCGGGAAACAGTGCCGCCGACGATGCGCACTTCCGCGACGCCGCCTGCGAGCGCGCGCTTGGCAGCTTCGAGTTTCAGGATCATGCCGCCGGAGACTTTGTTCTGGCGGATGAGTTGCTCGATTTCGCCGCCGCGCACGGCGCGCAAAACTTTCTGGCCATCGAGAACGCCGGCGACGTCGGTGAGGAAAATCAGGCGATCGGCGCGGATGAATTCCGCGGCGGCAGCGGCCATGTGGTCCGCGTTGATGTTGTAGAGCTCGCCATCGGCGCCGAGGCCCAAGCAGGAAGCGACCGGGACAATGCCGGAACGCCAGAGGGAGCGCAGAAAATCCACATTGACCTCGGTGAGATAGCCGACGAAACCGAGGCTGCCCTCGCGTTCATCGAGCTGCATGGGCTCTGCCAGAAAACAGGCGGCATCGGAAGCGCTGATGCCGACGGCGGGTTGTCCGGCGAGGGAGATCGCACCCGCAAGGCGCTTGTTGAGGAGTCCGCCGAACACCATCACGGCAGCGTCGCGCGTCTCGCGATCGGTGACGCGCAGCCCGCTGACGAAGCGGCTGGTGATGCCCATGCGCGTGAGGGTCGCGGTGAAAATTTTCCCGCCGCCGTGAATCACCAGCAATTCGTGGCCTGCGCGCGCCAGCTCGGTGATCTGCCGCGCGATGGTCTGCACGGTTTCTTCGCTTTCGAGAAGTGCGCCTGCAATTTTGATTACCAGTCTCATAGTAAACCTGCCGTTTCCGGGTAGCCCCACATCCGGTTCATGTTTTGTACTGCCTGGCCTGCCGCGCCTTTGCCCAGATTGTCCAGGCAGGAGACAACGATGAGGCGTTCGCCCGCGGGGTCGAGCGCGAATCCGATGTCGCAGAAATTGGTGTGGGTTACGTGCTGCAATTCCGGCAGACGCCCTGGCGGGAGAACCCGGACCAAAGGACGTGCGGCGAAGAATTTGCGGTAGAGCGCTTCGATCTCATCTCTGCGGCGAGCGGGATTCAGCCACATATATAAGGTAGAGAGAATGCCGCGCTCGACCGGGAGCAAATGCGTGGTGAAAATGAAATTTTCCGGCGTGAGGCCGCTGTGTTCGGTAATTTCCGGCGTGTGCCGGTGCGTGAACAGTCCATAGGCGCGAAAATTCTCATTCACCTCGACGAAGTGAGTTTCGCGCTTGGGTTCCTTGCCTGCGCCGCTGACGCCGGATTTGCAATCGCAGACGATTCCGCGCGCCGCGTTGATCCAGCCGGCTTCGATGAGAGGCCGCAGGCCCAAAATCACCGAGGTGGGATAGCAGCCGGGATTGGCGACCAGGCGCGCCGCGGGGAGCGCGTCCGCGTAGAGTTCCGGCAAGCCATAGACCGCTTCTGCGAGCGTCGCGGAATCCGGAGCGGCTAGCTTGTACCATTTCGCGAAGGTTTCCGGATCGCGGAAACGATATGCGCCGCTGAGATCCACGATGCGCAGCGCGGAACTTGCGGCGAGCAGCGCGGGCACCAGCTCGAGCGAAGCTTCGTGAGGCGTCGAAAGAAAGACGAGCTGCGCGCCGCTGGTGGCGATGGCTTCCACGGAAAGCGGTTTGCAGGGGGCTTCGCCCCATCCGCGGAGCTGCGGGTATAGCTCCGTGAGGCAACGGACCCCGGCGTGGCCTTCGCGGAGATAGAAAACCGGCTTTTCGATTTTTGGGTGCCGCAGAAGGAGCCGGGCCAGCTCAAATCCAGCGTAGCCCGTTGCTCCGACGACGGCAACCCGTAACGGGTCGTTCATCGGAGCATTTCCTCCACGCGTTTTTGAATCGCCCCGCGCGCGGTGCGCGAGGGCGTGATGATGAGAACGGTGTCGTCGCCTGCGAGAGTGCCGGCAACTTCCTTCCAATGCTCGGAATCCACCGCGGCGGCGAGGGGCTGCGCGCCGCCCGGAGGAGTCTTGAGCACGAGCATATTCTGCGCGGGTCGGATATCGAGCAAGAATTCTTTCAGGGCGCGCGCGAGAGCGGGTACCGGAGATGATTCGTCGGCCTTGGCGGCGGCCAGGGGCTTATAGCCGTCCACGGTTTTGACGAGCCGCAGCTCGCGGAGGTCGCGCGAGAGCGTGGCTTGGGTGACGCGCACGCCGAGGTGGATGAGCTGGCGGCGCAGATCGTCCTGGCTGGCGACTGCTTCGCCCGTGAGGAGCTTCAGGATCTGGCCCTGCCGGAATTTTTTATGAGCGCCCATGTTGGCCTATGCACATTTATGCATAACACTGCATAATCATACAGCATGCACAGCGCGTGTCAAGTGTGGATCGAAAATATTTGCCAGACACTTCCAGCGCGCTAGATTGCTTCGGCGGCGGGTAGCGAGAAAGAAAAATATTGCCGGAAAACTTCGCGCGAGAGAGATACAATCCGACGCGCTGCGCAGTGCGTGATGAAATCGGGAGGCAAGGGATGAAGCGTCTGGCAATTCTGGTTTTTCTAGTTTCGAGCATGGCGTGGGTGTGCACTGCGCAAACGACCAAGAGCGCGGCGTCCGCTGAGGTCGCGATCCGCGCGGGAAAAGTGCTGGATGTGCGCACGGGAAATTATTCAAGCGATCAGACGATTTGGATTGAAGGCGACCGCATCAAGGCGATCGGCAAGACCGCGGAAATTTCCGGCCAGCTGCCGCCCGGGACCAAGATGATTGACCTCTCGAACGCGACCGTGCTGCCCGGGCTAATTGATTGCCACACGCATTTGACGATGACGCCGTACGATTCGGGCCCGGCGGGCCTCCACGCATCGTATCCGCGACAGGCGCTGACCGGCGCGCGCAATGCTCGCGTGACCCTCGAGGCTGGATTCACGACGGTGCGTAATGTCGGCGCCAATGGATATTCCGACATCGCGTTGCGTGACGCGATCAAGGCCGGCGACGTGCCGGGGCCGCGCATGCTGGTGTCCGGTCCGGCACTGGGAATTACCGGTGGGCACGCGGATAACAATTTTCTCGGGCCGCAATATCATTGGTCGGACGACGGTGTGGCGGACGGTGTGGACGGCGTGACGCTGAAAGTGCGCGAGGACATCAAGTACGGCGCGGACGTGATCAAGTTCATGGCGACAGGAGGCGTGCTGTCTGAAGGCGATAATCCGGCGCTCGCGCAATACAGCCCCGAGGAAATGAAAGCGATCGTGGACACGGCGCACGGATTGGGACGCAAAGTGGCGGCGCACGCGCACGGCGCGACGGGGATCAAGTACGCGGTCCTGGCGGGCGTGGATTCGATCGAGCACGGCAGCTACATCAACGATGAAGATATTCAATTGATGAAGCAGCGCGGCACCTACCTGGTCCCTACGGTGTACCTGGAAGACTGGCTGATGGAAAATCTGCAGACCCTGGGATTGACGCCGAGCATGATCGAGAAGGCCAAGATGGTTTTGCCCATTGCGCAAAAGAATATTTCGCACGCGTTCCAGGAAGGAGTGAAGGTCGCGTTTGGCACGGACGCGGCGGTGTATCCGCACGGATTGAATGCGCACGAGTTCGGCAAAATGGTTTCGATGGGGCTGACTCCGCTGCAATCGATTCAGGCGGCGACGGTGAATGCGGCGGATCTGGTCGGATGGTCCGACCGAGTGGGGACGCTCGAGACGGGAAAGTTTGCGGACATCGTGGCCGTGCAGGGCGATCCGCTCCTGGATGTGCGCGTGCTGGAAAACGTGCGCTTCGTGATGAAAGGCGGCGAAGTGATCAAGAACCAGTAGCTGAGACGGGCGGGCGGCGCGCCGCCGCTGTGTTAATATTGTGAGCAGTCAGTAGGCCCGTAGCTCAGTTGGCTAGAGCGCCACCTTGACACGGTGGAGGTCTGCGGTTCGAGCCCGCACGGGCCTACCATTTTTCTACGCACCTACTTACCTGAACGATTGTGTGGTTCCACCAGGAACTATTTTTTGATTCTGTGCATGACGCTCCTCTCGTGGTGTGAGTCTTGCCCTTGTATTCGCGAGGCGCGACGTCGGGCCGTGCACCAGAAAGCAAATGCCTCAATGGTGGTGGAAGGCACCTGTCCACCCACGCTGTCAAGGCCGCTGGGTTTGCGTTTATCGAAGAGTAGCGAAGAGCCTTGCATTGCCCCGAATAAATATCCTTGCGCGAATCGGGTCGCGAACGAAATATGGGTGGGCGGATTTTCGCTTTAGGCGGATAAGAGTTGACAAGTTCCGCATCACCCGGTAGCTTTCATCGCTCTCGGCTCGCAGTTGCGATTCCTTTGGGAACCGCGCCGTCTGCGTTCCGCGACGCTGACTCTCGAAGGTCGACCGATAAACTGGGCGTGCACAGCGTGGTTTCGCAAACATCATCTTACGTTTCAACGCGAGCCGTCGCCTCGGAGCAAATCTGTCTGTACGACCGCGGGCAGGGAACTCCAATCGTCCTGATTCACGGAATGTTCGGCGATTTTCTGGACTGGGAGCCGGTGCTGGAACCGCTCGCGCAGTCTCATCGCGTCATCGCGCTCGATCTTCCCGGCTTCGGAAATTCCAGCAAGCCCCATCGCGAGTACACGGCCGATTTTTTTGTCTCGATCTTGCACGATTTGTTCGCCAGCCTCCGGCTCCAAGAATTCATTTTGGTTGGAAATTCCTTTGGCGCACAGATAGCGATCCTCTACGCCCTGCGGCATCCCGAGTTGGTCGCGAAGCTCATCCTCGTCGATAGCGGTGGATTCCGTTTCATCCCGGAAGATGAAGCAGCGGCGATTGCGGCGCGTTTCGGAGTACCTGTGATTGCCGCGCTGACTCCGGAAATTCACACGTTGCTGTTCGCATCGGTATTCACTCAGCCATCCGTGGCGAGCCAGCTTTACGTGCAAAGACAAAACGAGAAGCTGCAGCGCAAGGACTATCCCGCCTATGCCGAATCACTCGCGTCCAACATCCGCCTGTCCATGTCCTCCTGTTTGCTCGATCAGCTTCCGGAAATCAAGTGTCCCACGCTGCTGATCTGGGGAGAGAAGGACCTCGTGCTGCCCGTCGAGCAGGCGCAGCAAGCTCTCGCCAAACTCCCGCACGGTGAACTGAAAGTCATTCCAGGATGTGGTCATGCACCGCAACTGGAATGTGGTGAGCAGTTTCTCCGCGCGATCCGCTCTTTCCTTTAGTCAGCGATAGAAACCCGCCCTCGTCTTGAAGCCAATTCCGCGTGCGGCGCAGAACCCATTCACATTCCTGATACACGCCATAAAGAACTTGTTGACTTTTGGACCGTAGAGATATAAAAAAACGAACGTTCGTCTTTGGTCCGGGGTGGGCAGTGCCCAAACTGCGCTTGCAGGACGTCGAACGGAATCAGATGAAAATCGAAGACGCCGCACTGCGCGTCTTTACCCGCCTGGGCTACCACGGCACTTCCGTTCGCGACATCGCCCGCGAAGCCCACGTCTCCATCGGAAATCTCTACAACTACTACCGCACTAAAGAAGAAATCTACGTGAGCGTCATCACCCGCTACGAAGCGCACATGGAAAAGCTGCGCCGCAAGGCGCTCGGCAATATCAAGAATGTTTTTGCCCAAGATGAATTACAGCGCATGGCGCATGTCATTCGCGAAATTGTTTACGACAATCCCGACTACTGGCGCTTGATGTACATCGACATCACCGAATTCGGCAACCGGCATTTTGCTCACACATTCCGCTCCCTGGCGAAGGGCATGAAGGCTCGGATTGGCCCGGAGCTTCAAGAATCCACCCGTGCGGGAAGTTGGAATTCCGGGATCGACCCAGCCTTGGCGTTCGCAGCAATCTATTTGCAAGTCTTCACGTATTTTCTGGTCGAAAAATTGTTCGGCGGAAAACAACATCTCGGCATGTCCGACGATCGCGCCATCACCCAGCTCATCAGGATGGCCACCGAAGGCCTGTGGCGCGGCGGCACAAAGCAAAGACAAGTTTCGAGGAAAAGGAGGGGCAAATGATCACACGCTCGATAATTCTACGTTACGTCTCGCGGCTATTCTTACTCGCATGGCTGGTCAGCCTTGCGAGCGCCGCGCTGGCGCAATCTCCCACCACCGGGCAAATCTCCGGGGTCGTAAAGGACCCCAGCGACGCAGTCGTCACCGGCGCGAAAGTGACGCTGACCAACGCAGCGGGTGTGAATCGCGAGTCTTCAACCAACGCCGACGGGCTTTACTCGTTTTCTCTCCTACCTCCCGGAATCTACAAGCTGCAAATCGCAGCCTCCGGCTTCCAAACCTATGTCCTGGACAACATCGAGGTTCGCATCACCGAGTACTCGGTAGAGAATGCCAGCCTCGCGGTCGCCGGAGGCACCCAGTCTGTGACCGTGAGTGCGGCTCCTCCGCTGATTCAGACCGACTCCGTCGACACAGGGCGCGTCGTAGATGAGCAGCAGCTTCGCCAGTTACCTCTTCCCACGCGGAATTACACCCAAATTCTCGGACTTTCGCCGGGCGCCATGGAGAATCTGCCGGACAACACCGATCTGGGACGCGGCGACCTCGATTTCTACGTGAACGGCCAGCGTGACACCAGCAACAACGTAGTGATGGACGGCACCATCATCACGAGTCCTGGAACCAACTCCACCCCCAGTTTGGCCGTTCCCTCCCCCGACTCCCTGCAGGAATTTATCGTGCAAACTTCGATGTACGATGCGACGCAAGGCCGTAACACCGGCGGAAATCTGGCCGTGGTTACCAAGTCCGGCACCAACCAGTTTCATGGCAACGCGTTCGAGTTTTTTCGCAACAGCGTTCTGAACGCGAACGAATACTTTCTGAATCAGACCGGCATACCTCGTCCAGTGCTCAACAGCAATCAGTTCGGCGGAACTCTCGGCGGTCCGATCAAGAAAGATAAGAGCTACTTTTTTCTTTCCTATGAGGGAACCCGCCAACGGAATGGCGCATCACCCAACAGTTTGACCACGCTGTTCATTCCCCAAGGCCTGACGAATGACCGCAGCACCGCAACCTTGCAGAATTTCGCGCTGACGAATTACGGCGTCACTTCGATCGATCCCACTGCCCTAGGCCTCTTGCAAGCTGTGCTGCCAAATGGCCAGTTTGCGATTCCCAGTGCCGCTACCAACGGGACGGTGCTCAACGGCACCGTCGTCACCCCACTAAGCGCCGTGTCCACCTTCTCGGAAGATCAATTCAGCGTGGGCTTTGACCAGAACCTCACCTCCACCAATAAATTTTCGGCAAAATTCTTCTTCTCGAACGATCCACAGTACCAGGCGCTGTTCAGTTTCGTGGGTGCCGATCCGCTGCAAGCGCCGGGTTTCGGCGGCTATATCACTTTCTCGAACCGCGTTCTCAGCCTTACCGACACACAGGTGTTTGGCTCCAACCTCATCAACGAAGCGCACTTCGGGTTCAGCCGCATCAACGCGCCTTCCACACCCCAGGAGCCTTTCACCAACGCGCAGTTCGGTATCGTCAACCCGCTGACTGCCCAATATCCCGGCATGGCCACCATCGAAGTGAATGGACTGTTCACCCTGGGTTCCACCCCACTGGGCGATCAGCGCTCCACCACCGAGAATTTTCAGGGATCGGACATGCTCTCGTGGACGCACGGGAAGCATACGGTCCGCTTTGGCGGTGATTTTATTCGCAACCACGTTGATTTCTTCTTCCATTCGTTTTCGCGCGGAGAAATCGATTTCAACGACTTTACCGATTTTCTCAATGGCACGATTGCCTTTGGCCTTTTGGGAAATGGCATCCCGAATCGCGACATGCGCATTAACGATGTGGATGGCTTTGTACAAGACGACTGGCGCGTTCTGCCGAACCTGACAATTAACGCGGGCTTCCGCGTCGCCTTCGATGGCGGCATCAGCGATACCGAGGGAAGGATTGCGAATTTCTTACCAAACGTATTCGCCCAGAATGCGCTTCCTTGCACCGTCGCGGCACCGTGCAACCCGCCCAACGGATTTGAGCTTTTCAAGCCCGGCCAGACTCTCAATCCCAATGCATGGAATGTCGCGCCACGGGTCGGCTTGGCCTGGAAGCCGCTCAATTCCGACAACTTTGTTGTACGTACGGGATACGGCATCTACTACGACATCTTCTCCACCCGTTTTGCCAATTTTCAGATCTTCAATTATCCCTACGACATTATCGGACTGAGCCTCGGTATCTTGCCGGGATCGTTTCAGAATCCCTTCCCGGATCTCGCCAACGTGAGTTTTCCTGTCACACCCGCGACGATTCCATCGCCCGTCCCGTTCTATGCCAGCGGCTTTCCCTTGCCCGGATTCAGCACGCCCATTAGCGGCCTGTATGCGGCGCAGAATTTGTCTGTGCCTTACACTCAGCAATACAATCTGGGTTTCCAGTGGCAGCCGCATACGAACTGGCTGGTGGACGTCGGCTATGTCGGTTCCAAGGGCACCAAGCTCATCAACGTCTACAATTTCAATCAGGGTGCGACCGGAACCGCGCCCTACAACCTCTCGGGCTTTTCAAACAACAAGGTGCTCAACGGCTTTGAAGAGGTGACTACCAACACGAACTCTCATTACAATTCACTGCAAGCGAGCGTAACCAAGCGGTTCTCTTCCGGCCTGCAATTCCTGGCGTCCTATACCTATTCGAAGTCAACGGACCAGGGCACCGGAAGTTTTGAAAACGAACTCGGCAGTTATCCGGGAGATCAGCAAAACCCCAACGCCCAGCTAGGGCTTTCCGACTTTAACCGCGCGCAACGCTTGATCATTAGTGGTATTTATGATTTCCCGACCCTTTACAAGGGCGAGTCCCGGCTCGCGAAATTGGCTGCGAACCAATGGCAAATCGCCGGGATTGCCACCTTCCAGAGCGGCCTGCCTTTCTCGGTCGTTTGTGAAGCTGGCTCCGCCCTGTTCAATCGTGCCGATTACATTCCCGGATCGACCATCACGGTTCCCGGTGGCACGGAAAGTAAGTTGAACGAATATTTCAACGTCGGTGCTTTCAACAACACCTGCATCAACGCTGCTCCCTACGGAACGTCCGGAAGGAACATCCTCACCGGGCCGGGCCAGAAGAATGTGGATTTCAGCATCGTCAAGTTCTTTCCGGTTACCGAAGGAACGCGGCTCGAGTTTCGCTCTGAATTCTTCAACATTTTCAACTGGGTGAATTTTGAGAATCCGAACAACAACGTGTTGCTTCCCAACGTCGGCGCGATTACTTCGGAGGCCTCCGGACCGCGCATCATCCAATTCGCGCTGAAATTCAACTTCTGAACCGGACCCGGCAGCGCGAGAACATGCGACTTAAAAACAAAGTAGCGCTAATCACTGGCGGCCAGAGCGGCTTGGGACGCGAAGCCGCTTTGGTCTTCGCGCGCGAGGGCGCCCGAGTAGCCGTCTGCGATCTCGCTACCGATGGCGCCGAGCTACTGGCAGCCATCGCGGCGCAGAACTCCGAGGGATTCTACGCTCGGGCGGACGTATCCATTTTTTCGCAAGTGGAGGGCATGGTCACCGCCGTGCTCCAGAAATTCGGCGCGATCGATATTCTCATCAACAACGCGGGTATCACGCGCGATGCCACATTGTTAAAGATGACCGAAGAGCAGTGGAATCAAGTCATCAGCGTCAACCTTACCGGCGTGTTTCACTGTACGAAAGCCGTCGCTGCGCACATGGTCGAACGCGGCAAGGGAAAAATCGTTAACACCTCCTCCATCGTCGGGATTTCTGGGAATTTCGGCCAGACCAACTACGCCGCCGCAAAGGCCGGCCTTATCGGCATGACTAGAACTTGGGCGCGCGAGCTGGGTCCCCGGGGCGTCACCGTAAACGCCGTCGCTCCGGGCTTCATCGCTACAGAAATGGTAAAAAAGATGCCGGAAAAAGTGCTGCAAAGTATGTGTGAACGTACTCCGGTTCGCCGGCTGGGTGAGCCGCGCGACGTCGCCAATGCCTATCTATTTCTCGCTTCGGACGACGCAGACTTCATTAATGGAGCGATACTCAGCGTGGACGGCGGCTTGACTCTTTAGCGCTATCCACCAAAGGCCAATTCTTGTCATGTCCCGATTCGCCACCATTGTCTCCACTGGAAGTTATCTTCCGGAAATTGAGATCAGTAACGACACGCTCCGTGCCAGGCTCGCCCACCTCCCGGATTATGTAGACAAAATGGAGGGCGCCACCGGCATTCTCAAACGCTGGCATGCACCGGATGATTGGGCGACTTCGGATCTTGCGCTTCGCGCTGCAAGTCAGGCGCTCGAGCGCGCCGGCCGCAGAGCCGAGGATTTGGATCTGATTATTTTGGGAACCGACTCGCCGGACTTCATCACGCCGGCAACTTCCGTGGTGTTGCAGGATAAGCTCGGCGCGAGAAACGCCGGAACGTTCGATGTGAGCTGCGCTTGCGCTTCCTTTCCCACGGGATTGGCAGCGGCGGCGGGTTTGATCGCGACGAATCCCTCCTTGCGTAACGTCCTCGTGGTGGGTGCGTACATGATGCATCGCCTGGCTGATCCACTCGATCCAGCGATGTTCTTCTATGGCGACGGTGCGGGCGCGGCGATCCTGGCTCCCTCTGAACAACCCGGTTTTATCGCTTCCGCCATGCACGCGGATGGATCCTACAGTCGCTACTGGGGAATTTACGCCGGCGGCACGGCCGAACCTGCCAGCGAAGTCGCGGTGCGCGAAGGCCGCACCAAAGTTCAGCTGGTGAAACGCTATCCTCCACAGATCAATGAAGAGGGATGGCCACGCATCGTCGAGCGCCTGATACGGAACGGCAGCTTCGAGCTTTCCGATGTGGATCTCTTCCTCTTTACCCAAGTTCGCAAACCCACTATCGTGAACGTAATGGCCGCTCTGGGTGCGCCGCTCGAACGCGCCCACACCATTATGGAGAATCAGGGCTACACCGGTTCGGCCTGCGTCGGTATGGCGCTACACGACGCGATCGTGCAGGGAAAAATTCGCCCGGGCGGACTGGTCGTGATGATCGGCTCCGGTGTCGGCTACAATCAGGCGGGTGTAGCCTTCCGCATGCCCTAGCAAGTTGCACCACGCGAACGAAGCGATGCTTCGAGGAACAGATGATCCACGGCGATGTCCTGGGTGAACGCGCGCGCTTGAGCCCGGAGAAAATCGCCCTGATTTGTGTTCCGGGGCCCCAGAAATTCACCTACGGCGAACTCAACGAGCGCGCGATTCGCTGTGCGCGGATGCTCACGGAAAAACTCGGGCTGGCGCGGGGCGAGCGCGCCGCGATTCTGGCACAAAACCGCGTCGAGTTTCTGGATGCGTTTTTCGCCGCGGGAAAAACCGGGATTGTACTGATTCCGCTCAATACGCGGCTGACCGCGACGGAGCTGGGCTTCATTCTGCGCGATAGCGGCGCGCGCGCACTGCTCTACGACGGAGAATTCGCGGACACGGTGCAGCAACTACGCCCTGAAAATTCCATCCAGCATTGGATTGCGCTCGACGAATCTCTCGGGAGCGAGGATTTGAATTACGCACGCTGTGTCTCCGAAAGCTCTCCGCGACATTCCCAGGCCACGCACTGCGATCCGGAAGATATCTATTGCTTGTTGTATACCAGCGGCACGACGGGGAAACCCAAGGGTGTGATGGTTCCGCACCGCATGATCGCCTGGAACGGCTATAACACCGCGATCTGCTGGCAATTGCGCGAGACGGACATCAGCCCGGTTTTCACGCCGATTTATCATGCGGGTGGAATCGCGGCGTTTTTGGTTCCGATTTTCACCGTCGGCGGGACCATCGTGCTGCACCGGGAATTCGACGTTCACGAAGCGCTGCGCAGTTTGGAACGCGAAAAATGCACTGTGGCGCTGGGCGTGCCCACAATTTTCAAAATGTTTCTGGACGCACCGGAATTTTCGCACCTGGATTTGAGCCATTTGCGCTGGTTCATCAGCGGCGGGGCGCCCTTGCCCGTGGAACTCATCCGCGAATATCACCGGCGCGGCATCGTCTTGAAACAAGGGTACGGGCTTACCGAGGTGGGCGTGAACTGTTTCGCGATGGCGCCGGAGGACGCGGTGCGCAAGGCCGGGTCCATTGGCAGGCCGCTGATGTTCACGGAGGCGCGGCTGGCACGTACGGGCGGCGCCGATGGTCTCGATGCGCTTGCGGGCGACATGGGCGAGCTACTGCTCCGCGGGCCACACGTCTGCAAGGGATATTGGAACGACCCGGCGGCCACCGCGGCAGCGCTCGATCGCGACGGGTGGTTTCACACTGGCGATCTTGTGCGGCGCGATGATGAAGGATTTTTTTTCATCGTGGGGCGCTCGAAGGACATGTTCATCAGTGGCGGCGTGAACGTGTATCCCATAGAGGTGGAAGCCGAACTTCTGCGGCACGCAGCGGTCCAGGACGCGGCGGTGGTCGGCGTGCCGCACGCCGTCTGGGGGGAGGTGGGCGTCGCGTTCCTGGTGTGCGGGCAGACGACGGCTCCGTCGGCTGAGGAACTGGCGAGCTTTCTCGCCGGGCGATTGGCGAAGTACAAGATTCCGCGGGAGTTCGTATTTGTCGAGAATTTGCCGCGAACGCCTTATGGCAAGATTGCGAAAGCCGAGTTGCGGGAGGCGTTCAGGCGGTTGGTGGACGGAAGGAATTGAGCGGTGATTCGTGGGTTGCAGGCCTCCGCAACCAGTCAGCTTCGATTTTAAGAACATCAGCCGTACCAGAACCGTACCAAAACCCTATGTAATTGCTGCTTCGGAGCTTACTTCGAGCGAGAAACAGATTCCCCGAAATTGCTGAAAACACTGAAAACGTCAAGCAAAGGATGGAGTCTTTGGAGTGCCCGAACGCGCTTGCAAAGCACGTGCTCTGAAAAACAGGAGTTGGAGTCAAAACCTGGGTCCAACTTGGATCCAAGTGCGGCCCCAGTAGATACGAAACCGAGTACCACGACACAGAACAAAACCAAGCAACTAGATAGATTTTCCTTCTCGTCTTCAGGAAGTGTCGGTTCCGAAAATTCTGACCCTTTTCATTCCGGAAATTCTGAGCCACCCGGCGATAGCCGGAAGAGCTAGAACTCTCCCTGTGCCCCCGGTCGGTAGACCGGTAAGGCGGAGGGCGGAGGATGCTAGGAATGTTAAAGCGTCACGAAGTCGAGATTCTGCTGAAGGCGGGTCACTGCAAGGTCGAAGTGGCCCGTTTGGCGGGAGTGTCCCTGTGCTCGGTGAAGCGCATTGCGGAAGAAGTTCCGGTAGTGCATGTCGATGATGCCGCGGAGAGAGAGAAGCGGGGGATCGGTAGACCCAGCAAGGTAGAGGACTTCCGGAAACCCGTCCTAAAGATCCTGGAAGAAAAATCTGACCTGCCTTCTCTGGAGATCCTTCGCCGTGTTCGGGAGGCGGGCTACCGGGGAGGCAAGACCGCCTTGTACGCTCTGGTGGCCTCGGTTCGTCCGAAACAGACAAAACCGCTGATTCGTTTCGAAGGTCTGCCCGGAGAGTTTAGCCAACATGACTTCGGCGAAGTCGACGTTACCTTTCTGGATGGGTCCAGCTATCGTATCCACTTCTTCGCTTCTCGCCTGAAGTACTCGCGATTTATCTGCGTCAGTGTGGTGAAGGACCAGGCCGTGGAGAGCTTGGTGCGCAACCTGGCCGAACATCTGGACCGTTGGGGTGGAGCTCCGCTGCTGTGTGTGTTCGATCGCCCCAAGACCGTGGCCTTAAAGTGGCAGAGAAACGGCGAGGTCACCGAATGGAATCCGGTCTTCGCTTACGTCATGCTCGAGCTGGGCGTCGGGGTGGAGTTGTGTTGGCCGCATAGTCCGCAGCAAAAGGGTGCCGTTGAAAACCTGGTGGGTTTCGTAAAGTCCTCCTTCTTCAAAGTGCGCCGCTTCCACGATCCAGAGGATCTCGCACAGCAACTCCGCGCCTGGCATCACGAAGTGAATCAGGAGCGTCCCTGCCGCGCGACGGGCGTAATCCCCGCCGTGCGTCTTAGGGAAGAAGCTCCTAGGCTTCGTTCCTTGAAGGTGCACCCGAAAGATCTAGCACTGCGCATTCCTGTCTATGTAGGCCCTACGGGCACCGTCCTGCACGATGCCCATCCCTACTCCATGCCTCCGGAAGCCATTAGCATGCCGGCGACGCTGTACTTGTATGCCGATCGCGTACGCATCGTGGCGGGCCGATATGAAGTCAACCATCCGCGGAAATTCATTGCGCACGAGGGCTCCACGCTCGCCGCGCATCGCGCGGCCCTGGTGGCGGCGGTATCGGGCAAGCGCGGCAAGCGTTATCTGAAGCGTCAGCAGTTGCTGGAACTCGGAGAACCTGCTTTCCGCTACCTCACCGAGATCGTTCATCGCCGGCCGCGGCAATGGTTCTACGACGTGGATCGGCTGCACGACATCCTGCAGAGCCAGGGAGCGGAGGTTCTGCGCCGCGCCCTGGAACAGGGACTCGCAGAGCAAGTTTTTAGCGCCAGCGACATCGAGCGTTTTCTGCAACGTTCGCTCGGCTTCCAGGAGGAGAGCTGATGAGCAAAGAACAGGTTAAGAAAAATCCGCGAGGTGCGGCGATGACGCCCCAGCAGGACGACAACACACCCCAGAGTCTGGCACTATCCGAGGGCCAGCTCGAGGTGCACTTCCGGCGACTGAATCTGGCACACACACGCCGGATCTACAAGGAGGTTGCCGTGCGGGCCGAAAAGGAAAGTTGGTCGTATCGAGACTTCCTGGCTCTGCTGCTGGCCGAAGAAGTGGCGCGCAGGAAGCAGACGCGACTGCAGCGTTGTACGCGAAGCGCACACTTCCCGTTCTTCAAGACCATCGACGAGTTCGACTTCACGTTGCAGTCGACACTCCGGGAATCCGTGATCGGCTCCTACCTCGGGCTGGACTTCGTTACCGAGGGGCGGTCTCTGATCCTTCACGGCAAGACCGGCCGTGGCAAAACTCATCTGGCGGTGGCCATCGGGTACCGCGCCATCCAGAACGGCTTCGAGACTCTGTTCACCACTGCGGCGGAACTCATCGAGGACCTCTCGAACGCCAGCAAACGTGGAAATCTCCAGGAATCGCTGACCACCTACACACACCCTCACGTCCTGGTCATCGATGAGGTCGGATATCTGACCTACGGGCCGGAGGCGGCCAACGTGCTCTTCCATGTGGTGAACGATCGGCACCTGCGGAAGCGGCCGATGATCTTCACAACCAACAAGCCACTGAATGAGTGGGGAAAGGTATTACACGACGAAGATATGGCGGCAGCCATCCTTGATCGGGTTCTTGAGCGCGGACGCTTTATCCATCTCGATGGACCCTCCGGGAGGACTCGTCATCTCAACCTGGAAGCGACCTTGCAAGAAAATACAAAACGGCTCAGAATTTCCGGAACCCACAAACCGGATAGAAATTGCCAGCTCATTCTGCAGGTTCATACGTGAGACTTGGATTACGCAAGCTTACGTTGTCCTCGAGCCCGGCAATTCCAGAGTGAGGTAAACCGAAGGGGGAAGGCCAGTCATGAGCTGGCCTTCTCCTTCTTTTCTGGCAGCCGAGCTCAGACGCACGGGAACTGTGCAAACTTTGCACACATTGCCAGGTGAATCGCGTCGATCGCGGAATCCGGAGCTTCGATCATGGTAGCGAATCGGCCTTTGGCGCTCCGACCTGCTGGGACTACAATTAAGGGATAGATTAAGATTGAAGGTGGAGCGTCCTCAGCTGGGATTTTGACCTTATTTTGACCCGGAATCGCTCCAGAAGCCCGGAATGAGCCCATATTGACCGTAAGTCCTTTAGTTTCAGCGTATCGTCACAATAGGGCATACTTTGTTCTACAAAGTACTTTATGCACTCTAGGATGCCCCTAGCCGGCAATACGGAGCTCGTAGGGCGACGCTAGCTCGCGTCAGGCCTGATGACCCCTGCGGATGTCACGATTGACAGGGTTTCACCCGGCCACTATCATAGTCACAGCTTCAAAATCGGGTGAGTTCGCCCCACAAGTTTGCAGTCGTCCCACCTGGCAGTCCCTGGTTGTCTCATGCACGTATTGAAATCCCTTTGATTCGGTCAGGAGCTTTATGTGGGATATTCCAGTTTGCAGAGGTCGCATCTCTGCAATTTAGCGAAGTCTGGTCATGGAGAAAGGCGATCCATGAGCAGACGCGGTGGTCAAAGCGGTACAGTCGTAAGGAAGGGCAATTGGTGGCACGGCCGATATTATATCGACGTTGCGGGTAGCACGACACGTGCCCGTAAGTCGGTAGCGATCGGCCGTTGTGATGAGATGACGAAGCCGGAGGCGAGACGAAAGCTGGCGGTGATGCTGCACGAGCTGGGAGTGAACGATAATTCCTATCTCGAGAAAGCACTCGCTCCAGTGAAGCTTTTCTCCGAGCAAGCTGAGTGGTGGGAGGCGAATGTTCTTCCCATGCACAAGCCGTCATCACAAAACTCCAGCCACTACATCCTGAAGAAGCACCTGATTCCGTACTTTGGACAAATGCCGATGGATTCCATATCCGAGAGCACCGTCCAGGAATGGATTTCAGGGCTGAAGCTTCAGGGTAAGTTGGGTCCGAAGACGATCGCCAACATGTGGAAGGTCCTGAAACTTATCATCGGGAAACCGACACGTGAATGGACGATTCGTCTGCCGGAAATTCCTGAAACGGAGCAACGCTACTTCACACCCAAGGAGACGCAAGAATTGATCGATGCAGCCGAGGGCCAGTACAAAGCTCTATTCGCATTGCAATTTGCAACCGGCATGCGATTCGGAGAAATAGCTGGTCTTCACGTTGAGGATCTGGACTTCTCGGAGCTGATCGTTTACATCAGACGGTCCACTTTCATTCACCAGGAAGTGAGCCCGAAGAGTAAAGCCGGCTATCGCGAAGTGGACGTAGACGCTGGCACGATGGCGATCGTTAAGGAATATCTTGGCGATCGTAAATCGGGCCGAGTCTTCGAGAGCCGCAACGGTACGCCATTGGTCAATGGGAATGTGAATCGCTTTGTTCTGAAGCCACTCTGCAAGAAGATCGGAATCCCCGTCGGGACGACTCATGCGTTCCGGCACGGAAGAGTCTCCGTTCTGCAGCAGGGTGGTATTTCCGGTGACTTGATCAAGCGTTGGGTTGGGCATTCATCGCTCAAGACCACGAGCAAGTACAGTCACTTCACGCGGGAATTCAGGAAGGAGATCGCTGCAAAATTGGGATAAATGCGACCGATCATGGTCCCAAGTGGTCCCAACTTGAAGCATCTAAAGCATTGATGTAAAGTGTCTTAACCGGTTAAATCGGAGGGCGTGTAGCTCAGCTGGGAGAGCACCTGCTTTGCAAGCTCGTTTTGGTGGGTGCCTTACAGCAAGCTAACTTGTTGCAAAGGCTGCGCTAAGCCGCAATCACCTCCTCGTTTCCTGTCATCCTAGTTGTTCCAAAGATGTTCCAAACTCGCTGAAATGTACTGGTGCCAAAGCACCGAACCATACTGATCCAGTGCGGCAGGGTCGCGAGCTACAGGTCAGAGTCCGCGACCTTATTATTACACGTTGGCCCACACCCCAATCAATGCCATGGTCAACATTAATGACCCTCGGCGGGTGGCAGGCGCGAACTCCAATGTCAGGGTTCCCGAAATCGGAGCGCGCTGCTCTGGCTGGGTTTTGATCGAGTACAGCCAAACAGATGGTCCCCCCGCGCAAGCATTGCCGAATCAATGCACTGGATGGTGTTGCATCGACCGGTTGAGCTGGCAGCGTTTATCAGGCATATGCATTGCTTCCGAGTGGCCCGTCACTCAGTCACGACCTGCCATCGCATAAGCCGATGCCCGAATGAACCTTCACCGAGTAAGAGTGAATCATGCGGCGGCGATTTCCCGCCACGCGACTGGTTCACGATAAACGTGGAGGGCGACCTTCAAATTATGGTAGGCGTATTTAGTAAAAATACTTGAGGGGTTATTCGCAGCGCAGCGCGATCATGGGGTCCACCTTCATTGCTTTTCGCGCAGGCACATAGCAAGCCAGGAGTGCGACGGCAACCAGGAGTAAGGACGCGCCGGTAAATGTAAATGGATCTGTCGGCTGTACTCCATAGAGGAAGTTCATCATCAAACGAGTCGTCGTGAACGCTCCGATCAGGCCGATTGCAATCCCAGCGCACACAAGGCGGCTGCCCTGTTTGAGGATCATGACAAAAATCTGTTCTCGCCTCGCGCCGAGTGCGATACGAACACCGATCTCCGGCGTGCGTTGCATCACCGAGTAGCTGATGACACCATACATGCCGATCGCGGCCAAAATAACTGCCACCGCTCCAAACGCGCCGAGCAGCAACATTGCGAAGCGATCGGCCGTCATCGAGGTATCCACAAGCGTGGTGAGCGTCGCATAGTTCGCGATCGGCAGGTCCGGATCAACCGCATTGACGGCTTTCCGCACCCCGGCCGTGATGGTAGCCGGATCGCCTTTGGCACGCACCGCGTACTGCATCGCCTGCATGTTTGGGTATGTTTTGATCTCGTTCTGAGTATAGGGCACGAACATCGCAGGGGCCGGCTCTTCGCGGAGCGATACTTGCTTGATGTCTGCGACGACTCCGACGATCGTTCTTAGAGGAATCTTAGTCCACCCCACCCCTACCTGTTTGCCGACCGGATCTTCGCCCGGCCAGTATTTCTTTGCCATGGCGCTGTTGATGATCGTGACGGGCACGGTGGCAAGAGTGTCTCCATCCGCGATATCCCGCCCGCGCTGCAGAGGCGTGCCGATGGTGGCAAAGTAGTTCGGCGAAACAAACAGGTAATTCACGAATCGAGAGGGAGAGCCAGGCTGGGGGGGAGGAATTCCCGGGATGCGGATGTCAGTGCTATCCGTCGGTCCGCCCATCGCAACGATTGTAGCGAAGCCGGCGGACTGCACACCCGGAGTCGCTTGCAGTCGCTGCTGCACTTGTTGATAGAGCTGCGCCATGTGATCCACATCCTTGTATTTGGAACTCGGCAGGGGCAGCTCGAAGGTGACAACATGAGTGGCATCGAACCCCGCATCCGTGCGGGCCAGCTGATAAAAGGTGCAAACCAGCAAACCGGCTGCGACGACCAGCACCAACGCCAAGCCGACCTGCGAGATCAGCAGCACATTGCGAATCTTCGGTGCGGAGGCGCTGCCACCTGACCGTTGGCCTCCTTCTTTCAACGCCTCGACCAGATTCATGCGCGTGGCTCCAAAAGCCGGAGCCAAGCCGAACACAATCCCTGTTATGAGCGAAACGCCCAGCGCAAACACAACCACGCGCAGGTCCAGGCTGGCTTCACGAAGATGGGGGATACTCGCCGGTCCGAAGCGCTTTACCAGATAGAGGCTCGCTTCGCCGAACAGCGTTCCCAGAATGCCGCCACTCAGCGCCAACAACACACTCTCGGTCATGAGTTGGCGCACCAAGCGACCGGGCTGCGCACCCAGGGCTCCGCGCAAGGTAAATTCCTTACGACGACCTAGCGATCGGTTGAGCGTCAGTCCGGCAACATTCGAACAGGCAATCAACAGAACCACGCCCACTGCGCCGAGCAAGAGCAACAAGGGCCGCTGCGTATCCGCCACCGTCTGTTTCGTTAAGGGTACGGCCTGCGAGAACCAGCCTTTCGACCGCGGAAACCTCTCTACCCAACGTCGATCGAAGGTCTTCAAGTCTTCCGTCATCTGCGCCAGCCCCATATTGGGCTTCGACTCTGCAATCACGCAAAGATCGCTCGGTCCCGGGCCAGGAGCTGCGGGAAGAGCCAGCGGCACCCATAGCTGAGCATATTTAGGCAGGTCAACGCCGACCGGCATACCTTCGCCGTTGGGGAACGTGAATTCGGCAGGCATGACGCCGATCACGGTGTATGGAAAGCCGTTCAGATCGATGACCCCGCCCACGACTCCGGGGTCGCCACCAAAGCGAGACTTCCACAACCTGTGGCTGAGGACAACGACCAACGCACCGCCCGGTTTGTCTTCTTCCGCTGTGAACGTGCGCCCCAGGAGCGGCACCATACCTAGCGCAGGGAAAAATCCGGCTGAAGCCCGAACCCCTTCCAGAAGTTCCGGGCTGCCCGATCCAGTCAAATTGAATTCATCTTTCTTAAAGGCGCCCAGATTTTGAAATGCTGTCGCGGTCCCCTTCAATTGCGAAAATTCCAGCGGTTGCCACGGGAAGCTCTCGGATCCAAACGTCGAGTCGACCAGGTTCGAACGCCAGGGCATCACGATCCGGCTGGCGTTTGGATAGGGCAGCGGTTTCAATAGGATGGTATTCACAAGGCTGAAGACAGCGGTGCTGGCTCCAATGCCGAGCGCCAGCGTCAGCATGGCAATGATAGAAAAGCTGGGATTCTTGCGGAAGACGCGAAGACCGTAGCGGATATCCTGGTACAGCGTCTCGAGCAGGTTAGTGCCGCGCGCTTCACGGCAGTCCTCTTTCACTTGCTCGTGGCCGCCGAAGGAGAGGCGTGCTTGTCGCCTCGCTTCCTCATCAGTCATGCCTGCCCTGGTGTATTTTTCCACCTCATGCTCAAAATGGAACCGAAGCTCCTGTTCCAGCTCGGTTTCCATTGCGTTGCGGCGGAACAAAGCGCGCACACGAAAACTAAAATCGTTCAGCATAGCGTAACCTCAAACACTCTCTAATATCTGCGTGACGGCCACAGTCAGCTTCCGCCAGCTTTCCGTTTCTACGGTTAGCTGTTTCGTGCCGGTGCGCGTGAGTTCGTAGTATTTTGCGCGCCGATTGTTTTCCGACGTGCCCCATTTGGCCTTGATCCAGCCGCACCGCTCCAACCGGTGCAGCGCCGGATACAATGAGCCCTGTTGAATTTGCACCACATCGCGCGAAATCTGCTGAAGGCGTTCGGAGATCGCCCAGCCATGTTGCGGGCCTAACGCCAAGGTTCTAAGGATAAGCAAGTCCAGTGTGCCCTGGGGAAGATCGATGCGTTCGTTCGTCATCTGTCACCCTGTTTACTTCTACAGGAAGATTACATTGTTTCTTGTAGAAGTGCAAGGGGTGTCCGGCATGGAGATCGGAATTGGTTTCTAGGCTCACTACTTTCAGAGTCGACGTAAGTGGGCGCTTCGAAGTCCACCGTCGAAAATGAGATTCGGGCCGAATCGCCGGCTCGATCGCAGCGACCAATGATTGCCCACGGATGCTCGGGTACTCGGACACTGGCCACAAAAAACACGGGGTTGTGGGAAATAGCTCTTGCTTTGTCGCGTAGTGTTTACCGATGGAGCGAGGTGGCGGTTGCTTGTTCAGCCTGAGTCACGGCACATCCGGAAGCTGAGACCGATGGGCGCATCGCCACGATAAATAGCAGCACCACCTGTTCCTTGCGCTGCTTTCAAATTCTCTTCGGATCCGTAGATCCTGATGCCTTGAAAACCCTGTCCGAGGGCCGGAATATTCGCTAACGGAGAGCGCTTCTCTCCATTTCAGGCTGAACCAAATACAGTTTCTAAATCTAGCCTCGCGCGTTGTGTCCTCCTTCAGCTAGAAATGGAGAGATCGTTCTTCCGTTAAGATAGGCGCAGCGAACACATGAAGAAGCCACGCGACGTCGCGCGATGCCAGCGCGCATGCCTTGGACGCACGAAACTCGACTCCAACAACGCCACCCATCACTTCTAACTACGAACGTTTCCAACAAATCGGGGAATCAGCTTTTCGCTCAAAGATAACTCGAACCGAACGAAAACGTTGGCCGCGAGTGTCGAAACGGCAGTCGCTTTGATGAGGTCACGACGTTTCATTGAGCATCGCCCTAAATCGAAAACCCTTTGTTTTTGCCGTCGCGGCAGGGTGGAGTTCGCCTTCGGCTTGCAGCCAATCATCAAGCTCATTGCCTGGGGAACCGCCGCGCTCAAGATAGATTTCATATGCGCGCAGCCTGATTTCTTCGCGACTTGGGGTATGGTTTGCGGAAGTATCTTCTGCGTGAGACTGAGTCGGGCTTGCGTGAACTTCCAAAGACTCGTTTCTCTTTTCTGTGCCCTGCAGTGTCATACCCGGTCCTTTCCTTTCATCGTTGAAATGCTCTCAATCTCAATAGCGTGCTCCCAATACCTGGTGCAATCTCCTCCGCCCATGGAACACTCGGCTTTTCATCGCTACGACCGAGAGCCCCATGACCTGTGCGGCTTCTTTTGTGGATAACTCACCAAGTTCTCGCAGCTCGATTGCTTTTCGTATTCCCGGCGTCAACCGATTCATAGCTGCGGAGAGAATTTGACTCCGCTCGTTCTGTAAAAAGGTACTCTCGGGGCCTGCGCGTGAATCGGGTATCTCCCGCCAGGGTGCAGTTTCTTCATTCCCACTTAAATCGTCGATCGATACCTCGCGCATTCGCCGACCTCTGCGCAGCGACATAAGGGCTTGGTTGATGGCAATCCGCGTTAACCAGGTGGAGAAGGAAGATTTCCATTCGAATTTGCGCAAGTTGACGAAAGCTTTTTGGAAGCTCTCCTGGACGACGTCCTCCGCGTCTTCTCGGGTACGGGTGAAGCGTCGCGCAACAGCGAGAATCCTCCCCCGGTGACGCTCGATGAGAATTTCAAAGGCGTGTCCGTCTCCACCTTTGGCGGCAAGCACGAGCGCCGCTTCTTTGTCCTGGCCCGCGATGTTCTGTTGCTGCGCATCCGCAAATTGCCGTGACGCACGGCTCCGCGTTTCCGTGTCCAAGCTTTGCATTAGGGCCAGTTGCATCGCTGCCGCCATCATGTCCTCCTATCCTGTCGTTCCTAGCAGCCGGCCACCACCGTCTATTTCAAGCCAGTGCGACGGGCGATTAGCGCGCGCCTGATTTGTTAACCCGGAAGAGCCGCTAACCTTGGCTTCGTTCTCTCGTGATCCATTCGCGGATGTATGCCGGACAATTCTTGAGCTCGATGTTGTCGGCTTCGCAGCGTTCAAGAAAACTGACAGCGTCTTGGTCCACCCGAGTTAGCTCTTTTAGGTCCAAGGTAATGCGGCGACCGGCCGGCTCTGAGCTGAATAACGTTTTCAACTCGGCCAGGTTTTCTGCGTCCAGCCGGCCACTTACAGCAAAGACCACCTCTCCGTTCGCTGCCCTAGTGATCCTGAGCATCTGCCCTCTCTCACAAATTCCTACATCTGCTGTAGCGAGAGACAGTCGTACTGCATTTCTGTCATCGCAATCACAGTTCCAACCGCAAGATGCTTGAGATGTGTGCGTTAGCTACCGCCGAAATGTCGAAACTTCGGCAATTGCCGAAATGTCCTGCAGCAAGTTGAGGAGCGTTTCCGTGGAGTAGGAGAGGCGTGCTTAACCATTTTCCTAGGCGCTTCCCGTCTTGAAGCGATGCTTGTTGATCTTCAACGAGGTAATTTTCGATTCTAAGGTTGATCGATGAATTCCCAGCTTGGCCGCCGCTCCGGACGGTCCGGACACTCGCCCTCCGCTTTCGCATAGGGCACCCTCAATCATCTCTGTTTCCTGGGCAGCAAGCTTTTTAGACAGCTGCAACCGGCTTTTCGGCCCGCTGGCAAGTGACTGCCGCGAAAGCCAACTCTCATCGACCGAGAAATTCTCTGTTTCGCATACGATGACAGAACGCTCGACGACGTTCTGTAATTCGCGAATATTACCTGGCCAGGGATACGATAGAAGAAGGTCCAGAGTTTTTTTGTTGATCCCTCGGAAACTTTTCCCGGCTTTTCTCGCGAAATGACCGATGAAGTATTCGACCAGCAGAGGAATGTCTTCTGTTCTTTCCCTCAGCGGAGGGATCTCAATAGGAAAAACGTTGAAACGGTAAAACAGATCGCTACGAAATGTACCCGCTGCGATGGCCGCTTCCAGGTCGCGGTTGGTGGCGGCGATGACCCGCGCGTTTGCGCGGATAGGCCGATTGCCGCCCACTCGCTCAAACTCATGTTCTTGCAAAACACGCAACAGTGTAATTTGAGTTTCCGCGGGCAACTCACCGACTTCATCAAGGAAGATGGTGCCTTCTTCCGCAAGCTCGAACCGACCCAACCGCCGCTGGGTTGCTCCAGTAAACGCGCCCTTCTCATGACCGAACAACTCCGATGCAATCAATGAAGAGGGAATTGCAGCACAATTCACACTGACGAAAGCGCGCGCTGACCGCCGAGATCTTTTGTGGATCGCGCGGGCGATCAACTCTTTGCCTGTGCCCGTCTCACCTGTGAGTAGAACGGTGGAATCGGTGGGCGACACCTTGGATACGCGAGAAAGCACTGCTCGCAGCGCGGGAGCGACACCAACAACCTCGTCAAACATACAGACCCGATCCACGTCTTCGCGCAGCACCAGATTCTCGTTGTATAACTGGTCCTTTAACACTTCAATCTGTCGAAATGCAGTCTCCAGAGCGGCTCTGGCCTCGCGCGCCTTCGTCACATTGAACCGCAAGATGGTTGAGTCTATGGGGGCAAGCGTGCGCACCAGCTCTAAAATCTCCAGCAACGCAGCTCTAACGTCGACGATTCTTTCGAAGCGGTCAAATCCTTCCTCGATATGCTCGTCGAGCGGATCGTCTATCAAGAACGTGGTAGTCATCGAGGATTCTTCTCTCAACCGCTGGTCTGTGTTGAAGGGCTGGCGATCGGCATGCCGGAACCGTCCAGCTCTGCTGACATCTAGAAAGGTTACTGCTTGGCCAGTCATAGCTCCTTCAGCCCCTTTTCACGTGCCTTTCGCTCCCAACTGATTCAGAAACACTAACCTTTGCGTAGCGTGCTAAGACCGGCGACTCGATTGCCACGCGACGAGCAATACGTGTCCGTCGAGTACGGCAGTCATCCGTACGCGAGTCTGATCAGGATGTAAATGCAATCGGTGTCATTTGATTGTCAAAATGGATTTGACTCTGGAAGCAAGTGATTCTAAACGGTTAAAGCAAATGCTTCGCGCGGTAACGGGGCTACTGACATTTGGATTGTTGGGCAACCACCCAGCGCCGCAGTACACTCTAAGAACGTCCATGGCACAGGGTCTCGGGGGTCGCGTCCGGCTCGGAGGGTTTGAACTCGACCTTAATACCGGCGAACTGTGCTCGCTCGGGACGGTAAACGGTAACGGGAAGATCCTGCTTCGGGAGCAGCCATTCCAGGTTCTGAGAATGCTGATTGAGCGGGAAGGCAAGATCGTAACCCGGGAGGAAATCAAGAGGAAGCTCTGGCCCAACGACACGATTGTGAATTTCGACCACAGCATTAATGTGGCCATCGGGACGCTGCGGCGAGCGTTGGTTGATTCCGCTGATAACCCTCAATACATCGGGACTTTGCCGCGGCGAGGCTATCGCCTGCTGGTTGCCATCGAGTGGCTGCAAACAACCACAGAAGTGGCTCGTGACGAAGCTGCCGGCAACATGCCGTTGCCCAGTCCCGGCGCCCTTATCGGCAAGAAAGTTTCCCACTATCGCGTGCTCGAAGTCATCGGCGGCGGGGGCATGGGGATGGTGTACAAGGCTGAAGACCTCAAGTTAGGCCGCCATGTGGCGCTCAAATTTCTGCCGGAAGAGCTGGCCGACGATCCGCGCAGTCTCCAGCGTTTTGAACGCGAAGCTCAAACCGCATCGGCGTTGAATCATCCCAACATCTGCACGATATACGAAATTGAAGAGTACGAAGGCCAGCCTTTCATCGTCATGGAGTTGCTCGAAGGATCGACGCTCCTCCGTCACTTGTCCCTTTCCGAGTCAAAGGCGATCCCTCTGGTTCCGCTCTTAGACATTGCGATTCAAATCTGCGACGGGCTGCAGGCTGCTCACGACAAAGACATCATTCATCGCGACATCAAACCGGCGAACATTTTCCTGACGAAACAGGGTCCAGTGAAGATACTGGATTTTGGATTGGCGAAGCTGACCTCTACAGCAGAGGTTGGGGACACGGGCTCGACACACGGAGCGGACGTAACTTCCGCAGGCTCAAAGCAGCCTGCAATAGAGACAGGCGCAGAAACATCCGGAGGAGTCCATACCAATGTGACGCACACCCGGATCGCGATAGGGACTGCGAGCTACATGTCTCCCGAACAGATTCGCAAGGAAAATTTAGACGCCCGCACGGACCTGTTTTCGTTTGGACTTGTCCTGTATGAAATGGCGGCTGGCCGACGTGCCTTCACCGGCGCCACAGGGGCAGTGGTTCACGATGCAATTCTCAACCAGACGCCAACAGCAGTGCACGACGTGAACTCTGCGGTTCCGCGCGAACTGGACGCCGTCATCGCCAAAGCGCTTGAAAAGGGCCGCTCGCGACGGTACCAGTCTGCGGCGGAGATGCACGCGGATCTGGAGCGCGTCCGGAGAGAGATGCATCCGGTGCGGCGTCGCCTGCGAGGGTGGCTCGCGTCAGCCGCGCTTGTTCTTTTCGTAGCTGCCGGGGCCTGGATTTTTCGAGATTACAGCAACAAAGTGAAGCTTTCCGCGGATGATACGATTGTGATTGCCGACGTTAGCAATCAGACCGGCGACCCGGTATTCGATGATGCGTTGAATACGGCGTTGCGTGCCGGCCTGGAGCAGACTCCGTATCTCAATGTTCTGGCTCGTGACAAAGTTAGCGGGGCTTTAAGGTTTCTCAACCTTCCTGAGGATGCGAGGGTTACGCCAGAGGTCGCTCGTCAAGTCTGCCTTCGCACAAACAGCAAACTGATCATAACCAGTTCCATCGCCGACTTGGGCAATCGCTTTCGGATCGAGTTGAACGGGATCGCTTGCCAAAACGGAAATGCAATCGCGCGGGTCCGGGAAGACGTTGCCCACAGGAACGAGATCGTGCGCCTGCTGGGTGCGTCTGCCGCGCAATTGCGCGGGAAGTTAGGCGAGCCGGCGGCTTCTGTGGCCAAGTTCAACATGCCGCTGGAGCAGGCGACGAGCCCGTCGCCGGAAGCCCTGCAGCAGCTGGCGGAGGGCTACAGGCGTCACGTCGCAATGGACATGCGAGGGGCTATCCAACATTACCAGCGTGCCACAGAGTTGGATTCAGACTTCGCCCTGGCCTACGCCGCTCTTGGGGTTGCCGATGGCACATTGGGTGAGCTCGATTTGGCTGCCGCAGCAGAAAAGAAGGCCTATGAACTCCGCACCCGAATGACCGTGTTGGCGCGGTTTCTCGTAGAGAGCCTGCACTACGGGTTCGTAACCGGAGAACAGGAAAAGGCCTACCCGGTCCTATTGCAATGGGTGCAAACGTTTCCTCGTGATGTCACAGGCCACAACAATTTCGCCCGATGCCTGCAATTGTTGGCGCAACTAGACCGGGGCGCCGACGAAGCGCGCGAAGCGGCTCGTCTTCTTCCCACTCCCTGGAGCTATAACAACTCGATGGTTGCCAGCATTGTAGCGGACCGTCTGGAGGAAGCTAAGGCCACATTCGATGAGGCGCAGACGCGCAAATTCGATTCACCGGATTTGCGCGAAAACCGTGCCGTGCTGGCCTTCCTGCAAAACGACCAGCCCGCGATGCAGGAACAGTGGAATTGGTCCGCGGGCAAGCCGATCGCGGATAGCTTTCTCTTTGCAAGGTCAAGGATTGAGGCTTACTACGGCCACTTCCGTGAGGCCCGCTTGACTGAGCAAGCCTTAAACCCGGCCGCCAAGTCGGCTGTATCTGGGCCCGCCTACCGGAATACCGAGGAGGCGCTACGAGAGGCCGAAGTCGGCAACTCGGCCCAGGCTCAGCGGCTAGCAGCAAAAGCTCTTGCGAGCGCTCCGAACCGCATCGGGCAATTAAGCGTTGCTCTGGCCTTTGCGCGAGCAGGCGACATTGAGCACGCGCAGAAACTAGCAGACGCGCTAAGTCAGGACGATCCATTGAATATTGTTGTCCAGAATTACAGCCTGCCGACGATCCGCGCTGCGATGAAACTACATGAGAACGATCCCGCTGCGGCCGTCGAAATCTTGCGGCCCACGGTGAAGTACGACTTAGCGTTTGCCGATGGTTTCAACAGCCTTTACCCCGCTTATATCCGGGGCCTGGCATATCTGCAGATGGGCGAAGGCCGCCTGGCAGCTGCGGAGTTCCAGAAGCTGCTCGACCATCCGGGTATCGTGGGAAGAGAAGTGATCGGCGCACTAGCACATTTGCAGCTAGCCAGAGCTCAGAAACTCATGGGTGACCAAGCCGCGGCGCGCAAGTCGTATGAGGGTTTTTTGACTCTCTGGAAGGACGCCGACTCCGATATTCCTATCTACCAGCAAGCCAAAGCCGAGTACGCCAAGCTGCACACCAGTTCAAATCGCGGATTCCGAGTTAAGTAAAAGAGGCGATTCTTAGTAATAATAGTTCATCGCCAACGTAATTTCCGACAAGCGTGCCCCATTCGCCTGTGATCGTTTGCCTAGTGATTCCGATGGTCGCCGAGCATGTTGCAGGAACTTTCGGCAATTGCTGAAGTCTCGGACATTTCGTTAGCAGCTAACTGATGCATCTTAAGCACCTTGTAGTTGGACCTGTGATTGCCATAAGAGAGCCCGAATGCTGTTCAGTTCAGGCCATTAAAGGAACCTGGGCGCGAGCGGACATCGTCATTGGATTAGGCGATTTCCCTATGATCTTGCTGAACGGGGCTTTCTTTAACCGACGTTGTGCATCGCGCATGGGCTGCGCTAAAGGAGGAGCATATGTCCGCGAAAGCAATCACACCCGAAAATACCGCACAGGGAATTGTCGCCATCGCTGACATGGGCCCTCCCATCGCACAACAATCGCTTGAATCCGGATGCAAACGGAGCACATACGACCGGGCCCCTTCGAACACCGACAGGTTTGTGCCTCTAAGGGCATTGTGAGGGGGCCGGCCCTCGAATCAAACGAGCAGCTAGCGGAGGCAATCGCTTTTCACGGAGCAACGTAATGAGTCAGCTATCAGAGGAGAAGAGCCATTTAGGTAGCCTACCAGATTGCATTTCCGGGTCGGAGCGCATGGGTTCCTATCCCGTGATCTCAGTCGAGATGCTGGAGCGCGCACTGGGAGAGGGAGCGAGGAATGGACGGATCCCATACCGCAAAGGATCCATTCTCTTTACGGAAGGAGAAGAGGGCAACGGGGTCTATATCATTTGGGAAGGACTCGTGAAGCTCTCGGTCGCTTCCGAAAGTGGGAAGTCGTTCATCCTCGGCATGGCGGGCGCCGGAACGATCTACGGACTTCCAGGAGCCATTCTGGGAAAACCGTTTTCGGCCACTGCCGAAATGGTAAGGCCTGCCGAAGTCAGTTTCATTCGCCGTCAGGACCTTCTTCACCATCTGAACGGACGCGAGAATGCCGCCTTGCACGCGGCCGAACTGGTCAGCGCGATCTACTTCTACGTGCTGGCGGAATTCAAGACGATCAGTTTGGGGGAATCCGCGGAGCAGAAACTGGCCCGATTTCTGCTGGGGTTCTGCCCGTGGAGGCAGGACCCGAATGGCCGGGCAGAATTCGTGTTGGACACGAACCAGGAAGACATGGCTCAGATGATCGGTATTTCCCGCGAAACCGTGGCCCGGGTGCTATCGCGTTTTAGAAAGTTGCGCGTTGCTGAAAAAAGGGGTTCCAAGTTCACGATTCACGACAAGGCGGCTCTGGAGATTTTGGCAGGCATTCGACCCGACAGAAAAATGGGTACGAGCCGAGGCCGCGCTTCCGGAATTCGCAAGGGAAAAATGACGGAGTACGAGTTCCCCGTCGCAATCGTCGATTCCGGTCCCGAAGTCTTTTGAAGCCAACGGCGAACAGAAAAGTCCGGCAGGTATTTAGCTGTTGCAGGGTCCGCATCCGTCTTGGGTAGGCAAAGATGTCGCTCAACGTACTTATCGTGTTTTGTACCCTCGGCACTGACTTTATGATCTACGTGTTCTTTCAGTGGAGGACCTATGGTGTCCACCATGACCCATTCTAAAGACAACCCGACGCGAATGCGAGTGGAAGACGTTCTGTGCAATCGCGAGGAGCTAATCCGCCTAATACTCGACTCCGCCACCGAAGCGATTTGTGGCTGCGATTCGGGTGGTACTTGTCTTTTCGCAAATCTTTCGGCGGCGCGCATGCTCGGATACAGTGATTCCGCGGAATTGCTCGGGAAAAACATGCATGCGCTGGAGCACCATACGCGAAAAGACGGCACCCCATATCCACTTGAAGAATGCCCCATTTGTACGGGTTTTCAAAAAGGCGAGAGCGTCCACCGAGACGATGAGGTTTTCTGGAGAAGGGATGGCACGAGCTTTCCCGTAGAGTATTGGTCTCATCCTGTCGTTCGGGAAGGTAGAACCCTAGGCGCGGTGATAACGTTCATTGACATCACGGAGCGGAAACAGACGGAGGCGGTGCTCCGTAACAGCGAAAGGGAACTTCGCACCATCATCGAAACAATTCCGGCTTTCGTCGTGAGCGCTCTACCTGATGGCTCCGTGGACTTCCTAAGTCAAAGTTTGCTGGATTACACGGGCGTTTCCAGGGAGCAGTGGTTGGGCTGGGGCTGGAGGGACATAGCCCATCCCGAGGATGCCGACAGGGTATTGAACAAGTGGCGGATGGCGTTGGCGCTTGGAGAACCTCTCGAGGTAGAAGTACGCTATCGGCGGGCGGACGGGAAATATCGCTGGTACCTGGGACGCCAAGTGCCGCTGCGCGACGATAAGGGAAAGATCGTTAAGTGGTATGGGACGCTCCACGACATCGAGGACCAAAAACAGGCGGAGGCGGCGCTCCGCAAAAGTGAAGAGCGGAACCGCACCCTGCTTCAGATCAACAATGCCATCATTACGAACCTGACCCAGCAGGCTCTCCTGCACTCTATTTCCGAGGCCTTGCATCGTGTCATCTCCTGCGACCGGTGTGCCATTACCATTTATCAGCCGGAGAGAGATACTTTCCGCTTCCTCGCCGTGGAGGGAGATCTGCTCTCGGACTACTTCCGAACGGGGCTGGAGGATAGCCGCAGCGAGACCTGCGCCAGCTGGGTGTTCGACCACCAGCAGCCTCTCGTGCGCCGCGATCTTGAAAAAGAGGGGCAGTATGCCAATGAGCGCCGCCTCGCCGCAGAGGGCATCCAGTCGATTTGCGCCGTGCCCCTGGTTTTCCAGGGAAAGTGTATCGGCACGCTCGGCCTGGTAAGCAGGGAGAGAGACCGGTATTCGGATGAGGACGCCATGTTCGTACAGGAAGTGGCGAACCAGGTGGCATTGGCAATTCAGAATATGCAGTCCTACCAGGAAATTGCCAGCCTCAAGTCCAGGTTGGAGAAGGAAAACGTTTATCTGCGGGAGGAACTGCGCACGGAGCACAACTTCGAGGAGATCGTGGGTAACAGTCCAGCACTGCTGAGTGCGCTCCAGGCCGTCGAGCAGGTCGCTCCCACGGATGCGACCGTGCTCATTTACGGGGAAACGGGGACTGGGAAGGAACTTGTGGCGCGCGCGATCCACAACCGTAGCGCCCGCAGTGGCCGCGCCCTAGTGAACGTGAACTGCAGTGCCATCTCGGCTGGTCTGGTGGAGAGCGAACTGTTTGGACATGTAAAGGGGGCCTTCACAGGGGCGCTCGAGCGGCGCATCGGCCGCTTCGAGCTTGCCCACGGTGGCACGATCTTCCTGGATGAAATCGGGGAGCTCAGCTTGGAGACGCAAGTGAAGCTGCTCCGCGTCCTGCAAGAACACGAGTTTGAGCCAGTAGGTAGCAGCCACCCTTTGCGCGTTGACGTGCGCGTAATTGCCGCCACGAACCGCAACCTCCGTGAAGCAATCCAGGCGGGCCGCTTCCGCTCAGACCTCTTCTACCGCCTCAACGTTGTTTCGCTCGAGCTTCCGCCTTTGCGAGAACGGCGCTCCGACATTCCTCAGCTAGTGGCTTTCTGCGTAACGCGATTCTCCAAGCGTTTTGGAAAGAAGATCGAGGGCGTTTCACGGGAATCGATGGAGAACTTGCTGAACTATCCGTGGCCCGGAAACATTCGTGAGCTACAGAACGTAATTGAGCGCGCGGTTGTCTTATCCGTCGATCCGACCCTTCGGCTGGACCGCGACCTTATGCCGGTTGCCGCCTCTAGGAAAGGCATGGAGACGCTTGAGACGGATGCTCCAGAACATCGGCAGGATGACCTCGAGTCTCCAAAGCTACTGCTAACCCTGGACGAAGTGGACCGAAATCATATCCTGGCTGCCCTGCAACATGCCGGTGGGGTGGTTGATGGTCCAAAGGGGGCGGCGAGGATTCTGAAACTTCATCCAAACACGCTTCGCCATCGGATGGATAAGCTCGGTATCAAGAGATCTCGCTACCGCCCATCGTAGCTCCTCCCACGCCAACTCGCGGGTGATCACCGAATGTGGTGTCTGCTTCTCTCAGTCGAGCACCCTCGAGGAAACAGCCGTCTGCGGCATCCTAGGAACTGGAGCGCGCACAGATACCGGCAAACCCCTGCAACCTATTGATTCGAGATAAGTAGTGGCTCGGGAGGTCTCGGTGTGTCCCGGGAGATCGCTTCAGGTCTGGCCTAGTTTTGTGAAGGGCATGTCAATTGCATTCTGCAAGCCTAGAGGAGATCAGGTAAACCACGATGCTGAGG